>Ga0181535_10004652_pt1 | contig 15104 bp, 10 predicted proteins | sample PEATcosm2014_Bin_44_FD_119774 | JGI IMG/M metagenome (GOLD analysis project Ga0181535, IMG submission 119774) | Peatland microbial communities from MTU Mesocosm Facility, Houghton, MI, USA - PEATcosm2014_Bin17_30_metaG | ecosystem: Environmental > Terrestrial > Soil > Wetlands > Peat | place... | reverse complement strand
TAGCGGCGATTTCGTATCCGCCGAGACAGGCCAGCATGCTCAACGGATCAGCCATTTCCTTTGCATGCTGGGCGATGGCCTGGCGAACCACGTCGACCTTATGCTTTCGAGCCTCGTCCGCGATGCCCGTTCCGGCTCCTGTCACTTGTTCCGGATCCGTTTTGGTGATCACCGAGGTGAGGGCGGAGGCCGAGGTGGTATTGCCAATGCCCATTTCGCCAACCGCCAGAATCTTGCAACCTTCGTTGGAAGCGAGTTGAGCCAGGCGTAGTCCGGTGTTGATGGCCGCGAACAGCTCGTCGCGAGTCATCGCCGGCTCGCGTAAAAAGTTGCGCGTGCCCCGCCTTACCTTAGCCAGTACCAATCCCGGCGCGGGAGGGAAATCGCCGGCTACTCCCATGTCGACCACAACCACAGAGGCTCCCACGGTACGTGCCAGGACGTTGACCGCCGCGCCGCCGCGCAAAAAGTTCAGCACCATCTGGGTCGTGACTTCCTGGGGATAAGCGCTGACGCCCTCGGCGACAACGCCGTGGTCGGCCGCAAACACGTATACCGCCTTGCCATCGCAACTCGGACGCGGATTTTGCTGGATCGCCACCAGCCGCGCCGCAATCTCTTCCAGTCGTCCCAGGCTGCCATGCGGCTTCGTTAGTTGATCCAGATGTCCCAGAGCGATATGGCGCCAGCGTTCGGAATGGGGCTGAATGTCCTCGATGGTTTGAGCAAGTTCCGGTGAGAGGTGTGTCATAGAAATCATCTCGAACTCCTTCTACGCGGGGACCGGGTTCCGCGATGGCTCTTCTCCGCCTCCTGGAGCCGAGGCTGAGGGTCTTCCTGAGGCCGTTGGACAAGATGGAACGCGGCGCTCACGCGCTCCGGTTCGAGCACCTGTTCGGTGGCACCGAAGAGGTGGCCGGCATCCTCGGAAAGCAGCAGGGTTAGAGGAAAGTGCGCGCGCACGGCCGCCAGATCGTGCATGGCGGCAACAATCGTCAGCCCGCGCTTGTGCAAGCCCAGCAGCAGATGCAGAAATTCCGCTTGCCGTCCGATGTCCAAATGTTGCAGCGGTTCATCCAAAAGCAGCAGGTTCGGTTCCTGGGCCAGAGCGATGGCCAGTTTCACCCGTTGCTGCTCCCCGCCCGAAATCTCATTCATCGTTCGGGTCCGCAGATGGGTGACGCCGGTAAGCTGCATGGCTTGTTCGACCGCCGCCAGATCGGTTTGCGATACTCCGCCCAACCATCCCTGATAGGGAGTTCTCCCCTGGGCCACAATCTGCTCGATGGTGAAGGGGAAGGGAATGTCCAGATGTTGAGGAACCAGCGCGACCGTGCGAGCCAGTTCCCGGCGTTGCCAGGAGTGAACCTGGCGTCCGGCAATCGCAATGCTTCCCTCGGAGTTGGACAATAGACCCGCCGCCAGGCGAAGCAGGGTGGATTTTCCCGCGCCGTTTGGACCCACCAGTGCCATCAAGCCATTGGCCGGCAAGGCAAACGATACTTCCGTCAAGATGGGGCGCAAGCCATAAGTGAACGACACCCGCTCGAATTGCAATATGGCACTCATAAATACACCTCGCGTCGATGCCGGCGAAGCAAGTACAGGAAAGCCGGTCCACCCACGAACGCCGTCAGCATTCCCACCGGAAGCTCATAAGGAGCGCGAATGCTGCGGGCGAAAGTGTCGGCAATCACCAGAAATAGCGCGCCCGCCAAAACACAAACCGGCAAAAGTCGAACGTGATCGGGACCGCGCACCAGACGCACCAGATGCGGAATCAATAAGCCGACAAAACTGATGATACCGCCGAGGGAAACCGAAACCGCCGTTAATAAAGATGCGACGATTACGATCGCCATGCGCGTGTGCTCAAGATTTAGACCCAGCTGCTGGGCATAATCGTCGCCCAGTGCCAGAGTATTCAGTCGAGCGGAAAGCGGGACGGCGGCGGCAATGCCGGCAGCGGCCAAGACAGTGGCTACCGCCAGTTGTGGCCAGGTGGGAACGCTGATCTGGCCGTGCAGCCAGGCGGCCAAGATCTGGGCGCCGGAATTGCTGGCCTCCTGCCAGATCACCAGCCCGGAAGTCATGGCATTCAGCATAGTGGCTACGGCGAAGCCGGCCAGCAGCATGCCGGAGACGGATGTCTTGCTTCCACGACTGGCCAGGACGTACACCACGGCGATGGCTGCGATGGAGCCGACAAAGGCCATCAAGGCTGTGGCACTGAAGCCCAGAAACGACAGCGTCGGCAGCCAAAGTACGGCCACCGCTCCGCCCAACGCGGCGCCGCCACTGGAGCCCAGTACAAATGGGTCGGCCAGGGGATTGCGAAACAGGCCCTGGAAAAGCAGGCCGGCCGCTGCCAGGCCGGCCCCCACAATCGCCGCGGCAATCGCGCGCGGCAGACGCAGATCCATTACGATGGCGCGCAGGTCGGCCGCCGCCGGGCGGTTGGCCAACACTCCCAAAACCGTCTTGGGAGAAATATGCACGGACCCGATTCCACTCGAGATCACGATTGCCGCCAACAATAGAATCAGCAACAACAGACCAACATGGAAAGTGGAGAGGCGGGTTCGCCTCGTTCCGGCTACTTCCTGGACCATGATTCTCCTCCAAGTGTGAGCCGGATTCCCGATTGGAAGGTGAAGGGAAGCGACGGATAGCCGAACGATTCCTGGTAGTGTTGGCTCAGTAGATTCTGCGCCCCCGCAACCAAGCTGAGTTTGGAACTCATGCGATAGCTGGCCGTCAGGTCCACACGCTGATAGGGAGCCAGCAGGTTGTGGTTGGGCAGCAGCAGAGTGTTGCCGTAATTCGAATCCACCGCATAGGTACTGTCGTCACGGCTGCCCACGAAGATTCCGGAGACGGACACCGTCCACCGCGGCTGGCTCCAATCGATACCGACGTATCCGGTATGCGGCGCGCGTAAGAATGGCCGGGCGCCCACCAGCGGCGAGTAAGCGCCAATCGGAACGTTGGGAAACAGAGGATTCACCGCCGGCTCGGCGGCACTGGAAGCAAACGAATGTTGTACTACCGCATCCAGGTAGGTCCAGCCGCCGCGCACGGCAAGTTGCCGCCAGTGGTATTCCGCCTCCGCTTCCACTCCCTGCGCGCGATAAGCCAATGTGTTAACGGAGGCGCTGTACAAGCCGCTCTGGGCGGTAAGCGCCGGCGGGATGCCCAACTGTTGCAAAAACTGGCTGGGGACGCCCTCCAACTCGTTATCGAATTGGTTGTGGAAGAAGGTCACACCGATCCGCGCATGTCCGCCGAGTAGCTGCTGCTCCACGCCGCCATCGAAGCTGCGCGAAAGCTGCGGACCAACCGGCTTGATTCCGTATTGTTGAATCAGGGCCTGTCCATTCGGCTGCTGTTGCAGTAAATAATAGAGCGAAGTGTTTTCGTAGTAGATGCTAGGTTCTTTAAAGCCCTTACCAAAGTTGAACTTCAAGCGGGTTCCGCTTAGCAGTTTGTTCGAGGTAGGGCGGAGGAGATAGTAGGCCAAAGAAGCTCGCGGCGTGCCCGCAACGCCGAAGACCGCATTCTTCTCGATGCTGCTGCCGATCGAGTAGTAAGCGCGGTCCCAGAAGCCGCCCTGGAGCTGCATGAGATAGCTGTAATTTCCCCGCTCCGTGCCGTTGTTGGGGTTCCCTGTATAAGCGGTATAGCCACGTTCATCTTCATAGCGGAATCCCCCAAGAAAGGCCACATGCGAGTTCAGCGTGTAATCGCTCTGCGCATAGACAAAATCGCGGTTGGTGAGCGACGAAGCCGTGTAGGTGGCAACCGAAGACAGGAATGCCTGCCCGGAAGCGCTGTACCCGTTGGCTCCCGTGAGGGTTACCGGTGCTCCCAGATAAATAGGATCGCCATAGGAATCGGTAGCGGAAATTCCCGTAGGCGCCGGTTCGTTGTCGCTATAGTTCGAGCGCGTTGCGCCGTAGCGCAGCAGATTATGCCAACGCTGCGTAGTTTGTGAGTTGATGGTAGCGCCCACCAGCAGGTCCGCGTTACGGACGTTGGCATCGTCCGGAATACCGTACAACCCCACCGCGCCGGCCGAACCCAAAGCGGAAACACTTCGTCGAACGGTTACCCGTACGTCTGTGTTCGGCAGAAGGTTCCAGCCGAAATTTCCCGAATAGGTTTCATTGTGAAAAGTGCTGTTGGGCTCGCTATTGTCGGTATCGAAGCGCGTGAAATCGGAGAAGTAGTCGAATTTGCGCCACGCGCCTCCCAGATTGGCGGCTTGACGATAGGTGCCGAAATTACCGCCCTCCGCCGAGTAGTTGAACTCGGGAGTGAGTGTGGTCCCGCGCCGCGTTTGAATGTCCACCACACTGGCCATGGCATCGGCGCCGAATAAGGCGCTGTTGGGACCGCGCTGCACTTCCACTTTCTCGATGGCGGACGCGCCCAGATTACCGAAATCCACGGAGCCGCCAATGTCGTTGAGCGGAATCCCGTCGATCAAAACCTTGTTGTCGTCGAAACTCCCGCCGCGCACAAACAGATAACTGATGTTGCCGAGCATGCCCGTTTGCGCCATCTGCGCGCCGGAGACGGAGCGCAGCGCATCCTGCACTTCCTGTTTCTGGTCCAGGCGGGTTGCGTCCAGCAGCGTGATCGACGAGCCGGTCTGCGTTTCCGGAAGCGGGGAACCGGTCGCCGTGACTACGATCTCTTGTTTTACCGCCGAAGGAAACAATGTCAGATCAACATTAGTGCTGCGATTTGGCGCGGCATAGTGCTGGTCGCTGGTGGCGGCGGTGAACCGCGGGGCCTTGGCCCGTACCTGATAACGGGCGGCATGATCGATGGCAAATTGATAGCGCCCCAAATCATCGGTGGTGGCAGGAACAGCCTTGCCGCTGCCTTCCAACAGTTCGACGTTAGCTTTGGGAACCACCGCTCCCAGAGAATCCCGTACTGTGCCCGTAATCTGCTGGGACCATGCGGATAAAGAGATGACGACAATAATGATGATGAAGAATATTGCGAGGATTTGTCTTTTCATTGCGCTCCTCTTCCCCTTCGGAAGTTTGGCAGTAGTTCGCCGGACCGGTCTCCTGACTCGCGACTCTCTTCTCCGGTGCCTTCCCATCCCGCGGGGCGGAACAGTGGCATGCGGATCTGTCATGTCGCTTACAGTTGCGGGGCAGTGGCGGATTTTCACCGCCTTCCCGTACATCCGGCGAATCAGTTATTAGAACTCACCAAAGAGAGTGGGCAAACAATATTTCAAATTTGAAATTTCAAATTTGAAATTTTCCTCCCGCTCCTCTGTGGTGAACTTACTTGCTTCTTTCCGCTGCTAATAGTTGCCGCGAAAGATCTTCCAGTGCATCCAGCATCAACGGGCTGGGGTAATAAATACGATCATCCACCCAGATTACGCGGCGATTGCGCACCGCCGGCAGCGAGGACCAGCCGGGTAAGCGCTGTAACTCTTCCGGAGTGACCTTGTTGCCGCGAATCAATAACAGGTATTCCGGCTTTTTGGCGAGGATGCTCTCCAAACTCATGCGTGCCCATTCCTGGGGGACCTCGGCGGTGACCGACTGCGCGCCGGCCGCCGCAATCAGATCGGTGATGAACGCGCCCCGTCCGGCGGTAATGAACGGGTCCGGCCACAACACCAGGAGTACGGTGGGATGTGGCTTGCCCGACATACGCGCCGCGATAAGGCGTTGGCGTGCGCGCAGTCGCTCGACCAGCGCCTGGGCCGCCGGCATATCGTTCAGCGCATTCCCCACACTCAGGATCGAACGATAGGCGCCTTCCATGCCGCTGGGCTTCACCACAAACACAGACACATGCACGCGCTCCAGCGCGCGGATGGTGTCGTAATTGTTCATTTCGGCAATGGCCAGCACCAGGTCGGGCTGGAGAGCCACAATGGTTTCCAGCGACGGATCGATCACGCCCCCGATGCTGGGCTTCTGGCGCGCCTCCGCGGGATACTCGGTATAGTCGGTAACCGCGGCCACGTCGGCTCCGTGACTCAGGGCATATACGGTGTCGGTGAGACTAGGCGCCAGACACACCACGCGATGGGGATGTTCGGCGACGGTGACGGTACGGCCGAGTTCATCGGTCAGGGTGCGCGCCTGGGCGGCGTGGAAAGCAATAAGCAATAAGCCACAAGCTACAAGCCAAACGGTTAGGTAGCGCCGCCGTCCCCCACCCCAACGCGCCAACGATGGGTGCGCCGGGGACCCCGGTCCCGGCGGCTGTCGGTGCGGCTGTCCCGGACGCACCATGCCCTCCAAAGCTGTGGGCGCGGACGCCCACAGGACAGCCGGCGAGACGCCGGCGCTACCCGCGTCATCGGGCTCGTTGTATACCCTGGCGCTCATTGCGCCCCCTCGGCGTTGGGCTTCACCACCAGCGGATAGCCGGCGACCATCAGCAAGACTCGATCCGCGACGCGGGCCACGCGTTGATTCACGGCCCCCAATACGTCGCGAAACACCCTTCCGCTTTCATAGGCCGGCACCACGGAATCACCCACTTCGTTGGATACGATAATCAGTCTGGACCGGGACTCGTAGCGTCTGGCAGAAAGCGTCAGCCCGCTCCAGAACCGCCTGGCTGTCCTGGTTGTAGTGGTGGAGCAAATTGGCGGTCCACAGGGTTAGGCAATCAATGATGATCGCCTGGTAGCCGTTGGCTTGGGTCTGGAGGGTTGTTTCCAGGTCCAGGGGGACCTCATAAGTGGTCCAGGAGGCGGAGCGCTCGGCTTGGTGGCGTGTGATTCTCTGCCGCATGTCCTCGTCACTGGCGGTGGCGGTGGCCAGAAACGCCACGCGCTCACTGCGGCTCGCGAGTTGCAGGGCATAGCTACTTTTCCCGCTGCGGGCGCCGCCCAGCAATAGGGTTATGGAACCACTTGTATTCGTGGACATGCGAACACCTGGCGCACACCGGCGCGATCAGGCGGGATTACCGACACAGGTAGCTTCCGGAACGATAGCCAATGCTATCGGGAATGCCTTCAGCCCTCCCAGCGAGGCTGAAAATGCCCAGGATCGTCCGGCCGGTCTCCTGACTTGTGCTTCACTGGATCGAGCCGCCTTCCCAGGGATGAAATCCCCAGTGGCTGGTTGGCTCGCGCCTTCACACTCACAGTTGCGGGGCAGTAGCGGAGTTTCACCGCCTTCCCGACACCGGACAGGGTCTAGTATTCCAGTCTCCGCGGCATTTTTCAATGGAAACATTCTCTGGGCGATGGACCAGATACGGGAATATCGGTCGCGCAAAGCGGCGATTAGCAGGGAACGGAGGGATTTTCCGCAAGAGTGGCTCCGCCGGCACATTCTCGTCTCCGACCAGAGGTACTCAGCGTTTCCGCGCCATCGCGGACTGCGCTAATCGCAGCATGGTCCGCAGGCTGATTGGCCATTGTCCGCCGGATGGCTTCGGTCGCAAAGCCCAAGACCTTTCATTCGGCATTCTTCTTCCATGACCGATCCATTCTGAAGATTGCAGGGACAGATCCATCCTTTCAGGTCCGACTCCTGTAATTGACTGACGGTAATGGGAGGGCAAAATAGAAAGCTCTGAACCAGTTCGATGCCGAGTTCCCGCAGGATATCCAGGTCGGCGATGTCCTCGACCCCTTCGGCGATCACCGAACCTCCGAATTTGACGGCGAGAGTTGCGATGGAGGCTACTACGGCCTGGCGATGTTTATCGCGAGCGCACCCATTCACAAAGTACCGGTCCACTTTGAAGTAATCCGGCTTCGCGTCCACCATCATCTGGTAGTTGGAATGGCCCAGTCCGATGTCGTCCATGGCGATCTTCACGCCTCCCCGCCGCAGATTGGCCAGCGTTTGCAGGAATTCTTTCTTGTTCCAGCCGGGGGCATGTTCCACGATTTCGACCACCAGACGCTGCGGGCTGATGCCTTTGGCACTGGCGGTGGCGCACAACCAATCGGAAAAATCGGGACAACGGCCCAACGTGGAAGCATGGACGTTCAACGAAACCTGCAAGCGGCAGGGAATATGGGCAGTCGCGGAAAGGGCCACTTCAATGGCATGACGATCCAGGATATGTTCCGCCCGTTTATGCCGGGCATAGGCGAACATGGCATCGGGGCGCCGAAAGGGGGAATTGGCTGGGCCGCGCGCCAGGCATTCGACTCCTTCTATGGACGGGCCTTCCGGGTGCAACCGGAAGATCGGTTGCAAATAAGCCTCGATCACGCCATCAGTGAGTAAATGTCGTAAGAGCTTGCCCGAAATAGGGGGTTTGGGAGGCGCTAATCGGCTGTCCAGCAATTGCCGCACAATGGCGGCGAGTTCCGAAGGCGCTTTGGGTTTCCGCACAAATTCATCGGCGCCTTTAAGGCGGGCATCCCATTCGATCCGCTCGGTGCAACAGCCCGAGAGCGCCACAATCCGGGTTTGCCCATTGATGTCGCCGATCTCATCGATCAGGTCCAGGCCCTCGAAGCGTTCCGGGGAGAGCGACAGGTCGGTCACTACTAGAGCGTAGTTGTAACAGTCCAGCAGCGCTTCCGCCTCTTCCCGGTCGGTGGCGCAATGCACCTCACACCCGAGTTCTTGCTGAAGGCGATCCGCGACCATCTCCAGCATCAATTCGTCATCATCGATTATCAGAAGCCGGACTTCAGGCCGCGTAATCATACTTTTCCTCTGACGGATCCTTCAGGCGGTAAGCGGGCTACACTTCCGCAGAAGCCTATTTACTCTCATCGGCAGAAGTCCGGCGAAACATGAATGGGCGCCATTCGGCTCCCGCTGGAAGCCGGGCCCCCGGCCGGAGATTGCCGAAAAGAGCCGGGAAACGCGTCCTCCGCGTTCGAAGTCTCCGTGGCAACCTGGTTTCGTCAGCGTTGACCTGCGCGGGGCCGGATGAAACAATCGTCTTTATGAAAACCATCGCTCTTGCATTCGTATTTCTTTTGACCGTCGGCGTCACCCTATGCGTGCTTCCGTCCGCGGCCCAAGACTCACCCTCTGGCAAAGCTGCGAATGCTTCCGGAGCTAAAGCGCAGACCCCAGTTGCTCCGGTGGCAGGCGCTAAAGCTCAGACTCCAGCCACTCCGGCGGCCAGCGCTCCCGCACCGAGTTCCCCGCTGAAGGATCAAAAGGACAAGCTCAGTTACGCATTGGGTATGAATTTAGCCGGCCACCTGGTGAAAGATGAGATTGCGGTGGATCCCAATCTGATCCTGCAGGGCTTGAAGGACTCGTTAGCGGGGAGCAAGACCCTCCTGACCCCCGATGAAGCAACGGCCGCTCTGCGGCAGTTGGAAACCGAGCTGAAAATTAAACAAGAAGTGAAAATGAATAAGGAATCGGAAGGCAACAAGATAGCGGGAACGGCCTTCCTGGCCGAGAATAAGACGAAGCCTGGGGTGGTCGTCCTGCCCAGCGGCTTGCAATACAAGATTTTGACTCCGGGGACGGGAGCGAAGCCGACGGCTTCGGATACCGTGGTCTGCAATTATCGCGGCACGCTAGTGGACGGCAAGGAGTTCGATAGCTCTTATAAGCGCGGTGAGCCGGCGAAATTTGCCGTGGGCGGAGTGATCAAGGGTTGGACTGAGGCCCTGCAATTGATGCCCGTGGGCTCCAAGTGGGAGCTCTTTGTTCCTTCCGATCTGGCCTACGGGGCGCAAGGCGCCGGGGGCGTCATTGGCCCCAATGCCACACTGATTTTCGAAGTCGAGCTGGTTTCGATTGAAGCGGCCGATAAAAAGTAACTAGCTATGCCGGAGGAGATACGTTCCATTTCTCCACTACCTCTTTGAGCTGGACAAATTGCGTATCCAGTTCTGGAAGTCGCGCTAAGATTGCGGGCAAGTCTCCGGCTTTGCCCGCTTTTTCTATTTCCGAAGCCACCGAGCCGAGCGCTTGGCCCCCCACATTGTTCGCTGCCCCCTTGATGGTGTGAGCTTGTTTGCCGGCCGCATCCGTCTCCTGGCGCGCCGCCAGATCCTTAAGTTTATCGATTTGCTTGGGCAAGTCTCCCAGAAACCCGGTAACGACTTTATGCGCCAGTCCTTCGTCGCCCATCATGCGCCGTATGAAATCCTGAGTATTGAAGATGGGAGTAACAAGCGGCGCTTCGGAGGGAACAGGGACGGAGTCCGCCGCGACGACTTGCCGAGTGGTTCCGTCGATCACCGGGGCCAGCCATTTGTCCAAGGCTTCGGCCAGGAGTTGCGGATCGATCGGTTTGGAGAGGTAATCGTTCATGCCGGCGGCGTGGCATTTTTCCGGATCTCCCGCCATGGCATGGGCGGTCATGGCAATGATGGGAATCTTCGGATTCAGGACTGTGGAATGTGGGTCGCGGATGCGCCGCGTGGCCTCCAGGCCATCCATTTCCGGCATTTGCACGTCCATCAAGGCCAAGTCGTAGGGTACGGTTTCCAGAGCCTGTAGCGCCTCCCGGCCATTGTTGGCCACGTCGACGGGCCAACCGAGTTTACCGAGAATGGCGAGCGCCACTTCCTGATTGGTGGCATTGTCTTCCACCAATAGAATGCGCGCATTGCCGCGGCGTGCGTCCCGCAAGCTATGGCGGGTAACCAGAGGATGCGCTACCGGCGCCTGCGGCTCTTCCGCCAATACGGTACGAAGGCATTCCAATAGTTCCGAATGGCGAACCGGCTTCGTGAGATAAGCGGCAAACCCCAGCTCATGGCACCGATGGGCGTCCCCCGGACGGCCTAGAGAACTCATCATGATCAACCGGCAAGGCTGAAGATCCGGATCGCTCCGGATGGCGCGCCCCACCATCTCGCCGTCCATGTCCGGCATCTGCATATCCAAAATCACCACTTGGAAAGGATCGCCGGCATCGACCGCGTCCCGCAGAACGCACAAGCCGGTCGGCCCATCCGGTACCGCCACGACGCGGGTTCCCCAGGGGCGCAATTGGGCAATCAGCACTTCGCGGTTCACCGCATTGTCATCCACCGCCAGAATGCGGGTTCCCTGCAGATTCGGGGGCACCAGGTCCAACCGCTTGCGTTCCGCTTGCTTGCCGAAGCGCGCCGTAAACCAGAATTCCGATCCGTCGTTTTCCGCGCTGTTCAGGCCAATCTCGCCCCCCATCAGTTCCGCGAGTTGCTTGGAGATGGCCAAACCCAGTCCGGTCCCGCCATGCCGCCGGGTACTGGAGGCATCTACCTGCGTGAAGCTGGAGAACAGTTGGCTCTGTTTGTCGGCGGCGATTCCGATCCCCGTATCGCGCACGCTGAAACGAATCAGCGCCTGCGTTTCCGTTTCGGAAACCAGGTTGGCGCGCAAGATGACCTCTCCCCGCGAAGTGAACTTGATGGCGTTGCCGGCCAGGTTAATTAATACCTGACGAAGGCGTCCCGGATCTCCCCGCAGCAGCGTCGGCACTTCCGAGCCTACCGCGCAGATGAATTCCAGATCCTTTTCCTGAGCGCGGCCCGCCAACATGGCGGCAAAATCGTCGACCAGCAATCGCAGATCGAAGTCGATTTCCTCCATCTGCAGTTTGCCCGCCTCGATTTTTGAAAAATCCAAAATGTCATTGATTACCGCCAGCAGGGACTTGGCGCTGGCATCGACCACTTCGGCATAGCGCCGCTGCTGGGGATCGAGTTTGCTGTCCATCAGGAGCGAGGTCATGCCAATCACGCCATTCATGGGGGTGCGGATTTCATGGCTCATGTTGGCGAGAAATTCGCTCTTGGCGGTGCTGGCGCGCTTGGCTTCGGCGGCGGCGGCGTTGGCGCGTTCGGTTTGAACTTCCAACTGGCGGAAATAGTGTTCAGCTTCCTCCAGCGCCGTGCTCAGTTGCCCTTCTCGCCGCGACAACTCGGCCGTGCGCTCCTGGACCCGTAACTCCAAACCAGCGTATGCCTTGGACAGCGCCTCTTCCGCGGTTTGGCGCTCCAGGCTCCGCTTTTCGACTAGCGCCGCCATGTCGTCGAAGGATTGAGCCAGCCGCCCGACTTCGTCGGGGCTGTGGGCGAGGCCGGTGCGAGTACTCAACTCGCCGTGGGCCAATCCCTGGGCGGCGTTGACCAGGCGGTTAATCGGTTTAATAAAAACATAATCTCCGAAGACCCATGCCAACCCCATGGCAACGATGGCCGCAATTCCCAGGAGAAACAGATTGCGCAGCATTTGTAGATTGGCCTGATGGAGAATAGGCCCACGGGGAAGGCCTACGAGCACGTACATATAGGGGAGGTCATTGTCTCGCAGGCGTAATTGCGTAAAAGCGTAAACCCGGGTCAAGCCATCTTCGGCGTATCGCTCGTAGACTCCTTGGGCGCCGTTCTTCGACACACGCCCGAATACGTCATCGGGGAGGGGCGTGCCCGTGCGGGCCTTGGAATTTTCCGGCTGGCGGAACAGGCGGACGCCCTTCCAATCGGTGATGACGACCGCGGACTGTTCCGGCAAGTTGGCCTTGGCTAGAAAACGGGAGAATTCGTCCAAATTGAAACCGGCAATCACGACGGCCAGCAACTGGTTGTGCGCATCCAGGACGGGAAACGTGTAGTTCAGCGACACGTGATTGCTTACCCGGCCCACTACGTATTCCCCGACTGAAAAATCGCGCGTCCGAATCGCGTCCTTGATGTGTTTCCGATACGCAAGATTGATGGAGCCGGGCTTAAAGGGCATGGAAGCGGCAAATACGTTTCCATCCGGAGTCGTTGCCAGGATGACCGAGTAAAAGGGATAGCGCTCGTGAAGCTCCCGGAACAGTTGGTTGCAGCGCTCCGCGTCCAGTTGCTGCAGTTCCGGCATGTGCGCCAGGATGCTTAGCATGGTGTGCGCGGCGGCGGCAATCTGTTCCTGCTGGGCCGCCAGGCTCTGGGCCATCAGCAAGGCGCTGTTTTGCGCTTTGGCAATTTCATCCCGGCGCTGGTTCAGGCCCGAGGCAATAATGATCGCGAATCCCGGCAGGAAGACGATCAGCAACAATAACAACAACTTCCTGCGGATCGGCCAAGAGGCCAACCATTTATCCCGGGCCATTGATTCCTCCTCTTGCGCCTGACCAAGTGCAGCCGGCTAAGAGCATTTCCGTCGTTCGGTTGCAATTCGAAGCAGCCGCCGTGACCCAGATCACGCATGGCCGAAGGAAAACCGAAGACTCTGTCTTCTTCATCGGCGGGCGAAAGCGGGAGCTTTATCTTCCGGGGAACTGCCCGCATCCTGGCCCTAAAGATCCGGCGGAAATTTGTCGATCAAACATACAGGAGCCGCTTTCCGAACGCGACTGGATGAAGCCCAGGGAAGTTCCGGCCTGGGGCCGGAGCGGTTGTGCGGTGGGAGCGGGGAATGCTATGAAAACACTGGTTGTAGAAGACGACTTTACCAGCCGTCTCATTTTGCAGATTTTTCTTTCTCGCTACGGAGAGTGTCATATTGCCGTGAACGGGAAAGAAGCCATTCAAGCTTTCCAGTTGGCGAAAGACGGGGGAAAAAAGTACAACCTGATCTGCATGGACATCACCATGCCGGAAATGGATGGGCATGAGGCCTTGAAGGCGATTCGCGCGCTGGAAGAAGCCGAGAAGATCAACGAAAACGGCCGGGCCCGCGTAGTCATGACCACCTCGCATGATGACATGGAAGATATCGTCGCGGCGCGCCAGTCCTCCTGCGATGCCTATCTGCTGAAGCCCATCGATACCACCAAACTCTATGGGCATTTGAAGGCTTTTGGCTTACTGTAAATTGTGAGATGGAGGTTCCCGCTCCGCTCGGAGCGGAATATCCACTGTTCACGCAACCCTGCTCGGTATAATTCCCAGTAAGTCGCAGACTGGGGATTGCGCCCTTATATGCCCGACATCGAAACCAAGTTGCTTCCCGTCAATGCCTATCAAGAGCTTGAAGCCGACCAAATCTACCAGCCGGTAATCCCGGCAGAAGCGCAGTTGCCGGAGATGACCCCGCGGGCCATCGTGTGGGGGATTCTGCTGTGCGTCATCTTTACCGTCGCGTCGGCCTACTCGGGGCTGAAAGTCGGACAGGTGATGGAATCGGCCATTCCGATCTCGATCCTGGCCATCGGTTTGGCGCGCGTCTACTCGCGTCGCTCGAGCCTGCTGGAAAACGTGATCATTACCAGCATCGGCGGCGCCGCCGGCGCCGTGGTGGCCGGCGCCGTGTTTACCGTGCCGGCCCTGTACATCCTGAAGTTGAATCCTCATCCCGTGCAGACGATCTTCCTATGCCTGGCTGGCGGCTGCCTGGGGGTGCTCTTCCTGATCCCCTTACGGCGCTATTTCGTGCGCGAGATGCATGGCCGGCTTCCCTATCCGGAAGCAACGGCCATTACCGAAGTCCTGGTTACGGGCGAGAAGGGCGGATCGCAAGCCAAGCTGCTGTTGCAGGCCACCGTCATCGCGGGCATCTACGATTTTTTCGTCTGCACCTTTCAGGTGTGGAAGGAATATGTCGATTTTCAATTTGTGCCGGTGGTACGCGCGCTGACCGAGCGTACCCGCATGGCCTTCAGCTTTGACGCCATCAGCTTTATCCTGGGCCTGGGCTACGTCATGGGTCTGCGCAGCTCCATGATCCTGTGCGCGGGAGGCGTTCTCTCCAATTTCGTTTTGATCCCGGTGATCTGGTTTATCGGCAATCATTTCGATTCCGCAATTTATCCCGCCACCCTGCCCATTTCCAAGATGACCGCCTTTCAGATCTATCGCAGCTATGTGCGCTACATCGGCGTGGGCGCCATCGCCACAGCGGGAATTTTTGGCATCGTTAAATCCTTGCGCATCGTCGCCGGTTCGTTCGGTATTGCGTTGCGCGTATTTCGCCACGGCGAAGTGGCGAAGCCGGAACGAACCGATCGGGACATTTCGATTGCGGCGATTTTGCTGGGGGTCGTGCTTGGCGCGATCGGCGTGGCGGCCTTTCTGGGACGTTTGCCGGCCAGCTGGACGGTTGTAGCCATCGGTCTGGTTATGACCATGGTCTTTTCGTTCTTCTTTACCTCGGTGGCCGCCAATGCCATTGCCACCACCGCGCGCAACCCGGTATCCGGAATGACCATGCTCACCATCATCATTTCCTCGGTGGTCTTGCTGAGATTCG
>Ga0181535_10004650_pt1 | contig 15107 bp, 12 predicted proteins | sample PEATcosm2014_Bin_44_FD_119774 | JGI IMG/M metagenome (GOLD analysis project Ga0181535, IMG submission 119774) | Peatland microbial communities from MTU Mesocosm Facility, Houghton, MI, USA - PEATcosm2014_Bin17_30_metaG | ecosystem: Environmental > Terrestrial > Soil > Wetlands > Peat | place... | reverse complement strand
AGCGCGGTGCGGGATCTGCTGGCCGAGGCGCTGGATTGGGAGCGCGTTCTGCTGCTGGCGGCGCGGCACGGGCTGGAGCCGCTGCTGTATCACCATCTTCATGCTTGGGCCAAGGAGCGAGTGCCTGCCGGCGCGATGCAGGCGCTACGCGAGGAGTCGAAGATTGTTGCCGGGCGCAACCTGCTGCTGGGCGCAAGGCTGAAGGCGATTTCGGCGCATCTTGGCGCGCGGCAGATTGAGCACATAGCCTACAGAGGGCCGTTGCTGGCCGAGGACTACTACGGCAATAGCGCGCTGCGGGTGTTTCGCGATCTCGACATTCTGGTAAGGCCGGAGTGCGTGGAGGCAACGCGGGATGCGCTGGCGGAGATCGGTTTCAAGGACAAGCTGGGGCTGAAGCCGTCGCAGCAGGCCGCGTCGTTCCGGTGGGGCTTTGAGCATCCGTTTTCGGCTGCCGGGGGCGTTGACCTGGATCTGCATTGGCGGCTGATGCAGAGGTTCAAAGCGCGCTCGCTGGACATGGAGGGGATTTGGAAGCGCGCGGTGAGGGCGCCGTTCTGGGGAGGGGAAGTGCCGACGCTCGGCGCGGAGGATCTGGCCGTGTCGCTTTGCCTGCACGCTGCGCACCATGGATGGCAACAGATTTCGCAGATGTGCGATCTGGCGCAGTTGTTTGAGGTGCGGCCGCGGCTGGATTGGGAGATTGTCGAGAGCCACCTGGGCGACTCAAACACGCGGCGGATGGTCTATGTGAGCTTATACCTGCTTGGGACGCACTGGGAGGCAGAGATCCCGGAGGATCTGCGGGCGAAGATTGAGGGTGATCCGCAGGTAGCGCGATTGGCCGATCGCATCCAGGGGGAGATTTGGCCCTCACCGAGCCCGGCACTGACAACATCGAGCCTGAGCTGGATGCTGGACCGTACCTCAGGTGAGGATCTGGCGGACCGCCTGCGCTTGCTGGCAGGGAGTTTTTTTTGTCCCGCGGTAGAGGACGTGGAGGCGTTCAGACTGAGCGCGGCGCTGATGCCGCTCTACCCAGGACTCAGGGTATTGCGGCTAGCGGGGAAGTTTGTGGCGGGCAGGCTTGCGGGCCGTTCGAAAAAGCGAAGGGCAGGGTTGCGGGCCGCGGTTAGGCCACTCTGATCTGGACGAGGGAGGGGCCGGGACGCGCACCGGATTTAACCTGCCATGCACTGGGAATTCCGGTGCGGGCCTCGGACTTGGCGCAATCGGAAGTGGAGGGGCCGCGCATGTTTCCTTCCATGTAAGCGAGGCCAGGGCAACGCGAGCAATAGCCGACGTGGCCGCATCCGGAGCAGGTTGTCAGGTCCTTGACATGGACGGAGCGGAGCTCGGTTAGCTGCTCGGAGCGATACCAGATGTCGCGAAAGCTTTTCTCGCGCACGTTGCCGCAGGGCATGGGAAACTGCACGCAGGGATAGACGTCGCCGGAAGGAGAGATGTAGGCCAGCGTGTGGCCGGCGCTGCAACTATAGCCCTCGAGAATGTCGTCGTTGACCTCGGCAATTGGAGCGCAGAACTCGCCGACGTTGCCGATAAACTCCTCGGTGTGGAAGACTTCTTCGAGCTCCTCTTTGGTGATGCCAAGATTGAGGATGGAGCGGTCGCCATTGAGCATGGGCGTGATGGTGGGATCGATGTGGAACTCGACACCGATCTCCTTGGCCAGCCGCTGCACGGCTTTTCCGCTGGTGACGTTCTGCTTCATCAGCACATTGCTGATGGAGACCTTGACGCCTTCGGCCTTGAGGCGCTCGATGGCGGCCAGAGAACGGCGCAGCGATCCGGGCAATTTAGTGATGGCGTCGTGAATCTCGGGGCGATCGGAATAGATGCTGATCTGCACTTGCTCGATGCCGAGCTTTCTGAGCCTTGCCGCTTCTTTTGTTCCGATCATGACCGCGTTGGTCTTCAACTTTACGTTGAAGCGCAGGGCGCGGGCGTACTCCAGAATCTCAAAGCAATCACGCCGCAATAGAGGCTCTCCGCCGCTGATGCTGAGGAAGAACGTTCCGCAGTCGGCCAGCTGGTCAAGCGCATCTTTGATCTCGGCGGTGCTCATCTCGTTTTTGCCTTCGTGATCGAGATAGCAGTGGACACAACGCTCGTTGCACTTCCACGTAATATCCATATGCGCGCTCAGCGGAATGCCTTGTTCAGTTGCCTTGCGGTTCATCTCTTCTAGCAAACTCATGGAACCTCCTCATTGGGGAATCGGATGATCCGAGACAACTAAGATGCCGTGCTCCGCCAGCTCGTCGATGAAGTGATGTGCGTCAGCGGAAGCCTGTTCGACGGGGACATCGAACTCGGCGCAGACCTTATCTTCTATGATGCGGGACAAGGGTGTATTGCCGTCCGCGGCTTGCCAAATAGCCGTGCCGGTGGGGTTGAGCATGAAGATCGTGGAATCGAGAGTAGACATGATGATGGTTTCGTCGCCCAGCGTGCGGGCCGCGATGTCGGTGCTCTTCGCCAAATATTTTTCAGTTGTCGGCATATCTCACCCAATCAGGTCCCAGACGCGCTCGTCAGGAAAGAACGAAAGCCGATAGACCGGTACCGCTGCCACGAAGGCGCAAGCCGAGTCGAAGACCATGCGTACCAGCTCCGGGTCGTGGGCAAAAAACAGGATGTTTCGCATCAATCGCTGAATGGCCTCGGCTTGATCCACACGCACGATCTTGTTTTCCGGCGCCTTGTCGAGCAGATACACAGCCGCAATTGGTGCGGAAATGTTCTTTCCGGGTTCACCCATCTCGCCGGCAAAAGGAGTGCCGTAGGCCAGGTATTGATCCTCAATGCGCCTTACGTAAGAAGCCTCATCGGTCAGCAGGGCCACATCAGGCGGCGCAAGTCTAGCCATGGTTGTTTTTCCGGCTTCGGACAATCCGGAGAACAGAAATGCTTTGCCGTTGCGCACGGCGCTTGAGGCATGGAGCAGAAACCCCCCGGTGCGAGCCAGAAGCAAAGTGTGTGTGATGCGCAGGACAGAGTCGATGGAATAGGGATTTGCGGTTTGGCGAATCAGGCCCTGGCGGCTTTCCTGGCTCCAGGTTGCCCTGAAATCGCCGCGCTCGAGGCGCCATTCTCCATTTTCGAACCAGACCTCCGCATCGTCTTCCGGATTAAACGAATCGGGAGGAACCAAATCGACGCGGAATGTGAAGTCGGGGCTGGTATCGGAGGTCATGTAAGAGCCATAGCGGCCCTTCAAAAGGCTCACAAACCCTGGATCGGTAGTTTGGAGAGCGATGGGGATACCGCCAATCTCAATAACGACTTCGTGCTCTTCGGCAACGGTGGGGAGTTTCATCCGTAGGGTCATTCTATATCAATTCGATTGATTCTTAGCCGCTTTTACCACGGCCGAACCTGGGGTAAGACGGCGTGGAGCCGCGAGGAGGAGGAGGCTTGCGAACTGATACCGGAGGGTACAGCTACGCCCAGCAAAAGACAGAAGATAGGCCCGGAGTCGCTGCCAGAGGGTTTGCGTGCCGCAGAGGCCGGGGGGGACATGAGCTTATCGAGCTCGATTCGCGGCCTCAAACCCAATTGAGCGCACGAAGAGGAGGATTCAACTACGCAGAGACTGCGCTGCGCGCTTTTCGCGCTCCCTCATCACGGATTCTGTTTGAGAGCCGATGCCCGTACGACAAGCAAGGCCGCTCGACGACGGCATAGAGAATTGTGGCGCAGGCAAAGCTGAGGAGGTAGGTTGCGGGGACGACCGCATACCACAGCGTTGCGTGTGCGATCCCCGCGAGTTTTTCAACCGCGTGAAGGACGAGCACGTGGATCAGGTACATCGCATAACTGCGTTTTCCGATAAGCACGATCCATGGGTGCTCAAGAATGCTGCGAACCGGACTGGGATGTAAGACCAGAGCTCCGATGAGCAGGGCGATCGATGCGGAAAACACGAGGAAGAGATTTGAGTGGTACCAAAAGAAGGCGTAAGCAGCAAGCGCCAGGAGGAGAGCCACGCTTGGAGGAACGTGCGCCAGGGGCTTTCGAATAAAAACGGGCGTGCTTTTGGCTAGCACAATGGCAAGGAACGATCCTAGAAAGAGGCTGCCGTAATCAGAGATCATTTCGTTGGGAATAAGGAACCATGCGACGCAAAGGGCGAGCATCAGGATGGTGGAGAACCGCTTGAAAGGAGAGAGAAAAATGATGACGAAGGGCCAGAGTAGATAGAACTTTTCTTCGATGCCAAGCGTCCACGCCTGTCCGAAGACCATTCCAGATGCCGCGGGACGGTATTCCTGCATGAATGTGAACAGATAGGGAAGAGCCATCTTCAGCTCTGCCCAGCGGAGGGCGTCGTGCATCATCAGAATAATGGGAATATAAGTGCAGAGAACCAGATAGTAAATTGGAATGATGCGGAAAAATCTCCGCACATAAAAGGCGCGCACTGAAATACGTCCGAACTGTTCTCGCTCGCGCAGGAGCAGCGTAGTGATAAGAAATCCGCTAAGTACGAAGAAGATGTGAACGCCGATCCATCCTCGAATATTGGGTCCGCCGGCGTGAAAGAAAACCACTAGCAGAATACTGATCGCGCGCAGGCCATCGAGAGAGGGAAAGTACTTGTTCGCCCAAAAGACTTCAAACGGCAATTGATATGCTTTTGACATTAATTGTTGTTACTCTCTTCTGACCGTAATATTGAGTGCGAACAACTTCGCACACGCGCCCCCCGGCAGTCAGGTTGCGGTCGAGCGCTGGATCGAGCCCTAGGAGAATTCCGATCGGGGGGGAGCCGGCTTGGCGTCGCCAGTCGCTCTGCCGGAGCTGCGCATCATGCGGAGGTTCAAGCCGAAAAGGATGCCTGCCGCCGATCCAAACATATCTGCGGATACGTAGAGGGAGCCCAGGAGAGCACCGGAAAACTGGGCATGCAATAACTGAAGCAGGACGCTGGTGACTGCGGGAAGAAAGGAGAGCACAACTGCGCTTCTCCGTTTCCATAGGGCAACGGGAATGGTCGTCATCGCCGCATACGCGAGGAAATGCACCCAGCGGTTCGCGGCGTATGCGGCAATTTCGCGGTAGGACGGGCTCTGCGCGGGAAGTAGATCAGGGATGAAAATTGCAGCGACCAGCAGGCACCACAGGAACACGAAAAATTTGCGTTTCATGATCAACCTCTTGGCTCAGTCATGCTCGACCGCCTCAATGCTGTTCAGTTTTTGTCGAATCGAGCGGGACACGGCATCGATAAAGAGCACAGTGGCGGCGCCGTGATTCAGACTGTCGGTCTCGCGCCAGATCGTAATGTGACCATGGCCAGGGAAGTCGACGCGGGCTTGCCACCCACTATGGATACCCCAGTGTCTATTAACCTCGTCAAGGTCGAAAGCAATTCCTGAGAATCCGAACTCCGGGCAGGTTTTGCAGACGACATCCCAACTTTGTGCGAGGGTTTGGCTCGCGCCCAGTTCTTCTTCGAATGAATCGAGTCTGAGTTGGGCGCTCAGTACGCTGCGCATCACACCGCCGAAGACTAATCTCTTGGCCACGCTGAACTCGGTGTAGCCGAGTTGCTGCAAGCCGAGCCACGCAGCAAGACAGACGAGGATCAGGACGAAATCCTTGTCTTGATTGTGATTGATCGTCAGCAGCAGTGACGCCGCAGAACCAACAACGCAGATGCTGTAAATAACCAGCAGAAGGCGTTTGGGAGAGAGACCTTGCGAAAGGAGTTTGTGATGGATGTGCATTCTGTCCGCGGCAAAAATCGCCTGACCGCGGACTATGCGACGCGCAACGGCCAGGCCAACATCAAGGAGCGGAACCGCGAGGACCATAAGAGGCGCGGTCAAGCCAAGGAGCGCTGTGGACTTTTCAGCCCAGACGGCGCCGAAACATCCAAGCAGAAATCCGATGGTAAGGCTGCCGCTGTCGCCAAGGAAGATGCTTGCCGGGACAAAATTGAAAGGAAGAAATCCGAGCAAAGCGCCGGCGAGCGGCACCACAGCCAGGGCCATTGGGAAGTTATGTTCAAGCAGGGCCGCGGCTAGCATGGTGAAGGCCGCAAACATGCTGACGCCGGCCGCGAGTCCATCGACGCCATCGATGAGGTTGATTGCATTTGTGCAAGTGACGATCCATAACACAGTGACGACAAAACCAACAACGGTTCCGGAGAAGGAGTATCCGTTTATGGCGGTAATCTGGATGCCGCCCATCCACGCAAGGACTGCAGCAAGAGTTTCGGCCGCGAGGCGAATCCAGGGAGAGATGCTGAAGATGTCGTCGACGATGCCGATGCCAAAGACGATGGCGAGGGCCGGGAACAGGCGCAGAACGAGAGGCAGATCCGCCCAGACGATCAAGCCCGAACTTAGCCTGACGACGAGAAGCAGGCCATAGGCACCGATCACTGAGGTGAATATGGCCACGCCTCCCATACGAGGGATGGGGGAGATGTGCCTCTTCCGCTGCTGGTCCGGCTGGTCGACTAACCCAAAGTGCCACGCTAGATTACGCACAATCGGGGTTAGGACCAGCGACAACAGGAGTGCCGCGAAACCGAGAAAAGTTAGTGAATACATGGCGAGACCCCTTCCTTACCTTGAGGCCTTATTTAGTTTGTGGTTCATCGAAAGTCATCGAGGTGTGGGGAGTGGATCCCGATGCGGTGAATTTTAGGCGTGTGATTGTATCGGAGGTGAACCTCCAGGCAATTTCCCTGACAGGCATATCGGCAACGATAGAGAATCTGATGGGGCTATAGACTTGGGGCTTTAAGCAACATGCGGACTGCATGTCCGACATGACGGATCGCGGAGATGGGGTGGCACATTCCCAAGAAAGCCATGCGAAGGGCCCCGCGGAGGGGCTCTCCGCTACCCATCTGGATTCTTGCGGTTCTGTACTGGATAAGTTCCCATGCCTCCAGCATCCAACTTGCTCGACTGACCAATGAAGCACTCTGGAGAAACTCATCCAAAGTAGGCGTAGGCGTGCCTTTACGGCGGCAGGTTGCGATATGGGCGGAATAGTGGTTCACATGGATCACCTGCTTGGTCTTGGTCATGCTGGTTTGGCCACCCTGCAACCGATACCGAAATAAGACCTGATCGAGATTTGCAGCGTGTCCACGTTCACACATGCGGAGACAGAAGTCAAAGTCCTCTCCGAAGACGCCGACCGGATATCCTCCACAAGCATTTGCGGTTGCGGTGCGGAACATGATGCTCGGGTGGCAGAGTCCGGCCCGGCCTTTCATCAGACGAGCCACGATGGCTTCATGATCAAGTGGGGTGCGAGGCGCCTGCTGAACGACGGTTCCAATCAGAAACTCGAACTGCGTTCCCAGCATTACAACGTCGGGGTGAGACTCCAAGTATCCTAATTGGGCAAGGAAACGATCTGGCATGGAGATGTCATCGGCGTCCATCAACGCCACATATTCAGTTCGGCATCTGTTCAAAGCGAGATTACGTGCGGCGCCCTGTCCAGCATTGGCTTGATTGATAATCTCGACTCGGGGATCTCGAAGGCTCGTAAGATACTGTTCGGATCCGTCGAAAGAGCCATCATTCACAATAACGAAGACAAAATCGGGAAAGCTCTGGCGAAGAATACTTTCTACAGCCGCCGGAAGAAATGGCATTGCGTTATAGACGGGCAGGATTACGGTCAACTTTGTATTCATTTTGCCAATGCCGTGCGCACACCCGCGGTCCCCATGCTGGGGGCTTCGGGCGCGCGAGTCTTGAGATTATAAATCTCGCTTACGTTAAGGGCCTTCCGATCCCATTCGTAGTTTGCACTTCGCCTAATGGCGCCTTGCGCAAGTTGAAACCGAACTAACTCATTGTTGAGGCGCACGATTCCATCGCGAAGGCCAGAGATAAGCTCGCGGCTTGAAGTCGCGGGAACTTTGATGCCGCACTCCGCGGTTATAGCATCGGCAAATCCGCAGTGATCCGGACAAAGCACAGGAAGACCTGTTGCCAACGCCTCAACCAGAACTGTGGAAGTGAGATCGTAGATACTCGTGATGACCAGCGCATGCGCTTGCTGCATCTTTTCAAGGGCGGTTGAGCGGGGCACCGGGCCAAGCCACTCGCAGCGATCGGCAATGCCGTTGATCATGGCCAGCTTCCGCCACTTTGCGGAGCAGGGACCGTCGCCGAGGATTGTCAATTTCCAGTTCAGGTCAGCGGGAAGCGTTTTCAGAGCCGAAAGCAAGAAGGGTAGAGCTTTCCCGGGAAGATGGTTGCCGGACCAGATCAGGGCAAGGGGTTCGGACGGATGCCTTTGCAGGGGCGCCTGCCGGGTGACCGGGGGAAGCCCGATTTCACTGATGATGATTGAGGAGCGGCCATAGACGCGACCGATTTCTTTCTGGATTCCGGTAGTGGCGGCAATGATTCCTCCGTCTGCTTTTGCGAAGGCACGCCGGGCGATACGCGAAAACGATTTGTCCCACGCATTCAGCAGGTTTCGCGCGACAAAGTAGAGAGCGCCTCTTACGCCGAGTGCCGGAAGGAGCGCCCATGTCGTCTGTTCGAGTCCACCGATAGGACCCCAGACAAATGGAGTGTCAAGCTTCCATAGCAGGCCGGGAACACGGAAGCCAACGTAGGTCAGTTGATGCGCGACATCGAAGTGCACTCGATCATGGAGCTGTTTCGCCATTGCAAAGGCGGCCTTCTGCCACTGATGCCTGTAGGTGAACAGATATGCCGGCGGCCAGAGCTTCTCTGCCCATGGATAGCGTGTCCTTGCAACATAGTGGAAACTAATTCTGCTTCTTAGTTCTGGGCGGCGGAGTAACTCTGCTTCTATCTCATCCCGACAGTGCGCGCCAGTAATCACCCACAGGTCGTGATAGTTGGAAAGAGCTTGTACCCAACCCCATCCGACTCCAAATTCAGATCCGCGTGCAGGGCTGCATGCGTAGGCGCAGACCAGAACCTTGAGCCGTGAGCGGCCCGCGGAATCTCTTGTTTCCGGGCGGTTTGTCACTTTAAGTTCGTTCATTGATTTAAGAAGGGAGCCGGAGATTGTATGCGGGACGCACGAACTAAAAGAAGGAGGGCAGAAATGGGGGGGATCGAGGTCTTGAGTTCTTGAATATTGGTCAACCGGTCCTTCGAATGGCAGCGACTTGTCTCCGCGCGGGCACGAAGCGGAGCATGGGAAGGGAGCCATTCACTCTTTTGCGCAAGGCGGCGACCGCGAGTGCCTCGAGATACACATACACAGCGACCATTACAAGAAGGTCGGGAGCGTAACTAGCCGTGGTGGTCTCCGGCATGGCGCGCACCGTGAAGAACATCATGACAGCGCCGCACTCCATGAGGTGAACCCGGTCTTCCTGCTTTAACTGGACACCTTTTGAGTTGAGCCGATAAAAGAGAATCCATCCCGCGATCCAGGAGCCGATATAGGGAACAAGGCCAAAGACGCCGCTGTTAAGCGCAGCCTGAATAAATGAATTATGAACGTGCTCACCAATATGCAAGCGATCGGACCACTGACCAGAACCAAAGAACGGGGCTTCTTCGAAGGCGGCAAAGCCCTCGCGGTATGCGCGGGTCCGTCCGGTCATTGTTTCGAAATCTTCGGTGGATTCTCCCCGCTTAAGGTACTTGCCAACACGATTCGAGACGGTGCCACCGGGATCGATATAAAGGATGGCAACGACGGCTACGAGCGCAAATGGAAGTGCATAGCGGCGCAAACGGGACGCTACGAGCAAAGCGAAGATCACCGCGGCCGCAGCGCCGAAGACTGCGCCGCGTGACTGCATTCGGTAGACGATAAAAAATGAGACCGCAGCCGCGCCAAGGTAGAGGGAGATGAGGCTGCGGCGGCGGGTGTAATAGGCGCGGACGAGGCACACCAATCCCGGCACCGCGGCCCATCGAGCCACGCCTGACGATCGGGAGAGTCCATTTAGCTCAGTAATTACGCCGTATCCAGATGCGCTGTCACCAAAAATGGAGCCGCGGGCCATATAGCCAATGATGAGGGCCACGAGGAATGTTGCGATCCAGGTGATGAGCAACAGTTGTCTGGCAGACGCGATGGATTCGCGGCGATCGATGAAGGTCCAAGCTGCGAGAATCGTTGCGAGGAATGCGGTTGACCAGTACAAAGCCCACAGCGGCTTGGGGGAAAACACGGATGAGAAAGTTGCGAAGCCGCCATAGATGAAGAGAAACCGGGAGGGGGAAGCTCCAGGCAGATGGAGTTTTCCGCTACGTGCCAGGAGGAGCACGGACACGGGGACCACGACGAACGGAAGAATGGAGCGGAGCAGACTCAGCCATTCGCCGGCATTATTCGGCGGCACGAAGTTCCAGAATCCGGTGTTGAGATTGAACCAGAGACAAGTCCATAGAATCAGCGCGGAAGCCGAGGCATGCACCCGGAATGGTGATCGATTTGCAGAAGAACGAAATGTGGTCATAGGATTTCGGCGCTATTTCGAAAGAACAGCAGGGGCACTGGCCGGGGCCGCGGTTCTTGTATTGATCAACTCTTCCAGGTTGCCAAGAGACCGTTTGAACAAGTTGTTGTCCCAATGTAAAAGTGCGCCGCCGGCGGACATCCCCCAACGGATGGCAAGGCCAACGTAGCAGCGCGCGAGCGAAAGGTGATGTTTACGGACGAAATAGAGGCGATTGCGGACTTCGAAACGTCCAAATTGCCGAGCGGACACTCGTCCTCCCAGAGAAGGGAAATGATTGAAGCCTGCATCCGCAACGATCGTCAATCGTCCTTTACGGCTGATGGTGAAGCTGAAGTCAAGGTCCTCGAGATAGCTGTAGCTCTGGAAGAACTCATCGAACACAGTCTCGCGGAACACTTCGCGCCGAAAGATGGAGGCTGTAGATGGAAGCCAGTCGACGAAAAGCGTCTGATCAACTTCGCCGACAACGGTTTGCCAGCCGCTCAGGGATACACTGCCAGGCCTGGCGGAATAGAGGCCGAGCCGATCCGCGAGAGTGCTTGTTTTCAAACGAGAAAGCCCCCGGCGGGGGGAGTTGCGAAAGTTAAAAGCCGCGCCGAGAGTCTCCGGTTCCGCGTCTCGCCAGAAGCGAAGCATGTTTGCAAATGCCTGGGGTTCGAACGTGGTGTCATCGTCCGCAAATCCGATCAGCGTTGAAGCCGGGTCACAGGCGAGGATGCCCGCATTTCGCTGAGCGGCCGCCGACGGCGGCCAATGCCTCAAATAACGAATCGCGAGTTCAGGAAACCCTGCTATCACCGGCTCGGCCGGCTCGCGGCTGGCATCGACCACGACGATCTCGGCGGGGCCAGCCGTCTGGCTGCGCATGCTTTCCAGCATATTGCGCAGGTCGTGCGGTCGATCCTTGGTTGCAACGATCAGGGAGATCGTGTTCATTATGATGTTCCGCAGGCGGTTTGGAGACTACGTTCCCGATGGGTCGACGATGACTCCTCGACTAAGGATTGCACATTGTCCACAAAGTTCTCGGCGTTGAACATGCGCGCGTGACTCATCGAGCGGGCCTGTAGATCCAACTGGAGTGACGGCTGTTCGAGGACCCGAACTATTTTCTCGACAGCCTCATTCGAGCTTAAGAACAGCAAGTTGGAGTCCTCGAGAATTTCAGCCTGACCGCCTTCTTTATGAGCAAACACAATAGCGCCCGCCTTTGCCATTTCCGCGACGGAGATTCCAAATCCCTCGGCACCACAACTCTGAATTCCAAAACGGCAATGTGAAAGGATCCGGGCCTTTTTTGCGCCGGTCACGCGGCCCTCCAGGGTGATCCAGCCGGCTCGTTCATGACAGATCTGAGAGATGCGCTTCCCATAGAGGTCGCTTTCAATTGTTCCGCAAATGTGAAGCTTGATGGCATGGCCGCGTTTGCGCACGCTCTCGAGAATCCCGATTGCTTGCTCGATCTGCTTTTCCGGGGCAATCCGGCCAATCATGGCGAACGCCAGCTCCTTCTGTTCCCAGGGAATATTGGGGAATTCTGCTGAAACAGGGGGATAGAGGACCGCACAGCATTCCACGTTACAATACTTTTTCACAATGTCGGCGGTCCAGCGGGAATTGGCAATCACTATGTCGTCGTGGAGTACGTCTCGACCGGAAGGCCTGCCGTAGGCCTCTGCGAGATTCAGGTAGGCTCGGCGCGCAATCGTGTTGCGATAGATGAACCCGGGCGAGGGAGGATGGAACTGATCGCGAATCTGCCTGTGCCAACTGAAGTCCGCGATGAAATGATAAGCAGGCAGGCCCCAGTCGGTAGGGTTGTATGCGCTGATCCGGATGTCGTATTCGGCGGCGATTTGACGCGCGAAGCGCTGGAAACAGGCTCCCCGCAGAGCGGCCGCTCTAAGCCGCTGCACGAGAAACGGAACAGGCGCAATGCGAACACTGACTTCGTGTGGCATGACTTGTGTTCCGTAGAAGCTATTCAATGCGGGAAGATCCCAGCCGCCTGTCGTCATCACAGTTACATCGAAGTCGCGCTTCAATGCTTCGATCAGCCACATCAGCGTAGACTCCGAACCGCCGAATCCAAGCATTGGGTGACCAATGACGACCTTCCGCCGGGGCATCGTTTTTTGAACAGAGTAAAGTTCAATAGATGCTTTCGTCACGAACTCCCGCGCCGCCAACATAAACCTTTCGACGTTGAAGATCTCGGAACGTCGTGCAGACTGGTCGCGCAACGTGCGTTGTTTTTCAGGGCTGTCGAGCACAGCGCAGACTTTATCAACTGCGTCGTCTACCGATGAAAACAGAAGATCAGGATTGTCAATCACTTCAGTCTGACCACCGCCGTTTGAAGCAAAGACGATGGCTCCAGCCTTCGACATTTCCGCAACCGAAATGCCGAAGCCCTCCGCGCTTGAGGTCTGGATCCCAAACTGGCAGTGCGAAAGAATACGAGCCTTTTTTGCACTGGTAACGCGCCCCTCTAGAACGATCCAATCGGCGTGATGACGGCATATCTTTGCGATCCTTCGTCCGTACACGTCGTTCTCAATTTGTCCGCAAAGGTGGAACTGAATGGCATGCCCGCGACTTCGGACCGCCTCCAGGATTTCGATTGCTCGCTCGATCTGCTTCTCCGGTGCTATCCGGCCAATCATGACAAACGCGAGTTCCTTCAGCTCCCAGGGTACATGGGGAAATTCTGCCGAAACGGGAGGGTATACAACCGCGGTGCAGTCCACGCCGCAATATTGTTTCACGATCTCTGCGGACCAGTGGGAATTGGCGATCACGATATCGTCGCGGAGCACATTCCGGCCCGAAGGTCTTCCGTAGACTCCAGCGATGTTCAGATAGATACGGCGCGCAAGCGTGTTTCGATAAATCAGGCCCGGCGACGGGGGATGGAATTGTTCGCGAATCTGCTTATGCCAACTGAAGTCCGCCAGGAAATGAAGCGCCGGCAGTCCCCAATCGGTCGAATTGTAGGCACTGATGCGGATGTCGTATTCCGCGGCTATCTGACGCGCGAAGCGCTGGAAACAGGCACCGCGCAATGCCGCCGCATTGAAGCTGCGCACCAGGAACGGGACCGGGGCAATACGGACCTTGACTTCGTCTTGCCCCACATGCGTTCCGTAGTAGTTGTTCAATGCCGATAGATTCCAGCCCCCGGTCGTCATGATTGTCAGATCGAAGTCGCGCTTCAGTGCTTCAAGCAGCCACATGACGCGCGCCTCCGATCCGCCATGGCCGATGAAGGGATGGCCGATGACGACCTTCAGACGGCGCGTCAATGGAGGCTGGCGATCCTGATTGTCAAGCTCAGTCGGCATATCGGGTCCGGGTGCTGCGTTGGAATGCGGTGGGCAAGTCGCTGATGGAAGGTTGGCGATCGAAGGAAGAATGCATCTGTCGGTCTCTTCGACTTGTTGAACAACTTAATCGGATTGAAGCAGCTTGATGTCTTCCACGGTATACGTGGCTCTTACCTGGCGGTCATTGCCATCCCCGTAGGTTACATTTTCGTGGGAGAGGGCTTTCTTCTCGCTGCCGGGCACGCTTTGAAAGGAGAAGTAGGGCAATCTGGGAAGAATCTGCCTTACCTTGAATCCAGCGCGAAGTGCCTGAACGTGCAACCATAGGTCGTCTCCATTCGGACACGTTGCTTGAAAAGCAGTTCCCGCGCGCCTTAAAGCGACCAGAAGCATGGGCGGAAAGATTGTGCCGATTCCGCTGTGAACGCTGTTGCGAAAGTGTGGACTGGTTGATTCGCATTGCTTCCAATCCGCGTACCTTCCAATCCCATCGTCGCTCATTGCAATCACGTGAGTCCAAAATGAATTCACGGTATTTGGATAATCCCGATAGGCTTCGACGAGCTTCTCAAGCCAGTACCCTGGATAAAGGAGGTCGTCGTCGGCAGTGACGAGGGGAGCATCAAATTGTTCCTGCGATTCAACGTAGGGGTAATACTTTTTATGTGGTCCGTAATTGGCGCAGCGTTTGACTTCAAGGCCGCGCTTCTGAAGTCGACGGATGGTTGCGGGCAGATCGCGGAACAAGTTCTCATCGTCAATCCAGAGAATCAATCTCGATGGCCGAAGGCGGCCCTGAGCAATGGACTCGATTGCAAGGTAGGCTTTCCGGCTTCGTGTTCCGTAAGTGGTTAGGGAGACGACCGGACCGCCCGGTTCGGTCACGGGTTTTCCGGTCAGCCTGTTCAGCAGGAAATACCAGACGATGTGAACCAGCATCAAGAACTCGCGAACGATGCGGCGAGGAAGATGAAGAAGGCGGTTGACCGCAAGTCTGATGTTCATTCTTATTTACATATCCAGGATCGGTGCTGGAAAGTGCCTTCTTGCTTCCACCGGCGGTTAAAGTGCGGTGCACAACCGTAGTGCAGCTCTACGGGCGATCGGCGAAGGCGGGGTGCGACCTGACGGCATCCAGAATTGTTTCGACACGGCTTTTCCATGTGCCAACCTCAAGAAGCCGCGTATAATTTTGCTCGACCCGTTCGGTCAGGGAAGCCAAATTCTCAAGCACCCATTCGATCTGCTCATACTCCTGCCCTGCCTGAACCTCAAGCACAGGATTGTAGCCAAACAAGTCTTTCAATTCCTGCGGT
>Ga0181535_10004649_pt1 | contig 15109 bp, 13 predicted proteins | sample PEATcosm2014_Bin_44_FD_119774 | JGI IMG/M metagenome (GOLD analysis project Ga0181535, IMG submission 119774) | Peatland microbial communities from MTU Mesocosm Facility, Houghton, MI, USA - PEATcosm2014_Bin17_30_metaG | ecosystem: Environmental > Terrestrial > Soil > Wetlands > Peat | place... | reverse complement strand
TAATATCAGCGCGACGAGCGGCGGAGCTTTCGCGTTCCAAAGCGCAATTCTGGGCGCACTGAGCGCTGTCGCCACTCCTCACGAAATCGTCTTGTTGGAAGACAATCACGGTCAGCCACGGCCGGCCTCTTTTTTTCATCGGGCTGGGAGAAAGTGTCAGCGCATTGTCCAGCGCCTGACTAATACCCAAGCGAGACCGCAAACGGAACTGGACGCCGTGGGGCGGGCTACTTTGCAACAGGAGATCGATGTTCTTTGGCATATGTTCGAACTGGCGCGTCCCGTGCCGGTGCCATATCTTGCAACGGTATGGGACCTGTCGCATCGCACCCTTCCTCTTTTTCCAGAGGTCAGCATCACTGGATGGAAGTGGCAAAATCGGGAGGACAATTATCAAAGGCTGTTACCGCGCGCGTGTCGCGTCTTGACAGGAACAAATGCAGGCAAGAACGAAATTGTTAGCTTTTACGCTGTATCGCCGGATAACGTGCGCGTTATTCCGTTTCCGGTCGATGCTCGCTTTCGAAAACCGACCGATCCTGTCGAGAATATCAAGGCGAAATACGGAATTCCTGGACGTTACGTCTACTACCCGGCCCAATTTTGGGCCCACAAGAACCACGTCAACTTGCTTCTCGCGCTGCGGCGTTACAATGACGACCATGCTTTGCCTCTGCACCTGGTTCTCACCGGCAGCGATCAGGGAAATCTAGATCATGTTATGAGCACGATTCGCCGGTTAGAGCTCTCAGCATTTGTCCATGTTCTCGGTTTTGTGCCGCCTGAGGAGTTGCCGGCAATCTACGTTCAGAGCGAAGCGCTGGTTTTCCCAACGTTCTTCGGACCGGACAACATTCCCCCGTTGGAAGCCTTTGCTGCGGGGTGCCCGGTGGTTGCGTCGCAAGTGAAGGGAGCTGAGGAACAACTCGGCGATGCGGCGATCCTGTTCAATCCGGCCAATCCGGCCGATATGGCTGAAGCGATGGCACGCGTCGTCGATGATCCGATCAAACGCTCAGATCTGATCGACCGCGGACTGCGAAGAGTGGCTGGTCTGACGCCGGAGAGTTACGTCGGAAAAGTGTTTGAAGTTTTTGATGAAATCGAGCCCATGCGGCGATGCTGGGGGAAGACTTCCATGCGCGCGTGAGGTCCAGGTTGTCCTCGTGATACTCCGGATTACCGGCCTATTCTTCAAGAAAGTGCACGGGTAAAAATGCATCGGCGTTCGCAAACCGGCCAGGATGCGCTGCAACATGGTTGACGGCGCCGGCGGCAAACCCGGCGTCGCCACAATCCGTGACGCGTCCAATGCGACGAATTTAAAAAATCTTCCGAAACACGACGTCGGGATATTCCGCATCGGGCAAGAGGCAATCCTCACGGTCGTAAAGCGGTTCCCGCTTGTCGAGCTTTGCTCTGTATACCGTCGCGAAATCCTTGGCCGTGCGAGTATCGCCGAAGCGAAACATCGCGTGCTGGATGACCAGAAGGCCGCCGGGCTTGAGCGCGCGCGCCAAATCGGCCACAGATTGCTCGAACTCGGCAAACCGAATGCGATGGCTACTTTCCGGCGGCGGCGGCGAAATGTTCAGATCGCCATGGCGGAAGACTGCCATGGCAAAAATAGCATCGTAGCTTGCGCTCGCTTCCCCGTCCGTCGACCCAGCGACAGCGAAAGTCATCCTTTTATCTCCAGCCTTCAGGCGGCGGAAACGGGACACCGCAATGTTGAATGGATTGATGTCGAGCCCGACGATGTTTGCGTCAAGGAAATATCGGCGCAGAGAGAAGACTTCCTCTCCTGTCGCGCAACCGAACGAGAGGATGCGCAAACTCGCATCGCCTTCGAGCAACTTGCGCACTTGCTGGAAAATGCCGGGATAGCGGTCGGCGGAGGTTGTTCCGTAAGGCTGGTACAGACCTTTCGGCGGACGCAACAGCAAGAGTGCGGCATTTCGCGACTCCAAATTCCGCGCCAGCTTGTAGATGAAAAGCGCGAACCTGTACCCCGGTATACTGCGCAGGCGCGGCTTCCATCGCATGATGAGTGCTTGCATACCAACCGTTCGTGCCGTGGACCAATCAAAGACACTCTACCGTAGCAAGCAATGCTACTCCAAGGGAGAAATCGCGTCACATCGAACCTGGCCCAGCCACTGCTGTCTTCCTTTTTGCTTCTAGGAGCAAAGCCAACTTGCGCTCGAATGAAGAGCGATCAAAGGACCCGTCAGCCTGGCACATTACCCAGTCGTCGGTCTGGGACACAATTCTCCAGTTGGAACTTGGAAAGAGGGTCACAACGGCGGGCGGAATCAACCACGGCTCAAAGAGCTTGATTCCTTCCGATACGATTCCGGCGTAATAGCTGAAGTTCCCCTTGGCCATGATCAGGATATCGGCCTCGATGAGCTTCTGCAGCGTCCAGGTTGCGTCCGCATCGAGGAACAAGTCGACGTTCAACGGCCACAATTCCTCAAAGTTCGAGCGATTGTCCTGCGAATAGAGGGAGATGCTGTACGGCTGCCCCCAGGAATCGAGACTGGATTTAACTTCCCTGATGGTCTGCGCCACAACTGCGGTGCTCGCAAAGAGCTCGCTGTTCTTGTGAGCAGAAACATCGCCGCGCCGTATATGCACTGCAACCGTCAAGTGCCTTGTCGGGCGGCGCAGCTTGTTCGCATAATACTTTGCCCTGAACTCCGGAATCATCGCCCGGAAATTCTCGGCCAATCGGGCTTCTTCGCCGCCTTGCCCAAAGCAAAGAAGAAAGTCGCTCGCAACACAGCCGTAGTTAACGACGTCTTTTCTCCCGTCGCAGAGATTCTCGCCGGCGCCGAGGTTGAAGACCGCTTCCCAGGCTGCAGCCCACTCCTGCATCGGCCGATCAGCATGGTTAATGCACACGAAAGGAGTGTGCAGATACGGGAACCCGTAAACTCGAGCGAAGTTCTGCGTATTCATGATCCGGTGCGCTTGAGCGGCAGCACCAGGATAGCCTGAATAATCCACGCTTGTGATTCCCCGTATGTGGCGGATGCGGGCCCGATGAAGAATATACTGCCGGAAGAAGATTAACCGCTCATCGCGGTAAAGCTTGCGGCCGAGCAAGAGTTTGACGCAATTTTTCAGCGACTGCCATGCATATTGGCAACTCCGAGTCGCGATATACCGCAGCAAAGGACCCCCCCTTTCATATGTACGTACCGGGCCCGGCCATTGGGCGGGTGTCAAATTCAGGACGCCATGGATCGGGTCTTGAACCGATCGTCGCTTTTGCGATTACCGGTTCCTCTCTTGACCCGATAGCTTCGCGCATTCCATCCCTCAGCTGAAGACAAATGGGCTGTCGATTGTGCACGCGTTGAGCATATCCCGCAGCAGGGCCGTCACGCTAAACCGGCCCACCCGCAGGCGTCTTCTTCCTGGCCAGCAGGAGCAATGAGAGCTGGCGCTCGAACGCTACATGGTCGAACGAGCCATTCGTCTGGTAGGGAAGCCAGTCGTCTAACTCCGAGAAAATCGAACACGACCATGCAAGCGGAAGCGCAGGAAGTCCGGCGTTTGGCAATCGGCGGTTGCCGCTGCCCCCTCCCGGAATGAACGGTTCATAGATTTTGATTCCGTCAGAAATCACACCGGCATAATAGCTGTAATTGCCCCTGGCCATGATTAAAATATCGGCCTCAATAAGCTCCTGCATCGTCCAAACTGCGTCGGCGTTGAGAAAGAACCGGGCTCCCAGCGGGAACAACTGTTCGAAATCATCCTGGGTCCCCTGCGAATATATACTCATGGTGTGCAGTACGGCGTTCGCATCGAGGATTGATTTCACTTCGCTGGCAACGCGGAGGACCTCTTCAGTACTTGTGTACATGTGGCTGCACTCACGGGCTGAAACGTCTCCGCGGCGGATATGCACAGCTACCGTGATCTCATCCGTCGTTCGCGGGGACTTGTTCAAATAATACTTGCGTCTGAATTCCGGGATCAGGACTCGAAAGCTGTCCTGCAGTTCCTTTTCCCGGTGCCGTAATCCAAGGCATAGATCGAGATTCCACAAGTTATAACGGCCCGCGTCAACAACTCCGCGTCTACTGCCGTTGCAAGGCTCCTCGCCCGCACCCAGATTGAACAGCGACTCCCATGCCGCAGCCCATTGCTGCATGGGCCGATCGGCGTGGCCCACAATGGAAAGAGGTGTGTGCAGATAGGCAAGGCCCGATACTCGGGCGAGATTGATCGTGCACATCGTGAGAGAAGCTAAACTCCCGCTTCCTTCGCTGGCTGAGCTCATCGCGCAAGTAACTGCCCCTATACGCTGCAGGCCTATCCAGTGCAGAATGTACTGCCGGAAGAACACTAACTTCTCATCGTGGTAAGGCTTGCGGCCCAGCACGGGCTTGACGCAGTTTTTGAGCGTCTGCCATACGTAACGGCAGCCCTCAGTCACTATGTAGTGGAGCAAAGGATTCTTTCGTTTCATGCTGTGAAGTCCTACAGTATCCCCCAGACTGCTGACCTATCCCAAAACAGTTCACTCTTCGGGTCAACAACAACCTGTTTGCAGCCCGAGTCCTCTCTAAAACCAACTTCACCTGCTCCGGTGAACTCAACTGTCCGCTTTGGCATTTTCCTTCTTCTCTAATAGCAATGAGAGTTGGCGTTCAAAGGCGGAATGGTCAAACGTGTCATCCTCCTGGCATGGGAGCCAGCCGTCCATCGCTGAGAAAACCGAATACCGCCAGCTTGACGAAGGGCCTTGCAATCCGGAGTCTGGAGACTGCGGAATTATGCGGGTCGGATCAATACCGCTGAACGGTTCAAAGATCTTAATCCCATCGGAAATCATGCCAGCGTAATAGCTGAAGTAACTCTTAGCTACGATGAGAATATCCGCTTCTACCAGTTCCTGAATCGTCCAGATGGGATCGGCATCAAGAAAAAACTCCGCTCCAAGCGGGCGCAAATCGTCGAACTCCTCCAGGGCTCCCTGCGAATACACACAGATGCCGTGTGGAACGGACTTCGAATTGAGGATCGATTTCACGGCGCTGACGATTTGCAATACTCTTTCCGTACTGGTGTACATATGGGTGTTTTCCGCAGAGGAAACATCCCCTCGGCGAATATGCACCGCGACTGTCACTGCATCGGTCGTGCGTGGGTACTTGTTCAAGTAATACTTGTGCCTGAATTCCGGGATCAGGGCTCGAAAGCCGCCTAGCAACTCCTGTTTCCGATGATGTGATCCAAAGCACAGATCGAGATTCACCGAGGTAAAGGTGTTTTCAATTACCCCGCGCCTCCTGCCGTTGCAAGGTTCCTCACCCGCACCCAGATTGAAAAGCGCCTCCCAGGCCGCAGTCCATTCCTGCATGGGTCGATCGGCGTGGAAAATTTTCGCGAACGGCGTGTGCAGATATTGAAGCCCAGACGCGCGAGCCCAGTCGATCGTCCTCATTGTAAAAAGGGCCTGGCTGCAGGCCCCTTCGAGTGCTTTATCCATGACGCAGGTAATTGCCCATACGCGCCTAAGGCCTACCAGATGCAGAATGTACTTCCGGAAGAACACCAAGCGGTCATCGCGGTAAAGCCCACGGCCGAGCGGGAGCTTGACGCAGTTTTTCAGGGACTGCCACACATACCGGCAGCCTTCAGTTACGAGGTACAAGGGTAAGGGGAAGCGTTCTTCTACGTTGTCCAGTTTGAGCCGAACCCATTTGGCTGGCGCCAAACGCGGTTTCGTTCGATCATCCCGATGACCGGCGTCCGCTCCCGAAGTGTCCAGTTCCTTCGCCGGCCCGGTCATTTCAGGCGACTCGTTCCCGGCGCAGGATGTGTGCCTGGTGAAATTTGCACGCCGAGCGAACAGGATCATTTTGTTGGTCAGTCATAGCAAGCGCATGGTCTCAGGAAGACCGAACCCTAGTTTACATGACGAGATTTTTCGGGTGGCCGGACACGGCGAATCGCAGTCAGCCCCTTGAGCCGATTGCGGCCATAAGCGCGCATTTGCGTTGGTTGCTTTGTGGCCGCAACTTTGCGCCGCAAACAGAACAACCTGCGCAGACCGTTATTCCGTCTGCTTTGCGCCTCAGTTCAGCCTACTTCGAAGGTAGAAGACATCCTGCTGCCCTCGGTCAAATGTCGATACACCACGTATCATGGCGTGACTGACCACACCGTACAAAGAGCCCTGCGGCGCAGCGCGGTAATTCAACTCTTCTCGGAACACTCAGAATCGGCCCATCAAAGACAGCAAGACGGTCTACCGATCGCAAATTGCCAAGCCTCCATGTACCGAGCCGGCCCAATGTACCTACGAGACTTGCTTGCGCGACCTATTCTTGAGGAGACTGTCGACTTCAGCGCGCGTGAAAGAAACAGGACTTCCTGCCTTCACAGGGAGGCTATTTATACCATTGACTGGAGTATTCAATGGACTTTAAACCGAGCTGCCAAGTCGCCGTGCTTCCCTAAAGCCACTGGGAAACTATGACGTAACACCTTTAAGAGATGCGGAAAAATAAGGCGCTAGCTGTTGTAATTCGGGGCACCGCCATCATAGGTTGGAGCAGTTGCGTTGTGCGCCGTGATTGCCTCAATGTCGATTTTCTTCAGCTTAGGGGCAACCCAATTCTTCCTGGTTTTGGTCTCGTTGACAGTGCTACATGTCATCTGCGCTCTCCTTGGAGGGGGAATGTACCGCAATAGTTGCACTATAAGGGATGTTTACTCAGAAATCAAGTGCATAATCCCTTGAGATTGCTTACTTTCAAGTAGATGAAACATTACGGATGAGGATTACCGACGTGATACTCGGCCTACTGAGAAATTAAGGGCGGACGGTGGTTTGCCGAACGACTTTATGGGACTCGGCTGGCCTCCACTCTTCTTAAGTCATTTAATTAAAACATTTTATCACTATGAAGGCGCGTGCAGGCTCACCCCGGCACACGTCCGTGGTTCCCAATTGCACACGCTACTGGTTTGCTGGAGGCGTTGCGCAATGTGGGAGCGATCAACTCCGGTCATCAAGTGTGTGCTGCCCCAATTGTTTTAGCCATCGCCATAGCCACAGTACAGGACGAAGGGGTTTATAGGCCCAGAAAAAACCATCCGGCAGGGGAAGGGTCCTGAAATCCTCGCGGCCATAAAAGAGTTCAGTTAAGCTGTCGCGCCAGGATTTTGCGGGCCACAAGAGCCGCTCGTAGCGGCTCCTGCGCATTCTATAGCGGAGCTTGGACGGACTCGCGCGGTTTATGGGTTCGCCCGCGTGTTGAAGAGCTTGAAGCGGTACGGCGGTCAGCCTCGGGGAGAACTCCTGCCACGCTTCCGCGGGAAGGTCGGGCCGGGGAAGCCCATACAACTGATTTAGAAGATAGATCCCCGCCAACAAAACTCTGGTCTGACGCGATCTTCGCGCCTCCTCCCATGCCGAACTCCAATCCAGAAGCCCTAGCGCATGGGCACGCGCCAAATCTCCCAGCCACTTCGCCCGGAACCATTCGTGCAACCCGCCGTGAGAGCAGAGGTAGAGCGTCATGTCGCTGGGACGCATGGTCTGGATTGAGCACCCTTGCCAGGTGGAGGGAATGCTCCTGGCCCATCGGGCGCGTGTCTCATAGGGAGTTTCCCACTGGTTGCGCCAATGGAGTTCCAACATGCGGCCCGTCTTGGCATGGATGAAGTTGATATGCTGCTCATTGCGCAGGAAGCCGTCCCATTGCCGGGCACTCATGGGGAAAAATGTTTCTTCCAGATGCCAATCTTTGCTCGCAAGACATTCCTGCGCCCTGGCAAGATCTTCTCGCGGTACTTCCAGATCCATATCAAGCGTTTGGCGAAGACCCACATCGCCATAAAGCGCAAAAGAGAGGATCTGGCCTTTGAGCGGCATCACTGGAATGCCTGCGCGGTTCAACCTCTTCAGCACGTTGGCCAAAAGCAGGCAATGCTGCACGGCTTTCATGCGGCAAGCGTCACTGCGCTTTTGCATTTCTCGCTGCACCGATTCCGGAACTGTGAAGCCCGGAACCCGGCTGAGGCTTGCCCAGCTCAGAGCCGGCGTGCGGTGGCGATCCACCAGCGCGAGATATTCTGTCCAGTCCGGTCCGGCGCTGACGGCCCCTACGATGGCTGCTTCCTGGTTTTGCTGCCACGTGTCCGGAGCCAGCCAGGAGGTCGCGACCATAAGGCGGAGGGCAGGTCGAGTTTGCTCGAGCCTATCAGTCTTGATCATGGCCGATCTCTCGCATCTGAGCCGCCCAAGAGGTTGCATAAGCCCCACCCGCAGTCACTAGTTGCGCATGAGAGCCGGATTCAATGATGCGCCCTTTATCCATCACGTGGATGACGTCTGCATGCATCGCCGTGGTAAAGCGGTGAGTGATCAGGATCGCCGTCTTGCCTTCAATGAGAGCACGGAAGCGGTCAAGCCAGTCCTGCTCGGCCCATGAATCCATGGCGCTGGTCGGCTCGTCCAAAATCACCAGCGGGGCGTCGCGGAAGAATGCCCGCGCCAATGCGACTCGTTGCCATTCTCCTCCGCTCAGTTCCGCACTACCGAACATCCTGCCGAGGACCGCCTCAAATCCGCCTTGCAGCCCATCGATGGGCTCCAGCGCCCCCGCGTTGCGAGCCGCTTCCCAGATGCCTTTTTGGTCGGAGAGCCTGTTGACGGCTCCAAAGCCAATATTCTCGCGCACGGTAGCCTGGTAGTGCGTGGGCCCCTGGAAAAGAATCGTAATATGGCGCCTCAAGGCCTCAATATCCAGTTCCCGCATGTCCACTCCATCGAAGAGGATGCGGCCGCTATCCGGATCGTAGAAGCGGCACAAGAGCTTGATGAGCGTGCTTTTTCCCGCCCCGTTGTGCCCGACGAGGGCCACGAATTTGCCTTGCGGAACTTCCAAATCGAATGCGTCGAGCGCCAGATGGCCTCCCCCGGGGTATGTGAAACTGACGCGCTCGAAACGAATGGAGTGCGCAATGGGAAATCCCGAAACTCCCGGCCGGCCGGAGCGGATAGCAGGCTCGGCCTTCAAAAAGTCGTCCAGGTTCCCAATGAAAAGCAGGTTTTGGTAGATTTTGCCTACGCAATCCAGCAAAGCGCGCAGTTGCCCCTGGCCGGACTGAAAGGCCGTGAAGCAAAGGAGCAGATCGCCCAGCTTGACGTGTCCGGCAAGCGTCTGGTGGAGCACCCATCCCAGACCTACGATAGTCCCAACCCAGGCCACGAGGCCGGCAGCCAGCTCGGTCGCGGCTCCCTGCCACACCATACTCAGCTTGTGTTGCCGCATGATGGCGCGTATGCGCTCGAATGCCTCGCGGTGATAGGTACCCAAGTCAAAGAGGCGCAACTCGGCGGCGGCATCCGGATCGGTGATCACCCGGTGCATATACCGGGACCGCCGTTCCTGGATTGTGAATTCCAGATACCATGCGTGTTCCTTCAGGATGTACCGCGCCATCATCAACAAGCCGGGAACCGCCGTGGCAACGAGAAGCAACGGAAGCCAGCCCGCATAGGTCCAAAGAATGCCGGCAAGCACCAGGAAACCCAAACCATTCTGCACCAGCGAGCCAAGGTTCTCCAACATCGCCAATGGCTGGGAAAGGGCCTCCATCTCAGCTCGATGCATCTGGTCGTAGGATTCTGAATGGTCAAAGAAAGCCATATCGACCCGCAAGGCTTGCAGATGGATCAGCCGATAGACTTCATCCTGTATCCGCTCAGCCTGTACCGCACGAACCCAAGTGAGGGCGCTGGACAAAGCCAGAAGCGCAATCCAAAGGCCGGCAACGCCGAGAGCCGGCGGCAGGATGGAACTCCACTGCGGTGAGGACCCAAGCCTGTTGAACAGTGTTCTGAGCAGCAATGCCAGGCCGGCGGGAACCATTCCCTGGCAGACTAGCAGCGCACTCCAAACAACGATCCACCACCTCGACGCCTTCCAAATAATGGCTAACGCGCGGCGGCTTGCCGGCAAATGGCGGAAATATTGGATGATCTTGCGGGTCAGCATAAGCGTTAAGAGTCCATTGAGTTCTGCTTCGCCACGCGGCACAGGAAAAGTCCCGCACTCATTCCGCGAATGAGAATCATCGCCGCCCTCATATTGGATCGCGGATCGACCTTCGTAACAAGATCATCCAGGCAACGGCGAAGAAGTGGGATGTCGAGAATTGCTCGAGCCTCCGGTAATGAATCAAGAGAATTCAGGCAGTCCTGAAACTCGCTCAATTCGCGAAGAATCCTGTGGCCCACATCGGCGGCCTGCAATCCCTTCCGCTTGCCGTACACCACTGCTTCTGGCATGCGGCTTCGGAAGGCCCGCTTGAACAGCATGCTGCTCTCGCCCTTTAGAACGAATTGGTCGTCGGGAATGCGCAGGAGAAATTCGTATAACGAGAGGTTTGAGGTTGGGTCAAGGAAAGCCGAGAGAGAATGCCACGCGCTCAATTCCGAAGCAATGCACGGCTCGGTGCCAATTTCCAGATGGAACTGCGTGGAATAGCCACGAAGATCGCGCAGGGGAGAAAGTGTGAAGGATGGATCGTATCCGGTCGCTCGCATCTGTCCGTCCAAATCTAATTCTCTTGCCATCTGGGGGTTGAGCGCGGAGTAGGCGCGCCAGGGACTTCCAGTTGCATTGAGGCGTCGAAGGGCCCGCCGCCCAGGTGTCAGCAGCGGCTTCAGTACCTGTCGCTTCAACGTCAACCACGGATTCGCCTCTCCGTGAAAGAAGAGCCGCAAAGCCGTGGACAGATTTCCCTGGAGCAATGCCAGAAGCGCCGATCCGTTTCCATCCCAGGAAACTGTTGCATTGCCCATTCCACCACAAAGCAGAGCCCGTATCCCGCTCCTGGATGCCGTATCCAGGAGCGCCTGCACCCAGTAGTTATTCACCGCTGCATGATGGGGGCCATCGTGAACGTCAAGATAGTGTTCGACGCCCCGCAGAACTCCATACTCTTTGGCATCGATGGGAACATGTCTGACATTAGCGCCCGCCATCGTTGCCGTGGCATGCGCTGGATCCCATTCGTCTCCCAAACGGTCCCTATCAGCTCCATCCGGCAGGAAGAGCGGAACCGACGTAAATGCCGTCAGAAAACGACCTCGGGCGGCGAGCAAGGGTGCAGCCAACGTAACCACAGAACCCGAGTCGCGCCCTCCGGAGAGTTCGGATCCAATTTCCCCGTTTGCTCTCAGGCACGACCGAACGGCGCGAGTGTAATGTTCCAGAAAATCCTCGACATACTCGTCGTCACGGCGGTAGCGGAGGAGATCGCGTTCTCCATAGGACCAATAACGAACGCTACGCGTCTTGCCGTCGGCAGAAACACTCATGCGATGTGCGCCAAGCATGCACCGCAAGCCCCTATACGCGGTCAATTCCGCGTCGTGTTGCCAGCCGATCAGAACCTGAGCGAGGCGCTGCGGATCCGACTCCTTGACCGTACCCGGAAGAGCGAGAAGCGCCTTCAGGCTGGACGCAAACGCAAAGAATCCTTTGCCTTGGCAGTAGTAAAGAGCGGCCTTTCCGAAGACATCCCTCGCCAACAAGAGCCTGCGCTCCCTGGGATCCCATGCAGCCAGCGCCCAATCTCCCTCAATGTGCGTGCAGAGTTCCTCGCCCCAGCGATCAAAGGCCAAACTTACCAGGTGCCCATCGGAAATCCGAGGCGCTTCCGCAGTTGCTACGCTGAGAATTTCCAGCAGCGCATCGCGGTTATCCAGCCGTGCGGTACTCACCACCAGACCGCGTTCTCCGCGCGCCGGCTGGCGATCGAAGGCATCTTCCGGAGTGATCTTCAGCAGCAGATGACCCATGCCTACCGCTCCGTCGATCTGGCAAGCGCTGCCATGGGGGCCGTAGTAGGCCATCGCTTCCTTCATCCGCTCCAGCCAATGCGGGTCCACGGGTGCGCCATCGTACCTGTAAATGCCATAGATTCCGCTCATGATCTCACCCGCGAAAATGTCGTAAAGGCCTTGAAGCGTTCATAGCCAGCCCCGCCCGTGACCATGCGCGTGCCGACGCGCAACCATGCGTGCGCTTCAAATCCAGCGGACGCTCCTTCGCACACTCCGAAGCTCACAGTTCCGTCCACACCGCGGCGCCGTAACATGGCCGAGGCAGCCAGCGCCTGGGCAAAGCATCGTCCATCCCAAGGCACACGCCTCGCCAGCGCGGATACCGCCCATCCCACGGCTTCTGCCGCTTGAGCTTGCTCGGGTGCCACTGTAGCCGGGCTCTCGGCGCCCACAGTCCCCAGCCATGCTGCGATACGCGAGAAAGGAACACAAGCCAAGGCAATCCTTGCCATTGCCAGAGCGGCAATGGCTTCCCAAAGAAGGCCCCGTTGTGCCCGAGAAAATCGTCCGATGCGCTTTAGATCATTCCACACGCAACAGACCTTCGCGTTCCATTTCGGCCAGGAATCCCTGCAGATCTTCGGCACAAGCTTCGGGCGGGACCTCGTATTCCTGCACCAGTTCGTCTACCAGAGCTGAAAATGTGATGGGGGTTGCTAGTTTTTCCCAAATGCTCCGCGCGGTATCTCCCATGCCATAATAAGCTCCCGCATCGATGCTCATCAGCACAGTTTCCTGATCGAGTTCCGTAGAAAGGATCTCATGCGCACGAACTAATTTGTCTTCGGGATTGAAACGACGCATCTACTTTTTCTCTTCCCTTGAATTTGAACCGAAATGTTCCGCCCAGGATGATTCGAGGAAATCGATCATTCCGTCAATCGTTTCCGGATCGCGCTTGCGAGAGACCGTGGCCATGGGGGTCTTTTGTGCAATCTGCCCGGCCAGCCGCATCAGATCGCTTTGCGTCTCTTGGCCTTTCAGAAATTGCGGGCGATACAGATTCTCAAATAGACGTTGCACACGGTCAAAACCACGAATGACCTCGAATTGCGGATCGCCGCCCTCTTGATTGGCAAGGACGTGAATTGCCTTCAGCGGCACCGGGTCAGGACAGTAACCTTCGTTCATCGGAACCACGAATTTGTCGACATTGAAGCGCACATCCTGCGCTGGGGCTAGACGCTCGTAAGCATCGGCACAAAGCCGGAAATGCGCCAGCGCTGGAAGTACCTGCAGCTTTCCATCGATTGTGGTGACGGCGCAAACATCGTCCGACAGCAGACGATATCCCCGGCGATAAAACTGGGCCGCGAGCGTGGATTTGCCGATACCCTGCGCTCCCACAAAGATCATTGCACCCCATCGCGTCTCGACCGCGCTTCCATGCAGGGGGAACAGTCCTCGCTGATAGAGAAGCGCGCCGATGACCGACCCCAGCAGGAATAGGCGAACTTCGTCCGTAGAGGACCCCGCCAGAGGCTCGATGGAGATACGGCTCCCTTCCTCCACCAGATACCGGCCAACGCCCTTCACCACCAAACGGAAGACCCCGGGCCGAACCTCGTAACAGCCGCTCTCAACAGACTCTGATGTGCTTGGCAGAGTTGGCAGCAAACGGATCGTGACATCTGGATTTCCATCGGGTTGGGGATGGAATGGAAGTTCAGGACACGCAATCTCCGTGTGAACGCGGAGACCATAAACAGAATATGCATTGTTGGACATCGTCAACTCTGCAACAGGCTTTTATTCACTACTTTCCGGGATTCATCCCACAGTACAAGCGGCCACGAACCAAGGCTGCATTAAGGATACTGCACATGGGTTCCAGTTGTTTTATGAATCGATCTGGCGAAGTCCAACTTTCGTTCTGTCATTTCTGGACGTTGCCCGCGGGAAAAACTGCCGGGCATTCATTTTATGAATTGAAATGGGGTAGAGTGCGGAGACTTGATTTCTCTCGAAAAATCTGTGAGCACATCGATGCATGCAGCGCTGATCTTGAGTGGATAGGCTCGTGATCGATCGAGCCTAAAAAGATGAGGCCGGCCTTGGATTGCTGGCCGGCCCCGGATTTCTGCTGGAAGACATACGATTCGCCGAGTTCCGCGAACCCTTCGCTAAATCCGAAGAGTTCGCAGAAGCATCGAGCGGTTTATGCCCGCGCGCCGATTATTGCGCGGCCTTCTTCTTCATCGGGTGCTTCTCCGCCAGCGGCTTGCGCTCCTGCGGTTTCACCGCAGTCTCGTCCACCGGCGTAGTTCCCGTCACGTCGCTCGTGAAGGTCGCGCCCGAAGGTACCAGATAGTTCTCTTCCGTCTGGCCATCGGTCGATCCAGTGGCCACGCTGATGCGCGAAGCGTCGATGCCCTGCTCCGTCACCAGGTAGTCCTTGGCGTTCACCGCACGTTGCGCCGCAAACAAGTCCACCTTGGCGTGCTTGTTCTTGAGCGCTTTCTTCTGTTCCTTGGCCGTGATGGCTGCCTCGTCCGAAGACTGCTCGCCAACTACAACCGCCTTGGCGTCAGCCTGCTGTTTCAGGTCCAGAGCCACTTGATCCAGGCAGGCCTTGGCCTCGTTGTCGACGCGCATGGGCCGCTTCTTATCGGTGCTGAAGCTGATGGTGCAGAGCGCCTGCGTCTTCGGCGAAGGCGGAATGATCGGAGCTACGATGGTCAGGCTCGTCGAAGAGCTCGCCGAGTGGCCCTTGTTATCCGACACATTGCAGGTGATGCCTACGGCTCCAGTTGCTGCGCCCGCGGACGAGTACTCCGCCGTCGTTCCGCTTCCCGTAACCGTACCCGCAGTGGCCGTGTAGCTGTAGGTCAGCGGCAGGTTCTGCGGGCTCACGCCGACTGAGGTCACCGTTGCCGTGCCTCCCGGCGCAATCGTGTTGGGGCTGACCGAGCAGCTGATGGTCGGCGGCTCGTATGCCTTCACGGTAAGACCTGCGGTGCAGGTCGCCGTCTCCCAGGGCTTCAGGCCTTCCTTGCCCGGCTTGCCTTCCTTCACCGTGCCCGTGATCGTGTACTGGCCCGGCGCAAGAGCGCTGGTGTCTATCTTGGGTGACGCGTCGCTGCCGGTCACTCCCGTGCCCGTCCAGGTGTAGGTCACGTGGTCCTTCGGATCCAGACCGCCCGCCGACGCCACCAGTGTGACCGGGTCGCCCGGGAAAATCGATTCAGGAGTCGCGGAGCAGGACAGCGTAATCGGCGCGGG
>Ga0181535_10004647_pt1 | contig 15110 bp, 11 predicted proteins | sample PEATcosm2014_Bin_44_FD_119774 | JGI IMG/M metagenome (GOLD analysis project Ga0181535, IMG submission 119774) | Peatland microbial communities from MTU Mesocosm Facility, Houghton, MI, USA - PEATcosm2014_Bin17_30_metaG | ecosystem: Environmental > Terrestrial > Soil > Wetlands > Peat | place... | reverse complement strand
CGGCCTTGAAGCGGTCCTGGCTGATGGAGATGATCTTGTCGTAGTACTCCATGTCGGCCTTGGCCAACTCCAGCACCGCCTTGGCCTCCAGCGTCTGCACAAAGGCCGAGCGCAGCACGAAGATCATATTGCGGTCCAGGTCCTCATGCTGCGAAGTCGCGATCTGCGTTCCCTCCTTCGCGCTCTGTAGGCGCAGTTCGCGCTTGTGGTCGCGCTCATGCAGATAGCTGAAGTTGGGCTGCACCTGCGTGCCAGAAGTGGGACGCCAGTAGCCTTCGTGAGGCATAATCTGCGTTCCGTCCGCACTCAACGTGAAATCCGGATTGGGCCGCAGGTAAGCTGTGATCTCCTCCGCCTTCATCTCGTCTACGTTCGACTGGTCCGACTTCAGCACCGGATTGGCAGCTTCGAACTTCGCCTTTACCTGCTCCCAGGTCAGGCCAGAGGGTCCGCCCAGCGCGGGTGGAGCAGGCAGGCCAGGGACCGCCGCTTGCGCGAGTTGTTGCGGCTGCGGCAGGTTCGGCAGGTCCGCCACGTTTGTTTTGACAGGCGGTTGCGCCTGCTGCGCGCTTGCGCCTGCGGAGCAGAGCAGAAGGAGAACAACCGTCAAGTTCACTGTAGCGAGCCGGCAGGAGAACACCTCTCTCAGATTATTCATGCACCACCTCCGCTTTCGGGAGATCGTCGTCGTCCCTTGCAATCCATGCATAGAATGTGGGCAGCAGGAAGATGCTGAGGATCAGATCGGAGATCAGGCCGCCAACAATGACGATTGCGAACGGCCGCTGCGAGTCCGATCCAATATCGTGCGACAACGCCGCCGGCAGCAGGCCAAGCGTTGCCACCAGCATGGTCATCATGATCGGGCGAAGCCGCAGGACGGCGCCTTCGACCGCGGCATCGGTAATATTGAGGCCGCGCGCGCGAAGCTGGTTGATGTATTCCACCATGATGACTCCGGTCTGCACCGAGACACCGAAGAGCGCCAGCATGCCGATGCCCGACGACACGCTGAGGTACGTTCCGGTAACCACCAGTGCGAGCAGGCCGCCGATGGGAGCCAGACCGACATTCATCATAATCAGCGTTGACCACTTGTAGGAGCGGAACATGGTGAACAGGATGATGAAGATGCCGAGGACCGTGATGGGAATGATGAGAGCAAGGCGCGCCGCAGCCCTCTTTTCACTCTCATATTCACCCGACCAGTCCACGCGATAGCCGCGCGGCATCTTTACCTTGTCGTTGATCTGCTTGATGGCATCTTCGACCGTAGATCCCAGGTCCCGGTCTCGGACATTGAAGGTCACTGCGATATATCGGCTGTTGCCTTCACGGTAGATGTCGTAGGCCCCATCCTTGATCTCCATCTTGCACAGTTGCGCCAGCGAGACGCGCTCTCCGGAAGGAGCGAGCAGGCGAATGTTGCTGATCGCCTGCTGGGTGTTGCGGTATTGTCCCTGATAGCGCACCGCCACGTTGTAGCGCTGCTCGTCGATCAACACCTGGCTTACCGCATTGCCGCCCACTGCCGTCTGCACGGCATCCTGGATGTCCGCCACGTTGATTCCATAGCGGGCCGCCATCTTGCGGTCGATCGACAGGTCGAGGTTCGGTTGGCCAAAGTCGCGCAGCAGCTTGACGTCGTGCATGCCGGGAATGGCGGCCATCACGGAAGCGACCTCGTCGCCCTTTTGCTCGAGTACGGACAGGTCATTGCCAAAGATCTTCAGCGCCAGAGATCCCTTGGTACCCGTCATCGACTCGCCGACGTTGTCCTCAATCGGCTGCGAGAAGTTCCAGACAGCTCCCGGGTATCTCTGCACTGCCAGGTTCATGGCGGCGATCAGTTCCTCTTTGTTCTTGTGAAAGATGGGCCGCCACTGGTCATGCGGCTTCAAATCGACAAAATACTCAGTGTTCCCGAAGCCGCCGGTGTCGGTGCCGTCATCGGGCCGTCCCGCCTGCGACACAACGGTCTTCACCTCCGGAAACGATGCAAAGATCAGGCGCTCCTGTTCCGTGAATTTCTCGCCTTCCGAGAGACTGGTGCTGTTGGCCAGCGTGCCGCGTGCCCAGATTGCGCCTTCGTCAAGGTGCGGCAGGAACTCCGACCCGATGGCCCCGCTGAATCCCAGATAGACCGTTCCCGCCACGGCAACCACACCCACCCCTGCAATGATCCAGCGATGTGCGATCGCCCATCGCAACTTCTTCCGGTACCCGGCCGTTATGACTTCCATCACACGGTTTCGCCGCTCCTTGAATCCACCGCGGAAAAAGATGCTCGCCAGTACAGGCACGATAAAGATGGAGAACGTCATGGCGCCCAGCAGAGCGAAAGCAACCGTCCACGCCATGGGCCGGAAGAGCCGTCCTTCGATGCGTTGCAGGGTGAAGATCGGCATATACGCGGTGATGATGATTGCGATGGCGTAAAAGACCGGCCGCTGCACCTCGTGGCAGGCCTCGCGGATGATCTCGGCCACAGACTTCTTGGGATCGGCAGGACCTTGATCGCGCATATGGGCCAGGTGGCGAATGATGTTTTCCATCATCACCACCGCACCATCCACCACCATGCCGAAGTCCAAGGCGCCCAGGGAGAGCAGGTTCGCGGGAATATGGTTCAGGTCCAGGCAGATCGACGCAAACAACAGGGAGAACGGAATTGTGAGAGCTACGATAAAAGCCGCGCGGGCATTGAGCAGAAACAGCAGAAGGATGATGGTGACCAGCACCATGCCCTCGGTCAGATTGTGCATCACCGTGTGCAGGGTGAAGTGCAGCAGGTCGCTGCGGTCCAGCATGGGGACCACCTTCACCCCCGCCGGCAGGATGCCGTTGTTGAGCTGGTCGACCTTCGCGTGAATCGCATCCAGCGTCGGCTGCTCTTCCGCGCCTTTGCGCATCAGCACGCCGCCCTGGATCACATCGGGCTCGTCGACGATGCTACCGTCCTCCATGTGGTTGGCCCGGGCCATGTGGCCCAGCCGGATCATGGGGCCCTGCTGCACCTCCGCGATGTCTTTGACTCGCAGCGCCGTGCCGTTCTTGGTGGTCAGGACGGTGTTCTCGATGTCCTGCACACCCTTGAAGAGTCCCAGCGCGCGAACGTTCATCTGCTGCATGCCGAGCTCGACGAAGCTGCCGCCGGCGTTGTTATTGTTGTTGGACAACTGCTGTTCCACCTGCCCGATGCTTAGCCCATACGACACCAGTTTGTTCGGGTCTACCTTCACCTGGTACTCGCGCACTGTGCCGCCGAAGTCGGAGACATCCACCACATTCAGAACGGATTTGAACTCCTTCAGCAGTACCCAGTCTTCGATCGACCTCAATTGCATCAAGTCATATCTAGGGTCTGTGCTGCGTATTGTGTACCAATAGATCTGGCCTGTGGTGCTCCAGTCCGTGCCGATCTGCGGCTGCAGGTTTTGTCCGTTGGGTAGATCGACCTGGGTTAGTCGCTCCAGCACCTTTTGACGGTTCCAGTCGTTCACGGAGCTGTCGTCGAAGATCATAATGACGAACGAGAGGCCGAAGATGGACTCGGACCGCAGAAAAGTCATATGCGGCATTCCCGCCATCTGGACTTCAATGGGAATCGTCACCTGCTGTTCGATCTCCTCGGCGGACCGCCCCGGCCACTGCGTAATCACGGTTACATAGTTGTCCGCAATGTCCGGGTAGGCCTCAACCGGCAACTGATGAAACGAAATTGCTCCCCAGAAGACCAGCAGTATCGCGATCGCAATTACGACAAAGCGATTGTTCAGGGCAAAATCGACAAGAGTGCGGATCATAGCGTTCTCCCCAAGGCCCGTTCGGCGGTTACTGGTTGTCGATGGTGTTCTGCAACGGCAGTGGATTGATCACCACCTGCTGGCCAACCGATATGCCCGAGATGATCTCCTGCATATTCCCCGGCAAGAGATCTCCTCCGGCCACCATCACCCTGCGAAATTTGTCGCCTGGCACCGGAACATAGACCCAGTCACGATCGTGCAGATGCAGGACCGCCGAGGCCGGCACAGCCGCGACCGTCTGCTCCGTCAAACCATGGAACGTGGCCGTCACAAACATTCCCACCTTCATCATGCCGGGATTGCCCACCTCGATTCGCACCTTGCCCGTCCGGATTGTCGGATCCAGGATCGGCAGAATATTGCTGACCCTGCCCTTCAGCACCCGGTCGGGATAGGCATTCAGCGTAATATCGGCAGGGTCGCCGACGTGTACGTTGGCCAGGTCGTTCTCATACACATCGCACACAATCCACACCATCGACAGGTCGGAGATGGTGAAGGGACTCGTCCCAAGACTCTGCACGCCCGCCGCGTTGGTCACCTCCTGGTCGGTGATGACGCCGGAGATCGGCGCGGTGATATCGACCATGCCGGTGGGGTGGTCCACGTCGCTGCCCAGCAGGCGGAGATGCTCCGCCGCGACATCCACGGCGATCTTCGCTTTGGCCTCGGTGTCCTGTGCCACCTGCAGATCGTTCAGCGCGTACGCGCCTTTCGCGTAGAGAAGCTCCATGCGCTCCAACTGCGCCTTGGCCAGCACCTCGTCGGCCACGTTCGACTGATAGTTGGCAAAGGCGCCGGAGATATCGTCGCTGCGCAGACGCAGCAGCAGTTGGCCCTTCTTCACTTGATCGCCCAGACGCGCGAAGAGGCCCACGATGCGCCCGGAGGCCAGCGAGATGACAGGGACCGCGCGGTCAATATCGGGATTGACCGTGCCGGTCACGGCAAGCTGCGCGGTCGCGCGATGCTCTACTGCCGCGGTCGTTGGGTACTGGTCCGGGCGGTCAACGGAGAACTCCTCCGCCTGGTAGGCCGTGGTGACCTTGGCCGGCGGCGGCGCACCCGCGGCGGGGTCCGTCTCGCCCCGCTTGCAGGCTCCTGCCGCCAACAGCATGGCGGTGCTAAGAACCACGAGGCCGTTCCTTAGGAGATTCCGATGCACTCTGGCGGCTGAGGCGAACATGCTAACCCTCCCTCGCAAGCGAATCGGTGTCAGAGTCGTAGGCAGTATCAGCGGCCCGATTCAGCGTTGCTGCATAATGCTGTTTCTTATGTTGATAGATGACTAGTAAGAACGGCATAAGGAATAAATAGAGAATTTATAAAAAATGAGTAGGAAAATAGTAAATGCGTAAACTCGAATATATGATCAACATCCATATATGCCAATCTGTACTACTCTCCTACTCACTTCCTGATGTGACGTATAGTGCAACCTATAAGGATAAAGACGTGCTGGTACTCTGGGATGCAGTGCAGGGACCTTGATCGTCCCTGCACTGCTCCACGTTGCGGATATACTGGATGGCTACTGTAGCCGGACTAGAACCTCACCAAGATCGCTTCCGTCACTACGAACTGATCTTTGACAAGGTCCGGGAACCATACGTTATTAATTGCTGCGGCACCTGTCTGACCGCCGCAGGCTGCCTCTGCAGCTGCCAGACCCGCTCCGCCAGGCGCCCAAGCGGCTCCCGAGTTCGCGCCTCCGCCAAGATTGCTGGTAGCGCTGCATACATAGTTCGCCGGGGCGCCGTTATTGCCACCCGGAGGAGTAATTCCATGGCGTCCCGTCCAGTACGGTACATCCGAATGGCGATAGCCCGTCTCTGAGCGGAAGGTGATGTACTGGCTGGGCATGTAATCATAGGTGACTGTCATGTCCCATGAATGCGCCTGATCGCCTGGGTTCTCCGTGAAGTAAGGCGATCCAGTGAAGGCCGTTGCGCCGTTGATGGGCGGCAGCAGGGTAAGATACCGGCCGGGATTGGTCATCATGCCACCGCCAAGCGTGAGGGCGTACTTGTCCTTGGCCCACCATGTTCGGTCGTAGGCCATCCATCCGAGGAAGTCCTGCTTGAAGGACTGTCCTCCGCCAGCGGATGCAGGCGCCTTCGGGTTGCCGTGGCAGGCTACGTTCTCGTTCGGAGGGCCAGATCCATCCAGGCCGAATTCGCAACCGGCGTCGGCGGTAAAGGTGAATGCTGCCTTGTCGATGTATTTATTCTTGTTGTCGTAGTATTTGACCTCGATGCTGTCGTCGGTGTGCAAACGGTGACGATACGGCAACCCAAGATCGTCTTCGCCCACACCGTAGTTGTTGAAGACCAGGTCCAGCCACGGCCTGGGACGATAGAGGATCTGTCCGCCCAGTCCCGGCTTGCTGTTAGGTCTTGCATACGTCTGCCAACCATTGATGAACCATGGCTCAATCTTCAGCTTCTCGGTCGGGAAGAACTGTAACCGCGCCCCAGTGAAGAACCATGGAGTATTGGAGGAGACGTAGGACGGCTGGTAGGCCCAGTTGTCGGCGTTATAGTAGCTGAACAACCCGATGTAGGAGACGAAGATTCCGGCATCAAGGTTGATGCCATGCATCTTGTCCCAGTGATATCCGCCCCATGCCTCTGAGACATACCGGTAGGCATTGGAGAGGTCCCATTGGCCCCGGTTATAGCTGGCATCGTTGCGCGGCGTGGTGGTGGCCCACTCGCCAAACATGGTGAGCACCCTGCCGCGAACGTTATCGAGGCGGAGGTCGCCGCCGAAGCTCAACTGCTCCAACTGGAATTCATCCGAGCGAAATGTCTCGGTCGATCCGCCCAGGGAGTCGTCTGCCGGATGGTTATGGTCCCAGGTGTAGTTCACGTCCGCGCGAAACTCCGGCGTGAAATACTTCGTCGACATCGGGCTGTCGACCACGCGGCCATTCGAGTTGAGCCATGTCCAGTCCCCTGGGAATGGAGCGCTCTTCGTTGTCCTCTCCGCGCTTATCGTCGGAGTCGAATCGGCAACGGTCTTCTCAAGCGTCGCGAGCCGCGCTTTCAAGTCCGCCAACTGCTGCTCGGTGGTCTGCGGTGTGCTGGTCGAGGTTGATGTTGAGGGCGTGGCCTGTGCCGACGCGCTGTTTCCAGCCGCAGTCAAACAGACCAGGAAGGCTAATCCAGTTGCTATGGTTGACTTCAAACAATAGCTGGGCATCTTTTGTCCTCTTTCTCGGCGGATACACGTCCACCTAAGCGGTTTTTTGTAATCGCTGGCAGGTACCGATGGGCTGATTTGCTGCGAGTTATTTCAAGCGCGCGATGCGTTGCTGCACGACACCGATCACCCGCTGCAGCTTGCCAATCTGATCGGCTGTCTGAGTGTCGTTCCGTCTGATTGCCTTCTCGCGCAGCCGGGCAACCCGGTCTATCGAGAGGCCCAGGTTCTCTTCAAGCGCGCTAAGTTCCACGTTGTAGAAATATGTTGACTGTCCGAGAGCCATAGGTACCACCTCCATGCATAGCAGATGCTCTAGTGTGCCGGGAGGGACATAAGAATCGCATAAAGAAATGATAGAAAGTTTGCAAAAGTATTTATTTTAATTTTCCATCATCGTTTTTGTGCGTGCCGCGTGCAGACCCGCGCCCCATTCGCATTCGGCGCCATATGCCGTTAAATTCCAGGTATCGAAATCTTTAACAATCATCTTGTATATTCCTTATGCGCTCCTTATGCGGCCCGCCCTAGAGTCATATTCAGGAGGTACCAACCATGAACCGTTCACTGGTACTTGTTGCGACACTCTCATTTGCCCTTCCGTTTGCAGGAATGGCACAATCCACGGCGCAGACAGCAAGCCTGTCTACTCCAATCAGCCCGCGTGAGGTGCACACCCTGATGCTGAGTGCGCACAGCAGCGCCCAGTACCAGCAGCTTGCCGGCTACTTCCACCAGCAAGAGGCAAGGTACCGCGCCGAGGCCGCTACCGAGAAGATCGAGCGGGACCGGCGCGCCCAGGTCAATGCCGGCTTGGCGCAGAAGTACCCGCGCCCAGTCGATTCGGCCCAGTATCTGTATGAGTCGTACGTGTCCCAAGCCGACAGCGCGGCGCTCCAGGCCCAGCACTTCGACCAGTTGGCTGCGGCGCAGACTCAGCACGACCAGCAACTCGCCTCATCCACTCAGGGCAAGCTGTAATGCTGTACCGCATAGGGTTCAAAATCGGGCACATGGTACATTCGCCCAACACGGATGATCCATGTGCCCAAGCTTATCTTAACGACCTCTTTGCTATTTCTTAATCCCTTTATTACAACTTCGTTCACTACCATTTGTATGGGATTTGTCCAATGATCTCACGGCTTACAATGGTCATTCCGCTGACAGAGAAGCGGTCGTGGATGCAGCTGCTCAAGCAGTGTGCGACTGGCTGCGCCTCCATCGCGGCCCTTACCGTTGTTGGGTATAAGTTGCACTTCCCGATCGCCACCGAAGGCTTTATCTATCTGCTCGTGGTGATCCTAGCAACTATTTCTTACGGGGTATGGCAGGCAATCTTTCTTTCCTTGATTGCGGACTCCTGCCTAAACTACTTCTTCATTCCTCCGCTGTTCTCGTTTACTGTCGCCGACAGCCGGGACTGGATCGCGCTGATCTCGTTTCAGATATGCGCTCTCCTAGTGAGCCGTCTTTCCTCGCGGGAACAAAAGATTGCACGCGACGCAAACTACCAGAGAATTCAGATGAAGAAACTGTATGAGCTGAGCCGCGGCACCCTGCTCTTCGATCTGCACCACCCGCCAGGATCTCAGTTAGTGCAGTCGATCCGGCGCATTTTCAATGCCGACGATGTTGCCATCTTCGACGCCAATTCCGTCCTGCTCAATCACGAGGGAAGCTGGTCGCCGGAGGAGCAGCAGATTGCCAGGACGACCTATCTTACCGACCACAACGAGGACGACCACGACACGCGCACCACGCAGCGCGTGATTCGCATCGGAAACACATCCATTGGCGCGATGGCCATCCGCGGAGAGGTCGATCCACTGATTGCCAACTCCATCGCCTCGCTTACCGCGATCGCCTTTGAGCGTCACCGCTCGTATGAAAAAGAGGCGAGCGCGGAAAACGCGAAGCAGGCTGAACAACTGCGCGTGGCCGTGCTGGATGCGCTGGCGCACGCGTTCAAGACGCCGCTGACGGCGATCCGCACTGCCAGTTCGGGGCTGCTGGAGTTGGGCACACTGGGCAAGGCCGAGTCCGAGCTGGCCGAACTGATCGATGAGGAATCCGTCAACCTCAATCAACTCTGCACCCGCCTGCTGCAGACCGCGAAACTGGAGGCCTCCAGCGTGGCCCTGCGCACCGAACCGGTGATCGTATCGAAGCTGGTGAAGGATGTGGTGGCGGAGCTTTCGGGAACGCTGAAGGAGCATCCTGTCGAGCTCTCCATCGAGGAGCAGGAGACGCCGCTGCAGGGCGACCGGGAGCTGCTGACCATGATCCTGACGCAGTATCTGGACAACGCCGCCAAGTACTCCGCGCCCGATGCCCCGATCGACGTCAAGGTACGCGAGAGCGACTCCGAGCTGCTGCTCTCGGTGCACAACCAGGGATCCGTGATCCAGATGCAGGACCGCGAGCGCATCTTCGAACGCTTCTACCGCAGCTCCGACGCCAAGGAGCGCGCGCCGGGCGCCGGGGTTGGCCTGTCCATCGTCAAGAAGGCGGCTGAGGCCTACCGCGGACATGTATGGGTGACCAGCGCCGAACAGGAGGGCACGACCTTCTTTCTATCGATTCCAAAGATGCAGATGGGAGGGTACTAGCCATGGAATCCGGACTGATTCTGGTTGTCGATGACGAGCTGTCCATCCGGCGCGCGCTGCATACCACCCTCAACAATCTGGGGTTCAGGACGGTGGAGGCGGCGCGCGGCGAGGAGGCCCTGTCGCTGCTGCGCACAAACACTTTCGACGCGGTGCTGCTGGACATCAACATGCCGGGCATGAGCGGCATCGACGCCTGTAGAACCATGCGTGGCCTCTATCCGCGCATTCCCATCCTGATGCTCACCGTGCGCGATAGCGAAGACGACAAGGTGGAGGCGCTGGATGCGGGCGCGGACGATTACATCACCAAGCCCTTCCAGTTGCGCGAGCTGACCGCCCGAATGCGCGCCGCAATGCGTTGGGCCAGGATGCCGGACACGCAGGAGGCGGCGGTGTTGCGCATCCACGAGATTGAACTCGACCCGGCACGCCACACGGTGAAGAAGGCCGGCCGGCTGATTCACCTCACGCCCAAGGAGTTTGAGTTGACGCACCACCTGATGACCCACGCAGGTAGGCCCATCCAGCATAGCCGCCTGCTGAATACCGTGTGGGGAGAAGGATACGGCAACGAGCTGGAGTATCTGCGCACCTTCATGCGTCAACTGCGCAAGAAGCTGGAAGACGATCCCGCGAACCCCAAGTACCTGCTCACGGAAGCGCATGTTGGCTATCGTTTTGCGGAAAAAACGTAGACCAGTTGGACGCTTGCAGACCAGGCTTTATCCTGGGGAATCTCTGAATAATCCCTCGTTTTGAAAGGGCGGGACTTTAGTCCCGCCGCAAGCGGCCTATTTCCGATGCGGCTTTAGCCGCTGAGGGAATCTCGAAGACTTATGAAGACTATCCCTTGGCCGGAGTACACGAAGCCGTATCCGGGACTGGCATGGGCCTCGCGCAGCCTTTCAAGCACGATACAATCTGTGTGGTCCGGAGCAAGGAGACGGGACTGGCGCGAGTGCAGCTACGGAGGGGGATTTATGAATTATCCGGTTTGGGACGTGGCCTTTGGCGCTGGATTGCTCATGGCGCTGGTGGCTGGCCTGCACGTTTTCATCTCCCACTTTGCGGTCGGCGGCGGGTTGTTTCTGGTTTTAACGGAGCGCAAGGCCCGTCGCAACAATGATTCAAAACTCCTCGCTTGGCTCAAATCCCACACCCGCTTTTTTGTCCTGCTCACGGTCGTCTTCGGCGCGGTCAGCGGCGTAGGAATCTGGTTCACCATCGGCCTCATCAGTCCCACCGCGACCAGCAACCTGATCCATATCTTTGTCTGGGGCTGGGCCATCGAGTGGGTCTTCTTCTTCCTGGAGATCACCGCAGCCCTGCTCTACCTCTACGGGTGGGAGAAGCTGGAACCCAGTCTCCATGAGTGGTTCGGGTGGGTCTACTTCGTTGCTGCCTTCGCCAGCATGGTGGTCATCAACGGCATCATCACCTTCATGCTCACCCCCGGTAACTGGATCGCGAACCACCAGTTCTGGTCAGGGTTTTTCAATCCCACCTACCTGCCGTCGCTGCTCTTCCGCTTCTGCATCTCGCTGGCCCTGGCCGGCATCTATGCGCTCATCACCGCCAGCGTGCAGCGGGATGCCGAGCTGAAGGCGCGCATCGTTCGCTGGGGCGCGCTATGGACTGTGCCCTCTCTTCTGCTGCTGCCTGTCTTCGCCTGGTGGTACATCCGCGCGATTCCCCACGACCTTTGGCTCAGCGCGCGCGGAGCCATGCCCACTGGTACCCACTTTGCCCTGCTCGCCTGCCTTCTGCTTGGCGGAACATTTCTTCTTGCCCTCATCTCCTTAATTCGTCCGACCCGCTTGCATCTGGCCTTCAGCCTGCTGCTGGCGGTCGTTGCCTTTGGGGCCATGGACTCGTTTGAGTTCGTCCGCGAGTCGGTGCGCAAGCCCTTCGTCATCGAAAACTATCTCTATGCCAACTCGGTGTACGCCGCGTCCATGCCCGGTGACGGTGGCTTCACCGTGGACAACATCAACTCCGCTGGCGTGCTGAAGACTGCAAGGTGGGTGGAAAACCGCGAACTGACCGGCAACAATCAGGTCGCCGCCGGACGCGAGATCTTCCGCGTGGAGTGCCAGAGCTGCCACACCGCCGACAGCTACCGCGGCATTCACCAATACATTGTTAAGCGCCAGTGGGACCGGGACAAACTCCACGCCATGCTGGGCGTCCTCTTTCTGATGCACAACACCGTGATGCCTCCCTTTGCCGGGACCGACGCCGAGATGAATGCCCTGAGTGCCTACCTCGGCTCGCTGCAACCCATGAACCCGCCCGCGGACCTTCATCCGGACGGCAAGGCGGTCTTCGACCAGAACTGCAGTATGTGCCACCAGGCGCGGGCGGACGACCATCTCTTCTCCAATATGCCGAAGGACCCGCAAACCGCAATCGCCACTCTCAACAGCCTGCCCGCGATGTTCCCGCTCATGCCCGACCTGAAGTTGTCCGAGGACGAGCGTCGCGCCCTGGTCCAGTGGGTTTATTCCCAGAACTCCGCGACAGCAGCCCAAGGAGGTAACTGAGATGTTCGGTCCCAGCATGGTCCCCACGCCCGACCCCAATCCGCTGCCCGCGCCCTTCTGGGTCTTCAAGCTGCTTCTGGTTGTGACTTTTTATCTGCACATCCTTGCCATGAACTTCATGCTGGGCGGAGCGGCGCTGGCGTTGCTGGCGCGATGGCGGCAGAAAGGCAACCGGTTCGGTACCCGCATCTTCTTCGATGTGGCGAAAAAAGTTCCTGTCCTGATGGCTGCAACCATCAGCCTGGGAATCGCTCCGCTTCTCTTTGTGCAGGTGCTCTACGGACAGTTCTTCTACACCTCGTCCATCCTGGTGGCGTGGCCCTGGTTCCTGGTGCTGGTGTTTTTGATCGCTGCCTACTACGGCTTCTACTTTGTCTCGTACCGGGGCGAGCGGCGTCCCCGCTCGGCCGGGCGCGTCATGCTCTTCAGCACAGCGCTGGTCCTCATCATCGGCTTCATCTACACCAACAATCTGACCCTGAGCCAGGTTCCCGCCAACTGGGCGCAAAAATACTTCTCCTCAACTTCAGGCTGGAACCTCAACCTCTCCGAGCCCACCCTGGTGCCGCGCTATCTGCACTTCATGACTGCGGCCGTGGCCGTTGGAGGCCTCTACCTGGTCCTCATCGCGTGGACCAAGTGGAAGCAGGACAAGGACTATGCGCGCGCCATCTTCCAACTCGGCGGCAAGGCCTTCCTCTATGCCACCATGGCTCAGTTTGTGATTGGTTTCTGGTTCCTATTCAGTCTGCCGCGGGCCCTGCGCATGGTATTTATGGGCGCCGATCCGCTGGCGACGGGCCTGCTCTGTTTCGGAATAGTGGGAGCGCTGGCATCGATCTTTATGATGTCCGCCGCCTTGAAGAAGGGCAACATCCGTCTCGCCGCGCTCGGTGTCACCGGCATCACGGCGCTGGTCGTCCTCGGCATGTCCGTCATGCGGGAGCTTCTGCGCATGGCCTACCTCAAGCCGTACTACAACCCGCAGCAGTTTGCCGTGCAGACGCAGTGGTCGCCGTTCCTATTGTTCCTTGCGCTCTTCGTTGCCGGAGGAGCCTTCTGGTTCGTCCTGCTGAAGCGGTATGGGATATTCAGCAGAAGATAAACAGCGGAACGCTAGCCGGATGGCTACTTCTGCAGCGTGCGGATGTACGCCAGAACGGCCTTGATCTGATCGTCGGTGAGCTTACTGGCAAAGCTGGGCATCTTGTCCTTGCCGCTTTTGATGATCGCGATCAACGCAGCGTCCGGGGTCTTGACCACCGCCGGGTCCTTGAACGACGCGGCTTTGAATATCTTGCCGGCCGGAGTGGTGGCCAGGCCATCCGCGCCGTGGCACAGGGAACATTGCGATTTGTAAAGGTCCGCGCCGGAACCTTGCGCGAAGCCGGGAGTGGCAACGGATGCAGCAAGAAAAATAATCGCAATACGACCCAGATTCAATTTCACTTGAATTGCTCCTCGATATTAAGTTTTATATTTGCGATGCCGGCCCTGCACAAGTATACCTCCGCCGCGCCGCTCTGAACTTCCTGCTTTGGTTGCCACTCTTTTGCCTTATGCGCCGGCGATCTTGAACGCAATGGCGTGTTCGCAGGGTTGCTTTTCCGGAAGCTGCACCGTGAGCGCGGTCTCGTCCTGCTTGAACTTCATCTTGCCCGCGCCCAGCAGCTCGACGTTCTGAATCTTGCCGACGCCTTGCTTCGCGCCGGTTGCCAGCGATGGGAGCACCGCTTGCGCGCCCGGCCAGCCCATCATGAACGCGTAGAGCGTCTTGCCCTTGACGGTGAAACGAACGTCCTCGGCGGTCATGTCCTGGCGTGTGTTCTCGTTGAACTGCGCGCCGGCGGGCGGCTTGAACTCCGCAGCGGGCCCGGCGCCGAAGATCTTCCACGGCCGGGTGGCGTAGATGCCTTCGCTGTTCACCGCCATCCATGCGGTGATGCTCTCCAGAATGGCCAGCTCCTTGTCGTCGGGCATGCCGCTGTTGGGCAGCGGGAAGTTCAGCAGCAGATTTCCGTTGCGGCTCACAATGTCCACCAGCATATCGACGACGCGCTTCGGCGTTTTGTATCGCGCGCGCGTGTCGTAGTGCCAGTTGCCGATGCAGGTGTCGGTCTGCCATGCGCGCGGCCAGATGCCGTCCACCACGCCGCGTTCCACGTCCAGCAGGCACATTCCGTTCTCCGCGTCGGGCCGGCTCTTGCTGGTGTAGATCGCCTCCACCTTGCCGCCGTGGCGGGCCGCGCTGGTGTTGTACAGGTGCGCGACGATCGCCAGTCCATCATCGCCGAAGGGAATGCCGCCGTCGGTATACAGCAGGTCCGGATCGTACTGCGAGACTACGTCCAGCATGCGGTTGAAGTAGTTGATGCGCCACGAATCCGGGCCTTCGCGGCTCATCGCAATCGCTCCCTTGGCCGGCGCATTCACCACCTTGTCGACGAACTCCTTCGGCATCTGGCTGTAGTCGTGGTAGAGGTCGGCGAACTGCGGATCGATCCCGTCATAGGGTACGCCGGCCAGCGGGCCGGCCTTGTCGCTGCCGTGCGCCGAGCCAAACCAACAATAGCTGTTCGACAGGTGCTCGCTGACGCCAAAGCGCATCCCGCGCTGCCGCGCCGCCTTGCCGAAGCTGCCCAGGATGTCCTTCTTCGGGCCGCTGTTGGCTGCGTTCCAGCGCGGCTGATACTTCGAGTTCCACATGTCGAAGTTGTCGTGATGGCAACCCATGGCGACGTAGTACTTCGCCCCGGCCTTTTGATAGAGGCCCATCAGATAGTCCGCGTCGAACTTGTCGGCCTTCCACGATTTAATGACATCCACAAATCCCGTCTTCGAGGGATGGCCGTAGTGTTCCAGGTGGTGCTGGTACTGCGGCTCGCCCTGGATGTACATCCGGCGCGCGTACCAGTCGCCGTACTCGGCCGCGGACTGCG
>Ga0181535_10004639_pt1 | contig 15139 bp, 9 predicted proteins | sample PEATcosm2014_Bin_44_FD_119774 | JGI IMG/M metagenome (GOLD analysis project Ga0181535, IMG submission 119774) | Peatland microbial communities from MTU Mesocosm Facility, Houghton, MI, USA - PEATcosm2014_Bin17_30_metaG | ecosystem: Environmental > Terrestrial > Soil > Wetlands > Peat | place... | reverse complement strand
GGCGTTGAGCGCCAGCAGGTTCGTCTGCTCCGCTATGTCCTTTATGAGCGTGGTTACCTTGCTAATTTCCGTTGTCCTTGACCCGAGCCTGTCGACCGTGGAATTCAGGTCCTTCATGGTGGAGTTGGTGGTGCGGATCTCCTCGATTACGTTATTTATCGCAAGCTCCCCGGCTTTCGCGGTGACGTCCATCTTTTTGCTGAAATCAACCCCATGGCCGGTCTCTTCCCTTATCCTGCCGATATCATCGGCTATTTTTCCCGTTATCAGGCGCGTCGACTTTATGTTCTCCGTATAACCCGAAACTTTTTTCGCCAGCTCCTGTGCGGAAGTGGATATAAAATCGGCGGTGGTTGTAACGTCGCCGAACGAGCCCCTTATTTCGGAAAACGACGACTGGATGGCGTCAAACTCGGATTTTAACTCCTGGATGGCAGCTTTTGACATCCTCAGCGACCGGCTGTGGGAATTTGCCTGCGGGAGCACCCCGAATATTTCAAGGAAAGGGATATTGCCGTCGGTATCCTGGTTGGAATCGAAAAATTTCCGCACCCTGTCGTATATCCCGGTGAAGAAAAAGAAGGCCCATGTGCACAGGATTATCATGAACGCCATTGACAGGGCGAAAAGCCACCTGAAACAGGACGTTATCATTTTAAGTTCCGCATCCGGCCGGGAATTGCCGGCGGATAATTCCGCCGCATAAGTGTCGGCTTTTGTAATGAGCTCCTTGTTTGGCACAAGGACCGCGGTCAGGCTCTTGACCGAGATGTTGTCCCAGTCCGGCGTAAGCACCCGGGACGCGGCGTTTAAAAGCTCGGTCCTGGCTGTTTTATCGGTTATGGGAGAAATGAACCCCTCGTAATCCGGCCTTTTATAGACCGGGAACGAAGTCCTTTTCAGGTTGTCGTTTTTCAGCTCCCTTAAATACCTCAGCACCTCGCTGTAATAACGCGCATACGAAGAGAGCGTGTTTACAGCCGCCAGGTTTGCCGACCCCTCGGAGCCCTGCCGGGCCGCGTTTTGCATGTGCCTTTTCGCGCTGCCCGCGGTTATCGCGAAGGCAACGGTGTTGGCCAGGACAGCGGCCGCAAAAACATAAAGTATAAAATTCCTGTTATATATCAGGTTCCATTTTTTCATCATTCACCGGCACTTATCAGCCCCGTCTCTTCGGCTGTCAAATTGTCCAGGATCTTCACGACCCCGATTCCCCTGGCATACCACACTACCCTGTCCATATGCGGAGATTTGTATGTGACCATATACGCTTCAAGCTCGCCCGCCGGCGTCGACATTTTTTCCCTTGATACGACTTCGCCTTTCACCATCTCGCCCATATACATGCCCGCGTTAAAGGCCGCCCCTGCTTTTATCCTGTAGGGCATTATCACGAACACATCCTTTATTTTGGTCCCGCCATTCTCGGAATAAGCAAGTTTCGCAATGCCCTGTTTTTCGTCCTCGACGTAATATTCCCGGACGGAAAGGTATGTGCCCTTGTCCATTTTATTGAGCACGCTGCAGTCGTAACCGTAAACGTTTTCCGTATTTTTCTGCATCTGCCATTCCTCGGGGTTCTTGCCTTTTTTATTGTAAACCAGCTTTTTACCGGGCTCCATCGGAAAATAAGTGGAAGCCGTCTCGCCCTTTAAGAGAGTGAATATTATTATCCCAAGGATCACCGCGGCTGCGACGGACCCGCCGGCCACAACGCCGAAATAGACCAGTTTTCTTGCCTTCTCGTCCTTTTCCTTTTTCTCATGCTTCTCGAGCATCCTGTCTATGTCGACATCAGCCATTTTCAGCGCCTCCATGAGTTAGCGGCAAAACAAATCCTTAAACCCTTTTCGTCCCTTTCAAAAGGGCCTCAAGCTTTATAAAAACTTCCCCCGGGTCGATCCCGTTCATGCATTCTATTTCCGTCGGGCATTCCATCCTGTCGCATGGGGCGCATCCGATCGCCGAATGCACCTCGATGTGCCTGGCATTTCCCCCTGGCACCCAGGACTTGTAATTGGTGGGGCCGAAAACCGTCACACTCGGCACATCCAGCGCAATGGCAAGATGGTTTGGCGCCCCGTCGTTGGAGACGAAAGCGTCCATCCTTTTCAGGATGGCCCCGAGCTGTTTTAGCGTCGTGGGTGGAGCAAGAAAAACATCCTTTTTATCCTCTTTTATCAGGGAAAATATCTTTTCGGCCATGGGTTTTTCGCCCGGTCCCCATATTATTACCAGCTTTTTATCTTTAAAAGAGCGTATTATTATGTCCGCCAGCTGCGCGAACTTGTATTCCGGCCAGCGTTTGGTGATCCATGTCCCGGCCCCGTTTAGGCCGAAAACACTATCCCTAGATTGGACGTTTATCGACGAGTAAAAGTTGTCCGCATACGCCCTGTCCTCTTCGCCGAGGAAAAAATCCGTCCCGGGTCCGTCATCCGGTATGCCTATGGCCTTTAAAAGGTCCATATGGTAATAGGCGTTATATTTCGGGGGCACATCGGGCTTTACAACGACATTATAAAAGTATTTCCTGCCCCTGAAATTGAACCCGACCCTCCATCTTGCGCCCGTCAAAAAACTCATCAGGGCCGTCCGGAGGTTTCCCCATAGGTCGAAAACGATGTCATATTTCCGCCCGGCCAGGCCGGTGTAAAATGCCACCGTATCCCTTATTTTCACACCTAACGGGGCCTTTTTCAACCTGTTTTTTTCGTAAACAACCATGTTTGAAAGATATGGATTTCCCTTCAAAACCTCTATTCCCATCGGCTCCACAACCATGTCGATCTCGGCGTCAGGCAGGGCCTTTTTCAGGGCCCGGATAAAGGCTGTGACGAGTATAATGTCCCCTATGGCCTTATGGCGTATTATAAGGGCTTTTTTTATTTTCTTAAGGTCTACTTTCATGGCCTCTCCGTTCTTGTCTTATATGGGGTTAAAAAACTCTATTTTGTATTCGTAACCGCTTTCCGTTCAAGCCTTATGGCGGCAAACGCCACTCCCATCAGGTACCAGAATATGAGGGCGACCTGGGAAGAGAAAAAATTATACTCAAAAAATCCGTTGATAAAAAACGCCACATTGACGCATAAGGCGCCCATCAGGACATACCTGAACACCGCGTTCCTTGCGTTTTTGATCCCCCTGTACATCTCTATCCAGAACGCCGCAAATATCCACAGGAAAGCGGCAAGCCCGGGCAGGCCGTCGATCACGGCTATCTGTATAAAATTGTTGTGCAGGTGGCCGGCGTTCGGTTCAATGGCTGATGGGCTTATATATTTCGGGTACACCTTGTCCACGTTGCCCGTTCCCACGCCTATCAACGGCCTGTCATGTATCATCTTCAGCCCGCTGTCCCACATGAGCAGCCTTTCGCTCTGCGAGTTGCCTTTGTCAAGATTGAAAGAATCCTTGAACCTTTCCATGAACGACGTTTTCCATGACAACCCCGCCACTATGACCGCGGATATTAAAAGCACGGCAAAGAACCTTTTGTCCACCATGAAAGTAAGCAGAAGAACGCCGGCCGCGGCTCCTATCCATGAACTGCGGGTGAACGTCCCCAGCAGCCCCAGCGCGCACAGGATCATGGCCCCCACATAAAGGAACTTCGGGGTATGGTCGGCGTTCTCGTTCTTGAACCTGTAGGCCACGATCCCGGCCGATGTGATGAGCCCCATCATGAGCATACCGCCCGCGTGCATATGGTTCCCTGAAAATGAAACCGCCCTGAAAAGGGTCTCGTGATGGATGTATTTGTGTATTATGGTGGTCGCAACGCACCAGGCCCCGACAAAAGCGGAGCCGCCCGCAAAAAATCCCGCGCCCATGCGCAGCGGATAAACCTCGTCGTATACGTTTACGGCCGTGAAAAAAGCCAGTATAAGGTAGACTTTCTTGAAATCGATGAGGCCGGCTTTCATGTCCACCCCGAATATGGCGTTTACAAGGTGGATGACGACAAAGACCGCTATTGGCAGCGAAACCGGGGTGGAAAATATACCGCCGAACGTTAAGCCGCTTTTTACCCCCCTTATAACGACAAATATCATGGTTATGATAAAGAATATCTCGGCTATTGTTATGGAAACCGGCGCAAAAAAAGCGTAGCCGAGCATGGCCCCCAGGGCGAAATCCTTAAGATTAAAACCGAATTTTTTCTCCAATTTGTCTCTCCTGATGTTTTTAATCGATTAATTATAGACCAAAAACCGTAAAAATGCCAAAATTATTTTAGGCAAAATTATCCGGCGGGCTCGTCCGGATTAAGGCGGGTTAAAGACGGTTTTGAACGGAGTTCCTGACCAGAAGGGTCGTCGGAAACACTATATTTTCAACCCTGTTCTTCTTTGAATTAATTATATCCACCAGTATTTCCGCGGCTTTCATCCCCATGGCTTCCTTGTTGATATCCACCGTGGATATCGACGGTATAAAGTGTGCGCTCATTTCAATATTATCGAAGCCGACGACGCTCACATCCTCGGGCACCCTCAGCGAATGTTCCTTGAGCATGTTTATGGCCATTATGGCGTTTATGTCGTTGCACGCGAATATCGCGTCGGGCATTTTCCCCGACGAGAGTATTTTTTCCATCCATGCCGTGCCGGTCTCTTCGGTCTCGTGAAATACTATGATGCCGTCGTCGACTGCCATGCCGTTGTCGGCGAGCGCCTTTTTATACCCGTCGCATCTTTGCCTGAAAGAATACCTCCCCGACGGCCCGGAAACATACGCTATCCTCTTATGGCCGGTCGCAATGAGGTGGCTAACCGCCGCGTAAGCGCCCCCGGCGTTATCCATCATGATGCTCGTCACCTGGGCGTCCTTGACGTAATTGTCCACCATTACAGCTGGCGGCGATTTTTCCACGAGCATTTTCACGAAACCCGGCGGCATGTGTCCCAGAAGTATTATTCCGTCAACCGATTTTTCCCTTACCATTTTCGGCACTTCATCGTCCGACACCTGTTCGCCACGCAAAACGTTCGTCACAATGTTCAGGTTCTCGTTTATCAGCCTCTCCTCTATGCCCTCGATGATCCTTGAATAAAAAGGGTTCGTAAGGACCGGGGCGTGGTAATAGCGCACGGTCAGGACGCCTATGTTCCCGGTCTTCCTCATGGCAAGCGCGCGCGCGAAATGCGACGGCTCGTAATTCATCTCGATAGCGAGCTGCCTTATGCGCTCCTTGGTGGAGTCGCCGACATCCTTTCGGTCGTTTAACGCCTTTGACGCCGTGGATATCGACACGCCGGCCTTTTTTGCGACGTCATAAATGGTGATCTTCACTTTTTCACCTGCTCAGGCTTTTGATGGCCTGCAACTTTTCGCGGGCCCTGGCTATGTTTTTTTTCGCCTCCACATGGCCCGGGTCCATCGCGAGGACCTTCTGCCATATTTTGATCGCCGATTCAATATCGCCGTTCACGTATTTGTCCACCCCTTCATAATAAAGCGACTTGAGCTTCTCCGCATCCACGGCCGCGGAAGACTGCGTGCCCGTGAGCGCGATTATCTGCTTGTTGGCTTCCTCGTTGTTCGGGTTTATCTCGAGGACCTTCTTGTAATACGCGACGGATTTGCCCTGGTTCGCGCCCCTGTTCTGCTTCGCGTATTCCATATATTTGTCCTCGTCAGCGGCCATGGAGGAATTTACGCGCGTTATCCCGTTCAGGGCCTTGCCGTTGTTCCTGTCGAATTTAAGGGCCTCGTTGTATTTGGCCAGGGCTTTCCTGTAGGATTTTTTCGCGTAAAGCGAGTCCGCCTCGGCGAGCGCATGGTTCACATCCGAGCTTAATCTTGACATGAGCATGGATATCCTGTCGTTTATCTCTTTTTGCTTTGATTTCGGGGCTATTTTGGCTATATCGGAATATTCGTTTATGGCCTCGGCAAGGTCGCCCCTGCTCTCGAAATTTTTGGCCTTGAGTTGCCTGGCGGCCACGAGCTCGTTGAGGTTCTTATCCATCCTGGCCATGCCCTCTTTTGCTTCGCTGTTGTCCGGGTCGGCCTTAAGGACAAAATCCCATCCGTTGTAAGCCTCGCCGTAATTTTTAGCGTCAAAATTTTTGGAAGCGGCCTGCAGTTTCTCCGGGATGGCCTTGCGTATCGAATCGTTGGTAATGTCAAGGAATTTCTGCGTCTCGGAATCCCCCGGTTTTACCTCCAGCGCCTTTGTGAACTCGTCCCTGGCCGTTAGAAAATCGTCCTCGGTGAACGAGGTCGAGCCTTTGGATTTATGGTACTCGTAAGCCGTGGTCTTGGTCTGCGCCAGCAGAGAATAGGACGCCGCGTCGTTCGGGTTGAGCTTTATGGCCGTCTGGAACTCCGCCATGGCTTCCTCATACATGTTCCTGAAAAAATAGGCCATGCCCAGGTTGTAATGGGCGTCCGCGAAGTTCGGGTCTATGCTTATGGCCTTCTTGTATGAAGCTATCATTTTGTCGTACTCTTTTTCCTTGAAGTAATTGAGCCCGAGCTGGTACTGGGCGTGAAGGTTGTCCGGGTTGATCCTTATCACGCGCTGGTAATTCTCTACGGCCTTGTCCGCGGCGCCGCGTTTGTCGTAAATATCGCCCAGGTATTCGCGCGCCTCGGCCATGTCTGGCTTTTTTGCCACTACCTTTTCAAAGAAATCTATGGCTTTTCCGTATTCCTTTTTCTCATAATAAAGCTGGCCGAGCCTGAAGTTTATCTCCGCCGTGTCGTCGGCCCCGGACGACAGGGCCTTTAAAAAACACTTCAGGGCCTCGTCGGGATTGCCCGCTTTCTTCAGCGCGAGCCCGAGATAATAATAATTGTTGCCGTCGGCCGGGTTCAACTCCCCGGCTTTTTTGAAGAAATTTATCGCCTCATCGGTGTTGTTCTTGAAATTAAAATAAATGATGCCGAGCAGCTGGGCGCACTGGAAATCCACCCTTGAATGAGCCGTCCTGTCTTCCCTGTTTATGTCTATGGCCGCGCGCAGGGTTTCCACGGCATTGTCGTATTGCTGGTCCTGATAATACGCCAGTCCGAGATTATACCTTGCGGTAACGTTGTTCTCGTCCTTTGCGACCGCCAGTTTGTAATCCTCCACGGAAGCGGATATTACGGCCGCCAGGACCGCCGCCGATGATAGGATGATAAAAAAACGCCTTAAGGATCTCATGTCAAAAACCTCCGGTTATGTTTGAATAGTTCGGGTCAATTTATGGTTTCTATTTCCCGGCGCCCCAACTGGCACAGGTAAAATACCCCTGCCGCGTTCTTCCTGGAAAAGATTATTGCGTTGCCTTCCTTTGACCAGGCCGCCATGTCAAGCGAGGCGGATGAAAGTGTTTTGTTGAGCAGGGAAAGGCTGTTGCCGTTCCTGTTTATTATCCACAGCCTGCTGTTGTATGAAAACACAAGCTTGGACGATTCTTTGTCCGGGGATATTGCCAGCATCGGCTCCACACCCCTGGCCCTGAATATATCCGATGTCTTTCCCGTCAGGGAGTCGTAAATCTTTATGTGCCGCTCCATCGTCAGATAATTCATCGTGGTAAAGGCTATGAAACGGCTGTCCCAGGACCACTGCGGCGCGTAGCCTTCCTCGCTCCCGGGTATCTTTTTGAGCTTTGAGTCCGCCGGCCCCGTGAACAGGCAGCTGCGCCCGCCGCTTTTCTTTTTTTCCACGTCGTATTTGCCGTCCGGCGACTTTGCGGACTTTAAGATATAATTGCAAACCGGGAAAACGTCCTTGTCCACGCTTGCCGTCTTTTCCCATTTGGTTACGGCCACGCCCGACGCGTCCAGGGAAAGCACGTTTGTCCCGTCGGAATCCGCCGAATTCAGGACCTTTATGGTCTTGTCGATGGCCTGCAATGTCGGGGTCCCGCCGAATTTCGCGGCATAAAGATCCCTTATCTTTTGGGCGCGGGCGTCGTCATGGAATTCCTGCACATAAATATTTATCAGCTTTTCATACGCCGTCTTCAGCCTGTCGTCGCCGTCGAATTTCTCGGAAAATATCACGAACGTCTTTTCCGCCTCGTCGTAGCGTTCCGTCTTATAAAGCAGCGTGCCGAGCCTGAAGAGCGTATCCGCCCTGTATTTTTTGAACGAAGGATAATCGTTGAGCAGCTTGTAGTAAAGCACTATCGCACCAGGGTCGTCGCCTTTGACCATGGACTCGGTCGCCTCGTTAAAGACCGATTCCGGGCTCCGGGCCTGCTGCTGTCCTTCGCCGCCGCAGGACAAAAACAGCGGGGCCGCAAGAAGCAGGAGGAATACGGCGGCAGTCCTCGCCGGCCTCATTCTTTCTCACCTATCATTATTATTTCCACGCGCCTGTTCCTCGCCCTGCCCTGTTCGGTATTCTCGTTCTCTATGGGTATGGAAGCGCCGTAACCGACCGTTGTGACGGACAGCGGCGACAATTTGTATTTTTCCACGAGATAGCGCAGGACGCTCTTCGCCCTTTCCTGCGAGATCCTGAGGTTGTAATCGGAATCGCCTTCGGCTGATGAATGCCCCTGTATATATATCTGCAGGCTCCTGTAGGTGGCTATCTCCGCCGCAAGTTCATCGAGCCTGGCGAGCATTTCCGCCGTTATCACGGAGGCGTTCTTCTCAAAAAATATCATTTTCGCCATTTTTATCTTTTTTGTCCTTGTCGATATGACGAACGGGTCCCTCATTATCTGCCTGTCCCTTATCTCGGAACTTTTTCCGTCGGTGCCGTTCACCGTAAGGACATACTGGCATGATTTCAGGTCCTGGACATGGTTGTCGAAGGAGTCTTTTCCGTCCCAGACCAGGTACGACGGTATCATGCCCTGACCGGTGAATTTTTTAAGAAGGGTTTTATTCCCGTCGTATATCGCGAACTCCCAGTCCTTTACCTGTTTTATCTTTTTGTTCACCATGACGAACGGGACGCTTTTGCGCTCTTCCGCGTCGGCCGACACCAGCAGGGTTATGGGCGCCACGAGCATTTCCTCGCCTTTGAGCGGGATGAAGCGCCTGTCCTCTTCGGCCGTCGGAACCGGTTCGGCCTGTTTGGGCTGGACTATCTGCCCTATTGTCTTGATTATCTGCCCTTCGTTGTTCTTGGCCTTGAAATCAAAGACGTAATTGACGTCGGATTTGGATATCCTGCCGTAGGCGTCGGTGCCGTCCCAATTAAGGGTCTTTGGAACCTCGCCCACGCCGGAGAACGTCTTTACTATTTTACCGTCCGATGTTTTGATGGCAAGGGACCATTCTTTCACGTTCTCCTGGGGGACGTTGGGCTTGAATGAAACTCCCTTTATTTCGCCGTCGGATACGCTGACCTCCGGGGCTTCTATGGCCTTCGGCTCTATTTTTGCGTTCGTCTCCGCCATTCTTTTCTCATACCATGAATCCCCGAATTTTATCTTCAGGGTAAGCCTCTGCACTTCGCCAAGGTCGCCCATGGGCGTGAATGAATAATCAAGGCCGAAAGAATCGTTTATGTTCACGCCCGCGCCAGCGGATAAAATGATAAGATCCTGGATGTTCGACAGGCTGAGCGAATTGTTCTCAAGGGCGTTGTTGTAATGGACCCCGAACCTCAGCGCCACCGTCCTGAAAACATATCCCTCAAATCCAAGGCCCACATAATAATTATCCGTGTTTAATATTTTGCGGACGTCCAGGTCCATGTTCATGTAATTGAACGAGCCGTTAAAGAGCCTCCATCCGAGCCCCGCGCCCACTTCCGCCGGGAGCGGATCGTCGGTCCCGAACAGGACCCCCATGTTGGTCGCCGTGATGCCCAGTGTAAAGTTCCGCGAGCCCAGCAAAAACAACGCGCCCGCGTCCGCCGAGAGCCCCAGTGATGACGAGTTTATTGTGCCCGCCGAAAAACTTTCATAAAGCCCGCGCAGCCCGATGCCGACGTTGATATTTTCGCCGAAGCTTTTTGCCGCACCGAAATTTATAAGGCCGTTTTGCATTAAAACGGATGGCTGCAATCCTCCGGTCGAGTCAAAACTTCCGTAATTTATCCAGAGGACCGATGCGGCCATTCCAAAACCGTCCGCCACGGGATAGCCGGCCGCTACATGGATCATATTGATATTATCGAACCAGAGAATGCTGGTGGCCGTGGCTTCTCCCCTGTCCATTATGGCCAGCCCACCGGGATTATACTGCAGGGCATTGGTCCCTTCGGCAATGGCAATGTATGACTCACCCATTCCAGCCGGGCCTGCTTCCGGATTAATTGTGAGGAATTCCGCCGTGTTTGTCCCGAAAGAAGATGCAATTACCCTAATATGGCAAAACAGAAATAACGTTAGTAATAAAAGGGGGAAAATGAAATATTTCATCGTATTATTCGACACAACTATTATTGAACTGAATTTGCGCACGGGTAAAACCCTCCGCAAAATATTATCTTTAATTCTTTACTTAATATATCATTTACGAAAGATTTAGTCAAGCGCTTTTGTAAATATATTGTTATGGTTTATCATTCCTACAAAAACGCTTTAACTAAAAGGCTTTATATTGATGTTTCGTTTCCTTTCGTTACAAAACTCCAGGTTTTATACTATCGGCATATTTTCGTATATACATAAACCAAGAATACAAAAATAGGACAGGCTGTGTTTTTGCATAAAACATTGAATTTAAATATTTTTTGTGTTAAATTGAAAAAAAAATGGAGGCGTCAAATGCAGGATAAGAGGAACAACGACAGGCGCAAAAAAAACATCAGGATTGCCGATGATAAACGCAAGGGGCCGAGGCGGCTCGTCTGCGGCTGCGGCGGCAAGATCGAGGTAAGAACAGGCCCGGGCATGAAGGACAGCTTTGTTTGTTTAAGGTGCGGCAAAGAACAATAATATTTTATCCCTTACAATATGATAAATGTCCCGAGCCTGGAACTTTCCGTCCTGCCGTCACTGTCTTTCAATATGAGCTTGAACAAGTATGTCCCTCTTGAGAATCCCATCATATACTGGACGCCCAGGTCCACCTCGTTTATCCCCTGCTTGAAGTCCGAGTTGATATTAATATCACGGACCAGCCTGAATGCTTTTGTGTAAACAAGTATCTTCAAATTATCAGCCGGGCCTGACGCGCCGAACCTTATTGTGATATGCCCGTCGAAAGACGGGTTGGGATAAACAACGGGATTGATTGCCTGGGTCAAAGATACAGTCGCCGTTGCCGTAAATGTCGCCGTAGGCTGCCAGGTTAATGTGACAGCCTCGGTCGCGGTGAATGTAAAAGTCGGCGAAGCCGCTGCCGTGGCCGGGCTCGTCAGTGTCATTGTCGGGGTTGGCTGAAGCACAACCTGTGTCTGCGACGCGGTTGGCGCCTGCGTTGAGTTCGTGGCTATTTCCGTCGGCGTAAAAGTAAATGTCGCCGTGGGTTGGGTCGATGTAAATGTTACCGTAACAGTCGATGTCGCGCTGGGCATCAGCGGTGTCCGGGTCGGTGTGGCCCCGGTTGTCCTTGTATTGGTGGGAACCGCCGCCGTCGATGTGTTCGTGGGCTGCTGGGTATATGTCTGCGTCGGCGAAGATATAATTGCGGTAAACGTCCTTGTGGGGGACGCAGCCGCGGCTGTTGCGGTAAACGTGGCGCTCGGAAGCGCTGTTGAAGCCGTTGTAAAGGTCGGGCTCGGAACGACCGGCGTGTTAGTCCTGGTGGCGCTGGGCGTTGCGGTAAATGTCGGGGTAAAGGCCGCCGTTGTCTGCGTAAACGTCGCAGAAGGCACGAGCTGCGTGCTTGTGAGCGTGAATGTCGGGGTTATTGTCCTGGTTGCGCTTGGCGTAATGGTAAAAGTGGGCGTGGCCGGAACGGCTGTCGAAGTGAATGTAAATGTGGCCGTTGGCGCAACCGGCGTATTCGTTTTCGTGGCCGTCAGGGTAAATGTAAAAGTCGGGGCCACGGGTGTGTTTGTCTTCGTTGCCGTGGAGGTCGGCGTTGAGGCTCCTCCTGAAAAATAATATTTTCCCTTTGTGCAGTATGCCCCGACAGCTGTCCTTATATATCCGCCGTCGTTGTCCGTGAGCGTGGATGCCTGCTGGCCCCACGGGTCGTATGAAGGCCCTCCCGGATTGCCGTCGGAAGAGGGGTTAAAAACACCGTCCGAAGGCAGCGCGTCCCTTAAATGAGTCATGTCGTGGGGTGTGTAATTCGAATCATATCCGCCTTCGCCGAAGAGCACGCCGACTATGCCGTTCTGCGCGTAAAAGCCGGGGCCCGTTGTGGTGCTGGAAGGCGAATAAGCGTCCCCCGGAGTCCCGGACGAGCCGTTCTGGGAAGTTGACGGCAAAAAAGACTGGGCGCTGTCGTCCCTGTAATGGCCGGATGTGTTGTTGCATGTCTTAAAATATGTATTTCCGTTCGGCACCTGCCAGATAAAAAAGCGCCTTGCAAGCGTGGTGGATGCCCTGTTTATTATATACGCTATCCTGCCCCAGCTGCGCGCGTCCGTGTAGGCAAGCCCCGGGTCGGACCAGCGGGTATTGGCCCCGCCGCCTTCGACCCTGTACCAGTCCGCGTCCCTGTCCGACGGGTCCGAGAACACGAGGTCGTAAGGGTGAGAGTTCTCAACCCCGCTTATAAATGTGGTTATGGCGTCAACCTGCGTGTTCGTCGCCGACTGGTTCATGGCCGAGGAATTTATATACACGTCGTTGTTCGTAGCCCAGTGGGTAAAATGATGGGCAAGGAGCACTTTTCCCTTTGCGTACTGGTTCCTGATCCTGAAGAGAGCCTCGCTCCAGCCCTGTATGGTGTTTGGCAGGGATGTTATCAGCACCCCGTCGTCGGTCTCGCTGAATCCCGACCCGCTTAAATTCACAGTCCCGGTCGTTGTGGGTGATTTTCCCGCCTGTTGCCAGTAACCCATCAGGTCGGGCTCTATATGGACTATTACAACCTTGGTCGTGTTCGCGGCGCATACCTGCATGAGCAGTTTGAAATCTGATAAATAGGTGTTCATCCAGGATCCGGTCGTGTAATTTGATAATGTATAAGGCGTGTAATAGAAGGTAAACACCTGTATCTGTCCTTTGCTTTCCCAGTGCGTCAGTTCCTGTTTTGCCCATCCTCCGCCGGATATCCAGGATGTCCATCCCGGGGTAAGATAGGCATAACTGTAATCCCAGCACGCCGAAGGCGGCGTAAGATCCTTAAAAAAGTGCGGCCCGTCTACCGCGTAGCTGTCGGCCTTATCAATGCATCCAAAGCCGAAGTAATCGGGCATACCCGCGGGTATGCTTCCACCCATGGAGAATATGAATGTTCCATATAGCATTATTGCGGCTGCAAGCAAGTTCCTTTTAAAATTCATGCTATTCCTCCGTATTGAACCAGTTTAAACATTTAAATAAATAATCAAAAAAAATCAAATCATCCGATAAATTAGACAACTTTCACGTAAAAAAGTTTCGCGTTTTCCCTTTAGATTAAGGGTTTTATGATTAACCAGTTAATCGTGCCGTATCATGAACCGCGGTTCCTTTCTATCGCATGTGCGGTTGTCTGTCAGCCGCATTTCATATTTTTAAATTCAGTTGATAAGCAGTATCTTGCCCGGTTTTGTGTTGTCAGTTGTCCCGTCGTTATACCTGTTTTTTATGACGAAGTAATAAATGGCGTTTGAAAGCCCCTTGAAATTTGTCTTGTCCATGTCTATGTGCATTATTCCCTGGGGCTGGCCGCCGAAATCCATCTCCCTTATGAGCCTGTAGCCGGAAGTGAACATCATAAACTCCACATCAGACGCGTCCTTTTCAATGTTAACATCCATCTTTATGTCGTCAACTCCGGGCTTTGCCGGGTTCGGATAAGGTATCGGCACGGCCCCGGCCGTTGCCGTTGCTGTAACCGCCGCGCCCGGTGTCTCTGTGGCCGTTACGTTCATTGTCCCGGTCGCACTCATGGTTGCCGTGGCCTGAGGCGTATTTGTGGCCGTCGCCTGCGGTGTGGTTGTCATTGTCGCTGTATTCACCGGAGTTACCGGCGTATTGCTCGGGCTCTCCTGAATCGTCTGCGTATATGTGCTTGTGGGGGTATATGTCAATGTCGGAGTGTCCGTGTATGTCTGCGTATATGTGGGCGAATTTATCACCTTTGTGGGCGTCCGGGTTATTGTCGCCGTATCACTCGGGCTCACTGTCTCCGTCACGCTCGGCGTGACCGTCCATGTCGGCGTGGCCGTCGGCGGGCACACGACCGGGCAGTAATTTACCAGTATCGATATGTCGTCGGCTACCGCCGACGCGTCCGTGAACTCAGCCGGGAAATCCGTAAATCCCATCTGCCTGAAAAACATGTCCCCGGCCTGCCCTGCGTCAGCCGCCACCGTTATCGACGGGTCGTCGCATTCAAATGTCAGCCAGTATACCGTCCCGCCGCTCAATAACGTCTGCGGTATCGCCACCGTGTTCCATCCACCCGCGGTCACCGCAAACGGCTGTGACTCGCATATCAGGTTGTCCGGCTGCCCCTGCGGCGCAGCCGTCGTTGTAATTGAACTTGTTGAATATATCGACATCCTCGCGTTCCCGCTTCCGGATACTATGTATACCTCCATCGACGTAGCTATCCCGTCCTCGTTTATCCCGTACCAGTTCGATGACGCCAGCCCGTTTATGTTATCCACTGCGCTTACAAGCACTCCCTGCTCCCCGAACTGCGTCCCGCACATGCACACTCCTATCGGCGTAGGCGTGACCGTCGGCGTCAGTGTCGCGCATGATATCGGGCAGTAATCCGCCTTGACCGGATACAATAAATAATAGCTGTTTGCCCCGGCCATGTTCCCGGGGAACGTCCCGAATGACGATAATATCCAGTTCTCGTCCCCGGTCACTCCTGTGTCCGCCGTCAGGCTCACCCCGACAGCCACCTGCCACGCGATCCAGTAATTCCCAGCAGGCGCCGCCGTCTCCGGGATCGTTACAACGTTCCATCCAACGCTTGACGCCTGCGCCGCCGCCGTCGCCAGCAGGTTCCCCGGCACTCCCCCGTTGTCGCTGTATAACGCCATCTCTATATTCCCCCCCGAAGTCGCCCCTACGTACATCTCAAGCGCGTTTATCACTCCGTCCTGCGTCATTGTTATCATGTTGGAATCTATTATGCCGCTGTCGTCAAAGGGGCCGTAATACCCCGG
>Ga0181535_10004637_pt1 | contig 15140 bp, 5 predicted proteins | sample PEATcosm2014_Bin_44_FD_119774 | JGI IMG/M metagenome (GOLD analysis project Ga0181535, IMG submission 119774) | Peatland microbial communities from MTU Mesocosm Facility, Houghton, MI, USA - PEATcosm2014_Bin17_30_metaG | ecosystem: Environmental > Terrestrial > Soil > Wetlands > Peat | place... | reverse complement strand
GCGTCCACGCCGCCGTGGACCACATCCGCCAGGGACGCCGCCGGGCCTGTCAGGCCCAATCCATCTTTGGCTCCCTGAAGGACGATGGCGTTCTGCCGGACGGCCAGATCCAACAGAATTTTTTGCGCTGCAATAAAGTTGGCGGCACCCTGCCCGGCGAGCTCCACCAGTCCGTTGACAGGACCCGAGGGCAGGGCGCCGGTGCGCTCCCGGACGAAACCTAGGACCAGGGAATTCTGTTGTCCGGCCAGATCCACGAGGATCTTTTGCGTGGCGGCGAAGCTTTCGGCTCCCTGCCGCGCCCACTCCCCCAGCCAGGAAAGCGCGGCGTTGGAGGCGGGGATCGATTTGGTAGTGCGGGTCACCATGGCGCTCCTTGCTATGCTGCATTGCAGCATAATCTCAGTGTAGCGGGAACACGCGGCGGCTGTCAAGCGGATTCGAAGCGCTCAAATCGGCGGGTATATACTAAGGGTGGCTCCAGGCGCGCTATGCGGCTCCGTTTATCGTGTGCTTCGTTTCTTGGTCCCGGCATTCTCCTTTTGTTGTTGGCGGCCGAAGTGGGCATTGGGCGGAGTGACGACCTGCCGCCCGAGTCGCTGCTGCTGGCGCGCTTCAAACAACAAGTACGGCAGGATGTGGGGCGCCTCGCGGATTGTACGTGCCTCGAGACTATCGAGCGCTCAGTGCGCGAACCGGGATCGAACTCGTTTCAGTTTCTGGATCGAGTACGCCTGGAGGTCACCACCGCGGGCGAGAAAGAACTCCTCACATGGCCCGGCGGAGCGCGTTTTGAGGATTGGGCGGTGACTTCGTTCGTGAAGGGCGGACTGGTAGCCAGCGGCGTGTTCGGATCGTACGCGCGAAACCTATTCCTGAACGATGGCGCCACATTCCAATACGGCGGTCCCGAGGAGTTGGACGGCCGTGGCGCCGTGCGCTACGATTTTCGAGTTTCGAAGCTGGTGGGCCTTTACAAGCTGCATACCGGAAGCGGCGCGGCCACAGTCTCGACGAAAGGCTCGTTCTGGTTCGATGCCGGCTCGCTCCAGCTCATCCGGCTCGACGAGTTTGCGGACGAGATCCCCGCGGAACTGGGGCTTACCGGAGCGCTTACACGGGTTTACTACGGGTGGCTGCCCCACGCGGTCCCGGGCGTCCTGGTGCCACAGTCCGCAGACGTCGAGTTGAGGCATTCTTCGGGCGAGGTTCGGCGAAACAAGACCCAGTTTGCGGAGTGCCGGGAGTACCGCGCGGAATCCTCTATCAGTTTTGGTTCGGCGGAGCCTACCCCCGAAGCATCGCAACTCGAGCCCGCGCGCGTGGATTTGCCAGCCGGTCTCACGGTCAAAATGGAACTCGAAAGCGGCTTCGATTCGGCGACAGCCGCGATCGGAGACCCAGTGCGGGCGCGCGTAGTGGAGAATGTTCGCCGGGGCGGGAAGCCGATTCTACCCAAGGGTGCAATCGTCACTGGGCGCATCCGCAGTATGGAGCGTGAAGCGCGGGCGGGGGGCTTTCTCGTGGGAATCGAATTGACCGGGGTGCGCTGGGAAAACAACCGGGCAGATTTTCGCGCCGATCTGCTGGACAACAGCCGGTTCTGGGGCTCGCCACCCTCGATGGAGGCTCCACTGGCGGAGCGCGCCGGCGCACAGATCCCGCGTGCCGTCCGCCATTCCCGGCGTTGGCAGGTTGTTGGTGAAGGGTGAGCAATGGCGCCTGGCCCCGGGGCTGAAGACGGTCTGGCGGACGCGGGGCCCATAAAAAAATCCGGCCGACGCTGTTCTCAAGCGCCGGCCGGATCTCTAGAACCGCTCCCTTACGGTCGCAGCTCGGTAGTGTTTGGTTTAGAACTGCAACTTTGCCGAGAGTTGGACTACGCGCACTGAGGAGTCGAAGCCCAGGAAGCTGCCGTAGGGGCTGGTCGGCGAATTGACCGTGCCGGAAATCAGGCCAAACGTCGAGTCACCCAACCCGCTGTCGGGATTACCAAAGTTCGGGTGATTCAGGACGTTGAACGCCTGCACGCCCACGCCGATGTTCCGGCCCTCGCCAAACCTGAAGGTCTTGAACAGCGCCATGTCCATATCGAAGTAATGCGGTCCGCGGTATTGGTTGCGCGTTTGCGACGACCATGACGTGAAACCGTTGAAAGTTGCCGCGCCGCTATTGAGGAACGCATTGGCATTCAGGCAGGGAGTGCCGTTACCGTTGACGTCCTGAATATTGCCCCCGCCGCAACTGCTGGCCTGCGCACCAGACCCAATGGGTGTGGCCAAAATGAGCCCGCCGCCATTCGTAATGGCGCCATTCCAGTAGTTGTCCACGACGGAGTAAGGCAGTCCCGTGCGCCAGAACCACTTGCCGGAATATTGCCAGCCGCTGAACACCCCTTGCAGGAAGTGGTTGGTGAAGTGGAAAACCGGGTTGACGACCCACTCCGCGTTGAAGCTCTGGCGAATATCGTAATCGGAGTTGCCGTAGTTGTCGGCGCGGAGGCTAAGCGGATTAATCTGAGATTGCGTCTGGGAGTCGCCATAGGTGAAGATGCCGCCATTGGAGACTTCATCCAGGTTGTGTCCCCAGGAGTAGTTAAACAGGGCGGAGAACGAATGCGAGAACTGCTTTCTCACCGTCACGTTCAGGGCGTTGTAGTTCGAGATGGCGCCGCTTTGGAGCACGTTCACCTGTCCGTAGTTGGGCACCGCCGCAGACCCGGCCTCAAGGATACCGGGCACGCCGGGATAGATGCCGTAAGGGTCGTAGGCGTTGGCCCAGGAATTAGTGTACGGAATGCGCGTGCCCCTGTTGCCGACATAGTTGGCGAGCACGACGACCGAGTTGGTGAGCTGTCGTTGGATTTGGATGTTAAACTCCTTCCACTCCGGCGCCTCGAAAGTGCCCTGGATAGCATTGAATGCCGGGGACGCGAAAACCGATCCCAGAGCTTGCAAGTTCGACGAGATCTGGTTGTAGGAGTCGTTAATGTTAAACGCGGCTGCCGACGCGGCCCAAGTCGCGGCGCCTCCGGCCGGGTCGAATGGCAGCGTGCCCTTCACCGGTCGTACGCGAATCGCCACGGAAGCCGGAGGGTCAGCCAGCAGATTGTCCACTACGCCGGCGGCGGGGTTGTCATAGAATATGCCGAAACCGCCGCTGACCACGGTCTTGTTGTCTTTAAAGGGAGACCAGCTAAACCCAACGCGCGGGGAGAGAAGGGCGGCGTTCACACCAGGGTATGCCTGATGCAAGCCGGAGGCGATATCGCTGCTATAGGGAACGCTGCCCGGATCGGAGCTGGTCACGCTGGCCAAGCCAGCCCAGGGTCCCTTGAAGTCGGCAAAGCAGTTAAACTGGCACACCGGATTGGAATTCCGCTCGAGGCGGAGGCCCAAGGTCAGAGTCAGATGGGGAGTAACCTTCCATTCATCCTGCGCGTACGTGCCAATGCCCCACATGGCAACCGGTACGTCGCTGGAGCTATTCAGCGACTCGCGATACTGGTAAGCCAGACCGTCCACCATTTCCTGCAGTCCGGAAGTCACATAGCCGAAGTAAACGACCGGGGAGTTGTAGTAGAAATTGTGGTCGCTCACGTCATAGCGGCGGAAGTTGACCCCGAACTTCAGGTTGTGGTTCCCCGCAATGTGGGTAAAGTCGTCGATGAACTGGTACTGCGAAACGTTGCGCCCTTGCGGGAACGCGGACAAGGGGTTAAAGCCGGTGAACGGCACGGCTCCCGACGTGGCGACCTGGTACGGGAAAGCGGCGGTCGCCGCCGCATTGTTCTGCGAGAACTGGGCCACATAGTGGCTGAACGTCGCCGTAAAGGAGTTGGTCGAGCGGGCGCCCAAGATGTGTACCTCATTCAACTGCGCGTCCCACGCCGGCTGGTTCGAGAGCGCATTGAAGGCGGGGCTGATGGCGTTGATAGAGGTCGGCTGCAGGCCATGGTCGAGCTTATAGCGGAAATACACATTGTCGTTGTTGCCGATCTTCTGGTCCACCCTGCCGGCCACGATAAACTCCGTACCGAGCGCGTTGGCCGAACTCCGGAACTGGGCGGCGCACGACTGCGTGGTGGGATCGAATCCCGGCAAGTTCAGGGCGTTGCACTCGCTGTTGTTCGGTATGGTCTGGGCGCTGCTGGCGCCCGGCGCATTCTCCCAGAGGTTGAACATCTTCTGGTAGGTGGCTGCTTCGTTCGGCTGCAGGGCTTGAATGTTAGCCATCGCCGCAGTGACAAACGCCTGAGTCGGAATCGTGGTCAGGAAGCCATTGGGGAGCACGAAGCGCAGACCTTCCACGTCAAAGAAGAAAAAGGTCTTGTTCTTGCGGATGGGACCCCCAACCGATGCGGCGTACTGATTGGCGTTGGAAAAGGGGCGCGGAACGCCAGCCTCGTTGAAGAAAAAGTCGTTGGAGTTCATGTCCCGCCCGTTCCACCAATATAGGGCGTTGCCATGGAACTGGTTGGATCCGGATTTGGTCACGTAGGTAACCTGCGCGCCGGCGAGTTGGCCATACTGGCCGCTGTACGGATTAGCGATGACCGTGGCTTCCTGCACTTCGTTCTGGCCGATGGTCAGGTTGCTGGCGCCCGTATTGTTGATATTGAAGTACGGGTCCATGTCGTTCTCACCGTTGACCGTGAACAGGTTCGAAGTGGCCGGCAGGCCGTTGATGGTAAAGTTCCCGTAGCCGCCGGTATTGTTCATGATCACGCCGGAAACGGTCTGGGCGATATTGGTCATGTCGCCGCCGGGGCTGGGCAGTTCCTCCACTTCAACTTGCGTGAACGCCGTGTTCATGCTGGGTTCGGTATTGACCAGTGGCGCGGCGGCCAAGACCTCGACGGTCTGCGTGTTCGAGCCGAGCGTCAATTGCAGATCGGCGGCCACAATCTGACCGACCGCCACCTCGATGGCCCGCTCCACCTTCTCAAAGCCGGGCTGGCTTGCGGTAACCGTGAAGTGGCCGGGCTTCAACAGTGAGAAACGGTAGGAGCCAGACGGGTTGGTCGTGGCAGTCTGGACGGCGCCGGTGTCGGTGCTCTTCAGCGTCACCGAAACACCGGGCATAACCGCGCCGCTGGGGTCGGTAACCGTTCCGGCGATGTCGCCCGAAAGCAGAGATTGTGCGAAGACTGGTGTGCAGAGCGCGGCGAGCGCCGCGATTAGCACAAACGTAAAAACCCACCTTCTGTTCATATTCACCTTTCCTTTGAGATTCGCGTTCCTTTGAGATTCGCGGCTGAGCAGACAAACCGCGTGCTGACTGTTCCCTTCATGGAACTGCATATATTTCGATGACGGTAGTGCGTCTTTCAAAGCAATTCGTCAACCAAATGGTCGCGTACGCTAAGGCTATGTAAATGCTGCGATTTCGGAGTTCAGGCTACACGATACCATAATCCACACCGAAGTTCACTCCGGATTTTGGGAGGCGGACGTCGTTTGGAGCCTCCTCATGCATTGCTTTCCAGAAAACTATTTCGGTAGTAGGCGAGGCGGCTTTGGGGTAATGTGGCTACTGTGCGGATTCGCCCAGAATCGGATAAAAATCCGCGAATTACTGCTCCGAGAGTGCGGCGCGCCGCCCATTCAACAGGATCGCAGCTCTGCTACCATCTGATGTAGAGCCCCACCGTCAAGAGTTAGGAAACAGAAATGCCGCGTCTGTCGTCTCCAGTTCGTGAAATCCAGGACCACTATACGGTTCTGGTCATAGGTTCCGGTTACGGAGGCGCTATCGCCGCGTCCCGGCTGGCGCGCGCCGGACAGCAGGTCTGTGTGCTGGAGCGGGGCCGCGAGTTTCAAAACGGCGAATACCCCGATACCGAAGCGGAGGCGCTGGCTGAAATGCAAGCCGAGCTTCCGAGCGGGCACACCGGTTCGCGCACGGGGCTCTACGATTTCCATGTCAACCCGGATGTGAACGTGATTGTGGGGTGCGGTCTGGGCGGCACTTCCTTAATCAACGGGAACGTCGCGGTGAGAGCCGAACCGCGGGTTTTCGACGATACGCGCTGGCCCCAGGCGTTGCGGGACGACATGGGCAGCCTGGAGGAAGGCTACCTGCGCGCCGAGGAGATGCTGCGGCCCGTCGCCTACCCGGCGGCGTATCCGGCGCTGCCGAAATTGTTGGCGCTGGAACAATCCGCTGCGCATCTGGGGCAGATCTGCTCGCGCCCGCCGATCACCGTCAACTTCACCGAAGGCGTCAACCATGCGGGCGTGGAGCAGCATCCCTGCATGTTGTGCGGCGACTGCGTCACGGGGTGCAATTACGGCGCCAAGAACACCTTGCTGTTCAATTATCTGCCGGACGCGCGCAATTTTGGTGCGGAGATCTACACGCAAGTTTCCGTGCGCCGGCTGGAACTTAGGGATGGCCGCTGGCTGGCACACTACCAGATGCTCGAAACCGGGCGCGAGGACTTCGACGAGCCGGTCTGGACCGTTTCGGCGGACATCGTGGTGCTGGCAGCCGGCACGCTGGGATCGACCGAGATTCTGCTGCGTTCGAAAGCCGCCGGCCTGTCCCTCTCCGACCAGTTGGGACAGCACTTCTCGGGCAATGGAGACGTGCTGGGTTACAGCTACGACTGCGCGGAGGAAGTCCGCGGCGTGGGTTACGGCCACCGCGATCCGCGCGATATGGAGGCGGTGGGTCCCTCGGTCACGGGAATGATCGACATGCGGTGGCAGCCCGCTTTGGACGACGGCATCGTGATCCAGGAATTCGCCACGCCGGGCGCGCTGGTCAATCTGCTGCCGGAAGCTCTGGCCAAGGCAGGCGCGGCTCTGGGCAAGGTGGCGGGCGAAGGTCTCGAAGAAGCCCTGGAGATGGAAGGCGATGTGGAAAGCCTCTCTGTCGGTCCCTATGAAAGCGTGGCCGACCATACGCAGGCCTACCTGGTGACGACCCACGAGGGTGGCTCCGGAAGTATCCGCCTCGAAGGCGGCCGGGTACATATCGAATGGCCGCACGTAGGCGACCAGCCCATCTTCGAGAGAGTGAACCAGACGCTGGCCGAGGCCACGCGCGCCCTGGGCGGCAAGTACCTGATCGACCCGGTGTGGAGCGGCATCTTCAATAAGGACTTGATCACCGTGCATCCGCTGGGTGGCTGCGTGATGGCCGCCGACGCCGCGCATGGCGTAGTGAACCACAAGGGGCAAGCGTTCTCGGGCGGCGCCGGCGCAGCGGTATACGAGGGACTCTACGTGTGCGACGGCTCGACCATCCCACGCTCGTTGGGCGTCGCTCCGCTGTTGACGATTTCAGCGGTGGCCGAGCGTTCCTGCGCCCTACTGGCCAGGGACCGCGGCTGGCGTATCGATTACGCGCTGCCTTCGCGCCCGCCAGCCCACCAGCAGCCCGCCACTCAAGCGCCGCTGGGCATTCAGTTCACCGAAGCCGCGCGCGGCCATGCGTTGGAACTGGATCTGACGGTCGTCTCGGACGACCTGGACGATCTGATGCGCAATCCGGACCACAAGGCGCGCGTGGCTGGCCGCGCCCTGGCGCCGGCGCTCTCCAACGAGCCGTTGAAAGTCGTGGACGGCGAATTCAGTCTCGGGCGAATGGCCTATCGTATGAAACTGGCCACCCGGGAGGGAAAGACTTTCTGCCTGCAGGGGTCGAAGGAAGCCAACGCGCTGCATACGACTCTCTATGACGGAGCGAGCGATCAAAGCGCCGTTCTGGCCGAAAGCAGCCTGCACATCCTGCCACAGGACTTGCGGCGCCAACTGACTACCTTGCGGGTATCGAACGCTCCCAGCGTGCGCGCGCGTTTGCAGGCTACCGCGCGTTTCGGACACGCGCTAGCCGGCGATTTGTACGACATTTATGGCGGCGTAGCGGGAGAGCGCAAGAAGCGGCCCTTGCGCATCAACGCTCCTACGGTGTATTCGTTGCCGGGCGGCGGGGCGCGGCATTGGCTGATCCGCTACCAGGGTGGTTCGCATGGACCGGTTCTGTTGACGGCAGGCGCGGGCATATCGAGCCAGATCTTCTCGACCGACACCATCGAAACCAACCTGCTGGAGTTCCTCTTTGCACACGGCTACGATGTGTGGCTGCTGGATTCGGCGGATGGCCAGGATCGCGAAGCGGCGATGGCCAGCGTGAAAGAGATCACCCACACATCCAGCGTGCAGACGCTCGGCGCGGGTTGGGAATCCGCCGGTCCGGTGGAACTCAATGCGGCCACGCGCGACGCCGTGCCGGAGGAATGGCGCGGCATCCCACTGATCGGAAGCAACGCCGCGCGGGATGTGTATCCGGGGATACTAGCAGAGCTCAGAAGACAGAAAACAGAAGTCAGAAGTCAGAAGTAAGAAGTCCGAAGTAAGGGATCATTCTGACTTCTGTCTTCTGTCTTCTGACTTCTTCTTCTGACTTCTTCTTCACTTCACCTTACCTTGGCGCGCCTCGCCGAGCGACACATGATTGGCCGACAGGATCGCGCCCGTGGTGCGATCCAGGCCAATGCGTGCGGTGACGTAGGCGACCAGCGCCGTCATCTCCGAGTTTTGGGCCGCAATCAGGTCGCGCTGTTGTTGGGTCACGTTGTACGGAATCGATGCTCCCAAGTCGAACCGCCTCCGCTCGCTCGAATACAACTGCTCTTGCAGGGTCCGGTTGCGGACCGCGGCATCGTACCGGGCGCGCGCCTGCCGCAAGGCGATGACGTAGTTCTGCACATCCACCTGCACCTGGTTGAGGTCCTTGCGGGTGGTCAATTGAGTCTGGCGGAACTGCAACTGGTCGACGGCATAGTCGGCCAGCGCCGCCCTGTTTCGGAACGCCATTTCATACCCTCCGAAGATGCTTTCGGAGGGAAAGTCGCGGCGGAACACCTGACCCAGCGCCGTGCCTATGCCACCTACAAAGTAAGGGTTGGGAGTCACCGGCTGGCCGTTGAAGACGACCGTCCTACCGGTTCCGGCTATGCCGGCCTGGCTCTCGCTGCCGCCTACCACGGCGAACGGCAGGACTCCATTCCTGGTCCCCAGATTACTGACCGCCGCGGCGGCTTCGCTCTCCCGCTCCGATGCCAGATCCGTACGGTTGGCAAGTGCCTGCTTGACCAGTTCCTCCAGCGGAGCGAGGTCGTCGTGTTCGGGAATGCGGATGGGATCGACGGGCAGAATGCGCGCCCCAGCCAGAACCGCATCGGCGGTCCCATTGCGGCTCAGCAGGTTCTTCAATTGAATCTCCTGCTGTTTCCGTGTCGTCTCGGAGTCCACCCGAGCCTGTTGGGCGGTAATGGCCAGACTCTCGGCATTGATCGTCTCGGAAGGCGCCAGCGATCCGATGCGCACCTGCTCCTTCACGTTCGCCAGAAACGTAGTGGCGGTCTCGGCGGCGCTACTCTTGGCTTTCAGGTCTTCATCAGCCGCCTGCAAAGAGTAGTAGGCATTCAATACCTGGGAGACGACGTTGGTCACCGTGGTTTGGAAAGCCAGGTCCGAGGCGTCCCGGTTCATCTTGGCGACGGTAATGAAGCGCGCATTGACCGCGACGCCGCCGCTGTTCAACAGGTATTGTTGCGCCGAAATGGAGAGCGACGGAGCCGAAGTCGGGTTCAGCACATCGGTGGGGGAATTCTCATTCAAGTAGTGGTCGCTGTAAGTCAGAGTGACCGTGCCGCCGGTCAGGAACCCTTCCTGAATGCTGGCCGTGTGCGCTCGCGTCCCATCGACCAGGTTCGGCGTGCCGCTCGCCGCCGAATCCGGATACAGGGAAGTGGTATGACTGAACGTGCTGGCTTCCTGAATGATAGGATCCAGCGTGGGCGTGACGGGCCCAATTTGCGAAACGGTGGCGTTGGTCGACTGCACGTGGCCTGAGCTGGTTCCCGGCGCGCTGACGCCGGCGGCCTGCTGGCTGCCCGCGACGCCCTGCCCGGAGGCTACCGATCCGGCTTGCGACGCGTTGCTCGGCACGCCAGGCAATGCTCCACCGGCCTTGGATCGCGTGAGGTTCCACTCCGCGATGAGCGGATTGTAGCGGGCCACCTCTATGTCGATGTTGTTCTCCAAGGCGAGCGCAATGGCGTCCTGCAAGGTGAGATAAATCGTTCCGGCGCGGACCGTCTCGCTCAGGCGCGGGGAATTAGCCAGGCGTACCGGCGGAACTTCGGGAGCCAGGTACGGACGCAGGATAGCCGGGGCGTGCGGCGCCACGGGAGCAATGGAGGAATCCTGCTGCGCCCACGCAAGCGATGCGCAGAGCAGCATGGCAACAACAAGACGGAGGGCCGATTGACAATCGGCCTGCAGGTTGGCAACCTGCCCCACAGGAATGGCGTTCATGGGCGCTCCTCCTTCGGCAAATCCGCAGGCAATGCGGATGGTTGCGAGACCTGCCCCTTGAGGGCCTCATCGATGGAAACCTGATTTATGTCCAGAGTGGTGCCCAACGCTTGATCCAGGGCAATACGCGCGTGCGTGTAGTTCGCCATGCTCTGCACCTCGGCGCTGTGGGCGGTAGCCAGATCGCGCTGGTCCTGTACCACCTGGAAGGCAACGGTAGCTCCCAGCGGGTACCTTTTCTGATCGCCGGCCAGGGTCTGCTCCTGGAGTACCCTGGATTTCACGGCAGCCTCATAGCGCGCACGCGCCTGTTCGAGGCCCACCAGCGCGTTTTGCACGTCTACCCGGATCTGGTTGATGTTCTTGCGCAGGTTCAGCTCGTTTTGACGCAGTTCCAGGAGGCTGGTGGTATAGTCCGCCTGGGCGGCGCGATTGCGCAACGGAATGTTGAGCGATATACCCGCCGAATAGTTCGGATAATCTCTGCGAAAAATCTGCGAGAGCAGGTTGCCGTATCCGCCGACGAACGGACCGTTGTAATTCTGGAGCAGCCCGACGGCCGTAAGGTTGCCCGATAAGCCGTTATTAGTCACTTCGGCAAAGGCGTTTAAGGTAGGCTTAAGGGAGTTCTTGATGCCCACCAGGTTCATCTGGTTACTTGCCAGATTCAGGCGGGCTTGCTCCATCTCGGGGCGTGCGCCCAGGGCCTGGTGGATCAGGTCTTCCAGCGGGCGGACTTCATCCTTCTCGGGAATCGCAAACTTATCGAGCGGAATGATGTGTAAATTCGTCAAGCCCGCGTCCGCCACACCGTTGCGGCTCAGGTAGTTCTTCAAAATCGTCTCCTGCTGCAACAGGTTGGTCTGAGCCGTAACCAGATCTTGCTGGCCGGCGTACAACTGGGATTCGGCGCGCGTGATTTCGATAGGCGCCGCGGTTCCGAACTGCACCAGCTTCTTGTTGTCGTCGAGTAGTTGCTGTGCTGTGCCCACTTCCCGCTGGCGCGCGCGTACGTCCGCATCGAAACTCACCAGGTCCCAGTAGAGGTTCAGCGCAGCGGAGACGGTGGCGACGAGCTGCTGCTTGAATTGCAGCGCGCTCACTTTCACGTTGTTCTTCTGCACGCGAATGTTCCGGCCGTTCACCGCCCGTCCGAATCCTTGCAGCAGGTTCTGCGTCAAAACCAAATCGAGGTCGCCTGAGGTAGAGGGATTCAGGCTGTAGGAGGCGCTATTCAAGCTCACGCGTGTGCTCATGTAGGTCAGTTGAGCGGCCAGGCCGAATTCGAAATTCTGCACATACTGGGCCTCGAAGAACCGCGTGGTGTCCACCAGTACGGGGGTGTTCGTGAGCACGAGGTTGCTCTCTGGGATAGTGGTATGTCCGAAACTGGCAATGCCGAGGATGGTTGGATCCAGGGAAGGAATACTGGGTCCCAACTGTGTGACGATGCCGCCGCCGGAGCTGACTCCGTTGCCCGCGCTCAGACCGACGCCGCCGGAAGTGTTCACGCTGACGCCTTGCAAGCTGACGCTTTGGGGTCCGGCGGCCACTCCCAGACCCACGCTGCGCAGCGCGCCGCCGGCTTGCGCGCGCTGCAGCACTTGCTGTGCCAGCAGCGGGCCATATCGCTGGATTTCCACGTCGATATTGTTTTCGATGGCCAACGCCACCACGTCGCGCGCAGTCAGGTAAAGATTGCCGGCTCGGATGAGCGAAGCGAAGCGTGAGGAGTTCTCAAGCCGGATGGCGGGCACGCTTCCGGCCCGATAGGGACTGGTGATGAAGCTCCATCCGCCGGTAGCCGGCTGGACGCTGATCTCCTGCTGGGCCGCCGCGCCGGCGCATAAAACCAAAAGGACTCCTATAGCTCGAATCGGCGTTTGAAATAGTTTCATTGAAATCAACCGTTATAGATGCGGGAGACACCGGTGGGCTGGCGAACTCCTGGGTCGCGCTATTGGTGACGCGCGAACCACTAGTTTATTACGCATACGCGGTGGTTTTGTTCGATCGAAGGACGCAGGCCGCCGCGCCGCCTTGGAGAAAGGCCCCTTGAGGCCGGCTTTTTTGACCGAACAAAGCCATTTCGGCCTTTATTTTCTTCATCTATTGCCGCTGAAACTCTGCTCGGATCCACCGAAACTCGACCATGGGTTTCGACGTCGAACTTGCCAGGCACCCTTCCGGGCGCCTCGCAAACCGGCGGCAGCGCCCGCGCGGCCGGACCCGAAAGAGTACGATTGATACTGGAGCCGCCTTATGAATACCTGTGTTCCGCGGCATCTGGCGCGTGGTTTCGCCGTCGCCGTTGCGGTCTTCGTCTCTGCTCCCATTGCCTCGCCTCAGTCCGCGGCGCCCTCTACTGAGAATCAAAACGAGGTCAGGTTCAAGGCCGAAACGGATCTGGTGCTGGTGCCGGTGGTGGTTCGCGATGACCAGGGCAACGCCGTCGGGAATCTGCGCAAAGAGGACTTTCAGATCTTCGACAAAGGCAAACCGCAGGAAATCACGAAATTCTCGATTGAGGACACGTCGGGGCACGTGGCCGCAGACCGGAGCCTGCCCGGCGGGGATACACCGGCTGCAGGAAAGGCGGAAGCTGCGGCGATGACCATTCCGGAACATTTCGTCGCGCTGCTGTTCGACGATCTGCACATGAAAAGCGGACCGGGGAACATCGGAGACTTCGGCGACCTGGTTTACTCGCGCGACGCCGCGCTGAAGTTTCTCGATACTCTGCAGCCTGCCGACCGCATGGCGATTTTCACCACATCAGGTGAGGTCATGCTCGATTTCACCTTCGATCGCGCAAAGCTGAAGGCCGCGTTGCTAAAGATTCGGGCGGCGCCCCCGAACCCGGCGATGGGGGCGTCGGCATGCCAGATTCAGCGAGATATCGAGAACGAATCGCGAGCGGTGGTGATGCAGTCCGGAGATATCGTGCGCCGCATGGCCAGGCTGGCGGGCCAGCGGACCGTGGTGCTGATTTCGTCCGGTTTGATTCTGTATAACCAGGGGTTATGCGGATGGTCGCTGGTGCCGGAGACCATGCAGTTGATCGGCAATGCAGTCCGGTCCCATGTCGTTTTTAATGGCCTCGATGCGCGCGGGCTGGATCCGATATCGAGCGGCTTTTCCTATCAGATGTTCCAGGCTCAGATGACCGATGGCACCGGGGGCCGCTTCATTGCGGACACCAACGACCTGAAGGGAGCGATTCGCCAGCTCGGCGCCACGCCAAAGTACATCTATGTCTTGGGTTTTTCACCGCAGGTGTTGAAGCCGGACGGCAGCTTCCACACGCTGACCGTAAAGCTGGTTAGCGGGCACAAGCTCGATGTCCAGACGCGGAAAGGGTACTTTGCACCCGACGCTAAGGAACTGGCGCGCAGGCAGAATGCGCCGCTCGCCGCGGAGACGGCGGACCTTCCCCAAGTGGACGACAGGCAAAGTGAGGAGGTCGCCGTAGCGCTTGGCATTACGGCCACCGCCGCCGAGCCTGAGGCGCTTCCCGAGGCCACGCTCGAGACTGCCCCCTCCGCCGTGGCGCGGCCGGCAGGGCCATCGGGCAACGACGAAGTAACGACGCACGACCAACCGGTGACCTTCAAGGTCCAGAGCAACCTGGTGGAGGTGCCTGTCGTCGCGCGCGATCGCCAGGGGCATGCTATCGCGAACCTGCGCAAAGACGATTTCCGCGTCTTCGATAAGCGCAAGCGGCAGGAGATTACGAAGTTCTCCGTGCAGAAGGCGGGCGGACCGGCCACGCCGGAATCGCGCGCGGAAAACGCGCAACCACTCCCTGACGGTCGTGGCTCGGTAGCAGCCGGCCCACCGGTGTTGCCTAATCGCTTCGTCGCCTTTGTTTTTGACGATGTGCACATCCGCTTCGAGGACTTGCCTCAAGTGCGCACCGCGGTCCAAAAATACATCGGCTCGTCGCTCGGGCCGCAAGACCGCGTGGCCCTCTTTACGACTTCGGGCCGGATCGGCGCTAATTTCACCAATCGTCCCGAGGAGTTCAACGCATCGCTCCTTAAAGTCGCTCCCAACCCCATCCGGGGGCCCGACCTCAGTTCTTGCGGCGCGTATGTGAGTTACTTTCAGGCGGTGCAGGTGGACCAGCAGGTCGGGCTCCAACCCACCCTGGCGGATGTTCCTAAATCCCTTGCGTTGAGAGTTGCCGTCGAGGAAATTGGAGATTTCAATAACGCCGTGATGGAACTGCGCGACGCGTACACCAGTGGGCTGCAGGAGACGCGCGGGACGCTGGCGGCGCTCAAGATTGTGGTCCAGCGCATGGCGGCGATGCCGGGGCAGCGGAGTGTGGTGCTGGTGTCTCCCGGTTTCCTTGTCCCACCGGATCTCCAGAATCAAAGCTCCGATCTGATCCAACTCGCCATTCGATCCAAGGTGCTGATCGGCGGCGTCGACGCGCGGGGCGTCTGGAACATTCCAGCATTCCAGGCCTGCCAGGCGGGCGCTCCCGCGACCACCATCCAGGACGAGGTTGCGTTTAGACAGATTGAGCAGGAGGCCAACACCGACGAGCTCATCGCGCTGGCGGAGGACACCGGCGGAACGCTGAACCGCAACAACGATTTCATGGGCGGCGTCCAGAAGGCCGCAGCGGCGCCCGAGTACCTCTACGTGCTGGGCTTCGTGCCGCAGAACCTGAAGCCCGATGGCAGCTTCCACGCTCTGAAGGTGACCATCAACACGGGTGAGAAGGCGAGCTTGCAGGCGCGCCGCGGGTACTGGGCTCCGAAACACCCGGATGACGCGGTGGAGGCATCTAAGCAGGAG
>Ga0181535_10004636_pt1 | contig 15141 bp, 24 predicted proteins | sample PEATcosm2014_Bin_44_FD_119774 | JGI IMG/M metagenome (GOLD analysis project Ga0181535, IMG submission 119774) | Peatland microbial communities from MTU Mesocosm Facility, Houghton, MI, USA - PEATcosm2014_Bin17_30_metaG | ecosystem: Environmental > Terrestrial > Soil > Wetlands > Peat | place... | reverse complement strand
AGGATTTCCTTGATCTCGTTGAGGCTCTTGCGGCCGAAGTTCTTGGTCTTGAGCATCTCGGCTTCGGTCTTCTGCACCAGCTCGCCAATGGTCTGGATGTTGGCGTTCTTGAGGCAGTTGTAGCTGCGGACCGACAGCTCGAGCTCTTCAACCGAGCGATTGAGGTTGTCGTTGCGGAGCAGGGTGCGGCCTTCTTCGCCACGCGCCTCGGCTTCGATTTCCTCCTCGAAGTTGATGAAGATGTTCATGTGGTCCTTGAGCAGCTTGGCGGCCAGGCCGACGGCGTCGGCGGGCAGCACAGCCCCGTTGGTCCACACTTCAAGGGTGAGCTTGTCGTAGTCAGTGATCTGTCCCAGGCGGGCGGCTTCAACCACATAGTTGACGCGGCGCACCGGCGAGTGGACCGAGTCGACGGGAATGAAGCCCAGGCCGAGGTCGGCATCGAAGTTCTTGTCGGCGGAGATGTAACCGCGCCCCTTCTTCAGGCGCATCTCCATATCCAGCTTGCCGCCTTCCGAGAGGGTGGCGATATAGATGTTCTTGTCCAGGATTTCGACGTCGCCATCGGCTTCGATCATGCCGGAGGTGACCACGCCGGGCTGGTCGGCGCGCAGATACAGCGCCTTGGGACCGTCGCCCGCGAGCTTGAAGGGAACCTGCTTGAGGTTCAGGATGATGTCGGTGGCATCCTCGACCACGCCGCTGATGGACTGGAACTCGTGGAGCACGCCCTCGATGCGAATCGCGGTGACCGCGGCGCCCTCGATGGAGCTGAGCAGGGTGCGGCGCAGCGCGTTGCCGATGGTGGTGCCAAAGCCGCGCTCGAAGGGCTGGGCGCTGAACTTGCCGAATGTGTCGGTGAGCGTCTCGGCATCGACTGCCAGGCGCTTCGGTTTCTGGAATCCTCTCCAAAGCATATCCGTGTCTCGTTTCCCGCGCGGCATGTACGTCGCGATGCATTTTGCGGCGGCCGCGCAAGTTCTCCTTCGTTTGGAATTCAGTGGACAGTGAGCAGTGAACAGCGGTCAGTCAATGCCCACTCGGGCTTTGTTACTGTTCACTGTCCGCTGTTCACTGTTCACTCTTACTTGCTGTACAGTTCGACGATGAGCTGCTCGTTGATGGGCAGGGCAACGTCCTTGCGCTGGGGCAGAGAAAGCACGCGGCCGGTGAGGGTCTCGTAATTGATCTCAAGCCAGGCGGGCACGGGATTGGCCGAGGCGTACTGCACGGCCTGCTCCACGATCACCAGCTTCTTGGCGTTGGCGCGGATGGCGATCTCGTCGCCTGCCTTCACTTCGTACGAGGGAATGTTGACCTTGCGGCCGTTGACCTCGATGTGATCGTGGCGAACGACCTGGCGGGCCTGGCGGCGCGAGATGGCGAAGCCGAGCCGGAAGACCACGTTGTCAAGGCGGCGCTCCAACTGCTGAATGAGCAGGTCGCCGGTGACGCCGGAGGCGCGGTTGGCCTTTTCGTAGTACTCGCGGAACTGGCTTTCGAGGGTGAAGTAGATGCGCTTGGCCTTCTGCTTCTCATGCAACTGCAGGCCGTAGCCCACAATCTTGGCCTTGCGGTCCTTGCCGTGCATTCCGGGAGGAAAGTTGCGCTTTTCCAGCGGGCAACGGTCGGAGGCGCACTTGGCGCCCTTCAAAAAGAGCTTGGTTGCCTCGCGACGGCAAAGGCGGCAGACTGCTCCGGTATAACGAGCCATTTCTTCTCCTAACTTCGGATGACGGCCGGTTTACGCGCAATGCGTTTCATCCCGGCCCAATTCAGTGGACAGTGGACAGTGAACAGTGGACAGTTCAAGCCGCTCGGGCTGTTCACTGTCTGCTGTTCACTGTTCACTCGTTTCTCTTACACTCTGCGCCGCTTGGGCGGACGGCAGCCGTTGTGCGGCACCGGCGTCACGTCGCGGATGGAGCGGACTTCAACGCCCGCGGCAGCCAGGGCGCGGATGGCCGACTCGCGGCCCGAACCCGGACCGGCGACACGGACATCGACCGCGCGCAGGCCGTGATCGCGCGCCATGCTGGCGGCGTTCGAGGCCGCCTGCTGCGCCGCGAAGGGAGTGCCCTTGCGCGAACCGCGGAAGCCGAGCGAACCCGAACTCTTCCAACTGAGCGTGTTGCCCACCTGATCGGTGATGGTGACGATGGTGTTGTTGAACGTAGCCTGAATGTGCGCGATGCCGAACGGCACATTCTTGCGCTCGCGTTTCTTGAACTTCTTGTTCTTGGAGGCCTTGCCGGCTCCAGACTTCTGCTCTGGCTTCGCCATTAGGTTTTACCCGTCGCTTTCTTCTTGCCGGCCACAGTGCCCTTACGGGGACCCTTGCGGGTGCGGGCGTTGGTGTGGGTGCGCTGACCGCGCACCGGCAGCGACCGCCGGTGACGGTTGCCGCGATAGCTCTGAATATCGATGAGGCGCTTGATGTGCATCTGGACGTCCTTACGCAGGTCGCCCTCGACGTTTCCTTCGTCCTCGATCACCTGACGGATGCGGTTGACCTCGTCCTCGCCCAGATCCTGGATTTTCTTGAAGGGATCGACATTCGCCTTCTCCAGAATCTTGGCGGCACGGGGATCACCGATACCGAAGATGTATGTGAGCGCGATCCGTGCCTGCTTGTTGCGGGGCAGATCGACGCCAGCAATACGTGCCATTCGAATTCCTTTGCCGCTTCAGGTTGTGTGCCCCGGCCTAAAGCCGGTTCGCACGGTTGGCGTGAATTCCTTCAGAGGTTCATCGCAAGCCTTGACTCAAGCTAACTAGCCTCTGTTCAGTGAACAGTGGCCAGTGGTCAGTTTTCCGGCTTGCGCATTCGCGCTTTTGCTGTTCACTGTTCACTGTCTCCTGTTCACTGCCGTGAAGGTTTCCACCGATGCCAGGCTCGATTAGCCCTGGCGCTGCTTGTGCTTTGCGTTCTCGCAGATCACCCTGACCACCCCACGGCGGGTGATGACCTTGCACTTGACGCAAATCTTTTTTACCGATGCACGAACTTTCATTCTTGCTGCCCTTCTCCGCGCTCAAATCAAAGGCGCGGGGTATTGAAAAAACCTATTTGTAGCGGTAAACGATCCGTCCGCGATTCAGGTCGTAGGGGCTCAACTCCACGGCCACGCGGTCGCCGGGCAGAATGCGGATGAAGTTCTTGCGCATTCTTCCCGAGACATGGGTCAACACCTCGTGATTGTTCTCGAGCTTGACCTTGAACATGGCATTGGGCAATGTCTCTGTGACCACTGCCATAACCTCAATCGCGTCTTCCTTCGACAAACTGTATCCCGCCTCCGGCCCGCATTTGCGCAACCGGCCTGTTATCCCGAGCGTGCTACTCGGTTAAGACTCTCGCTCCGGTAGCGGTCACCGCTACCGTGTGCTCAAAATGAGCGCTCATGCTTCCATCCGTGGCAACCGCCGTCCAGCCGTCCTCGAGCACAACCACATCCGGCTTGCCGGCATTGACCATGGGCTCAATGGCGATGACCATGCCCGCGCGCAGCTTCATGCCGCGGCCCGGCTCGCCAAAGTTCGGCACCTGCGGATCCTCGTGCATGTGGGTGCCGATGCCGTGACCCACAAAATCCCGCACCACCGAGAACCCCTCGGCTTCAACCACCCCTTGCACCGCGGCGCCTACGTCGCCCAGGGTCGCCCCTGGCCGCACCACCGCGATTCCCGCGTGCAAAGACGCTTCAGTCACCGCCAGCAGCCGCGCCGCGTCCGGATCGACCTTGCCCACCGGCACGGTAATGGCTGCGTCGCCGCAATAGCCTTCCACAAAGGCCCCAAAGTCGAGGGAAACAATGTCCCCTTCCTTGAGAACCCGCTTGGGCGACGGAATGCCGTGCACCACCTCGCTGTTGACCGAAGCGCAGAGCACACACGGATATCCGCCGTACCCCTTGAAAGCGGCCTTGACGCCCAACTCGGCGAGCCGGCTCGCGGCGATCTTCTCCAGATCCATCGTCGTGACGCCCGGCTTTACCTGGCCGCGCAACAGCTCGAGCACCTCGCGGACCACGCGGCCCGCCCGGCGCATCTTTTCGATTTCCTGAGACGACTTCAGTACAACTGCCACAAATCCAGCTTTCAGTGGACAGTGGACAGTGATCAGTGGTCAGTCGCGATGCCGATCCGGGCATTTACTGTTCACTGTTCGCTGTTCACTGGCTTCTCTCACGCACAAACCCGCCGTCCGGCTGCCTACTTGCGCAACCGCTCGACAGCGGCAACAATTCCGGCCGCGATTTCAGCAATCGGCCGGTCTCCATCCACTTCCGCAAAACGTCCCAAAGCCCGGTAGTGATCGACCACCGGCGCGGTCAGAGCCTCGTAAGCGCGCATGCGCTCAGCAAAGATCTTCTCCGTGTCGTCGGCTCGCTGGACCAGCGCCGTACCGTCCACATCGCAAACACCATCCTGTTGGGGCGGGTTTCCGTAGACGTTGTAGATACGCTGGCAGACAGGACAATTCCTGCGCCCCGTGATGCGGCGCAATAACTGATTATAGTCCACCTGGATGCTGACGGCAATCACCGGCAAAGTCTGCGCAGCGGAGGCCAGGCGGCCGTCCAGCCAGCCCGCCTGCGGCAGGGTGCGCGGAAAACCGTCCAGGATGTATCCGTTGGCGGTGTCGGGCTCTTGCAGACGCACCGCGACCATCTCGTTGACCAGCGAATCGGGAACCAGCTCGCCGCGTCCCATGATCTCTTTGGCTACCCGGCCCAGTTGCGTACCCTGGGCCACATTGGCGCGCAGCAGGTCGCCGGTGGAGATCTGGGGAATCGCCCACAGCTTCACCAACTCCTTGGCCTGGGTTCCCTTGCCCACGCCCGGCGCGCCCAACAAAAGAATCGGGCCGGGGACGGTCTTTGAGACCGCCTCCCGGCCGCTTTCCACAGCAACAGTAGATGAAGACATTACCAGGTTTTCCTTCCGCGAATGCGACCGGAGCGCGGGGAAAAGCCGTCATAGTGTCTCATGATCAGCTGCGATTCGATCTGGTTGACCGTATCCATGGCCACACCCACCACAATGAGCAGGGAGGTGCCGCCAAAGTAGAAGTTGACCCCCAAACCGTGTGTCGCCCATGTAGGCAGGCTTTCAAAGACCCTGCCGATGAGCCAAAGCTTGTCAAACCGGATGCCGGAAATCAGGAAGGTGGGCACCAGCGAGATGACAATCAGATAAAGCGCGCCTACCAGCGTGATGCGGGTGAGGATGTCATTGATGAAGTCCGAAGTGCGCTTGCCGGGCCGGATGCCGGGAATGAACGATCCGGATTTGCGGAAGTTGTCGGCAATGTCGTCGGGCTTCATGATGATGGACACGTAGAAGTAGGCGAAGAAGATGATGCCCAGAACGTAGAGCGTCTCATACCAGGGATAGCCGGGCTGGAGAGCCGCAATGATGGGCTGGAGGAAGTGGTTGTTCTGCACCCACTCCACCTGGCTGAAGAGCATGGGCGCCGAGAGGATGGAGCTGGCGAAGATGACCGGCATGACGCCGCCGGAGTTCACCTTGAGGGGCAAGTGGCTGGACTGGCCGCCCATCATGCGGCGGCCGACGATGCGGCGCGCGCTCTGGATGGGAATGCGCCGTTCGCTGCGCTCGACGAAAACGATGAAGGCCACCACGGCGACCATGCCCACAACCAGCAGGGCGACGGCGATGATGGTGAAGGAGCCCCAGGCGTTGGTCTGGACCTTCTGGTAGAGTTCGGCCACGCCGCGCGGCAGGCCGGCGACGATGCCGGCAAAGATGAGCAGGCTCATGCCGTTGCCGATGCCGCGGTCGGTGATCTGCTCGCCGAGCCACATGATGAAGGCCGTGCCGGTGGTGAGCGTGAGCACCGTCATCAGGCTGAAGCCGATGCCCGGATTGAGCACCAGGCCCTGCTTGGTGAGGATGGCCGCGATGCCGATGGACTGGAGCGCGCCCAGGATGACCGTCATGTAACGGGTCCACTGGGTAATCTTGCGCCGGCCCAGCTCGCCTTCTTTCTGAATGCGCGCCAGGGGCTCATAGACCACGGTGAGGAGCTGAAAGATGATCGAAGCCGTGATGTAGGGCATGATGCCCAGGGCGAAGACCGTCATGCGGCGCAGGTTGCCGCCGCCGAAGAGATCCATCAGGCCCAGGGCCGAACCGCTCTGCTGGTTGAAGAGCAGTTCCAACTGATGACCGTTCACCCCAGGGGTGGGAATATGGGAGCCCAGCCGGTAGACGGCCAGAATTGCCAACATGAACAGCACCCGCTTGCGCAGGTCAGGAATCCGGAAGATATTAAGAAACTTCTCAAGCATGTTTGGTTATCCGCTTCATTCAGGGCCTTTGCCGACCCTCGAATCTGTGCCACTGACCATCTTACCCGCCAACGGCCCGGCGTGTCCTGCTGGACCTGCTGGATTCCCTGGGCTTCCGTTGTGCGGACCGGGACCCGTTTGCCGGGTCCCAGTCACGCATTGGAAAGCTGGGAAACGAACCAAAGCTGCCTAGGCCGCTGCCGGAGCAACTTCGCCGCCAACCACCACGGCCTTGCCGCCGGCCTTTTCGATCTTCTCGACGGCCGACTTGGAAAACTTGTGCGCGTGAATGGTGAGGGCCGAGGTGAGTTCGCCGGAGCCGAGAATCTTGATGAGAGCCTTCTTGCTCGAGGACAGGCCGAGCTTCTTGTAGTCGTCCAGGCCGATCTCAGCAATCTTCTGGCCCTCGATCGTCTCGGCGATCCGGTCCAGGTTCACAACCGTGTATTCGGTGCGGAAGATGTTGGTGAAGCCGCGCTTGGGCAGCCGGCGGTGAAGCGGCATCTGGCCACCCTCGAAGCCGCGCATCAGGCTGAAGCCGGAGCGCGAACCCTGGCCCTTGTGGCCGCGGGTCGAGGTCTTGCCCATGCCGGATCCCATACCCCGGCCCACGCGCTTGCGCCCGGTGTTGGCTTTCTTGGGCGCGCGCAAATTCGATAGATTCTTTGCCATGATTTCCTCGCTGTAGCGCCGGCGGAGGTTGAATCCTCTGCCGACTCGCGTTGTAGAAGCAGTGGTCAGTGGACAGTGATCAGTGGTCGGTAAAGACCCGGGTCTTGCGACTGTTCACTGTGCACTGCACACTGCTCACTAGTTTTCCAGAATCCGAACCAGGTGCGGAATGGCCTTGACCATGCCACGGACGGACTCGTTATCCACGCGCTCGACGATCTGGTTGAGGCGCGTGAAGCCCAGCCCCTTGACCACCAGCCTGTGCTTGGTGGGGGTGGAGTTCTTCGAGCGGTAATACTGAATGCGAATCATCTTGGTCTCAGCCATGGCTTAGAGCTCCTCTACGGACTTGCCGCGCGCCGCCGCCACTTCGGCCCGGTCGCGCAACTGCACCAGCGCGTTGAACGTGGCCTTGACGACGTTATGCGGATTGGGCGAGCCCAGGCTCTTGGTGAGCACGTTCTGCACCCCGACCGAAGTCATGACCGCGCGCACCGCGCCGCCGGCGATGACGCCGGTGCCCTCGGGGGCGGGCTTGAGCAACACCTGGCCGGAGCCGAAATGGCCCAGCACCAGGTGAGGAATCGTGGTTTCGGTCAGGTTGATCCGGACCAGGTTCTTCTTGGCCGCTTCAATTCCCTTGCGAATGGCCTGGGGAACCTCCTTGGCCTTGCCCGAACCGTGACCCACCACGCCTGCGGCGGGGTCGCCCACCACGACCAGCGCGGCAAACGACATGTTCTTGCCGCCCTTCACCACCTTGGTCACACGATTGATGGCCACCACCTGGTCTTTCAGGTTGTACTGGTTGGCATCGAGTTTCTTCTTCAAGATCGTCATTGCTCTCTCGTTTTCCAGTTATCAGTTATCAGTTGTCAGTTGTCAGAACTCAGGTAAATCCGGCAAGAACAAACTGATCACTGACCACTGAGAACTGACCACTGCTTTTAAAACTCCAGGCCTGCCTCGCGGGCAGCGTCGGCCAACGCCTTGATGCGCCCGTGATAGAGGTAGCCGCCGCGATCGAAGACCACCTTCTTGATGCCCTTTTCGACGGCCAGCTCGGCCACGGCCTTGCCGATCTCCTTGGCCGCCGCCACGTTGCCGCCGGTCTTCATCTTGATGGTCGAGGCCGAGACCAGCGTCTCGCCCTTCTGATCGTCGATCACCTGCGCGTAGATGTGGTTGAGCGAGCGGTAGACATTCAGCCGCGGCCGCTCGGCGGTACCCGCGAGCTTGCGGCGGATCCGATCGTGAATGCGCTGGCGGATTGCGTTTCTCTTGGTCTGCGTAATCATGGTCTCTCGTTCCTATGGGCGGAGCCGCCCTGCGGCCCCGTTCGGGTTATCAGCTAACAGTGGACAGCTTACAGCTAACAGTTCCTTTGTCACGGGCTCTTAACTGCCTGCTGCCAACTGTTAGCTGTCAGCTTACTTCGAGCCCGTCTTGCCGGCCTTCTTCTTGAGCTTCTCGTCCGAGTAGCGCACGCCCTTGTTCTTGTAGGGATCGGGCTTGCGCAGCGAACGCATGTCGGCGGCGACCTGGCCCACCTTCTGGCGGTCGATGCCGGTGATGGTCAGGTGGGTCTGCTTGGGATCGATAGCCACCTCGATGCCCGAAGGCAGCGGAACCTCGATCTGGTGGGAGTAGCCCAGCGTGAAGACCACCGTTCCCTTGCCCTTCAACTCGGCGCGGTAGCCGATGCCGACAATGTCCAGTTCCTTCTTCCAGCCCGTGGTGACGCCGTAAACGGCGTTGAAGACGAGCGCCCTGGTGAGGCCGTGAAAGGCGGCGTACTTGTCGCTTTCGCGATTCACAAGCAACTGCCCATCCTTGGTCTCCAGCGAGATGCCCTCGGCGATCAGCGCCGAAACCTTGCCCTTGGGCCCCTCGACCAGAACGGTGTTGCCCTCGATCGTGTACTTGACGCCCGCGGGCAGCGGGATCGGTTTCTTTCCAATGCGCGACATCGATTCAATCCTTTTTATGGCTTGCGAGTCCCGAGAAACAGCTTACAGCTAACAGCTTTCAGTTAACAGTTGCCGGCTTCCATGTCTCATCGTTCCACTGCAGCCCGTAAAGCAGCTTACAGTTATCGGCTAACAGATTACAGTTTCCGGTTTTTTCAACTGTTAGCTGTTAGCTGTCCGCTGTTAACTGCCTCTACCAAACTTCACAAAGCAACTCGCCGCCTACGCCTTCGCGGCGCGCCTGACGGCCGGTCATCACGCCTTTGGGCGTGGTGAGGATGGCGATGCCGAGGCCGCCCTGGACGCGCTTGATCTCGTCGCGGCCGATGTAAACTCGGCAGCCGGGACGCGAGATGCGCGCCAGGTCGCGGATGGCCGCTTCCGTTCCGCCGTACTTGAGGTACACGCGGAGGACGAGCTTGCCTTCCTCTTCCTGGGTCTTGTAGTTCGAGATATAGCCCTCTTCCTTGAGGATGCGGGCGATCTCGGTCTTCAGCTTCGAAGCCGGTACATCCAGCTTCTGATGACGCGCCCGGATCGCATTCCGGATCCGCGCCAGAAAATCCGCTACTGGGTCGGTCAGACTCATTCCTTCTCCTTCATTCCCCGTTCGCTCCCCGGCTTGCTTGCTCAAGATTCAGGGAGAACCAGCGGGAATGCGTACTACAGTGATCAGTGAACAGCGATCAGTGGACAGTAAAACCTAGCCTTTACCTCAGCGGTCCGCTCCAGTACCAACAAAACCGACCACTGTCCACTGTTCACTGACCACTGGCTTCTTACCAGCTCGACTTGACGACACCGGGAATTTCACCCTTGAGCGCCAGAGCGCGGAAACACAAGCGGCAGATGCCGAACTTGCGCAGAAACCCGCGCGGCCGCCCGCAGAGTTGGCACCGGTTGTGCTTGCGGCAGCTGAACTTCGGCTTCCGCGCGTCTTTCACCCTTTTTGCAGTGGTTGCCATAAACCCTCAAATCCCCTTGTCCTACGCGCCCTGCCGGAACGGCATCCCGAAGAGGCGCAGCAGCGCCCTTGCCTGGTTGTCGTCCTTCGCCGTGGTCACGATGGTAATGTTCATGCCCTTCAGCTTCTCCACCTTGGAGTAATCGATCTCAGGGAAGATCAGCTGGTCGCGCAGGCCGAGCGTGTAATTGCCGCGCCCGTCGAAGCTCTTGGTTGACACGCCGCGGAAATCCCTCACCCGCGGCAGGGCCGTCGAAATCAGACGGTCCAGAAATTCGTACGCCTTGTCGTTGCGCAGGGTCACCATGGCGCCGATCGACATGCCTTCGCGCACCTTGAAGGCCGCGATCGACTTCTTGGCCTTGGTGGTCACCGGCTTCTGGCCGGCGATCGAGGTCAGGTCGGCCACCAGCGGGTCAAGCAGCTTGGTGTTCTGCGTGGCCTCGCCCAGTCCCATGTTGATCACGATCTTTTCCAACTCGGGCACAGCCATCGAATTCTCAAGACCCAGCTCTTTTTTGAGAGCCTGCTTGATCTCTTTGTGATACTTCTCTTTCAGCCTTGCCGCCATGATGCTCTACTCTCTTTCTTCCGGCGCCCGGGGTGGCCACTTGCATGGCCGTCTACCGTTGCGGAAGGGGTTAGCCGTTCGCTGCCGGGCGCTTGAAGCGCCTGCGCCGAAGCGGCGTGGGATCCCGTTGCCTGCCTACTTCTTGGTAGGCAGTTCCTGCCCGCACTTCTTACAGATGCGGAGCTTGGTTGTGCCCTCGACCTTGTAGCCCACGCGGACCGGTCCGCAGTTGGGGCAGACGATCATGACATTCGAGACGTTGATCGGCGATTCCTGCTCGGCGATTCCGCCCTTGGTCCGCTGTCCCTGCTTGCTCGAAACCGTCTTCTTGACGACCCGGACGTGCTCCACAAGCACCGTGCCCTTGTCGGGGAAGACGCGCAGAACGCGGCCCGATTTGCCACGGTCGGAGCCGGTGAGGACCTTGACCGTATCGTTGCGATGAATATTCAAACTCGGCATCTCTTCTCCATGCAGTGGACAGTGGACAGTGATCAGTGATCAGTTCGCTGCTTGCCGCAGTTGGCATCTGCCCAGCAGAACCGAATCGAAGGAACACAGCCTCACATACCACAGAAAAACTGACCACTGTTCACTGTTCACTGCCCACTGCTTCTACACCACTTCCGGGGCCAGCGAAACGATCTTCAAAAACTTCTTTTCGCGCAGTTCGCGGGCCACCGGCCCGAAGACGCGCGTGCCCACCGGCTCGTGATCGTCGCTGATCACCACCGCCGCATTCTCGTCGAAGCGGATGTAGGTGCCGTCGCGCCGGCGATGCTCCTTGCGGGTGCGGACGATAACCGCCTTCACCACTTTGCCCTTTTTCACGGTGCCGTCCGGCGAAGCTTCCTTCACCGCGGCGGTCACAATGTCGCCGAGACCGGCCTTCTTGCCCAATCCGCCGCCCAGCGGCAGAATCACTTGCAGCTTGCGCGCGCCGGAGTTGTCGGCCACCGCGAGCATGGTTCTCATTTGCACAGCCATGGGTTTTTCTCCTTACTCGCTCGCTTTAGTTGGCAACCTTGGGCGCCGCATCCTCAATCTGGCCGAGGGTAGAACGCCGCACAATCTCTTCCAGGGACCACCGCTTGAGCTTGCTCAGCGGGCGGGTCTCGCGGATGCGGACCACATCGCCCATGCGCGCCGAGCTCTGCTCGTCGTGGGCATAGAACTTCTTGGTCGAGCGAATGATCCGCTTGTACTTGGGATGGGCCTTGCGCATTTCGACCTCGACCACAATGGTCTTTTGCATCTTGGTCGAAACCACCTGGCCAACCTTCTCGTTACGGCGCGCGCCTACAGCCGCCGGCGCCTGCACTGCATCATCAATCGTCGTCATGGCTTAGCGGGCTCCCTTCTTGGCATCCGCTGCGGCCGAAGCGTCAACGGCAGCGCCGTTGAGCCCCAACTCGCGCTCGCGGGCCACGGTCTTGATCTGGGCGATCTCCTTGCGCAACTGGCGGAGCTTCTTCACTCCGTCGTTCTGCCCCAGGGAAACCTGAAAGCGAAGCCGGAAAAGCTGCTCGGAGGTTGTCTTCTCCTGGTGCACCAGTTCTTCGTCGCTCAAACTGCGAATCTTATTGAGTTCCATCTCTGTTTCTCTCTCCGGCGCCCAGCTCGCCCCTCGCGGGATGCGCAGCGCGTCAAACTCATTCGGCTCGGCCCACCGGCCTTGCCCACCAGGTCTACTTGACCTCGGCTACAACCTTTTCGGCGCCCGGCCGCATGACAAACTTGGTGCGCAGCGGCAGCTTGTTCGACGCCAGGCGCATGGCTTCCTGTGCGATCTCCGGAGCAACCCCTTCCATCTCGAAGAGGATCTTGCCCGGCCGCACCACGGCAACCCAGTGATCCAGAGCGCCCTTGCCGGAACCCATACGGACTTCGGCCGGCTTCTTGGTGATCGGCTTATCCGGGAAGAGGCGCAGCCAAATCTTGCCTCCGCGCTTGATGAAGCGGGTCATGGCGATACGGCTGGCCTCGATCTGCCGGTCGGTGATGTAACCGCATTCCAGCACCTTCAAACCGTATTCACCGAACGAGAGCGAAGAGCCACGCCAGGCCTTGCCGCGCCTCTTGCCCTTCTGCTGCTTGCGGAACTTCACCTTCTTTGGCATCAACATAGCGAAAACCTCGAACCAAGTGGTCAGTGAACAGTGAACAGTGAACAGTTCGCCTCGCCCTCAACGGCATTGCTGCAAACCAACCCTGAACCCGGCAACCAACCTTCTCAAACTTGCGATTCAAACCACTGTCAACTGAACACTGATCGCTCTTCACTGACCACTGTTCACCGACCACTGACTCTAGAATACCGATGTGCCCACCGGAGGCGCTTGACGGCGCTTCTGCTCGTAGATGTCGCCGCGATAGATCCAGGTCTTCACGCCTATCACGCCATAGGTGGTGTGCGCCTCGGTGAAGCCGTAATCGATGTCGGCGCGGAGGGTGTGCAGCGGCAAACGTCCCTGCAGATACCACTCCGAGCGAGCGATTTCGTTGCCGTTCAAGCGGCCCGAAACGCGCACCTTGATTCCCTTGCAGCCGAAGCGCAGCGCCGAATCCACGCTCTTGCGCATGGCGCGGCGGAAGCTGACGCGCTTTTCCAGTTGCAGGGCGATGTTCTCCGAGACCAACTGTGCGTCCAGCTCCGGCTTGTTCACTTCGATGATGTCGATGAACACGTCGCGGCTGGTGCGCTTGCCGAGCTCGGTCTTGAGCTTGTCGATCTCCGCGCCCTTGCGGCCGATCACGATGCCCGGCCGGGCGGTGCGGATAAGAAAGCGCAGCTTGTTGCCGGGCCGCTCGATCTCGACCGAGCTGACGCCCGCGGCCTTGAGCTTTTCGCGCAGCTCAGCCTTGAGCTTCACGTCCTCGACCAGGAGCTTGTCATAGTCGCGCTCAGAGAACCAGCGCGAACGCCACGGCTTGTTCACTCCCAGCCGGAATCCGTAAGGATGGACTTTCTGTCCCATATTCTTCCCCTCAAAACCCTCTAGGCCTTCTTACTGGCCTTCTTCTTGGTTGCCTTGGGCGCCGCCTGCGGCTCCTCGGCCTTTGCCTTGGCTACCTTGGCCGCTTTGGGCGCCGCAGCCGGCTTGGCTGCCGCCTTCGGCTCTTCGACCTTGGTCACCAGGCCCGCAGCCGCTTCGCGCTCGGCCACCGCCAGCACGATGTGCGTGAGCCTGCGCTGGTAGCGGAAAGCCCGTCCCATGGGAGCCGGGCGGATGCGCTTCATGCGCGGTCCGTCGTTGGCCAGGGCCAGCTTGACGTAGAGGTTATCCACGTCCAGATCGATGCCCTGCTCGCCGGAGACGTACTTGGCGTTGTCCACCGCCGAAGTCAACAGCTTGTGGATCACCGGGGCGATGCGCTTCTTGGTGAAGGCCGCCGTCTCCAGCGCCTCCTGAACCCCCCGGCCCTTGATCAGGTCGAGGACCAGCCGCGCCTTTTGCGGCGACACGCGCTGGAACTTGGCCTCGGCCCGGTATTCCTTTGTCTCGACTGCCATTGGTATGCCCTCAAATCAGCTACTAGCTTCTCGCCACTAGCTTCTAGCTTGTCCTGCTTCTCAACAGGCTTTCGCTCCGGCAATCTCTAGCTGAAAGCTAGAAGCTAGAAGCTGAAAGCTGCACTTTCTTACCGCGGCTTGGCCCCGGCTTCCGCGGCCTTGCTGCCCCCGGTGTGTCCCTTGAAGATGCGCGTCGGCGCAAACTCGCCCAGCTTGTGTCCCACCATGTTCTCGGTCACGTAGACCGGAACGAACTTCTTGCCGTTGTGCACGGCAATGGTGTGTCCCACGAATTCGGGAAAGATCGTCGAACGCCGCGACCAGGTCTTGACCACTTTCTTGTCGTTGGCCTGATTGAGCACCTCGATCTTCACGGTCAGGTGCGCATCCACAAACGGGCCCTTCTTTGTCGAACGTGCCATAAATCTTCCGCTCCTCTACTTCGCCCGGCGGCTGACGATGAATGCGTCGGTCCGCTTGTTGTTGCGTGTCTTGTAGCCGCGCGTCGGCTGGCCCCACGGGGTCACCGGATGCCGGCCGCCCGAGGTCTTGCCCTCGCCGCCGCCGTGCGGGTGGTCCACCGGGTTCATCACGACGCCGCGGTTGGCTGGGCGGATGCCCTTCCAGCGGTTGCGTCCCGCCTTGCCGATGGACACATTCTCATGGTCCGTGTTGCCCACCTGGCCGATGGTCGCCATGCACGCGGCCAGCACCTTGCGGGTCTCGCCGGAAGGCAGCTTGAGCAGGGCGTAATCGCCCTCCTTGGCCACCAACTGCGCCTGGGTTCCGGCCGAACGGGCCATCTGCGCGCCCTTGCCCGGCCTGAGCTCGATGGCGTGCACCGTGGTGCCGGAGGGAATGTTCTTGAGCGGCAGCGCGTTGCCCACCAGGATGTCGGCCTCGGGACCGGAGTTCACCGTCGCGCCCACCTTGAGGCCAACCGGCTGCAGGATGTAGCGCTTCTCGCCGTCCAGATAATGAATCAGGGCGATGCGGGCCGAGCGGTTGGGATCGTACTCGATCGTCGCCACTTTCCCCGGCACTCCGTACTTTTCGCGCTTGAAGTCGATCTGGCGGATCATCTGCTTGTGACCACCGCCCTGATGACGCACGTTCATCCTGCCCGTGTTGCT
>Ga0181535_10004633_pt1 | contig 15150 bp, 16 predicted proteins | sample PEATcosm2014_Bin_44_FD_119774 | JGI IMG/M metagenome (GOLD analysis project Ga0181535, IMG submission 119774) | Peatland microbial communities from MTU Mesocosm Facility, Houghton, MI, USA - PEATcosm2014_Bin17_30_metaG | ecosystem: Environmental > Terrestrial > Soil > Wetlands > Peat | place... | reverse complement strand
GGGGATTTATCCCCGGTATAAGTGGCATGAAATGAATGTGGCCTTCAGGCCCTGAGGCATGCTTTTCACACTTTTCCTTCGGGAATAGGCCTTTTTCCGCAGCCTGTTTAGCCACGGGCCTTTCGTTTATCATTCCCAGGTGCGACTGGCGCCGCAAGAAACTCGTACCTACTTCGTGACCGCAGTAACGGCGCAACGCCGCGGCCTTTTTCAGGTGACGGCCAACGCGGAACTCCTTCAGCAAACGATCTTCGAATATCGCGGCCAGGGAAGATTCCTCTTGCACGCATTCGTCATCATGCCGGAGCATTTTCATGCCCTGATCACTCCCGCTCCGGCAGTTTCGCTTGAAAAGGCCATGCAGTTTATCAAGGGCGGTTTTTCTTTTCGCTTGAGGAGCAAGCTCGACGTGTGGATCCGCAGCTTTAACGAGACGCAAATCATGACGCAAGACAGGTTCGTCCATTGTGTCTCGTATATCGAGGACAACCCGGTCCGGCGGGGGCTCGCCTTGAAGCCGGGAGCTTTTCCCTTTACCTCAGCCGTTGGTGGTCCCTTGGACGCCATGCCCGCGCATCTTGCGGGAATATGAGCCCCGGGCCTAAAGGCCTCCTATTGGACTCGGCATTCAGGGGCCTGAAGGCCCCTGCTCCCCCCGACCGCCCCTTCAACGGCAAAATTCTCGTACGCACAGCGCCGGAGCTGCACCGCAAAGCCGCTCTTCGCGCGGCAGTCGAGGGCGTCAGCCTAAGCCGCTGGATCTCCCGCCAAATCGAATCCGCACCGTGATCAAAAAGTATTGGGGTGTGCAAGGTCCCGAATCTGAAACATGGACGGAGCAATGTCCGGATTGCCGGTCATCCACCAACAATCAAGAAGCCCTCGCCATCGGGACACGTAAATTCGCTGTCATCCAGAGCGCACGGGGCCCCAAACGTATTTCAGTTTGGGGATGGTAAGCGAAGGATCTGCAGTTGCCTTTCAGCGCCAGCCGATCGGCAAAAAGCTATTACTTTCGGATAGCCGGTGATACGCCCGCGAGGTTCGTTTCTAGTCGCGGAGGGGCGCGATGATAAATGCGATTCATTTCCGCACAGGCGGTCATTCGCCGTGAATGCTAGAGCGGCTTCACCGATTGTGTGTCGACATCGAGCACGAAGGCCGTCCCACCATTCACAAAGGCGGCTTTGCCGTTCGGCATGACCCTGAGATCAGTCGTCACCCCTTTGAGATGAGTAAGCTGCTTAATTTCACTCCCGGTCACATCGCTCATGGAGTAGACGTTGTAATCGTAGTTTCCGCCCGACGTATCCGAAGCTGCAAGAAACAGAATGTCCATTCCGTCATGAAGGAAGCGTGCTTGGCCGAACGACGGTCCAACTGATGATTCACCAGGAATGTGCGGCTGGAATATCTTATCTCTGCCTGAAGATCCCAGGTTAAACTCTTCGATCAATGCTCCAATCGGGTAGCCGGTGGTACTTATCAGGAGTTTTGTTCCGCCCTTATTGAGTGGATCAGCAACGGCATCGAGGGATTGCAGGTCATAAAAAGACGAATGCGTGATCTGAGATGGTGGAAGGTTTACAGCGGCGGGATTTTGTTGAATCGGGATTGAAAACACGTCCCAATTGTGCCGAGCGGGGCGGGTGAGTCCATCATAATTTCCCGTAAATGTTGACGCAGCGTAAAACACCTTTGCGTCTTCAGGGGAAAAAACAGGGTGAAGTGAGTCAACGTCCTTGGCGGTGATTGGATGCGGGTTGCTCCCGTCCGAAGCTACCAACCAAACCATCGATTTCGAATCCGTTGAATCAGCAAACGAATATACAACGAGCTTGCCGTTATGCGAGAAGCTCGCCTCCGATTCGATTCCTGTTGAAGCGGAGGTGAGCCTGACACTCGATCCGTCAGAGAGGTTTTTGCGGTAAAGGAACGAGGAGTTTCCGCTAGATTGCGAGAAAAGAATAGTATTTCCCGCAGGGGAAATGGCTTGCTGACCTTCGGGGGGCGCGAAATTCTGCTGCTTCGCACTAGCGGACCGCACAAAGAAGAATAAGGCGATTGCGCTTACGGCGATCACGATAACGCTAGCGAGACTGACAACCGCAATAGACAGAATCCTTCCAACTCGCATGGTGGCTCCGGATAGCTGAGGTAGAAGAGAACCCAAGTTTACTCCCAACCGATGGCGATATGCATCTTGATTGAGCGTTCGGGTCGGCTTGTCGCCAACCCGGAACTCACCTTTCAGTATCCTCAAGCCGGGGCGCAGAATCCTATCACTTACCGTGGCCGGATTCCCCGCACCCGGGAATCATCTACCTTCAACCAGCCGCATTCATCCCCGTCGAGCCCGCACCGCCCCCGCCAGCTCGGCAAGCAGCGTCCGCGTCTCCGCCCAGTCAATGCACCCATCCGTAATGCTCTGCCCATAAACCAGCGGCTGTCCCGGAACCAGCGCCTGCGCCCCCGCCACCAGGTTGCTTTCAATCATCACGCCGAGTATCCGTGGGTCTCCCGCAGCAATCTGGCCGGCCACGTCGTGGCACACCACCGCCTGTCGCCGATAGTCCTTGTTGCTGTTCGCATGGCTGAAGTCGATCATGATGCGCGGCGCTATGCCCGCCTTCTCCATCTTGGCCGCCGTATCCGCCACGCACTCTGCCGTGTAGTTCACCATCTTTCTGCCCCCGCGCAGAATAATGTGGCAGTCCGGATTTCCCGTCGTCACAAAAATCGCCGATTGACCGTGCTTCGTATGCCCAAGGAATGTGTGCGAGTGCGCCGCCGATAGAATCGCGTCGATCGCCACCTGCACGTCGCCCGAGGTCGCATTCTTGAAGCCCACCGGGCACGAAACGCCCGACACAAGCTGCCGGTGAACCTGGCTCTCCGTGGTCCGCGCCCCAATCGCGCCCCAACTCACCAGCCCCGCAATATACTGCGGCGAAATCATGTCCAGAAATTCGGTTCCCGTGGGCACGCCCGACTCGGCCAGGTCCAGCAGCAGGTGCCGCGCCTGCCGCAAACCGTCGTTGATCTTGTACGACTGATCCAGATAAGGGTCGTTGATCAGCCCCTTCCATCCAATCGTCGTCCGCGGCTTTTCAAAGTAAACCCGCATCACAATGCGCAGGTCGTTTGAAAACTCATCGATCGCATTCTTCAGCAGCCAGCCGTACTCGCGCGCGGCCGCGGTGTCGTGAATCGAACAGGGCCCCACCAGCACCAGCAGCCTTGAATCCCTGCCACCCAGGATGTCGGTGATCTCGCTGCGGGTCTTGAAGATCGTCTCCGAGGCTGCCTCGGTGACCGGAAACTCTTCCTCGAGGAACACCGGCGGAAGAACCACCTTCGTCCATTGAATGTGAATATCTTCTGTTGTGCGGAACATGGCTCTTTCTTGGCTGCGCGCAGCCTCGTTGGCAAAATACCTCTGGGCGCTGGCGTGATGATGCCTCTACTTAAAATCTATCAGCCGCAAGCGTAAAAAAGCCCGTCCCCCTCTCTCCCGCTGAAACGAAAGGACTTTCACCGCACTCCCGTTTGCAGAAAATTATCTGGATTTGGTGCACAATCAATTCATGGTCATCGATCCATCCGGGTCGCCCAAGGCAGGATCCTTATGGATCCGGCAGTGCAATGCTGAGAGCTGAAGGCTGAAAGCTGCCTCTAACTCCTTTGTCGAGAGGATTTTGCCCGTAACCTCAATGCTGAGAGTAATCTACGGAGATAGCGATTGCCTAACTCGAATCATAAGAGGAATTTAGCCAAAACAGGGGGGGGAGGGGGGGTGCCCCCCATTTGTGAGTGGGATCACTTGCCCAGTGCCCCGTGCCCTCGAATGCTCCATATCTAATGCCGAGCCGCCGCCTGGCCCCGGCGGCCGCCGGAATCAGAAGATGTGGATGTGGTGCTTCGGAGCAGAGCCCGCCCCAATGTACTCCTTGCCCTTCTCTACGCTGGAGACCTCGCTGTAAAGGTGAGTCTCTTTCGCATTCGTATCCGAATTGTTGAAGGTAAAGGACGTGTCCGAGAGCGTGTTCACCGTTCCCGTACACTCCGTGCTATTGCTGAGCTGAAGGTGCAGAAGTGTACCGGTCTTGTACTTGGAGAGCCGTTTCTCGATCTTCTGTCCGTGCTTGTCCACCTTCGCTCCGGACTGAGCCTGGCACAACGGCACACAGCCCGCCAACACCAACGCCGCCGCAAGAAACAGAGCCGGCTTCCCTCCGAAAAGAACTCTCATACCGCCTCCAAGGAATGAATTGTACTTCGCTTTGTGGTCGATGCGTTCTCTTGTTCCTTGCGCACCCTATCTCTGGTAACGTTTCTCACCCGCCTCCAGGGCGATTCCCAACTGATTCTGTTCAGGCGGCAGCGGGCACGTCGCGTAAACCGTATACGCACACGGCGGATTCTCCAACTGGTTGAAGTCCAGCACCAGGCTCCCCGGCTGATCCAGCCCATGATCAGGCAACCCCGTGTGCAGAAATCTTCCCCCGCCGTAGGTTGTGGTCTTGCTCGTCTCGTCTCTCAAAATAAAGAAAAGCGTTTTGCCCGCTGGATCTTCAATCACCGGCTCCAGATGAAGAACTTCATCACCGAGCAAGAAAACCGCCAGCCCCGGCGCAGGCAACTTGAGCGTCGTGCCAATCACCGTCGGAATCTCTTCCACCTGCCGCGGCTTGAAGGGAACCCACCGCGCTGTCAGCCGGTAACTCGGGTTCGGTTCATACCAGTTCAGCCCCTTGAACCCTGCCCGCGCCGGCGAATCCGCGTCCTTGATCCGCGCCACGTAACGATCGCCCCGCTTCAGCACCACCAGAGAGATCCCGTGCCATGCGATCGTCGTCGGCGCAGCACCCTCCATCGCCAGCGATCCCTCGCGCGCTGGCTTGCCGTCCGTCGTCACATCGGCAGCAAACCCTCCAGCCGGCGCCAGCAGCTGCACCACTTCATCCGGTCCCTTCCCGCTCACCGTCAGTATGCCCAGGTGCGCAGGCCCGGGCGCCGGCAGTCGAATCGCACTGTCCGCACTCGACCCCACGGTGTTGAAGCCGGTCTTCAGCCACTCAAGCCCCGCCAGCGACAGCCACCCCCCCGCACCGGAGACCTCCTTCTCTCTCTCCGCCCGCCATACCCCTAGCTCCTGCTGCCACTCGGCCGGTGCCGCCGTCGTCTGCGCACCGATTTGACCAACAGAACTCTGGCCATCAGCGACCGAATTCGCCAAAGAAAGGACCCCGCCGGTGGAAAGAGCTATCAATGCGAATGCGAGTTGTTGCGCGTTGCGGCGGATCATCTCGAGATATCCTCTTTCGCCAAACAAATGCAGGTTTCCGGCAAAAATAGTGTCATGCGTCCCGAATTGACTGAGGCCAATTGGCGAGCGCGCGGTACGCACAACCAATCTTCCTCCATCCGCAACTTTAGGGCAACGAAACCCCGGCCGTCTACTTGCCAAAATTGAAACGTAACCCCACGTCAACTTCGGCAATTACAATCACTTGCCTCTCGTCGGAAGCCTTGACAGGGTCCATCAAATCTCCCTACAATCAGAGTGGAGTTCCATATCCATTTGTCGTAATAAGTGCTGAAGAAATATGCACTTAGCAGAGAAATGCTAGGTCGGCCCGCGGTCGGCGGTCGTCGATCCGCCTGCGTGCCAACTCCGGCAGAGGGAGGGAGATGCCTGAACTACGTCTCAGTCCGCGCGAGCGGGTGGTGCTTACGGCCATCATCGAGATGTACATCGCCACAGGAGAGCCGGTGGCCTCCCATGCCCTTGCTCGTTTTTTTGCCGATCGTGAGGGTTTGAGTTCGGCGACTTTACGCAACGTCATGGCTGCACTCGGCGAAGCAGGCCTGCTCGAGCAGCCCCACACTTCTGCCGGACGCATTCCTACCCCCGCGGCATTTCGTTATTACGTTGAGCAGATTACGCACGCCGGAAAACTGGCTGCGGGCCAGCAGCCTGCAAACGCTCATCCAGGGGGCGCCTCCCCTTTGAGCGACGCACGCAAGGGGCAAATTGAGGAGAGCTTTTCTGGGGTTGCCAGCAGCCACGAATACTTGGAACGGACCTCTCATGTCCTGGCGCTGATCTCCAGTGGGTTGGGGATCGCCCTCGCAAGTTCAACCGAGGGGCAGGTGCTGGAGCATATTCATTTCTCGCGGCTTTCGACGGGCAGAGTACTGGCAGTGCTGGTGACGCAGGCCGGAGCGGTTCAAGACCGTGTGTTGGCGCTGGACCACGAACTGACGCACCTGGAACTGGAAACTGCTGCCCGTTATCTGAATGAAAACTTTCGCGGCTGGCCGATCGAGCGCATCCTGGCCGAGGTAACCCGCCGCGTCAGTGTGGAGCGCGAAGCTTATCGTCAGATGCTGGCCTCGGTTGAAGAACTCTGCCGCAAGGGTGCACTGGCTGCCGGAGAAATGGGTCCAACGTTATTTATCGATGGCATGGCCAACCTCATCTCCTCCGAGTTCGATCGCGAGCGCCTGCGCCAGATGCTGGTCGCCCTTGAAGCCAAACAGCGACTTGTGGAACTCCTAAACGCCTACGTGGACGGACGCCAGCAGGAAGTGCGCGTTGTGGTCGGACTGGACGAGGCGTCTCCAGCCATGCAGGACCTGGTCCTGATTGGCGCTCAAGCTCGGCTTGGCGGAGCGAACATGGGTACTGTCGCGGTGATCGCACCGACACGCATCCAATACCAGGAGATGATTCAGGCAGTCAGCTACATCGCCCGGCTCTCTGAACGCTTGCTTGAGATACCAGCCGACTAGGGTTGCGTCGGACAGTTTCGGACGGAGATTGGCCAGGCGGTCCCTTGCTTCGCGGCCAGATTCGGGAAGGGCACTCGAAATCCTCGCCAATCAAGGTGCTTCTCACCAAAATACAATGGAATCAGGCTCGGCCAATTTCTTGAGACAATGAAGAGGGACATGCGAAAACAGGAGACAAAGTTGACGGAGCTGGAACCCCTTGAAATCGCTTCCGGGAAAGATGTGGCCGAACCCTTGAAAGAAGCGCCGCAGCAATCTGCGCCCAATGCCGAAGGCGAGTCAGCCATTGGCGCTGGAGAGACTGTGTCCCGCGCAGAGTTCGATCAGTTGAAGGCCGAGCGCGATCAGTTGGTTGACCGCATCGCGCGCCTGCAGGCGGAGTTTGAAAATGCTCGCAAGCGTGGCGAGCGGGAGCGGCTGGAATTCCGCGACTACGCTACCGGCAACGTTGTGGAGCAGTTTCTGCCCGTGCTCGATAACTTTGAGTTGGCCCTCAAGTCCGATGGCAACGCTCACCAGTTGCGTTCCGGTGTGGCTCTTATCGTGAAACAGATGGAAGAAATTCTGAAGCAGATGCAAGTGGTGCCGGTTTCAACCGTAGGCGAAGTTTTCGACCCGCGCGTTCACGAAGCGTTGGGCTCGGTAGATCGCGATGACTTGCCCGACCAGCATGTGGCCGAGGAGATTCGCCGCGGCTACAAACTGCGAGAGCGGCTGCTGCGGCCCGCACTGGTGCGCGTGGCTCACAATCCCAAACAGACAAGCGAATAAGTTCCAACTCCCAACCATCAATCGAGTTCCAAAAGCAAACAGGCGAGATTGAATCTCAGACAAAAGAATGAGTTCTGATACTAGAGTGAGCAAAGCAGATTATTACGAAGTTCTCGGCGTATCCCGCGAAGTAAGCGAACAGGAGTTGAAGAGCGCCTATCGCAAAAAGGCGCTCAAGTACCATCCTGATCGGAACCCTGGGGACCATGCGGCCGAGGAAAAATTCAAGCAGGCCAGTGAGGCCTACCAGGTGCTCAGCGACGCGGACAAGCGCGCGGCCTACGATCGCTATGGCCATGCGGGCCTGGGCGGGCAGGGTTTTGGCGGGAGCCCGTTTGCGGGCGGCGTCGATATTGGCGACATCTTCGGCGATCTTTTCGGCGAAATGTTTTCGATGGGCGGCAATCCGCAACGCGGCTCGCGGCAGCAGCGCGGCGACGATCTGCGTTTCGATCTGACCATTGATTTCGAAGATGCATTCTTTGGCACAGAGACCGAAGTGAAGATCCGGCGGCTTGAAACCTGCCCTACCTGCAAAGGCCGTGGCAGCGCCTCGGGACGCGGTCCCAGCGTGTGCAACCAGTGTCAGGGGCGCGGACAGCTTCGCTATCAGCAGGGATTCTTCTCCGTGGCGCGGACCTGTGGCGCTTGCGGGGGCACGGGCGCGGTCATCAGCGATCCCTGCACGACGTGCCGGGGGGAGACGCGCGCCAGCAGTGAGATCAAGCTCAAGGTGAAGGTGCCGCCGGGCGTGGAAGATGGAACGCGCATTCGCTATTCGGGAGAAGGAGACGCGGGGCGCGGCGGCGGGCCCAAAGGCGATTTGTACGTTGTGCTTGCTGTCCGTCCGCACGACTTCTTCGAGCGCCATGGGTACGATCTGCATTGCGTGATCCCGATCAGCTTTCCGCAGGCCGCGTTGGGTGCCGAGTTCGAGATGCCGGGCATCGACGGCCCGGTCAATCTGAAGGTTCCTGAAGGGACACAGAGCGGACGCGAGTTGCGGATTCGCGGCAGAGGTGTTCCTTACCTCAACGAGAAGGGGCAGGGCGATCTGATTGTGAAAGTCGTAGTGCAGATTCCCAGGAAGCTGAACCGCGGCCAGCGCGAATTGGTCACAAAACTCTCAGAGTCGATGGTCGTGGACAACAAGCCGACTTCCCCTGGTCTGATTGAGAAGATGAAAGACTTGTTCAGCTAGGGAGCGCCGTCCTCAAACGCAAACAGAAAGCGCGGCTCTTTCCCCCATCACCGGCTGACTTGCTGACTCGCCACTTCCGCGAAGCGGAAGCTGACTCGCTGCATCTGTTCCAATCCCCGGCCTTTGCAATCCGACCCGCCCCCCACTCTTTCAAAATGGGACAGGATCAACCCTCTCCACTCCCCGGCAAACCACTAATTCAAAACCACTTACAAGCACACCTACCGCCTATAGCTAAACTCCCGTCCATTTTTCCACTTTCTTCCCACTCCCATTCCTGCCATACTTGATTGTGCCCACCAGGTACGTCCAATCACAACAATCCAAGAACGAGGTTGCACAGATGTCGGCAAAGTATGTCTTTGTGACGGGCGGAGTTGTGTCCAGTTTAGGCAAGGGTCTTGCCGCAGCCTCCATCGGCTGCCTGCTTGAGAGCCGTGGCCTGCGCGTCAACATGATGAAGTTCGACCCCTATCTCAACGTCGATCCAGGTACCATGTCACCCTTCCAGCACGGCGAGGTCTTTGTCACCGACGACGGTGCCGAAACCGACCTCGACCTGGGCCACTACGAGCGCTTCACCCACGCTCCCCTCTCCCGCGATAACAATCTCACCACCGGCCGCATCTATGAGCAGATCATTTTGAAAGAGCGCCGCGGCGACTACCTCGGCAAAACCGTCCAGGTCATCCCCCACGTCACCAACGAGATCAAAAACGCCATGCGCAAGGTCTCGGCCAACGGCGCAGACGTCACCATCGTCGAAATCGGCGGCACCGTCGGCGACATCGAGTCGCTCCCCTTCCTCGAAGCCATCCGCCAGATGCGCCAGGAACTGGGCCGCGAAAACACGCTCTTTGTCCATCTCACCCTCGTCCCCTTCATCGTCGCCGCGCAGGAGCTCAAAACCAAGCCCACCCAGCACTCCGTCAAAGAGCTGCTCTCCATCGGCATTCAGGCCGACATCCTGCTCTGCCGTTCCGACCGCGCCCTGCCCCGCGACATGAAGCAGAAAATCGCCCTCTTCTGCAACGTCGAAGAGCGCGCCGTCATCGGCGCCACCACCGTTCCCTCCATCTACGAAGTCCCCCTGCGTTTTGCCGACGAGAACCTAGACGGCCTCATCCTCAAGTACCTCCACATCGAAGCGCCCGATGCCGATCTTTCCCGCTGGAAAGATCTCGTCGACCGCTGCTATCACCCCAAAGACGAAGTCCACATCGCCATCGTCGGCAAATATGTTGAGTACGAAGACAGCTACAAGTCCCTCAAAGAAGCCCTCACCCACGGCGCCATCTCGCAGAATCTCAAACTCAAGGTCACCTGGATTGAAGCCGAAGGCCTCGAATCGAAAACCCCCGACGACATCAGCTACGAGGCGCAGCTTGAAGGCTTCGACGGCATCCTCGTCCCCGGCGGCTTCGGCAAGCGCGGTATCGAAGGCATGTTGAACGCCATCCGTTATGCCCGCGAAAAGCAGATCCCCTACTTCGGCATCTGCCTCGGCATGCAAACCGCCTGCATCGAATTCGCCCGCAACGTCTGCGGCCTCAAAGACGCCAACTCCAGCGAGTTCGATCCCGCCTCGCAGCACCGCATCATCTACAAGCTCCGTGAGCTGCTCGGCGTTGAAGAGATGGGCGGCACCATGCGCCTCGGCGCGTGGACCTGCATCCTCCAGGAAGATTCACTCGCCGCCCGAGCCTACGGCGGCGCAACAGAGATCAGCGAGCGCCACCGCCACCGCTACGAATTCAACCGCGAGTACGAGGCCCTTCTCACCGGCGGCGGCCTGCGCCTCAGCGGCACTACCCCCGACGCAACCTACGTCGAAATCGTTGAAATCCCCAGCCACCCGTTCTTCCTCGGCTGCCAGTTCCACCCCGAGTTCAAGTCCAAGCCACTCGAGCCCCACCCCCTGTTCCGCGAGTTCATAATAGCCAGCTACAAAAACCGCCAACTGGGTACGTCCGCCGAAGCGTCGGAACCCGCTACCCTTTCAAACACATTGTCATCCTGAGCGACCGGAGCGTAGCGTAGGACGTCGAAGGATCTGCGGTTGCTTCTTTACCGTTGCTCGACAACCGAAACCGACGGGTAGGCCGCCATGTCTAGAAAGACCAGACTTCTTTTTGCTTTCACTCTGATTTCTGCCTTCGGGCCTGCTGCATTGGCCATCTCTCAATGCAAGAACCAAATCACCCTAGTGCCGGGTACCGTAATGAAAGCGGCCGCCCAAGCGCATGACTTCGTTCGCTTTCGCTACCACTTGTCTGTTTCCGACTCACTCCTTGTACGGTCGCACGAGGACACCGAAACTACGATCGGACCGTTTGATACAGGGTTCGTAGTTAAACGGGATGGGAAGACAGTACAAAGCGTTTTGTTGCAGCAGCTACCTGAGTTTCAAGCGGGTTCCTCTTTTTCGGAGGGTATTACAACGCTTGCCTTGACCCGCGCCTGCGCGAGCGGAGGTCCTGTCTATTTTGTAACCATGCAATGGATGGGCGACGCAATCAGCCCGGCCTTGATTTCCATTTTGGTTCCCGCAGTACAGGGATATAAGGTTTCTACTTTTCCGTCGTTCTCCGGTGGAGTTGTGGATGTTTCCAAAGCCGACCCGCTTCACATCAAGATTTGGAGTAGCCTGCACGAAGGCGCATGCAACGCCTGCGAAACCGCCTACCAGATCACGGAATATAACATACGAGACGGCAAGCCAATCCTAACTCGGCAATACCGAACCCGACGCCTCTATACCTCCGGGAACTTCGATGACAGACGGCGCATCCGATTCATCCCGTGAAATTGTCTTCATTAACCACATTGTTCAGGAACAGTGACTGAATGAATGCGATACCAGGAACCTCAGCCGGTGGCTTTCTGACCCCTGACCCCTGATCTCTGTCCTTCACCCCAGCAGCACTGCCCCTTCCGCCTTCCCCGCCAGCGCCCGGTCGAATGTGACCAGCGGCGCCTCCGCGACCGAACTGAAAGCTGCTAGGTATGCATCGGCCCATTCCTTTGGAGACGCCTGTTCTGCCCCTGTGAAGGACCGGAAGACCGCTTCCAGTTCCAGGGGCTCCTCCGCGAACTCAACGCCTGCAGATTCAAACCAGCGGTCGTAGGCTTCCCATGCTTTTGCCTGCGTCAAGGTTCCCCGCCCCATCACGCTCTGCGTCGTCAGCAGCCGCAAAAGGCCCAGTTGCGTGATCCGGCAGAAAATCAGAGCTGCATGAACAGGCAGTTTCGTGTACCAGTTCCACGCCGTTGAGAAATGCTGGTGGTCCGGGGAACTCAGCGCCAGCCACACATTCACATCAGGGAAAACCGATAAGGTCGTAGATTTGCTCATTGTCGATCCGAATCGAACCAGGTGAATAGGACTTCAGAATGGGCTTCGCGAGTCGTCGAGCCGGTTTGGCGGCGGGGACATCAATCTCACGAAGAATCCCGCGTAAGGCTATCTTGCGGATGGTCTTGCCCTCTACGGCTGCTTTGATCTTCAGCCGTCGATAGGCCTCATCCGGGATGTCGAGTGTTGTCCGCATAAAAACATATTAGCATATTTATGGCACTATGCCGCCCGCTCGCTACGGCGTAACAATCCGCCCCGCCAAATCCGGCGCAACCATCTGGAAATGCCGCACGTTCCAGGTGTAAATCCGCTCGGCGTCTACCTTCCGCGCGCAAGCTAACAGCAGCGCATCGTAGATCACTCCACCGGCCAATCCCAATCGGGAAACCCGGCCTGCGGTCTCATGCACCTCGTCGGCGGTCAGAGCAACGAACTTCAACTTCGCTCGAAACCCATCCAGTAACAGCATTGCCTGGTCCGGACGGAAGCGATTTGGAGGACGCATGCCCGTTAGGCTTGCATAAACTTCGGCCAGAGTGTGTGCCCCGCAAGAGGCCGTTCCGCTATTGCACGTCTGTACCAGTCGATTGCTGACAGCATAACGTTCATCCGCTGTACGCACGGCGCCGACGAGCACGGACGTATCCAGAAAAATCCTCACTCCAATCCGCTTCCTTCCATGATCCGCTTGTGGCGCTGGTCATAGCCTTGCCGGATAAGCGCATTGGTCTCCTCAAGCGTCATCTGCTCGCCACCTACCATCACCAGCAGCCCGTCTCGCATCTCCAGTTTGGGCTCAGGAAAATCCTGCCCCAGAACCAACTGGTCCCCCGACCGCTCCACCCTCAGCCGCGTCCCTGGAGTCAGGTGCAGCGCGTCACGCAGCTTCTTGGGGACAACGATCCGGCCAGCCTTATCGATCTCCACAATGGCATTCATAATGCCATTTTACCATAACAAATGGTAAATCGACTGGTCAGCCACCACCTCTAGTCGGCATCAACCGCAAATCCGCAACCCCCAACCCCTCCGGGTATATCCTTCCATCCGAAAGGCATTCAAAATGAAACGGCATCTTCCAGCGCTTTGCGTCCTCATTCTTGCAGCCCTCACCGTTAGCCCCGCCCAGGCATCCACCTGCAATCACTACTGTCTCCAGGGACTGCTCACCAAATACTTCGACGCCATGGTCGCGCACGCTCCCGCGCAGTTGCCTCTCGCCGCCAACGTCCGCTTCACTGAGGATTCCCGCGAACTCAAGCTCGGCGAAGGACTGTGGAAGACCGTAACCCGCAAAGGCGACTTCCGCCAGGACTACATCGACCAGAAGCAGCAACTCGCCGCCGCGCACACCATCTTGTTTGAAGGCGACACCCAGGTTCTCTACTCAGTCGTGCTCCACGTCGGAAACCGCAAAATCGCAGGCATCGAAACCATCGTCTACCGCGTCCCTGCCGATGCCAAACAAAAGCCCGATCAGCTCGGCAAACCGCTTCCTCTCATGAACGCTCCCGTCCCCGCCGCCGTGCGCATGTCCCGCGCAGAAATGGAGCGCGTCGCGTTGTCCTATACCCAGGGTCTCCGCATCGGCAGCTTCGTTAACGCCAACACGCCCTTCGCCCCCGAGGCCTACCGCGTCGAGAACGGCGTCCGCTACGCCGGCGAAGGCTGCGCCGGCAAAGACTGCGCCATCCTCACCCAGAAGATCATGCTCCATCCCGACATCAAGCCCAGCATCGCCCTCGTCGACGAGCAAGCCGGCATCGTCCTTCTCTGGATGAACTTCGGCGACACCCACTCCTACGGTCCCAACAAAGCACTCGTCACCTTTGAAGCCTTCAAGATCTGGGGCGGCCAAATCCATGCCGTCAACGCCTTCTTCGCCTTCCTCCCCAAAGAAACCGAGCGCACCTGGCCCTCCGCGGAATAGACCGCGTGGCCCACACCTGACCACCCTCAAATGAATGAACGTCCGGCCGCCGAATTTGATGGCTCATCCGGCTCCGCATCGCAGCCAGATCGTTCGCGCGGCCTGAAGATCAATGCTGAGGAGCACCGGCGCTCGCTGTTGAAGCGGCCTTCGCCTCTCCGCGTATCGGATCCGACGCCCCCTTCAACATATCCGGATCCATCTCTTGAATGTCCACCCGATAACTTACCGTCGTCGCTGTCGGAAACGTGGCCGGCACTTTTTGCGTAACCCTGTTGGTCGCCGCCCACTCGGTTCCGCGCTGGAACGTCGTCATGAATCCGACACAGCTCAACGCCGCCGCATCGTGACCCATCACTGTATGGAACACCCGTCCTTTGCCATAATGCAGAACCATCAGCATCGGCTCATCGTGCCCCGAGCCTTTGTTCTTCTCGTCGGAGTACGCGGTCGCCAGTACCGTCATGTTCTTGCCCGGCCCGCGCAGCTTGCCATAAAGCTCGTCGGGATAGTGCATCCAAACCGGCGGCAATCCCCTCATGATGGGATGCTCGGGTTGCCGCGTCTTTACCTGGAAGGGAAGCCGCGCCCCATGCTGACCCGCCGGTCCCGGCGTTGGATCGGAAACCAGCTTTCCATCCTTGAAATACCAGTAAGGCCCGGCTCCCTCTGTCCGATTGCGCCAACCGCCGACGCCGGCCATCTCGTTGAAGGCCGCCCAATTTGGAAACGCATTGTCCGCGGCGTGCACAATCACCAACCCCCCGCCGCCGTTCACATACTTTTCAAACCGCTCACGCATGGCGGCAGGCCAATCCGGCGCGTCGTAATTCATCACAATCGCCCGGTAGTTATCCAGATTCGGCTCGAAGTCGCTGAAGTCCTGGTCCGATGTCGGCGCGGTCACAACCGTCACCGAAAACAACCCCGTCTCTTCAAGCTCCTTCTTAAGTATAGGAGTCGTCAGCTTCCAGTTATGGAAGGCGCCCGCACTCTGCCCATCCAGAAGCATCACATTAATCAGTCCCCCGCCGTGGCCCATGCCGTGACTCGTCACATGGCTGGCCGGAAGACTTGCACTCTGTCCCATCG
>Ga0181535_10004632_pt1 | contig 15151 bp, 9 predicted proteins | sample PEATcosm2014_Bin_44_FD_119774 | JGI IMG/M metagenome (GOLD analysis project Ga0181535, IMG submission 119774) | Peatland microbial communities from MTU Mesocosm Facility, Houghton, MI, USA - PEATcosm2014_Bin17_30_metaG | ecosystem: Environmental > Terrestrial > Soil > Wetlands > Peat | place... | reverse complement strand
GCGCGATCGGTGCTGCGGCCACAAAGCTCCTTTGTGTGTGATTCAATAGTAAGAATGGCTATTCCCCGGAGATCGACGGTGCGCGGGCGCGCGATTGCAGCCAAACGCAAGGTGCGCGAGTACGCTATGGTCGCGCGGGCGCTGGCCGACACGTCGCATCCGGTGCTGGTGCAGATTATCCCTACACGGTTCTGCAACCTGAGCTGCGCCTACTGCAATGAATACGACAAGGTGAGCGAGCCGGTGCCTCTCGAAGAGATGCTCCGGCGGATCGACGCGCTGGGCCGGCTCGGAACGGCGATGATCGGCATCTCCGGCGGCGAGCCGTTGACGCACCCGCAACTGGACGACATTATTCGCCGCATGAGGAAGACGGGCGCGATTGCGGGGATGATCACGAACGGGTTCCTGCTTAGCCCTGAAAGAATCGAGCGGCTGAATCAAGCTGGTTTGGACCACATGCAGATTTCGATCGACAATCTGGAACCGGACGAGGTGTCGAAAAAATCCCTTAAAACTTTAGACAAGCGGCTCCAGATGCTGGCCGAGCATGCAGAGTTCCACGTGAACATCAATTCGGTGGTGGGCGGAGGGATCAAGGATCCGAACGACGCGCTGGTGATCAGCCGGCGGGCTCTGGAGCTGGGGTTCGAGTCGACGATCGGGATTATCCACGATGGCGATGGGCAACTGAAGCCGCTGCGGACCGAAGAGGCGCGGGTGTACCACGAGATGAAGGCGCGAAAGAAGTCGAACTACGCGCAGTTTGACAGTTTCCAGGAGGCGATTGCTGAAGGCCGCGCGAATGACTGGCGGTGCCGTGCCGGGTCGCGTTATTTGTATGTGTGCGAAGACGGGCTGGTTCACTACTGCTCCCAGCAGCGCGGGTATCCGGGGATTCCGGTGGCCGAGTATACGCGGGAGCGTGTGAAGCAGGAGTTTTTGACGGCCAAGAGCTGCGCGCCGAATTGCACGATCGGATGCGTGCACAGGATCAGCCATATCGACCACTGGCGCGCTCCGCAGACGCGTATGGTTGCGCCGGGCGGGCAGGAGCTGGTGGCAATACAGGGACTAGGGACTAGGGAATAGGGAGTAGAAAAGCAGGGAGCAAGGGAGCAGGAAAATCTAGGGGCACGATGGATGGCGTTCGCGGGTGCGGACGCCGTTTTTGTTTGCGGGGACGAGAACAGCAGACAGCAGGCGGCGGCTCGAGGCGACGGATCAGACGGAGGTTTGCGTCGCGGGTTGGGCGGACACGCTGAAGGCATCGGCGACGAGCCATGCGCCTGACATGATGGCCAGGTTAATGGCATTGCCGGACCAGTTGAGGTGATCGTGCGGGCCGGCGATGAATTTGGGGATCCAAACGAAGATTTCGAAGCCGAAGATTTCAGCTGCAAGCAGGGCAGCGGCGAGGCGGGCGCGAATGCCCAGAAGGATGGCCGCGGCGGCGAGCAGGAAACAGATGGCGGTGAAGAAGATCCAGAAGACCTGGCCGGGCGGAAGCCAGGCGGGGACCCATGTGGCCGCTACGCGCCAGTAGACGATGTGGTCCACGCCGAACGAGATGGCGGAGATGCCGTAGATGCGCGCGATGCGATGCGATTTGCCGGCCCAGCGGGAGTCGGGCGGAGCGAGCATTGCGCAGGCGGTTAGGCCGGCGGCGAAGAGAGAAAACTCCTCAAAGACGTTGCCCCAACTGTCGTAGATGGCGGGCGCCTTGAGCGCCTGAATGACCCAGAGCGTAGTGAAGATGCCGTAGAGGATGGTGAGCAGAGCCGCGCCGGCGCGGGCGAAGCGGCGCGCGAGAATGGCGACGCCAGCCAGCAGCTCGCAGGCAGCGGCAATGCAGGCAAGCCCGGTGCGGCCGGGGAAGCCCAAAGGAACGCGCTGCCAATTGAGGGCGAAGTCGCGCCAGATAAAGCCGCAGAGGCCGAGGATGACGGCGGCAGCGCCAAATGCGGCAAGACCGAGTTTTGGCGATGACGGGCGGGCGTTCATTCAAGCACTCCTGAGGGGAGGTCGGGAGGCGCGATGCTCGGGCACTGGGCTACTGGCCGTGGACTTCAGCGAGGGCCTGATCGATGAGCTGGTAGAGGCGTGTGCGGTCGACGACCTCGACGAAGGGCGGTGCGTGGGCCGCGCTGGTGACGATCCAGATGGTCGGGGTGTGCTCGATGCCGATGCGCTGGCCGAGATCGCGGTCATCTTTGACGAGCTGCGAGAGCCGGCCCATGGGATCGATGGCAAAGGGCAGAGCGACGCCGTGCTGGGCGGCGAAGCGCTGCGTGAATTGCTGGAGATCGACGGGGGTCTCGATGGAAATCTGGTTGGCGAAGACCTGGTCGCGGTAGTCGTTGCCGATGGTCTTGCTCTTGGTGTCAAAGAAGCGGGCGTTGACGGCGGCCTGGAAGCTCCAGTTGTGCTGCGGCAGCGGAAAGTCGTGGCGGACCCAGGGGATGTTGTATTTGGCGGCAGCGTCTTTGAGCAGCGGGTTGGCGCGGGCGCAGTCGGGGCACTCGAGGTCTTCAAACTCGATGATGGCGACGCGCGCGCCGGGCGGCGGCTTGAGGGCTGCCGGGTCGTGGACCTGGGTGGTGTCGGGCGCACCAAACTGGGCGCGAGCGGGGATGGCGACCAGTGCGGCGAGGGCGAAGGCGAATGAAAGGCCGGCAAGTCTCCGGCGCGAGGGGAAATGGAGGCTGAGGAAACGATGCATGACGTTTGGACGGCTCCCTAACCCTATTGTAACCGCAGAGATGGGAAAGGCAGGGGCATGGGGAGCTAGCTACTCATGGCGGTCGCGGCGTTGGCGGGCGATCCAACTGCGCCATTTGTAGTCGGCGAGGATGGAGCCGGCGACGATCAGGACGACCGCGGCGATGAGGAAGATCTTCATAAGGACAGTTCGTAGTTCGCAGTTCACAGAAACGAACGCCGGGCAGATGCGATGTGTGATTCGTGAATCGTGAGCCGCGAGCCGTGAGTCGTAGCCGGACCTTTGTCAGCGGCCGACGACGATAACGGTGAAGGTGCCGGGAATGACGGGTGGCCGCGGACGCGGATTCTGCGGCGTCGGATCGGGGCGCGGGCCCAGGTCGGCGGTGATGAGATACACACGGTCGGTCGAGGGGTCGTAGGTCATGGTGCGCGCGCCGGCCTGTGTGGGCAGGCTCTCGATGGTGGGATAGCCGGAAGCGGCGGCGTCAATCACGGAGAGGATTCCGTCGCGGCTGGGGATGAAGGCGAGCGAGTGCGCGTCGCTGAAGCCGGCGGCATCGGGGCCGTCGCCGATGGAGGGGTTGGCGAGGAGCTTCCCGGAGGTGATGTCGATGACGGAGGCTTTTTTGTCGTCGCATGCGGCGAACAGGCGAAAGCCGGCGGTATCGAAGGCCAGGCCGGAGGGGGAATCGCAGCCGGCAGGCCAGGTCGCGGTGATGGCTTTGGAGCGGGCGTCGATGCGGACAATTTCATTTTTGTCTTCGATGTTGTCGAAGACCGTACCCTGGCCATCGGTGACAGGAAACTCGGGCTTGCCGGGCAGCGCGATGGTGGCGACGACTGTGTTGGATTTGGGGTCGATCACAGAAACGTCGTGGGAACGGCCGTTGAAGGACCAGACGGTTTGGGTGACCGGCTCGAAGAGGATGTCGTCGGGACCGGTACCGGCGGGGATGGTCGCGATGATGGCGAGGTTGGAGCGGTCGAATGCAACTACTGCGTTGGCGCCGCCGTCAGTGATGTAGCCGAACTTGCTGGCGGTATCGAGAGCGATGGAGTGAACGCCATGGAGATTGGGGATGGTGCCGATGGATTTTCCGGTGCTGGTATCGACAACATCAACCTCGGTGCCGTGGGCGATGTAGAGGCGATGCGCGCCGGGATCGACAACAGGGTAGTCCCAGCCGCCGTCTCCGCCGACCTTCCAGTGGTCGACGATGTGGTAGGGCAGTTGCGGCGCGGCGACCGCGGGTGCGGGCGCTGCGGGTTGTTGCGCGGCGAGAAGGGTTGGACCGGCGGCGACAGCGATGATGGTGGCGATGAAGAAAAGATGCGGGCGGGACATGATGAGCTCCGGATGGAAATCGAACGGGGCAAGGATAGCACGCGGAGGTTGGTTAGTTGATCAAGACGCGGTGAACGCGTGGATAGGCAGGGCGAACCGGCGATGAACTGCGGACGAAGGAAATAGCCACCAATCAAGTGTAGCGGTGCTATCTTGTACTGAACCGAGGGGTGGCGATGAGGCGAGAGATGGGCAATCGGGCGTTGGTGTGGAGCGCGATGGTGGCGGCGGTTTGGATTGTGTCTGCCGCTGGGCTTGCAGCTCAGGGACCGGCAGAGAATCCGGCGCAGGCGTGCACGGCAAAAAACCAAACGGACACAGCGACGGTGGGCCAGTACCTGTTTACCGCGTACAAGAGCAGCGATGGCGCGTGCGTGCAAGTAACGAGCGCGGGCAAGATCGTTTACTCCCAGAGCGTCGACAGCTTTCAGACCTACACGCTCGGCCAGCCGGGATCCGCGCAGGACAATATACCGGTGATCCGGGACGGAACCGACGTGACGGGCCGCGGGCAGCCGGACATGATTGTGTCGCTTTTTACCGGCGGTGCGCATTGCTGCACGATGCATTCTGTGTTCGAGCTCGCTCCGCAGTTCAAGTTGCTGGCGACGCTGAACGACTCCAATGACGACCTGGCGCATTTTGAGCGCGAGGCCGATGGGAAATACGACTACATTACCGCCGACTGGACATTCGGCTATTGGCCGACGTGCTTCGCATGCTCGCCATCGGAGGTAGTGACGTTGCGCTGGACGGACGACGCGAAGGGTGGCGGATTCCATTTGGCGATGGACAAGATGCAGACGCCCGCGCCGACAACAGCGGAATGGAACAAGGAGCTGAGCCCGGCGCAGAAAGTTGTGGCGGCGGGCGACGCCGATTCGATCGGAACGACGATGTGGCAGACGGTCCTTGATTTGATCTACTCGGGCAATTCGCAGTCGGCATGGAAGTTTGTGGATGCGCTGGGGCCGAAGGCACAGCAGGCTCCGCTGCCAGCGCTCGGGGACTTTTGTTCGTTGCTGAAGACGAGTCCGTATTGGCCGGATTTGCAGCCGACGCTGAAGGATGTGCCGCCGGCGTGCGCGAATGCGGCGGCGAAGCCGACGAATTAGGTCCAGGCCTAAAGACCGGACGGTTGATGCACAGGATCCAGGGGCCTAAAGGCCCCTGATCCTCCCAATACCGCATGAGATCGAACCATTCAAAGCAACTGCCACCGATGCAGAACGGCCCGCGATTCTAGCCACCGATGCATTACTCTCAAAGTTGCAAAACCATCTTGCGTTCGGGAGCCCGCGATTGCGCATTGTTCTGTCGAACATTGGAACGTTTGGGGATATTAATCCGCTCATTGCGATTGCGCTGGAACTGAAGCGGCGCGGACATGTGCCGGTGATGGCGCTGCCCAATGTCTACCGGCCAAAGATTGAGCCGCTGGGTCTCGAGTTTCATGCGCTCAGGCCAGACATCGACCCCACAAACTCAAAGCTCGTGGAGATGGTCTACGACGTGAAGAAGGGCACCGAGACGGGGCTGCGGGAGTTTCTGTATCCGGTGCTGCGGCAGACATACGACGACCTGCTTGATGCAGCGACGAAGCCTGCGCGCGCAGACCTGCTGCTGTTGGGCGAGCTGAACTACGCCGGCCCGATTGTGGCCGAGGTGACGGGAATTCCGTGGGCAAGCTACGTGCTTGCGCCGTTCTCGTTTTTCTCAGCATTCGATCCGCCGGTGTTGCCGCCGTTTCCAAAACTGGCGCGAGCGGACAAAGCGCCGGGGATGGGGCGCGCGATGAAGCGGCTGGCGCGTTTTGTGACGCGCAAGTGGCCGGAGCCGGTGTACGACTTGCGCCGTGAGCTGGGATTGCCGAAGGGCAAGAATCCGATCTTCGATGCCAAGCACTCGCCGAACCTGGTGCTGGCGCTGTTCTCGCGCGTGCTGGGGGTGGAACAGAAGGACTGGCCGGAGCACACACTCATTACGGGATTTTGTTTCTACGATGCGGACGCGGGGAACGCGGCGCTGCCGGAACAGCTTGAAAAGTTTCTAAGTGCGGGCGAGGCGCCGGTGGTGTTCACGCTGGGATCGGCGGCGGTGCTGGCAGCGGGAGATTTTTATGAGCAGTCGGCGAAGGCGGCGAAGAAACTCGGCGTGCGTGCGGTGCTGCTGATCGGGGACGACGAAAGAAATCGGCCTCAGGGCGAGCTGCCCGATTCGATTTGCGTAGCCAAGTACGCGCCGTATTCAGCGTTGTTTCCGCGCGCGCGGCTGGCGGTGCACCAGGGTGGCGTGGGGACGACGGCACAATGCCTCCGCGCAGGACGGCCGATGCTGATCATGCCCTACTCGCACGACCAGCCAGACAATGCGCGGCGCATGCGCAGGTTGGGCGTGGCGCGGGTGATTCAGCGGTCGAGCTACAAACCGTGGCGCGTGGCGCGCAGAGTGCGGGCGATGCTGGCAGAGCCGGAGTATGAAGCGCGAGCCCGCGCCGCAGCCGTAGAAGTGGCGCGGGAAGACGGCGTAAAGACGGCGTGCGATGCGTTGGAAAAGCTTGAGAAGCAGGGAATAGGGAATAGGGACGAAGAGAGCAGAGAACTCACGGTTGCTTGTTGCCGGCCGTCGCGTTGCTCGCGCGAACAAAAGGACAGCCACAGGCCCCCGTTCGACTACGATCGCTGGCCCGATCTTCGCTCAGGGCAGCCTTTCGACTTGCTCAGGATGACAGATTGAGATTTAGCGGCGCGATTCTGTGACGCGCTTGCCCTCGCATTTCATCAGGCCGAGTGAATCGATCGAAGATCGGTTATTGCGGCGCGGGGAGGTTGGTGGAGACTTCGGCCGGCTGAACGCCTGCGAGGTTCTCGGTTTCTGCTGGCAGCGGCGTGGGCAGAGGACGCTCGAGAGCAAGCGCCAGCACTTCGTCCATGGTGTCAACGAATCGGAGCTTCATGGCGTTCTTGATGTTGTCAGGCAGCTCGGAGAGGTCTTTCTCGTTAGCGCGCGGCAGGATGGTCTCGAAGATCCCGGCGCGAAGAGCGGCGAGGAGTTTTTCCTTGAGGCCGCCGATGGCAAGCACCTTTCCGCGGAGAGTGATTTCTCCGGTCATGGCGATGTCGCGGCGCACGGGAATTTTGGCGAGGGCGCTGGCGAGTGCTGTGGCCATGGTGATGCCGGCGGAGGGGCCGTCCTTGGGGATGGCGCCTTCAGGCACATGCAGGTGAATGTCGATGTTGCGGTAGAACTCGCGCGAGAGCCCGAGAGCCTGCGCCTTGCTGCGGATGTAGGCGAGCGCGGCCTGCGCCGATTCCTGCATGACGTCACCGAGCTGGCCGGTGATGGTGAGCTTGCCCTTGCCGTCGAGGACCTGCACTTCAGTGGTGAGGATACTGCCGCCGACTTCAGTCCACGCGAGGCCGGTAACCAGGCCGACTTCGCTCTTTTCGTGAACCTCGGAATCGCGGAACCGCGGCACGCCGAGGAATTCGACGATATTCTGCGCGGTGATTTCTTCCTTGTGTTTGTTGCCGGCCTTGACCACCTTGCGGGCGACTTTTCGGCAGACGTTGCCGATTTCGCGCTCGAGATTGCGGACGCCTGCTTCGCGTGTGTAATAGCGAATGACTTCGAGGATGGCGTCGTCGGCGAAGACGATGTTTTTGTCGCTCAGGCCGGTCTGCTGGCGCTGCTTTTTCACAAGATACTGGCGCGCGATCTCAAGTTTTTCCTGTTCGGTGTAGCCCTGCAGGCGGAGAACTTCCATGCGGTCCTGAAGAGCGGCCGGAATGGTGTGCATCACGTTGGCCGTGGCCACGAAGAGGACTTGTGAGAGGTCGTAATCAACGTCGAGGTAGTGATCCTGGAAGGTGGTGTTCTGCTCCGGGTCAAGAACTTCAAGCAGCGCGGAGGCGGGATCGCCGCGGAAGTCGGAGGAAATCTTGTCCACCTCGTCGAGCAGGAAGACGGGATTCTTGGTGCCGGCGCGCTTCATGTGCTGGATAATCTGGCCGGGCATCGCGCCGATGTAGGTGCGGCGATGGCCTCGAATCTCGGCTTCGTCGCGCACGCCGCCGAGCGAGAGGCGGACGAACTTGCGGCCAGTGGCCTTGGCGATAGACATGCCGAGCGAAGTCTTGCCCACCCCGGGAGGTCCTACGAAACAGAGGATGGAGCCCTTGGGATTCTTGACCAACTGGCGGACGGCCAGGAATTCGAGGATGCGCTCCTTGATTTTTTCCAGGCCGTAATGGTCGGTGTTGAGAACTTTCTCGGCGAAGTCGATGGAGCGGGTTTCCTTGGAACGCTTTTTCCACGGCACGGCCAGCAGCCAGTCAATGTAGTTGCGGCTGACGGTGGACTCTGCCGACATGGGCGGCATGGCCTCAAGTCTCTTGAGCTCCTGCACGCATTTTTCCAGGACGTCTTTGGGCATACCGGCGGCTTCGATCTTCTTGCGCAACTCGTCGAACTCGCTTTTTTCGCCGCGGCCTAGCTCTTTTTGGATGGCCTTAATTTTCTCGTTGAGGTAATACTCTTTTTGCGCGCGCTCCATCTGGCGCTTGACGCGCGACTGAATGTTGCGATCGATGTCGAGCTTTTCAATTTCAACGTCGAGGACGTCGGCGATGCGGGCCAGGCGGGCCGCGGGATCGAAGATGGCGAGAAGTTCCTGCTTCTCCTCGATACCAACCTGGAGGTTGGCGGCAATGGTGTCAGAGAGCTTGGCGGGCTCGTCCATGCGCACGCTGGCGATGATGGTCTCGTAGTTGAGCGACTGCTGGAGCTTGACGTAATTCTCAAAGAGTGTGGTGACGCGCTGCATGAGTTGCTCGGCGGCGGGGGTCATTTCGAAATCGCGCTTGCCGGTGCGAACGGTGGCGACGAAGAAGCCGTCGCGATCCGTGACTTCAAGAGACTTGGCGCGCTCGACGCCCTCGACCAGGACCTTGATGTTACCGTCGGGCATCTTGACGCTCTGCACGATGCTGCAGATGGAGCCGACCTGGTAGATGTCCTTGGCCTTGGGCTCGTCGATGGAGGCGTCGTGCTGGGTGGCGAGAAAGATCTTGCGGTCGCCGCTGAGAGCCTCTTCAAGGGCGCGGACACTGGACTCACGGCCCACGACGAAGGGCGTCATCATATAGGGGAAGATGACCATATCGCGAATGGGCATCATGGGCAGCTTGCGCGGCTCGTTTTTATCGCGGGTCACAGTCATCAGCACACCTGAGTAGTTTTAGACGCACGCGGCAGGCATAAAGTATCCGGCTGGCCGCAGTGTCATGTAGGGATTGTACAGCCAAAAGGGCGAAGGGCGAAGTTACCCGAACATCGCAGAAGGAGTGCCAAAGGTAACGATGTTGTTTCAAGCACTTCAGCCGGATTTGGGGCCGCATGGGCAGCGCGCCGCGCTCTGCGTAATGAGCGGTGCGACTCAATAAATGAGCTTAAGCGAGAACTGAATCTGGCGGGAGTTGCCGGCTGTCTTGCTGATTTCGCCGAAGCCGGAGCCGGAGATGATATTTGCCGGCAGTCCCATGTCGACAATGTTGAAGATGTTGAAGAACTCGGCTCGGAACTGGAGATCAACCAGTTCCGACCCGCTTTTTCGCGCGCCGAAGGGCGTGTCCTTGATCGCCGCAAGATCGAGGTTGTAGAAGGCAGGCCCGCGAAACGTATTGCGGCCGAGTGTACCGAATCGACCCTGATTTGGCCCCGTGCCTCCGCCAACATGAATGGGGATGGAGAAGAAATCGGTCGCGTTGTTTGGGCCCTCGCCGAAGTAGTCCTCTCGGACTTTGCGTGCGGTGGAGAGATGCGGAGTGGCAATTTGATCGGGCCGGTCGACGCCATTGGAGCCCGCGCCGGTCTGCTGAATACCGGAATAAACGGTGAAGGGCGAACCGGACGAGATGGACGCGATACTCAAAAGTTCCCAGCCGGATGTGACAGTGCTGCCGGCGAAACGAATCAGTGCTACCCGATCGAGGTGAAGGTTCTGCGCGGCGCTGAGGCCGAAGGAGGTGGTGGCATCGAAGGTTGACGGGCCTTTTTCGGGATGATAGTCGAAGGGGTTCTGGGGCGATGAGCCAGCCGCGATAACGCCACTGCTATCGTCAATTGACTTGCCCCAGGTGAAGCCGGCCTGAATGCCGGGCCCGGCCTTCGCTACGGTTCCAGAGAGCGAAACCTGAAGAGCATGATAGGTGGAATGCGCCGTTGCCACGACGACGTTTTCCGTGCCGAAGCCGCCTGCGACATTGCCCGACGCGTCGAATGTGGTGTAGCGCGCAAAGGCCGAAGTGGCGCCGGAGTATGCGTTGGGAAAACTGACCGCAGGGAGTTTTTCAGCGGCCGTGCCGACGTAGGTGGCGTCGGCGGTGAGTCCTCCGATTTTGCGCTCGAGGCCCAGCGTCCAGGTGAAGAGCGTTGCGTTGCCAAAGGATGGGTCAATGCCGCTGAGGGACAAATCGCTCACGGTGCCACCGGGCGTGAGAGCGGCAAGGTCCTGCTCGTAGCGGTTCACATCCATCACGGTGTTGGGAGCGACTTGTTTGGGATCGTCGGCGGGAAAGATGTTCGCTCCCGACGGCGTGTAGACGGGTGGAACTTCGGCTGGAGTGATCTGAAATCCGTAATGAATAGGCGCGGCGGAAGCGGAAAGCAGGCGCGGATAAACGGCAAATGGCGTGGAGCCGGTGAGATAGTTGTCCTGCCAGATGTTGGGCGGGACTGTCATGATTGCCGCACCGGCGCGAGCCAGCAACCGGGGCGTGGCTTGCCACGAGATCTGCAGGCGCGGCTGCCAAGCATGCCAGCTTGTTTTGTAGCCGGGCTGTGGATTGATGACATACTGCTGCGCCCCGTTGGCAGTGATCACCGTGGATGTGCGATGCGCGCGCTCACCGATCGGCGTGTACAGATCCCAGCGAATGCCGTAGTCCACGGTCAGCCGGTCGTTCACTTTGAACGTATCCTGCGCGAAGAAGCTGACGTTGTTGCGATTGATAGCCGCTGGACCAATGTGCGCGCCATTCGAGAAATACGGAGGGGCGATGCCGATGGTGTAAGCGAAGGGGCTGCCGGAAAGAAAACCAGAGAGCGTGTCGGGCAGCAGATCACCGGCGTGAACATCGTGTGTTCCGCTCGCGGACGGAATGAATTCCGTGGCATAGGCTGCGCCGCCGCCATAATCGTATTCACCATTGGGGCTCATGCCGAAATAGGTCGTATCGCGATTGAGGCGCGCTTCAGCTCCAGCCTTGAAGGAGTGGCGGCCAGGCGAGAAAGCGATGAGCTCGCGGCCCTGAAATAGATTGCCGTAAGCCTGTATGACCGCGCCGGCGGCCGAGTTGAACGGCTCGAAGAGGCCGTCGCCGAACTTGATCGCGGGGTCGGTGCGATTTGTTGTAGGAAATCCTGGCGTGGAGCGGGTGATGCTGAGAGAAGACCCGAAAATGAGACGCGACGAAGCGTTGCGCGTCCAGGCTCCGATGACATTGCGTTGCCGGTCGATATACGTGGTGGCAAAGGACGGATCGATGGCTGTCTGGTCTGGATTCGTTGTGGGTCCAGTCAGGTTGTCAATATTGAAGCGCGCAAGGAGCTGATCTTTGGCGCTCAGGGAGTTGTCGAGACGGAGGGAGAACTGATCGGCATTCGTGGTGACGCTGGAGGGGGTTGCATAGGTGTGCGCGCCAAATGAGCCCGTCGAATCGTTCGGTAGAGGATAGCGCTTGAGGACGGCGGCAATACCGGGGTCGACGGGAACTTGAAGCGTGTCGCCGGGAAACGCAGTGGTGTCGAGCCCGGCGCGTTCATCGAGGGTGGGTACGGGCATCACCTGCGTGGTGCCGAGGATCTGGCGAAAGCCCTGAAATTGCGTGAAGTAGAAGGTACGCGTCCGCCCGTCGTAGACGTGGGGGAGGAAAACGGGACCGCCATTGGTGAATCCGAATTCGTTGCGGCGAAAGGGCGGAATGCGGCCGGGATAGACAGGGGTCGCGTGGTCAAAGTAATTTCGTGCGTCAAGGGCAGAGTTGCGCAGAAACTCAAAGAACGATCCGTGAAAACCGGCAGCACCGGAGCGCGTGACGATGTTGGTGAAACCGGAAGCGCCACGGCCAATCTCGGCGGGCATCCAGCCGGAGCTGGATTGAATCTCTTCGACTGCATCGACGTTGAAGTTCGAGAAGGTGGAACCGCCCATCTCGGGATCGCTGATATCGGCTCCATCCATGGCGAAGGTTGCCTCAACCCCGCGCTGGCCGTTGATGGCGAACTGCTGCGTGAAGTTTGTCGCTCCGTTGGCGTCGGTCATGGTGCCGGCTGCCAACAAAAGGAGCTGGCTGAAGTCGCGCTTGTTGAGCGGCAGCTGGCTGACAGCGGCGCTCGAGAGCTCTTCGCCGCCGGTCGCGCCAGTCTGCACGGGCAACGCGGCGACGGTGAGCTCGCCGCCAGAGAGAGTGAGAGCGGCGAGCGGGGCATTCACCGCGATTTTGATCGGCGAAGGATCTGCGACTGTTCGGTCACGAAGTTCAATGGTGAGTTTGTACTGGCCGGCATGCAAGCCCGCAAAGTGGAACGTGCCGTCGGCGGCGGTGGGTGCTTCAGAGCGGATTCCGTTGCCCGCGAGGCGGATTTTGGCCGAAGAGATTGGGGAGCCTGCGGCATCGTGCAGCACGCCCTGCCATGTGAGTGTGGCGGCGGGTTGCTGGGCTTGCAATGCGACGGAGACGACGAGAAATGATGCGAGTATAAACAGCCTGAGGAGGCCTGGCCAGCGGGGGAAATTCTCGGCAATCGGCCAGCGGCGATTTTCGGAGCGCAATGTGCGAGGTCCAGCCGAGCCGGCGCGCTCGCGCGCCAGTTCGTTCCCACGACGTCCGGGGATCATGGCGAAATGGTAGCAGATGCGAAGTGCGGTCAAGTCTGACTTTCGGACGGTGAAAGCGTGTTGGAACGAAGGAAGGGCTGGTTCGTTTGGCGCTTGACGGAAGTTATGTGGTGGCTGTACCGATGCACCCGGTTACGGGGTTTCCCCGCTCTTTTGTTCGAAGGCGGCCAATCGGGTGAGATCGACCAGCTCCAGGGTTCCCGAGTTGAAATTCGTCAGCAGCAGCGTTCGTCCATCCTGTGTCACATGCAACTCCCGAGGGAATGCTCCTGCAGGAATCTGTCCAACGACGGCACGATCCGGGGTCGCGATCAGCTGATCGGAAACTATATTTACCGATTGATGATCGCTATCCCCGCCCGCAAAGCGATTGGAGTTGGTGACAAGAATCGACTTTCCCGAATTCACAACAGCCACACCGACCGGGGACGTGCCGACGGGAACGTGCGCAATCTGGGCATGCGCCGGATCGGACACGAGCTTGCCGGATTCAAAGACGGCCAATGCATTCTCATCGCGAAGGCTGACGTATGCGCGCTCACCATCCGGCGACAGAACCAATCGAACAGGCACGCAGCCGGCCGGGAATCTGGCGACGACTGAGCTTTGAGGTGTGGTTTCGGCTTTGGCCACATCGATGATGAGAATGGCGCCCTCGGGTTGCCGCAAATCCGGTTTTGACGGCTGCGGCTCTTCCAGTGGGCAGGTACTCGGCCACGCCCAGTTGTTCATGGCAATCTCGCTGGTGGAGTAGAGCAACCTGCCGTCCGGGGAGAACGTCAGAGCGATGGGAGCAATGCCGGTGGGTATTCTGCCCACAATCGATGAGATGGAATAACCATGGGTCCTTGCCCTGACGAGATCGACAACGGTGATCGTATTTTGCGATTCATCGCTGACAAACGCGAAGCGGTCGTCGGCTGTGACATTGACATAGATGGAAGCTGCGTTCGGGCCATCGCTGAATTCGCCGAGCAGCGCGGACTCTTTGCCGGATATGAGCGCATCGACATTCAAAAAGGCGATTCCCGTGTCTGTGGTCGCAATCAGGAGCTTGCCGTCGTGCGTGAGCACCATGCCAAGGACAGCGTCCTTTGCCGAAAGCTCCTTTGCCGCCAGAGTTCTCACCAGCGAAACCTTGCCGCCGGCACGCCGGAGGACTGCAAGCCCAGCCTCTGGGTGACTCGATGAGCCCTTGACCAAGCTGGCAAAGAGCCAGCAACCGTCCAGCGTGGAGATTGCCTGAAATGGACTCCCAGGCAGGTTGACGTATGCGAGCGGCTCTTGCGCCGCGGCATTGCAGTCAGCCGCAAGCGACCGCGCCGGTGAGACGCAATAAAACAGAAGCGCCGGCAAGATCAGGCCGAGACGGGTTTGTCGTCCCATCATATTTGTCATGGAGGAGCTGCTCTCTGCGCTCTTCGTCCGCTTGATGTGCACGCTTAACCCATGAGTGAGCGCGCATCCAGCATAACGCCTCAGCGGAGGGGGCGGCTTATCGCGGTCTTTTGGTGTGCAATCAGCTTCGAGCGCAAGCACGAATGCCGTCCGCAAGCGCGGACGGCATTCGTTTTGAGAGAACCAAGGGAGAGAGCTTTTTTCTTCCGCCTTCAGCTTTCTGCGCCGAAGGCGCGATTGCCTGGACGGCTAGTCCCCGGAGACGAGTTCGCCTTCCTGCTTCTTTTCGACTTCGGGGCGGCGGTTGATCGGCGAAGCTGCGTTGTTTGACGCGGGCCGGATATCACTGAGCGAAACCAGGCCGTCGACAGGCTTTTCACCAAGAACGTGCTCGCGGTAGAGCTTGGCCATCTTTGCGTTCTCGGCATCCACCTTCATTTTCTCGTCGCGGGCGCGAATCTTTTCTTCGCGCGAGTTCTTGGCGATGCCCAGGTTGTCGAGCGTGTGGTTCGCCTCTGCGTTGGCGTGCTCCATGTTGACGTTGAGGTCGTGGCCTACCTGGTTCATGGCCACTTTCTTGCCGCCGGCGAAGATCTCGTGACGGCCGTGCTCCTCATACCACTTGGTGAGCGTCGCGGTCATGTGCATCTTCTCGATGATGTTCCGCCAGCCCACGCCCGTGTTGTACGCGCAGAAGCTGATCTCGCCTTCCTGCGTGGCGTAGGGGATGATGCACTGCTCGGTGCGGCGGAAGTCGTAGTTGAACAGGTCCTGGAACCACATGC
>Ga0181535_10004629_pt1 | contig 15160 bp, 14 predicted proteins | sample PEATcosm2014_Bin_44_FD_119774 | JGI IMG/M metagenome (GOLD analysis project Ga0181535, IMG submission 119774) | Peatland microbial communities from MTU Mesocosm Facility, Houghton, MI, USA - PEATcosm2014_Bin17_30_metaG | ecosystem: Environmental > Terrestrial > Soil > Wetlands > Peat | place... | reverse complement strand
TTCTTCGCTATCGCGCTCGCGGCGGCGCGCGCGCAGGGCAACTATGAGGTCCAGGTGTACGGCTCGGACCTGGTCCCGCCCCACAACACCATGGTGGAATTGCATTCCAACTTTACCGTCCAGGGAAGCAAGACGATCATCGACGGCATGCTGCCCACCGAGCACCAGGAGCACGAAACCCTGGAGATCACGCACGGCTGGAACGAATGGTTCGAAACGGGCCTGTACCAATTCACCGACCACCAGCCCGGCGGCGGTTGGATGTGGGTCGGCACGCACATCCGCCCGCGCGTGGCCGTGCCGGAGCGCTACCATCTCCCGGTGGGAATCAGTCTGTCGACCGAGATCGGTTATCAGCGCGCCATCTTCTCCGCCGATACGTGGACCTGGGAAATCCGCCCCATCGTGGATAAGAAGCTGGGACGCTGGTACACCGGCTTCAACCCTTCGCTGGATCGCGCCTTCCACGGTCCCGACACGCGGCGCGGGTTGGAATTCTCGCCGAACTTCAAGGTCAGTTACGATGTGACGCCGAAGATCGCCGGCGGCCTGGAGTATTATGGCGCGCTGGGTCCCGTGACCGGCTTCGATCCGCTGCGCGACCAGCAGCAGCAGATCGTGCCCGCCGTCGATCTGAATGTGAGCCCGAAGTGGGAGTTCAATTTCGGCGTGGGCGTAGGCGTCACCCACGGCACCGATCACCTACTGGTGAAGATGATCCTGGGTTACCGCCTCAGCCGGTAGGCTTCCGCGACCGGTCGCAATGGTCCACGCGCAGGGCTCCGAAACTAGCCTCGCGCATGATCCCCGCGAACGCTCGTGGCTCGTACGTCCCGAACCCCACTCCTGCATGCCTCCTGAGCACTCAGAGAACATACACTTGTATAGTGGGAAATGTGGATAGCGAGAAACGGTGGCCTCGCTGATCGAAGCTCAGAAACAGTTGGAGCACGCGCGCGTGCGAGTCGCCGGACGTGCTACGACCTGATCGTGATTGGCAATCCAGGTACGCGGCCATACCAGATCGACACATTTTGGGCGCGCCGGCTACCTGCCATCGACTCCGAAATCGTATATAACGACCGTGGCGCCTGTTGCGGAGCCAGCCATCGTCGTGGAAGCAATGAACGCATACTCGCCGGCGCTCAAGTTTGCCGACACAGTAATCTTGTACGCATAGGGACGTATCCTTTCGGCTCTGAACAAGGATGTTTTCTTTGCATCGTTACCGTAGCTAAAGCCTCTAAAGATTGCCGCCTTTGCAACGTCAGTTTCCCGGTGATCCTTCTTATCATCCAGTGCAAGCAAGGAGAATTGCGTAGGGCTAGAAATCGAATGCTCATCGCCGATGTTGCTGGTTGGTGGGAAGTACATATAAAAGACAGGGTTCGGGTCTGGGGTGCGCGTGGCCGCACGGGGACCTGGTATTTCCGCCTTCCTCGAGGCGCTGACAAAGCCCCGGTGCAATTTCTCGCGCCCTGCGCCCACCCGATCAATGAACACCATCTTCCGCTTCCCTTCCTGAGTGGTGACCATGAGGTAAACGCCAGGGTCATGCGGCGCCATCGGGTTGTCCGCATCTCCCTGTGCGGTTGGAACTGGAGACGCTGCGACCGCAGCAGCCGGCGCGCTACCGGCGGCCTTGGCCACAATCGCCGAAACCACCTTGTCGCTGACGCCCGCGCCCTTCAGGGCTATCAGGCCATCGGTGGAGGTGTCATAGCTCCCCGGTTGCGTATTGATGGTGCTGACGATCAGGTCTTCCGACAGGCCAGCTTTCACCAGCTTGACGACCGCAGCATTGTTGAGCGACTGCTGAGCTACAAGCAGGGCGCAAAATACCAGAAATACGATTGTGAATAGACGTTTGCGCATGCAGCTTCTCCTTAACAAGTCTGAGAGTAGTGCTTCCAACTTCCCCATAATTATAACCACCTGCTGGCCGTCCAAGCGGCCAATTTCATTACAAGGGGGAAAAGGCTACTGCTGGTACGCCAGTTCGTGCTTGCCCCCCAACGGCTTTTGCGTTTTTTCTCTGCCCGCCCGTGGCGCACCGACTAAGACACCCACCATCGCTGCCGGCGCTGTGTGGATCCCGTCCCTGCAAGGCTGTCGATTGGCGGAACCTAATGGCTGGTGCGCCACAGTCGTGGATCTGATCTTCAGGGGGAACAATCGAAATGACATGGTCTCGTTGCGCTTCAGCGGTCCGGGCCGACAAGGGCCAGCGCCAGTTGCCAGTATGGTTGCAGCTGGAACTAGCGTGTTGGATATTAACTTTAGTGATCGCTGGTTATTGACCCGGAGTCGGGAAGGCCGGAAGTAACCGGCATAGCCCTTAACCGGCAAAACCAGTCCCCGAGCCATGGATAAAGCGGCGGGCGGTTTTTCATCCACAAGTTCGAGCCGGGATGCTATGCCGGTGGTTAGCGGGCTTCCGTCCCAGGCTTCCGCCCCACCACCACCACCGTGTCCAACACCTGCCCCTGGTCGCGATGCTCCACGCGCAGCGCTTCGAATCCGGCCCTGCGCATGATTGCTGCGAACTCCCGCGGAGCATACAGCTGGAATTTCTCCCAGTCCCGCGTGAGCGGCCCCAGGCTGGCCTCGGACCGGAAGCCGGCCGCAAGGCGCCCGCCGGGCTTCATCACGCGCGCGACTTCGCGCAGACTGGCGATCAGATCCGGCCAATAGTATAGGCTGTTGACCGTCAGCACCTTGTGGAACGTGCCGGCCCGAAACGGGAGTTTTGCCACGTCGCCCCACTTCACCGAAACGCGCGCGTCCAGCTTCTTGTCGCGCACCAGGCGGGCCGCCGTCTCCACCATCTCGCGGGAGTAATCGACCCCTACGATCTTCGCCCCCGGCGCTTTGGCTGCCAGAGCCAACAGCGAAAGACCGCCGCCGAATCCGATATCCAGCACCGTGTCCCTGGCCTGCGGGTCGAGCAGCTCGACGGCCGCATTCACCAGCCGCGTATTAGAGAGGTTCAAAATCGGCCCCATGAATAGCGCGCCAAACAGCCCGGATGGCTTGCCGAACTGGGACCGGAGGAGAGAGTCTACGTACATGCCGCGCCCCCTATTCATGATAATAGGACATTGTTCTTAGGTTTGCCGAAACCGGCTCGCCGCAAGCCCGAGCGTTATAATTGGATTAGGCATGCCCGTAGGGAAATCACTGCTCGATCCCTGGCGTAAGCGCTTGGACCCCCTACGCGCGCGCATCGAGATCCTCCTCTCCGGACGGCCGCACTCCGACCCGCTTTACCTGACCAACCGCACCTGGCAGCAGAAGCTGAAGATCGCCTCGCTGATCGTCGCGGCAGCGCTGCTGCTGATTGCCCTGGTGACGATCGGGGTCACCAATCCGTTCCGGTTCCACAAGGAGGATGCCTACGAGCACCCAGTTGCCGAAGTTCCGCCGGCGGCCGTCCCGCAGCAACGGTCGCCCGATCCCATATTGGGCGCCGAGGGACTGGAGGTGGTCAATATCCGGATTGCCAGGGATGCCCGTCCGCCGGTTGTGACAGGCACTGTACGTAACAACAGCAACCACAAGGTGGCTTCCGCGGAGGTCAGCTACTATCTGGCCAATACGCAGGGCAGCCTGGTGGGCACCGATACCACCGGCGTTGCGAACCTGGCGCCGCACGGCAGCGTCAGCTTTCGCATGCCGCTGAAGATCGCCAAGGCGGAGTACGTCATCGTCCGCGACGTGCATCCCAACTGAGGCCACTCCCGCCCCGCCATGGAGCGCCTTCCCTTCCAAGCTACGCAGGCCGCCGCCGCTTACGAGAATATCCGGGCCTTGCCGGTTTCGATCCTGCTGGACAATGTGCGCAGCATGTACAACGTGGGCGCGTTCTTTCGCACCGCCGATGCGGCCGGCATCGAGAAGCTTTATCTCTGCGGCATCACCAGCCATCCGCCGAAGAAGGCCATCAGCAAGACCGCGCTGGGCGCCGAGGAGCGTGCGCCATGGGAACACGCCTGGGACCCGCTGCCCTTGGTCGCCGCCCTGCGCGCGCGCAATTATGAAATTGCGGCCGTCGAGACCAGCGTACATGCCGTGGATCTGTTCGATTGGAAGCCGAGCTTTCCCGTTTGCGTGGTCTTCGGGCACGAAGTGGAAGGCATCCGGCCCCAGATCGCCGAGCGCTGCGATACGCACGTGCGCATCCCCATGCTGGGCATCAAGCATTCGCTGAACGTGGCGACAGCCGGCGGCGTGGCGATTTACGAGTTGCTGCGCAAATACCGCGAGTTGCAACGGCTGTGACCTGCGTTGTCACTTAATTAAGATTAAGGCCCTTTTGGGGCAGACCCGTAGCCTGCGGCGGCATCCGCTTCGCCGAGCGAAGTTCCTCGGAGGTCATGGGACGCGCATCGGGATCCGCAGCCGCTACGATCTCCTCCTCGGTCATTGGTTGCATGGGCATGGCAGGAAACGGGCGCTCAGTGCATCCTTCAGCACTTCGACATGTGTGGGCGGTAGTTGTCGACGACGGCGCGGGCGCCGTTGATGACATTCTGGTAGCCCTCAATCTCGGCCACGATCTCCTTCTGCGCGTCTATCGGCGGCAGGGGGATTCGGAAGTTCTCCACGTAGTCCCGTGGCACTCGTTGCAGTCCCCCTGTGCCGGTCATCTGAGCGACGGCGGGGTTCCGGAAGAGCGGGTGCATGACGCAGAAGTAAACCCATTCTGGCAGGACCTGCCCGCTGCTTCGCAGCACATAAAACTCGCTGGACCCAAAGCCGATACCGTTGAGGAGGCCGCGTGCAATGCCAGCTTTGCCGTTTTCAAAGCAGGGCGTGACCTTGGCTAGGAGCACATCGTTATCCCCGAAATAGGTGTAGCCCGCTGTTACCTCGGAGAGTTGCTTTTCCTCGCTGGCGTGAAAGGTGATGCGGTGCTCGTTGAGGTCCGCCATCGGAACAAACGAGACGGGGATCGCCGGATTTAGTTCAGCCAGTTGGCTCTTGCGTGGATTGACAGTGCAAACGTCTCCGATTCTGACCAACGGGAAGGTGTGAGTCTTTGCGTCGCCCTCCCGAAGCCGCTCGCCGCTGAGGTTGTAGTCGCCATTCGCAGCGACCTTTTCTTTCGGCGCGATCAGCCCGCGGGTCGGGTGGAGGTCGGCGGTGGGTTGTTGGCTTCGGAGGGCGTGGAGGTAGGCGGCAAGTTGTGCCAGCACCTGCGGGAGGTCGCTGTGCATGGGGCAGAGCTCCGGCTTGTCGCCGTTGTCGCTGCAAAGTGGTCTGCGCTGCGCACCCAGGCCATAGCCATCCTTCTCAATCTTGAAAAAGCCGATACTGTCGGTCTGTCGCGCCAGCGACTTGTCGAGAATCAAGATGGAGGCCTTGACCCCCGAATATGGGTTAAACACCCCTGCCGGAAGTGAGATGACCGCGACCAGGAGGTTGTCGACGAGTGTCTTCCGCAGTTCTTTATAGGCGCTCTGGCTCTGGAAGATGATGCCTTCGGGAACGATGATCCCGGCGCGTCCGCCCGGTTTTAGGTGCTCCGCTATATAATCTACGAAGAGGACTTCGCTGCGCTTGGCCTGGATCGAGAAGCGCTTGTGAGGTTTGATACCGCCTTTCGGGGACATGAAGGGCGGGTTGGCGAGGATAACGTCGGCGAATTCGTTCCAGCGCTCCTCGGAGGTAAGGGTGTCGTATTCGTAAATGTGGGGATCGGTAAATCCGTGGAGATACATATTCACCAGCGAGAGGCGCACCATGTCGGGTGAGATGTCGTAGCCCTTGAAGTTCTGTGCGAGGCGGCCCTTCTCGTCAGGGTGAGCGTGCTGCTGCCGTTGGGGTCCACATTAGCCTTAAGGATGTGCTTGTAGGAAGAGATTAAGAACCCCGCGGTGCCACAGGCAGGGTCAAGCACTGTATCTGTCTTCTTCGGGTCAATGACCTCAACCATGAAATCAATGATGTGGCGCGGGGTGCGGAACTGCCCGGCATCGCCCTGCGAGCCGAGGACACTGAGCAGATATTCGAAGGCATCGCCGAGCCGCTCGCTGTGGTCATAGCTAAACTCGTCGATGATCTTAAGAAAGCTCTTCAGTGTTTCTGGATCGCGGTAAGGCAGGTAGGCATTCTTGAAAATGTCGCGAAAGAGCGGCGGGATGCCTGGGTTCTCGGGCATCTTGGTGATGCCTTCGGCGTACAGGTTAAGCATCTCATGGCCGCCCAACCCTGGACTCATAAGCTTGGCCCAGCCATAGCGCCCGAACTCGCCGGTGAAGAACTTGCGCTTGCCGCCGAGTTCCTCGGACTCGGCGTCCATGTCGTCCATGAATTTGTAAATCAGGGCGATGGTGATCTGCTCGACCTGAGATTTGGGATCGGGGACTTTCCCAACCAGGATGTCGCGGGCGGTGTCAATGCGGCGTTTTGTGTCGATGTCGAGCACGAGATATCCTTCAGGCGGTGAACTGGCTCAAGGAGACGTAGTCCTTGACGTATTCGGGGACGAGCACGCGATACTTCTCCGGCACGGCTCGGAATTCGCGGGTGGAGAACGCCGGATTGGTCGCCAGATCGGTGAACTGCCTAGTCTCGATGATATCGCGGACCCGGCCGCTAGTGACGTAGGCCTTGAAGTATGTCTTGATGGCCGGGATAGCGGCAGCCTCTTCGGGCTTGTAGTCGGCGACGAACTTGGCGAATTCCTCTTCGAGCAACTCGTCCTTGGACTTGAAGCGAGGGATGAGACCGAGGACCTTCTCGAGGATCTCGCGCAGCGTCAGGCGGCGGTCTGCGGCGGCAGCCTTGCGCAGCTTGGCGAGCGTGTAGTACTCCTCGGGCTTGTCGAAGACCTCACGGTTAACGTAGTCGATCACGTGGTCCCACTGTCCGGCCTCGACCGCCTTCGCGATGGTCTCGTTCGCGCGCACCGTATCCTCGAATTTCTCGAAGAACATCCGGTCGATCTTCATTCCCTGAGAGCCAATCGTCTCTTCCTGGATCATCGAGAGGATGTCGGCGCCGAGGTGCTCGTATGTGCCGCCCGGCAGCACTCGGCCCGTGCCGCCGGTGCCTTCGGCGCCCTTTTCTTTGGGAAGCTTCAGAACCTCGTCGTAGTTGAACTCTTCCTCGAAGTATTCGCAGTTGGCGAAGAAGTCGAAGAGTTTGAAGGCCGTCTTTGACGGGTTCTGCACGCCGTCGCTGATGCTGTCGTCGAAGAGCTGGTCCAGGAAGTTGTGTGTCCGGGTGCCGCGTCCTTTGATCTGGATAAAGTCTGTGGGTGAAAAGATCGGACGGAAGAGGCCGAGGTTGAGGATGTCGGTGCAGTCGTAGCCTGTGGTCATCATGCCGACGGTCACGCAGACCCGGGCTTTGCTGGTTTTGTAGGCGGGCAGGAAGTTGCCCGAGCCGAGCAGGTTGTTATTGCTGAAGTTGATGGTGAACTGCTGGGCTTCGGGTATCTTTGAGGTTACCTGCACCGCGAAGTCAGACTGGTACTTGCCTGGGAACATGCGGTCGGCCATCTGATTGAGGATCTGCGCGAGCTTGGCGGCGTGGGTCTGGCTGACGGAGAAGATTATCGACTTGCCTATTTCGCCGCTGAATGGGTCGCGCAGGGCGTTCTCCAGGAATGTCTTGCAGAGGAGTTGGTTGGTGGCGCCAGCGAAGAAGCGCTTTTCGAATTCACGCTGCTTGAAGGTCTGCTGCTGGTCTTCGCCGGTGTCGTCCGTGAAGGAGACGACGAAGCCCTCTTCGGAGAGTAGCTCGGTGGTTATCTCGGTGCGGGCGTCCACCGTCGGGCTGATGAGGTAGCCCTCCTTTACGCCGTCCAGCAAGGAATAGCGGAAGGTGGGCTGGCTGTTCTCGCAGCCGAAAGTGCGGTAGGTGTCCAGCAGCAGGCGGCGCTCGGCCTCGCGCGGGTCGCGGGTGGCAGGATTGGAGCTCTCGAATCGGCGGAGGTAGTCGCGCGGCGTGGCGGTGAGGCCCAGCTTGTAGCCAATGAAGTAGTCGAACACTGCTCGGGCGTTGCCGCCGATAGAGCGGTGCGCTTCGTCCGAGATGACGAGGTCGAAGTCGGTCGGCGAGAACAGCTTCTGGTACTTGTTATTGAATAGCAGGGACTGCACGGTCGTAACGACGATCTCAGCGCGACGCCAGTCGTCGCGGTTCTCCTTGTAGATGACCGTCTGAAAGTCGGCTGAGAGCAGAGCGGCGAAGGCCTTCTTGGCCTGGTCCTCGAGCTCAAGGCGATCCACCAGGAAGAGACGCGCCGGGCGTTTCCGGACCGGAGGAAAAGTTTGATGACGGCGGCTGCGGTTAAGGTCTTTCCCGTGCCGGTGGCCATCTCGAACAGGAAGCGGTCCTTGCCCTGGCGGACGGCGGCCTGGAGGCTGTGAATGGCCCTGAGTTGATAGTGCCGGAGGAAGCGAAGCCTGTTGGCTCGAATGTAGCTGGGGCGTTCCGTATCATTCCGCCACCCGGCCTCGGACTGGTAGTTCGGGCGCTGCGTGAGAGCGATGTAGTTGTCGCCCACTTGCTCTCCGATCAGGCGCTCCGGGTTGGGCGTGACCTTTTGGTAGCCGGTGACCGAGTCGGGTGTCGGAAACGACGTGATGACGTAGGGGTTACCGCGTTCGAGGTCCCAGAAATAGTGCAGGTTCCCGTTGGAGAGGATAACGAAGCGGCAGTTCTGGGAACGGGCATACTTGCGGGCCTGCTCCTTGGCGTCGAGTGGATTCTTGTCTTCGGCCTTGGCTTCGAGGATGAGCAGCGGGAAGCCCTTGGCGTCGAGGAGGAGGAAATCGACGAACCCTTTGGTGACCTTCTCGAAATTACTGCCGAGCGCGTCGAGGTCAGTTGAGTTGATCGTGACGCTGGGTTCGAGGCGAATATTGGCGGCCGCGCTCCCTTCCCTAAAGAAACGCCAGCCCGCCGCTTCAAGCAACTTGTTGATCTTGATACGGGCTGTGGCTTCCTTTTCGGGCATTCTCGTTGAGCGCCCTCACGGGGTCGAGGGTTTCTCGGGTGTCCACTCTACTTTACACCCGGGCGATACCGCGTTTCGCGGAAGAATGCCGAAAAGAGTGGCCCTTAAGCGGGAGCCCAGCACGGGCAACGTATTCGCCGACCTCGGCCTGGCAGATGCCTGCGAACACCTCATTAAAGCTGGACTGGTGGTTCGGATCGACCGGACCATCCGCCAACGAAAGCTGACCAAGGCGGCCGCGGCAAGGCTCATGGGCATCGATCAGCCCAAAGTCTCCGCTATGCTGGCTGGTCAGTTCCGGGGATATTCGGTCGAGCGCCTCATGCGTTTCCTGGTCGCGCTGGGGCACGATGTGGAGATCGTCGTAAAGCCTAGAACGCGCGGTACGGCCGAACTTCGCGTCGCGTAGGGGGCGCAGTGGCCGGTGACAGGCTATTCATTAGCCCAGATTTTGGTCTGGTCGATTCCTATTGAGATTGAGCAGGCACTTCGTCAAGCGGCCCCGGCTGACCCTGCGGTCCGCGCCCTGCCGAGCCGTCTTTGACCGTCCTCGAGATCCGGAGGATGGATGAGATCGGGTGCGCGACGTAAGAGTGGAATAGCTGGCGTTTGGCTACCGCCGTTGTCTGGCGCGAGCGCGGCAGTTGGCCGATTGACAATCGGCTTGCAGCTTACCAAGCCCCACAAAGCGGCAAGCCGCAATAGCGGGTCTGGAGACCCGCTGCAGGCGTGGACGCCCGCCCCACATTGCGGCTCTGCCGCAAACGGTTGGGGCAAGAGGCGGCCTGGGAGGCCGCCGCAGGCTGAGAGCCTGCCCCACAGGTAGAAGTAGTACATTAGATACGTCGAGAGGCGTCTTTGTGCTAGACTTGCAGCCGGAGGGGGGACCTAATGAGAATCTCGTTGCTGTTCTGCGTGCTCGTATCCTTTGTTCCAGCGAAGGCTGGTCTTATCACCAACGGAAGCTTCGAATCGCCGGTCGTGCCGGTAGGAAGCTTCACAAATTTCGCCAGCGGATCGACCCTGATCCCTGGTTGGACGGTCGTCGGCGCGGCGGGTGGGGTCTCTATCGTTAACGGCACGTTTGCCCAGGAATGCTGTGTCTTCCCAGCGGAGGACGGCGTCCAGTGGCTGGACCTGACTGGTGATAATACCAATTCCGTTGAGGGGGTCGAGCAGACCATTGCGACGACCGCCGGAACCAGCTACACCGTATCGTTCTGGATCGGGAATACTTTCGATCCCAGCGGTCTTTTCGGAACGACGAGCACGGTGGACGTGCGGACTGGCGGGCTCGGTGGATCGTTGCTGGGCGCCTTCACCAACAGCAGCACGACTACCGGAACACTGGTCTGGCAGCAATTCACCACCTCGTTCACGGCGAGTGGCTCGTCGACCACGCTCGACTTTCTCAATGCAGATCCCGGTAACGACAACTCGAATGGTCTGGATAACATTTCGGTGGTCGCAAACGCGGGTGGCGTTCCCGAGCCTGGCACGCTGTCGCTCCTCGGTTTCGGGATCCTTGGCCTGGGCCTCCTCCGCCGGCGCGCATAACCGTGAGATCTGGCGGAGGTTGGGTTCCGGAACGCTTCCGCGTTTAAGGCTTACTTCTGCCGTATTGGTGTTCCGGCGCGTATGACCCGTGGGGGTACGCCTCTCGCGCGGAGTAAGCCGTGCGCCGGATTACGCGCATCAGCCGGATGAAAAGTGTGCTGGGGGCGAGCCGGATTTCGGCGAGTTCGCCTTCCGGCAGCGGCAAACATCGACTGGCGTTCTGCGCGGCCTGGGAGGCCGCTGGGCCCAGCGCTGGGCCGAGAGGGCACCGCCACAGGCCTGTTCCCCACATCGCGGCACGCCGCAAGCCACCAGGGAGTTAAAGGTCGAAGCGGCAAGCCGCAAACCGGTGGAGCGGGTCTGGAGACCCGCTGCACGACGCGAAAACCCAGCGTAGGTTATTGAAATTTGGAGGGTGCCGGCTTAGCGGGGCTAAAGCCCCGCGCGGACTAAAGTCCGCCCTCCAATTCTCCGTATGCTGCGAAGATTTCGACCAGATGGTATCCTCGAAGGAGTAGGTCTTCCCGGAAATCAACCTTGAAAATCGGTTTTGTCAGTTTGGGCTGTCCCAAAAACCTGGTGGATAGCGAAGTCATGATGGGCCAGCTTGTGTCGCACGGACACGAGCTGACGCCGCATCCGGACCAGGCTGATGTATTGGTGGTCAACACCTGCAGCTTCATCGATCCCGCCAAGCAGGAGTCCGTGGATACCATCCTGGAGATGGCGGAATACAAGAAGATCGGGCGCGCCAAGAAGCTGATCGTGGCCGGATGTTTGGTGGAGCGCTATCGCGGCGACATCCGCCGGGACATGCCGGAGGTGGATGCGCTGATCGGGACCAATGAACTGGACCGTATCGTTGGCCTCTGCGAAGGCTGGGCCGGCGAGGGCGGACCGGACCCGGCGCCCGCGTATCTCTACCACGACCTGACGCCGCGCGTGCTGGCCACGCCGGGCCACTACGCTTACATCAAGATCGCGGAAGGCTGCGATCATCCCTGCACGTTTTGCGTGATCCCGCAGTATCGCGGCAAGTTCCGCAGCCGGCGCTTCGAATCGGTGATTACGGAAGCCACGCGGTTGTTCCAGCAGGGCGTGCGGGAAATCAACCTGATCGGGCAGGATACCACTTGCTTTGGTGAAGACCTGGGCATCCAGGACGGCCTGGCGCTGCTGCTTTCGCGCCTGGCGCAGATCGAAACGCCGCGCGAGAAGTGGGTGCGGTTTCTGTACGCGTATCCCAACAAAGTGACGCAGAGGCTGCTTGATACCATGGCCGCGCACGATGCGCTGGTGAAATATATCGACATGCCGCTGCAGCACGCCAGCGCGGCGGTGTTGAAGCGGATGAAGCGCGGCGCATCGGGCGATATTTTTCTGAAGCTGATCGAGCGCATCCGCCGCACCATTCCGGGCGTGGCCATCCGGACCAGCTTCATTGTGGGCTTTCCCGGCGAGACGGATGGCGATTTCGAAGAGCTGTGCGGGTTCGTGAAGGCGGCGGGCTTCGACCGGCTGGGTGTGTTCTCGTATTCCGACGAAGACTCGAGCGACAGCTATGGGCTGGATGGGAAGGTGGACGCGCGCACCATCTACAATCGCAAGCGGCATTTGATGGCGGTGCAGCGCAAGATCGCGCGCGTCCGCAACCGCAGGCTGGTGGGATCGGAAGCGACGGTGCTGGTGTCGGGCGTATCGGCGGAGACCGATTTGTTGTGGGAAGGGCGCATGGCTACGCAGGCGCCGGAGATCGACGGCGTGACGTTGATCAACGATTTCGAGGGTGGAGAGCCGCGTCCGGGGCAGATGCGGCGGCTGCGCATTACCGAAGCGCACGATTACGATCTGGTGGGGACTTTGCTGGCGGGCGGCGAGGAGGAGAGAGCGGGCGATTCGCACGCTACTCTGGTACAGATTGGGGTTGGTTTATGAAGTGTCCCATCTGTAAGAAGGATGTACAGCTCGGCGACCCTGAGGCTCCGTTCTGTTCCGAGCGCTGCCGCATCATCGATCTGGGGAACTGGGCTTCGGAAAAGTATGTGATCTCTAGTCCGGCGCGGCCAGAGGAGTTGCGGGGGCAGGAGGAGGATGAGGCGGGGTAGTCGGGCCGGCGGAAGCAGGAAGGCCGATTGACAATCGGCCTGCAGGTTGCCAACCTGCCCCACATCGCGGCAAGCAGGCGGCCTGAGAGACCGCCGCAGGCTGAGAGCCTGCCCCACAATAAATCGTCGCGGCGCTAGTACGAGTCGGGATGCGGACTAAGGTTGCCAATATCGTTTCCACTTGGTTTGGGTGCGGGTACTCGCCAAAGGCTCCGGGCACGGTGGGCTCGGCCGCGGCGATCGGGATAGCCATAGCGATCGAACACTATGGCGGGTGGAGACCGCTTTGGTTCGGCGCCCTTGCGCTGGCAGTGTCGGGTCCCGCTATCTGGGCGGCGGGTGAAACGGCCCGGCAGTGTGGCATGAAGGACCCGCAGTTTGTGGTGGTGGATGAAGTGGTGGGGCAGTGGCTGGCGCTGGCCGGCGCGCGCGCGCTGAATTGGAAGGCTTGGCTGGCGGCCTTTGTGCTGTTCCGCTTGTTCGATATCTGGAAGCCGTTTCCCGTGCGCCAATTGGAATCGTTGCCTGGCGGCTGGGGTATCGTGGCCGACGATCTGATGGCGGGCGTATATGCCGCACTTGTCTTATTTCTGGCAGGATGGTTCAATCTTTATTAAATATGGCTATTCGGAAGTCGGCTGACGGCCGTCCGCAAATCGCGCAGGTCAAGCCCGCGGCCGCCATTGCGGGTGGGGAGTTGTACATTCAGGGGAAGGGTTTTGCCAAGACGGACCGGCCGCGCGTGACCATAGGAGACGTGGCGGCGCCGGTGGTGATCGGCTCGGATACGCTGGTGATCGCGCGGGTGCCGGAGGGCGCCGCCGCGGGAGAATTGGTGGTCGCCAGCGGAAACCAGTCGAGCGAAGCGTGGACTTGCGACATCGGCTTCCCCATCGCCGACAATTTGCACCCGGTGGCCAACCCGGCCGTGGATGCGTTCGGCAACATCTACACCACGTTCAGCGGATCGCGCGGACATAAGGCCGATGTGGCCGTGTTCAAGATCGATCTGAACTACAATCTGAAGCCGTTCATCAAAGACATGATGAACGCCACCGGCCTGGCGTTCGACCGCAACGGGTTACTTTATGTTTCCAGCCGGCACGATGGCGCCGTCTACCAGGTAACGCCCAACGGCAATGTCAGCACGTTCGTGGAGGGCATGGGCGTAGCCACGGGCCTGGCCTTCGATCCGGACGGCAGCTTGTACGTCGGCGACCGCCAGGGAACCATTTTCAAGATCAGCCCCGGTCGCCAGATTTTCGTGTTCGCGACACTGGAGCCTTCCATCGCCGCGTATCATTTTGCGCACGGCCCGGATGGATATCTTTACGTGACTGGCCCGACCACCTCGAGCTTCGATTGCGTGTATCGCGTTTCGCAGAAGGGCGAGGTGGAGATCTACTATCGCGGCTTGGGGCGCCCGCAGGGGCTGGCGTTCGACGATGAAGGCCGCTTGTACGTGGCGGCTTCGCTGGCCGGCCGCAAGGGCGTGGTGCGCATCAGCCCGAACCGCGAGGCCGAGTTGTTCGCATCCGGGCCGGGCATCGTGGGGCTGGCTTTTACGCCTTCACGCTCGATGGTGCTGGCCACCACCAACGCGCTGTATCGCGCGGATGTGGGCATCAAGGGCAGGCCGCTCTCCTAACCCGCGATGACCGCCGAAATCATCGCAGTCGGCTCCGAACTGTTGACGCCGCAGCGCGTCGACACCAACTCCCTGTTTCTCACCGATCAGCTTAATGGGCTGGGCGTGGAGGTAGTGACCAAGTCCGTCATCGGCGACGATTTGAATCGCCTGGCGGATGCCGTGCGCCGCGCGGTGTCGCGTTCGGAAATCGTGATCCTTTGCGGGGGGCTGGGGCCTACCGAGGACGATCTGACGCGCGATGCGGTGGCTGCCGCGCTCGACCGCAAACTGATCTACCACCCTGAAATTACCGAGGTGCTGGAGCAGCGCTTCGCGCAGCTCAAGCGCAAGATGGTGGAAGTCAACAAGCGGCAGGCGTTCCTCATCGAAGGCGCCGAGATGTTGCCCAACGAGCGCGGCACCGCTCCGGGCCAATGGATCGCGGAATCGGACGCGCACGTGATGCTGTTGCCCGGTCCGCCGCACGAGATGAAGGCCATGTTCACGCGGCATTGCCTGCCGCGCCTGGCGCGCATCGTGCCGCGGCAGGTGATCCGCACGCTGGTGCTGCGCGTGACGGGGATGCCGGAGTCGGATCTGGATCAACTCATTGCGCCGGTTTACAAGAAATACGGCAACCCCGTGACGACGATCCTGGCGGCGGCTGGCGACATTCAGATTCACCTGCGCGCGCGGTGTTCGACGGAGGGAGAGGCGGCGGCGTTGCTGGTGGAAGTGGGCGGGCCGATCGAGTTGCTGCTGGGCGAGCGGATCTACTCGCGCAACGGACAGCCGCTGGAAGAGGTGGTGGGAGAGATGCTGCGCGAGCGGCATAGTACGCTGTCGGTGGCGGAAAGCTGCACGGGCGGCCTGCTGGGCGAGCGCATCACGTCGGTG
>Ga0181535_10004628_pt1 | contig 15160 bp, 7 predicted proteins | sample PEATcosm2014_Bin_44_FD_119774 | JGI IMG/M metagenome (GOLD analysis project Ga0181535, IMG submission 119774) | Peatland microbial communities from MTU Mesocosm Facility, Houghton, MI, USA - PEATcosm2014_Bin17_30_metaG | ecosystem: Environmental > Terrestrial > Soil > Wetlands > Peat | place... | reverse complement strand
TGCCGGCGATCCGCGCGGTTCCGAGCACGTCGCCCTTCTTCGCCTCGCCGGCGCGGATGAGCGCCAGCGTCTCGGGCCGCATGACGACGCGCCCCTCGGCGATCGCCGCGCGTTCGGTCGCCGCCTTTTCGGAGACGTCGACCATGCGAGCGTCGCCGGACGCGCCGATGTGGGTGAGTTTCGCCATCGGCGCGTTCAAGCAAGTTTTGCCCGGACTGGCAATGCCGGGGCGTCATCGCCCGCCTTCGTCCCTTCGGCCAGGCCGGAGGCATGGTCCAGATTGTCTCCCCGCCGGCGGCGCCCGGCGGGACGTCCCCGGCGCCTGACCGGCGGCCGGCGCCGCGCCTCGTCCCGCCGCGCTCCGCCGGCCTTGTGAAGAGGGGCCAAGCCTGAGAACATCGCCCCGGTCCGCACCCTTCGGAGGCTCAAGTCGATGAACGACGTCGCCGCTTTCCTCGCCCGCGCCATCGCCCAGGGACGAGGCCGATTTCGCGCCGATCTGGCGCTGAAGGGCGGCCGCGTCTTCGATCTCGTCACCGGCGAGCTCAAGACCGGCGACGTCGCGATCTGCGACGACCGCATCGTCGGCACGCAGGCCGACTATCGCGGCTATGCCGAGATCGACGTCTCCGGCAAGATCGTCGTCCCCGGATTCATCGACACCCACCTGCACGTCGAGTCGTCGCTGATCACGCCGCTCGAATTCGACCGCTGCGTGCTGCCGCGCGGCGTGACGACGGCGATTTGCGACCCGCACGAGATCGCCAACGTGCTCGGCGTCGACGGCTTGCAGTATTTCCTCGACGCCTCGCTGGCGATGGCGCTCGACCTCAGGGTGCAATTGTCGAGCTGCGTGCCGGCGACCCACCTCGAGACCTCCGGCGCGGAACTCGAGATCGACGACCTGCTGCCGCTCGCTGGCCATCCCAAGGCGCTCGGCCTTGCCGAGTTCATGAATTTTCCTGGCCTGCTCGCCGGCGACCCCGCCTGTCTGCTGAAGCTCGCCTTCTTTCAGGACCGGCCGATCGACGGCCACGCGCCGCTGCTCACGGGGCTCGACCTCAACGGCTATCTCGCCGCCGGCGTGCGCACCGACCACGAGACGACCAACCTTCCTGAGGCGCTGGAGAAACTGTCCAAGGGCATGCAGATCCTGGTGCGCGAGGGTTCGGTGTCGAAGGACCTGCACGCGCTGGCGCCGATCATCACCGAGCGCAATTCGCCCTACATCGCCTTCTGCACCGACGACCGCAATCCGCTCGACATCGCCGAGGAAGGCCACCTCGACTTCATGATCCGCACCGCGATCGCGCTTGGCGCGCCGCCGCTCGCCGCTTACCGCGCCGCCAGCATTTCCGCCGCGCGCATCTTCGGTTTACGCGACCGCGGCTTGGTCGCGCCGGGCTGGCGCGCCGACCTGGTCGTGCTCGACGATCTCGAGTCCTGCGCGGTGTCGCGGGTGATCTCCGCCGGCCGCCTCGTCGACGACGATCTGTTCGCCAAGCGGCCGAAGGTCGCGCCGGTCGGGCGCGGCAGCGTGAAAGCGCGGAAGGTGACGGCGGCGGATTTCGCCGCGCGCGGCCAGGGACCGTCGACCCAGGCGATTGGCGTCACGCCGGGCAAGATCATCACCGAGCGGGTGCCGGCCGTGCTGCCGTTCGCCAACGGCTTGAGGGGGATCGATCTCGATCAGGATCTCGTCAAGGTTGCGGTCGTCGCCCGCCACGGGCTCAACGACAACCTCGCCGTCGCCTTCGTCACCGGCTTTGGCATGAAGCGCGGCGCGATCGCCTCGTCGGTCGGCCACGACAGCCACAACATCACCGTCGTCGGCGCCGACGAGGCCGACATGGCGGTCGCGGTCAACCGGCTTGTCGAGCTCGAAGGGGGCTTCGTCGTCGCCGAAGGCGGCAAAGTGCTCGCCGAATTGGCGCTGCCGGTCGCCGGGCTGATGAGCCTAATGAGCTTCGAGGAGGTGCGCGAGGCGCTGATCCCGCTGCGCGCCGCCGCCAAGGACCTCGGCGTCGTGCTGCAGGAGCCGTTCCTGCAGGTCGCGTTTCTGCCGTTGCCGGTGATCCCGCACCTGAAGATCACCGACAAGGGGCTGGTGGACGTCGACCGCTTCGAGTTCGTGCGCGATTAGGGCGCGGAGGCGCGCCGCGCGAGGCCGAAGGCCAGCGCCAGCCCGAGCCACGAGAGGATCAACAGCGAGCCGCCGATCGGCGCCGCGTAAGGGAACAGCCGCGCGCCAAAGAAGGCGCGCGTCGAGAGATCGGCGGAAAAGAGGATCGCGCCGGCCGCCAGCGCGAGACCGGAGACGGTCGGCCACGGGCCGGCGCGATGGGCGCAGACAGCGATGAGCGCCGCGGCGTGCAAGATCAGGAACAGCGACGCGGTGCGCGCGAGCTCGCCGCCGTCGATATGGGCCCCCGCCGCCGCCAGCGCGACGCCGGAAGCGCCCATGAGCGCTCCCAGCACGGTCAGGAAACGTTGGGCTGGCGCCATGATCGGCCTCCGAGTTCGCGGACCCAGGTCGTCATAGAGGAGGGCGCCCCGCCGCCACAGCGGCGGCCCGATCGCCCACGACTTACGCCCGACCGCTCGATACGCTACAGGATTTGACTCGACGACGAAGCCCGCCCGCGAGCCCGCCGATGCCGTTTTTCCACCACATGCACGAATTCATTTCGCACTACGGCTATTTCGCCGTGTTCTTCCTTGTCGCGCTGGAGAGCGCGGGCGTTCCAATGCCTGGCGAAACCGCGCTCGTCAGCGCCGCCGTGTTCGCCGCCACCGGTTCGCTGAATATCGTTCTCGTCGTTCTCTGCGCGACGGCGGCGGCGATCCTCGGCGACAACGCCGGCTATTGGGTGGGGCGCGAGTTCGGCTTTCCGCTCGTCTACCGCTACGGGCGCTACATCCGCGTCGACGAGGGGCGATTGAAAGTGGCGCAATATCTGTTCCAGCGGCATGGCGGCAAGATCGTCTTCTTCGGCCGCTTCGTCGCCGTGCTGCGCGCCTTCGCCGCCTTCCTTGCCGGGGTCAATCATCTCGCTTGGCCGCGCTTCCTTGTCTTCAACGCGCTTGGGGGCTTCGTCTGGGCGACAATCTTCGGCGCGGGCGGCTACGCGCTGGGGCACGCTTTCGAGACGTACGCGCGCCCGGTTGGCGTCGCCGCGCTCGTCGCGGCCGTGATCGGCGCCGTCGCCGCCAGCCGTTTCATCGCTCACCACGAAGACAGCATTCGCGCCGAGGCCGAGGCGGCGTTCCCTGGGCCTCTGGTTGCGCCGAAGCGGCGCTGACGCAGCGAGTCATCCCCAGGTTCTCCCGCGGTTATCCACAGCTTATCCACACGCTGTCCACAGTCTGTGTCGGATCCGATCGTCCGGCGTCGTCGCTGTCAGCTCGCACGCGCCAGCGTCGCCAGAGCACGGTCCTGCGGGCCGATCCACAACCGAAGGCGCTCCGACCGGCGGATGAAGTCGACGCTCACCGTGCGGGCGATCTTGTCGGCGTCGAGCAGGCGCATCAGGTCGGCGACGCCGGCGACCGGCTTGTCGTCGAGCGCGATGATCAGATCTCCGGTCAGCAGTCCGGCGTGGGCCGCCGGGCCGCTCTGGTCGACGCTGAGAAGCCGCGCGCCGCTCCCCTGTTCGAGCCCCAGGCGCAGCGCGACGCGGCGCGGGATCGGCGTCGTCGCCGCGCCGACGCCGATATAGGCGCGCCGCACCCGGCCGTGGCGCGCAATCTCGCCGGCGACGAAATGGGCGGTGTTGGAGGCGACGGCGAAGCATATGCCCTGGGCGCCCATGATGATCGCCGTGTTGATGCCGATCACCTCGCCGGCCGAGGAGACAAGCGGCCCGCCGGAATTGCCGGGGTTGAGCGCCGCGTCGGTCTGAACGACGTCCTCGATCATCCGGCCGGTGCGCGATTGCAGCGAGCGGCCGAGCGCCGAGACCACGCCGGCGGTCACCGTCGCGTCGAAGCCGAGCGGATTGCCGATCGCGATGGCGATCTGGCCGCGCTTGAGCCGCGAACTGTCGCCGAGCTTGGCGGCCGGCAGCGTCACATCCTCGTCGACGCGCAGCAGCGCCAGGTCGGTGTCGGGGTCGTCGCCGAGCACGCGCGCTTGCAGCTCGCGGCCTTCGAGCGTCGTCAGCACGACGCTGCGCGCGCCCTGGACGACATGGCTGTTGGTCAGCGCGAGGCCGTCGGGCGAAATGATCACGCCCGAGCCGGCGCCGGCGTTGCGGCCGCCACGCTTGACGTCGATCCGAACGACGCTCGGACCGACGCGGTCGACGACCTGAGTGACGACCCGCGAATAGACGTCGAGCGCCTGATCGTCGGGGAGGGAGGAGGGGGCGGCGGCAGGCGCGCTGGCGTCGTCGGGCGCCGCGACCAACCGCAGTTCAATGGGGAGTTGCGACATGCAGTCGCATATGGGCGCCCCGGAGCGAACCGGCAAGGGAGTCAGTTCGGGGCGGCGAAGGAGGCGACGACCTCGTCCATCAGCGGGCTGGTCAGCCCTTTGTCGCGGAGATTGGCGAAACCTTCAAGCGCCGCCGCTTCCCACGTTTTGCCGCCGTAGGTCTTTTCGCCGCGATGCTTTTGGTAGAGCGCGCGGGCTTCGTCGGCGTCGCCGAGGAACATCAGGCAGGCCGCGCGCACCAGATCGAGCCAGTTTTGTTCCGGCGCGACGGGCGTCGCCTGGTCAAGCGCGGCGAGCGCGCCAGAGAAGTCGCGCGCAATGAGCATGGCGTTGGCGAGCAGGCCAATCTTGGCGACGCTCAGCCTGAGCCGGCCCGCCGCTTCGGCGTCTTTGGCGTCGGAAGCGAGGGCGGTGGCGGCGCCGTCGCGCGCCGCGCCATAGGCGGCGAGCGCGTCGGCGTAGTCGGCTTGCGCCAGCCGCGCGTCGCCGAGGTCGAGAGCGAGGAGGTCGGCGACGCGCCGGTATTGGCGATTGCCGGGCGCCGCGGCGCGGAGCGCTCGAGCGATCGGCAGGCCTTCCGCGAGCGCCGCTGTGGCGCCGGCCGCATCGCCGGCCGACGAAAGCATGCCGCCGACCAGCAGCAGCGACAATGCGAGGTCGCTGCGGGCCAGCTCGCCGGCGTCGGGGCGCGTCGCCAGCGCGCGCGCGACGCCGAGGCCGTCGCCGAACGCCGCCAGCGAAGCCTTGGCGTCGCCCGACAGATTGGCGAGCCGGCCGGCGACATTGTCATCGACGAGCTCGGCGCGACGGCGCGACGCGTCCGCGGGCGCTTCGTCGGCGAGGGCGTGGCGCAGCGCAATCGCCGCCCGCGCCGCGGCGAGCGCGCCGGCGAAGTCCTTGCGCGCTTCGAGGATCGACGCGATCGCCTCTTGGTTCGCCGCCGCCGTCGCGCGCGCGTTCGGATCGTTGCGCAACGTCGGCGGCAAGGCGTCAGCGGCGGCGAGGCTGGCGCGATAGGCGTCGAGCGCGCCGGGCTCGTCGCCCTGCGCCCGCAAGGCGTCGGCGAGCCGATCGAGCGCGATTCCCTCGGTCTCGACCCAAAGCGGCTGGGCCGAGTCATCGGCGACGAGCGCGCGGCTCAGCGCGACCGCCTCGTTGAGCGCCTTGATCGCTTCGCCGCCCCTGCCGGCGTCGAGCAGCACGTGCGCTTCGCTGATCAGCAACGTCGCAAGCTGGCCGCGGCGCGCCGACGCACGCGGACTGTCGGCGACCATCTCGCGCGCCAGACTCTCGGCGCGGTTGTAGGCGGCGAGCGCGGCGACGACGTCAGGCTTCAGCGATTGCGCGCCGCCAAGTCGGGTCAACGCCAGGAAGATATCGTCGCGCGACTGGGCGGCGGCGGGCAGCGCGTCGAGCCGCGCGACGGCTTCGCGATCGGCGGCGAGCGCGCCGTCGAGGTCGTCGGTCGCCAGCAGCGCGTCGCCGACCTTGCCCGCCGATTGGGCGACGCGGCGCGTCCAATCGGCGTCGGCGGGCCGGCGCTCTACGGCGGCCTCGGCGAAGGCGAGCGCGTCGCGGTCGGGAGCGAGCGCCGACCTTTGGTCGCCGCCTGCCGCCAGCGCGCCGCCGAGCCGATCGAGCGCGGTCCAGTAATGAACGCTCCACTGCACGTTGGTTGCGTCGCTCGCCGTCAGCGCCTTGTCGATTGCGACGGCGTCGGCGAAGGATTTTTGCGCGCCGGCGAGGTCGCCGAGCGCGGTCTGTGTGTCGCCGATCTCGATCCGGCCGATGGCGACGTCGTAGCGCCATTCGAGATTGCCGGAATCGGCGGCCGAAAGCGCGAGCGCGGTCGCTTCGCCGTCGCCGTAGGCCTTCAACGCGCTGGCATAGTCGCGCTTGGCCGAACGCGTGTCGCCGAGGCGCTCCTGGCTCAGCGTAAAGTCGCGCTGCAGCAAGGTGTCGTCAGGGTTCTCGGCCGCGAGGCGGGCGGCGACGGCGGCGGCCGCGTCGAATTCGACGGTCGCGGCGTCGATCGCCTTCTGCTGCAGCAGCGCGTCGCCGACGTTGCGATGGGCGACCGCCAGAGCGTGCCGCGTCGCCATGTCGTCGGGCGCGGCGTCGGCGAGCGACTGGGCGATCTTCAGCCCGTCGCGATAGACGGCGAGCGCCGCTTCGAGGTCGCCGCGCGCGCGCTTCGCGGCGCCGAGATCTTGCAGAATCAACGATTGGTCGCGGCGCAATTGCGGATCGGCCTGGCCGCGGCCGATCGCCGCCTCGATCGTCGAGCGCGCGCGGTTGTAAACGGCCTCGGCGCCGTCGAAGTCGCCCTGGCGTTGCTTGACGTCGCCGATGGTCTCGTCGGTGTAGGCGAGGTCGTGGACATAGCGCAGATCGTCGGGCGCGGCGTCGACGAGGCGCTGATAAACGTCGCGCGCCTCGCCGGCGAGCTTCAACGCCTGCGGCGCGTCGCCGAGCGAAAGCTCGGTGACGGCGATCTCGCCCATCGCCGCAGCGTGATTGGCGGTCAGTTTGGCGCTCGACTCGCCGGCGCCGAGCAGTTGCTCCTGCAACGACCGCGCCTTGTCGAGCATGTCCTTGATCACGTCCTTCGGCACGCCGGCGACGTTGCGGAATTTTTGCGCGAGGTCGAACACCAAGCCGTCAGCGGTGGCGGTGGCGAGCGTCAAGCTGCGCTCGGCGCGGTCGCGCTGCTGCTGAGCGACCCGCCATTGCCAGCCGGCGAGCCCCATGAGAACCAGCGCGGCCGCAAGGCCGACGCCGGTGCGTTGCGCGATGCGTTTGTGAGCGGCGGCGATCGCTTCGGCGTCGACGGCGCGACGGCGCTGCTCCTCCAGTTCGCGGCCGCGCCGCGCCGCGGCGGCGGCGCTCGCCGCGGCGACGAAGGCGCGCGTCGCCGGCGGAACCTCCTCGGCGAATCGCTCGACATAGCGTAGCGCGCCGTCGAGCAGGGCGGGCGAGATATCGAGATGGCGAGGTTTGTCGGCCTCAGCCGCCTCCGTCCAGTCGCGTGCGAGCGGCGCGAGCGCGTGGCGCACCCGGAGGAGTTGCGCGGCCTCGGCGATGGTCGCCGTCGCCTCCGGCCAGATGCGGAGCAGCGCCTCATGAGTCGGCCGCACCCGCTGGCTGGCCGCGTCGCCCTCGGCGGTCAGCAGCCGCTTGGCGACGAAGGCCTCGACGAGGGCGCGGCGCTCAGGGTGGCCCGCCTCGAACGCGGCGAGGTCGAGGGCGCCGATGAGCGGCGTCGGCGCGCCGGTGATCGGATCGGCGGCGACGTCGCGCACCAGACCGACGATGAGGTTCGGCAATTGTTTGCGCGCGCTCGGGTCCAGGTCCGCAAGCGCCTCGTCGGCGGTTTCGGTCACCGCCGCGCCCATGCCGCGATAATCGGCGAAGCGCAGCACGCCGTCGCCGCGCGTCGCCTCGGCGGCCGACAGGCGCGCCAACGTCATCTGCAGCAGCGGCAGCGCGTCGCCGCCGCGGGCGTCGGCGACGAGAACGGTGGCGAGAGAACGGCCGTCGAGGCGCTCGAAGGCGAGCGGCGGCTCACACAGCGCGACCGGCCCAGTCGTCATCTCCTCGAGTTCGCTCGCACTTGGCGCGAGCAGGTCGAAGCTTGCGCCCGCTTCGCGCAGCGCGACGAGCGGCGCAAGCGCCTGGAATCCGGCATAGGCGTCGCTGCGCAAGGCGACGGCGACCGTCGCCAACCGAAGGCGCGCCAGCGTCGCGATCAACGCCGCAAAACGCGCGGCGACCTCAGGCGGCGTCTCCGAGATCAGCCGTTCGGCCTGATCGAAGCCGAGGAACAGACGCGCAGGCCGCGGCGTCTCGAAATTGGCTTCGCGCGCCCGAGCAGCCGCTGCGCGCGCCAGCGCGTCCTTCAACGGCGCGACCGCCGCGTCCGGATCGCCGCTGAGCTGCTTGGCGAGCAGCCCGGCGGCGTCGAACGGACTTTCGGCGAGTTCTGGCCCTAAGGCGTCAGACTTGAGCAGCGCCGCGGCGAGTGCGGCGAATGGATCCGCGTCGGCGGAAATGACCGCGCGCCGCCATAGGTCGACTTCGGGGAAGACGCCGGGCAAGACGATGCGCGGCGCAAGGCCGGCGCGCAGCAACGACGACTTGCCCGACCCCGAGGCGCCGATCAGCAACAGGAACGACGCGCGGCTCGCCTCCGCCGCCGGCGCCTCGAGCTCGCGTAGGCGGCGGATCGACTGATCGACAAACAGGCTGCGGCCGAAGAAGACGTTCTGGCGATCCTCGTCGAACGCCGCCAAGCCAGGGAAGGGGGAACCGAGGCGGGCGCGATCCCAGATTGCCCCTTTGGCGACGAAGCCACGCCGCGCCAACCATTGCCGCAGACAATCCTCGACCTTGACGGCGAATTCGTAAGTCGTCTCGAATTCCTGGAAGGCGGCGAGGAACTCGCCGGAGCGGCTGCGGAACCATTTCTCGAAGAAATCGGTCAGCCGCCGCCACTGCGCCTCGATATCCCCACGGTCGGCGGCGTCGAGCGCGACGACTGGCGAGTCCGGGCGGCGGAAGACGTAAACGTCGGGCACGCCCTGACCGCGCCGGCGCGCCTCCATCGCGCTCAAGACCTCGTAGGCGGAGCCCGACGGGTAGGGCTCGCCCGACGGCATGGGCGGAAACTGCGCCGGCAGCGGCGAACCGAGTCGTGCGCCAAAGATCGCCACGACGAGGTCGCAAGCGCTCGCCTCGGGGATCTGCGTCTGGAACGTCTCGTGCGAGGAGTAGTAACGAGTCTCCCAGCGGATCGCTCGAATGCGCGCGCGACCGGCAAACTCGGCGTTCAACCGCTCGACGACAAGATCGACCCGTTCGCGCTCGGCTTGCACGTCGCCGGGCGAAGAGACGAAGAGATTAAGAACCGTCTCGTCCGCCATACGCGCAGCCGGCGATTTCTCACTCGCGGCCCCCTGGAGCGCGGCGACCGCGCGCCGACGATAGCGAGCCGCGTCGGCGACGGCAACACGAGGCGACGCGTGGACTCGGCTACCGCCGCTTCTCCGCCATCGCCGCGAGGATGTCCTTCGCGCGCGGCGAGGCGAACAAAGCCTCGACGTCGAGCGCCAGCTTGTGGCGCCAGTTCGGACGCTCGCGGTCGGTTCCCGGCAGGTTGGTCGCCGTCCGCTCGCCGGCGAGATCGTCGGCCTGGGCGCTGGCGAACAGGGAACCTGAGCTGGCGAGGAACGCGTGGACGGCGGCGGCGAACGCGTCGGTCGGCGGCGCGGCGAAGTCGGGCGGCTCGGCGATCAGGCCGTGCTCGGCGAGCGCGTCCGCGAGCGCGCGTTTCTCGTTGAGGCGCTCGACGATGCGGCGATCGGCCTCCTCGAGGTCGATCATCGCGAGCCCCAAACGCTCGGCGACGTCCGCCCCCGACCACCAGCCGGCGAGCGTCGGCAGGTCGTGGGTCGTGACGCAGGCGACCGACAGGGAGGGATAGTCCCTGGGCGGCGTGAACTGCGCGCCGCGTTGTTCGAACCACAGCACGCGCATGCCGAGAATGTCGGAGCGTCTCAGCTTCTCGCTGAAGCCCTGCGGCACGGTGCCGAGGTCCTCGCCGACCACCGCGCATTGCGCACGCTGGCTCTCCAGCGCGACGAGGCCGAGCAGGTCGTCGACCGGATAGGCGAGGTAAGCGCCCTCGGCGGGCTTCGCGCCAGAGGGAATGACGAACAGCCGCGTCAGGCCCATCGCATGGTCGATGCGCAGCATGCCGGCGGAACGCATGTTGGCGGCGATCAGCGCGGAGAAGCCGCGCCAGCCGTCGCGCGCCGAAGCGATCGGGTCCGGCGGCGGCAGGTTCCAGATCTGCCCCTGAGTCGAGAACGGATCGGGCGGCGCGCCGACGGTGACGTTGCGCGCCAACTCGCTGGCGCGCGCCCAGTTCTCGGCGCCGTCAGGCGCGGCGCCGACTGCGAGGTCGCGATAGAAACCGATTTCGAGCCCGCCGGCTTTCGCCCGCTCGGCGGCGGCGGCGAGTTGGCGGTCGGCCAGCCACTGACTGAACAAGGCGAAGGCGACCGCTTCGGATTCCTCGGTCGCCGCGCGTGCGAGCGCATCGCGTTCGCCGTCCCGCAGCGGCGCAGGCCAGCGGCGCCAGTCCTCGCCGCCGCGTCGCGCCGCGATCGCTTCGAAGATCGCGAAGCGGCGCAACCCCTCGCCGCCGGCGGCGACGAAGCGGTCATAGTCGGCGAAAATGGGATCGTCGGGCCGGGCGACGCGCGCGCGCGCGAACGCCGCGTATCGCGCGGCGAGCGACTCGCGCTTGATCGCCCAGGCGGGCGAATATTCGACGCCAGGCGCGGATGAAGCGGCCTCGATCCGGTCGCCGAGCGCGGCGAGCGCGGCGGCGCTGACGTCGTCGTCGGGGAGGCCGCAAGGGTCGAGCGCATCGACGAGGATCGGGTCAAGGAAGCGCCGGTCCGACGGATGGTAGGGGCTCGCGCGCTCGCGGTCATGCGGGAACAGGTGATGCAGCGGGCTGACGCCGAAAAACGCGGCCCCGGCCTCGCCCGCCAGCGCGCCGGCGCGCCCCAGCGTGGTGAAATCGCCGATTCCCTGGTCGCCGTTGCGCTTCAGCGCGTAGAGCTGCGCCGAAACGCCGAAGCGCCGCCTGAGCGCCGCCTTGGCGAGATGGGCTTCGGACGGCGCGACGACGAGCGCGCATTCGACGCCGTCGACGATCAGGCGATGACGACCGACCGGCAGGTCGGGCAGGGCGATCAATCGTTCGAGAATCGTCCGTCCGTCGGCGAGCGCGATGCGGCCTGCTTCGCCCGGCTCGGCGCGGAACGCGAGCGCGCCGCCATCCTCGGTCAGGATCGTCGCGTCGATCGGGCCCGCCGGCTCGGCCGGATCGGCGCGCAAGGGCACGAGCCGCGGCGCGTCGAGGCGGCTGACGTGGGTCATCGGCAGGCGTCGCGCGCTGGTTTCGGCGACGAGCTTGGCGAGGCTCTCGCGCACCTGCGCCTGCGTCGCGGCGGGAAGGCGCAGAGCCTCCAACAGCGCGAGCTTCGTCTGGGCCGAAACGATGGTCCGTCGACCCGTGACGTCCCACCAGTCGCCGGCGACGCCTGCCGCTTCGGCGAGGGATTCGACCTCGCGCGCCGTGGGCGCCCGCATGCGCGGCGTCGGCGCGTCGACTTCGGCGAGGGCGAGCGTCGACCGGCCGTCGATGCGCACCCGATCGGCGAGCGGCGGCGCGGCGTCGACGACGGAATCGTCGCTGGTGTCGAGGATGACGCGCCACGCCTTGTTGGCGCGCGCGCCGGGCAAGCGAAGCCGGCGGGCGTCGAGACTGCGATTGAGGGCGACCAGGACGCGGTCGACGCCGTTGCTGGCGCGCGCCGCCAGACCAACGACGAGCACGTCGCCATCGGCCGACTCCCACTGCGAGGCTTGGGTCAGCGGCCCGTCGGCGTCGCGCCACTCGACGTCGAGCGGGCCGCCTTCGCCGACGGGCGCAGAGTTGAGCCACACCGGGCGCGACAGCGCCGGATGGGCGCGGCGGATCCTCGCCAGCCGCCCGACGAACGCGATCAGGCTTTCGTCGGCTCTCGTCCAGTCGATCCAGGTGGTTGCGTTTTCCTGGGCGTAGGCGTTGTTGTTGCCGTTCTGGCTGTGGCCGAGTTCGGCGCCCATCGCCAGCATCGGCGTGCCGTGTGAGAGATAGGGCAGCGCCAGCAGATTGCGCATGTCGCGGGCGCGCGCGGCGAGAATCGCCGGATCGTCCGTCGGGCCCTCGATCCCGTGATTCCACGAGGCGTTGTTGTCGGTTCCGTCGCGATTGTCTTCGCCGTTGGCCTCGTTGTGTTTGTGAGCGTAGGCGACGACGTCGGCGAGGGCGAAGCCGTCATGAGCGACGACGTAGTTGACGCTCTTGGCGGTCGAAGGCGCATGGGAGAAGACGTCGCGCGAGCCGGCGATGCGGGTCGCGAGCTCGCCGCGGGCGCGCGGCTCGCCGCGCCAAAAATGGCGCACCGCGTCGCGGAATCGGTCGTTCCATTCGCCCCAGGCGTCGGGAAAGTCGCCGAGCCGATAGCCTTCCGGCCCGAGGTCCCAGGGCTCGGCGATCAGCTTCGCCTGTGACAGGATCGGATCGGCGGCGAGCGCCTGGAACAGCGGCGCCTGCTTGTCGAAGCCCCAGTCGCGGCGCCCGATCGCGACGGCGAGATCGAAGCGGAATCCGTCGAAGCCGCCGAGCGTCATCCAGCGCCTGAGGGCCGTGAGCGCCATCGCGACGACCGGCGGCCGATCGAGCGCCAGGCAGTTGCCGCAGCCGGTGTCGTTGACGTAGCGGCCGGGATCGTCGGGCAGGAGGCGGAAGTAGGTGGCGTTGTCGAGGCCGCGGAACGACAGGGTCGGTCCAAGCTCGTCGCTTTCGCCGTTGTGGTTGAGCACGATGTCGAGCAGGACTTCGAGGCCGGCGGCGTGCAGGGCGTCGGTCGCGGCGCGCACTTCGGCCCAGCCGCCCGGCGCGAGACGCGGGTCGGGGGCGCCAAGCACGACGGGGTTGTAGCCCCAGGCGTTCGATAGACCGAGCGGCGGGAGGTGACGCTCGTCGACGAAGACGTCGACCGGCATGATCTCGATCGTGGTGACGCCGAGGCGCTTGAAATGCTCGATCATCGCCGGCTGGGCGAGGCCGGCGAAAGTTCCGCGGGCTTCCGGCGGAATGTCCTCGCGCAAACGGGTCAGGCCGCGCAGGTTGACCTCGTAGACGATCGTCTCCGCCCACGGGACGCGCAGGCGCCCCGGCTCTCCCGCCGCCGGCGCGAGCGCAATCGCCTTGGGAGCGTGGGGGCCGCTGTCCTCGCCGAAGGCGAACATCGAATGATGGAGTTGGAACGGCCGATCGAAGGCGTAGGCGTAGGGGTCGGCCAGCAATTTCGACGGATCGAAGCGGTCGCCGCGCAACGGCTCGAACGCGCCTTCGGCGCGCAGGCCATAGCGGGCGCCGAGGCCGACGCCGGCGAGCGTTCCGCGATGGATCCCGTCGTCGCCGCGCGTCAGGCGCAGACGTTTGATCTCCGCCTCGCCCGCCGCGTCGTAGAGGCAGAAGTCGATCGCCGCGGCGTGCGCCGAGTAGACCGCAATCTTCGCCCCTTCGGCGGTGAGGGCGACGCCGAGCGGCGTTTCGACGGAGGGAGAATCGTTCATCGTTCAGACCGGGCTAGGGCGCGATAGAGCGCGGCGTAACGTTTGGCGGGCCCGCGCCACGATACGTCGGCGCGCATGCCGTTGAGCCGAGTGCGGCGCATCGCGGCGTCATCGGCGTAAAGCGCGAAGGCGCGATTGAGCGCGTGGGCGAGCGACGGCGCCGAGGGCGGCGCAAATTGTAGGCCGGTGGCGACGCCGGCCGAAAGCGCGGCGTCGTTGGCGTCGATCACGGTGTCGGCGAGCCCGCCGACCCGGGCGACGATCGGCGTCGCGCCGTAACGCAGGCCGCAGAGCTGGGTGAGCCCACAAGGTTCGAAGCGCGACGGCACAACAATGAAGTCGATTCCCGCCTGCATGAGATGCGCCATGCCCTCGTCGTAGCTGAAGACGCAGCCGACGGCGCCAGGGTGCGCACGCGCGGCTTCGCGAAAGCCCAGTTCGAGGCCTTTCTCGCCCGATCCGAGCAGCGCAAGTTGGCCGCCGCGGCCGACGATGTCCGCCGTCTCGGCGAGCAGCAGGTCGAGGCCCTTCTGGAGGGTGAGACGCGATATGACCCCGAAAAGCGGCGCCGCTGCGCCGACGGCGAGACCGAAACGTTGCTGCAGCGCCGCCTTGTTGCGGGCGCGCATATCGATGCGCAAGGCGCTGTAATTGACGGCGAGTTCGGGGTCGGTGGCGGGATTCCACACCGAGTCGTCAATGCCGTTGACAATGCCCTCGACGACGGACGCGCGCGCCCGCAGCAGGCCGTCGAGCGCCATGCCGAACTCGGGCGTCATGATTTCGCGCGCGTAAGTCGGCGAGACGGTGGTGACGCGGTCGGCGAACTGCAATCCGCCTTTGAGATAGCCGACGCCGTCGAAGTACTCGACCCCGTCGATCGACATCGCGCTCGCAGGGAGGCCGATCGCGCCGAGGATCGAAGCGGGGAAATGGCCCTGGAAAGCGAGATTGTGGATGGTGACGATCGTCTTGGGAGTCGAACCGCCGTCGTAATGCAGATAGACCGGCGTCAGCGCGGCCTGCCAATCGTGGGCGTGAACGACGTCGGGCGCATAGCCGGAGACCGCGCCTTTGGCGAGGTCGGCGCCGACCCGCGCCAGAGCGGCGAAACGCTGGGCGTTGTCGCCCCAGTCGCGTCCGTCTGGGCCCAGATAGGGATTGCCGACCCGGTCGAAGAGGTGCGGCGCGTCGAGCACGAACAGATCGAGGCCCGCGGCGCGGCCGGCAAGCACGCGCGCCGGCCCGCCCAACAGGTCGGCGTACGCGCGCACTGGCTCGGCGGACTCGAGCTTGGCGACGAGCGGCTTGTAGCCGGGCAGAAGCGTGCGGATCGCGACGTTCTCGCGCGCCAGCGCCACCGGCAATGCGCCGGCGACGTCGGCGAGCCCGCCGGTCTTGATCAGCGGGTAGATTTCCGAGGCGATCGACAGGACGGCGAGTGCGGTCATTTCGCCATCTTGTCGAGCATGGGTTGGGTGATCAGCGTCACGCCGCCCTCGGTGCGGCGAAACCGCTTGGCGT
>Ga0181535_10004627_pt1 | contig 15164 bp, 5 predicted proteins | sample PEATcosm2014_Bin_44_FD_119774 | JGI IMG/M metagenome (GOLD analysis project Ga0181535, IMG submission 119774) | Peatland microbial communities from MTU Mesocosm Facility, Houghton, MI, USA - PEATcosm2014_Bin17_30_metaG | ecosystem: Environmental > Terrestrial > Soil > Wetlands > Peat | place... | reverse complement strand
CTGCTCTTGACCGCGATGGCTTCCAGCGTCTCTGTTGCACTCACCGTAATCGCGCCGCTGTAGACGCTGGACGAAGTTGTGGGGGTGGTGCCGTTGGTGGTGTAGTAGATGGTTGTGCCGGCGGTTGCATCGCCGATGGTCACCGACTGGGATGTGGTGTAAGTGCCGGCTGCCGGCGAGAAGGTGGGCGCAGGCAACACCGGGTTGATGGTGTAGATGGCTGTCGCCGCAGGGCTGTTGGTATAGCTGCTCTTGACCGCGATGGCTTCCAGCGTCTCTGTTGCACTCACCGAAATCGCTCCGCTGTAGACGTTGGACGAGGTCGTGGGCGTCGTGCCGTTGGTGGTGTAGTAAATGGTTGTGCCCGCGGTCGCGTCGCCGATGGTCACCGACTGCGATGTGGTGTAAGTGCCGGCGGCTGGCGAGAAGGTGGGTGTGGGCAACACCGGGTTGATGGTGTAAGCCGCCGTTGCTGCCGGGCTGTTGGTATAGCCCGTTTCCACTGCGATCGCTTCCAGCGTCTCTGTCGCGCCCACCGTAATCGCTCCGCTGTAGACGTCGGACGAGGTCGTGGGCGTCGTGCCGTTGGTGGTGTAGTAGATGGTTGTGCCCGCGGTCGCGTCGCCGATGGTCACCGACTGCGATGTGGTGTAAGTGCCGGCGGCTGGCGAAAAGGTGGGAGTGGGCAATATCGAGTTGATGGTGTAAACCGCCGTTGCTGCCGGGCTGTTGGCGTAGCCCGTCTCCACCGCGATGGCTTCGAGCGTCTCCGTCGCACTCACCGTAATCGCGCCGCTGTAGACGCTGGACGAAGTTGTGGGGGTGGTGCCGTTGGTGGTGTAGTAGATGGTTGTGCCCGCGGTCGCGTCGCCGATGGTCACCGACTGCAACGTGGTGTAAGTGCCCGCTGCTGGCGAGAAGGTGGGCGCAGGCAACACCGGGTTGATGGTGTAGATGGCTGTCGCTGCCGGACTGTTGGCGTAGCCCGTTTCCACTGCGATCGCTTCCAGCGTCTCCGTCGCGCTCACCGTGATCGCACCGCTGTAGACGCTGGAAGAAGTTATGGGCGTCGTGCCGTTGGTGGTGTAGTAGATGGTTGTGCCGGCGGTTGCATCGCCGATGGTCACCGACTGCGACGTGGTGTAAGTGCCGACTGCCGGCGAGAAGGTGGGCGTGGCAGCGACAGCGACATTTCCCGCAGGACTCACATACGTCCACGACAGCACATTCTGTGTTGCAGACAGGCCGCCCGTAGCGCCTGTGAATCCCACATAGGCTGTATTACCTCCTACCAAGCTGGGGATGTTCACTGTGAAGACCTCCGTCACCGTGGCGTTGGTCACTGTGTCGGTCAGCGTCATGGTCAGAGTGGTCCCGTTATAGACCAGTTGCGCGTTCATGAGGTCTCCGCTGTGCAGATTGATCCCTGTGGAACTCAGATCCACCGCGGGCACCGTCGGTACCGCACCGCCGGTATACAGCCCCGTGGAATCGCTGCCCTCGCCAGAGTTGTTGTACAGGTCGAACTTCACCGCTACACTGTTGGCAATTCCCTCATAGCCCAGTCCGCCTCCACCGTCGCCCAGCGACCAGATATTGTCGCCCTGAATCGTAAACGTCATGCCGTCAGCCGAGGCGTTCAACTGCTGGAAGGTGAAGTTGGTAATGAAGCTCTGCACCGGGACCTTGGTCGTGAACCAGGCGGATCGTTCTTCTCCTGTTCCTCCGTCGGTCAGTTGCAGTATCCCACCGGTCACGGACGCGCCATAGTTCAGCGACAGGTTGCTGGCCGTGAATCCGCTGCTGGGATAGTTAATATAGGTGGTGCCTGGAGTGCCGATTGTGTAAGTCGCCGTGGCCACCGGGCTGCTGGTATAGCCGCTTTCCACCGCAATGGCTTCGAGCGTCTCTGTCGCGCTTACCGTGATCGCTCCGCTGTAGACCCTGGACGAAGTTGTGGGCGCAGTTCCGTTGGTGGTGTAGTAGATGGTTGTGCCCGCGGTTGCATCGCCGATGGTCACCGACTGGGATGACGTGTACGTCCCGGCCGCCAGCGAGAATGTAGGCGCCGGTAGAAGAGCTGCAATAGTATACGTGCCACCTGCAACCGGACTGTTGTTATAGCCTGTTTCCGCAGCTATGGCTTGCACCGTCTCACTCGCGCTGACGGCGATTGGAGCGCTATAGACCGTCGACGACGTTGTTGGAGTCGTTCCGTCAGTTGTGTAATAGATGGCGGTTCCGGCATCGGCATCGGCGATGGTCACCGTCTGCGCTGTCGAATAAGTGCCTGGGGACGGAGATAAAACCGGCGCAGGTAAGATGGGAGCGATACTATAGGCCGCAGTTCCGACCGCACTGGGCCCGTAGCCGGAGGCAACGGCGATCGCTTTCAATGTTTCCGAGACACTTATCGCGATTGGAGCGCTATAGACTGTCGACGACGTTGTTGGCGTTGTTCCGTTCGTCGTGTAATACATTGTCGCGCCCGCCGACCCGCTGCTAATGCTCACCGACTGTGCCGTGGCGTAGGCTCCACCGGGAGGGCTGAAGATAGGCGAGGTCGTAACCGGCAAGCCGTTCGATACGGTTGTATAGACCCACGTTTCAATCTTTTGGCTGGAAGTAAGTCCACTCGTCCCACCGGTAAATCCAACATAGGCAGTATTGCCGCCTACGATCGAGGGGATATTCACCGCCCAACTTGTGGAATAGGACGCTCCGGTGATCATATCTGTGATAATCATCGACAGAATAGTGCCGTTATAAGTCAGACTCACGTCGAACGTATCGTCGCTATGCAGGTCGATACCGGTTGTACTCAGGTCAATGGCAGGAACAGTCGGGCTGGCGCCGTTAGTATACAGACCTGTCGAGTCCGGACCCTCACCCGCCGCGTTGACGAGGTCGAATTTAACGGCGATGCTGTTGGCGATCCCCTGATATCCCAAACCCGCTCCGGCAGCGCCCAGAGACGTGTTGCTGTCGCCTTGGATCGCGAAGGTAATTCCTTCTCCAGCAGGATTGGATAACTGGAAGCTGAATTCGCTCGTGAATGCCTGGATGTTCACCGGCTGGTAGTACCATGCCGATCCGGCTTCACCGGATAATCCAGTCGTCAGTTGCAAGCGGGAGTCGTTGAGGTCAGTACTGCCATTCAGAATCATGATTCCCTGGGTCCCTGCAAAGCCCACCGGGAAGTCGATCCCTGTTTGTCCAGTATCGATGGTGTAAGTTGCGCTCGCCACATCGCCGTTCACCAATCCGGGAGCCACAGCGATCGCGTTCAAGGTCTCGGTAGCGCTCACCGTCACCGCTCCGGTGTATTGCGTCGAGGAGACCGTCGGCGTCGACCCGTCGGTTGTGTAGTAGATCGTGGCTCCGGAAGTAGAATCGGCGATGGTCACCGAAAGGGGCTGAGAGGAGGTGCTGCTGCCTGGATTGAAGGTTGGTGTACTTACCTGCGAGGAGTCGACATATATCCCGGAGGTTACCCCGCTCTGCGGGTAGCCAGGGGCACTCGCTATTGCCTGAATCGTAGTTGTTGCCGCGATGGCGATGGGGGTTGTGTATACCGCAGACGCCACGGTCGGCGTGCTGCCATCGAGGGTATAGTAGATCGTCGCTCCAGGCGTCGCGTCCGTCATACTCACAGCAAGACTGCCACCAAAGGTCTCCGCTGCCGGACTAAACACTGGATCCGATGCCAACTGCTGTCCAGTCAGCAGCCCATACACACTCAACTGGTATTGCGCGCCCACATATACTTTCCCATTCACTACCGTCGGCACTGTGAACTTAACCGCAACACCAGGGTTGTCGCGCGAGGGGTTCGTGCTGCTTGAGTAGAGCGTGGTGGACACATTAGTTGCGTTGTGCGCCATCAAAACGGAGGGGCCAGATGACATATATCCATCGGTCTCGAGGCTCCAGACAATTCCCTGCGTAGTCCCGTTGGCCGATATGACCGGATTCGCTCCCGGATAGCCGTATTTTTCAGAGGAGGTGGCGGTGGGGCCGGTAAGCAGTCCATTCACAAGCGGAAATGCCTTCAGAGTGTCAATCTGCCCCCAGTAATAGACCGTTCCATTCCAATATGCCGGCGTGCTCCAGGCGCCCGTGTTCCCGACTGCATTCGGCAGCTCCTGTACGACCTGGTCGCCAGCGGTGTTATATCCCCCAAGATTCTGGCGATTGAGCAGATATGCTATGCCGGATTTCCCCGTCTGGACCAACAGATATGGATTACTTCCGGAAGTCTGAACGGGAACGATCATGAGGCCCCCGGATGCCTGGTCCATATCCCACTCATCCAGTTCGGCCTGGCCCGCCGGTGTGAAGTCATCCTGGATGGTCGGAACGCCATTGGTGAGGTCCAGGTTGAGAATGCTGTCTCCATAGTCCATGCCTGCCGCATACGGTGTAGTCGCCGTAAAATCGCCATTTCCGGTGGACAGGAACATCCGGCCATAGGGATGATTGACCGGATCGAGCACATCGGCTGCCAAGCCAGCGCCGCTCATCCATACACCGCCCCCGACGCCGTTTGGAGAGGTACAGAATGCGCCTGTCTGCTGCAGAGTCTGTTCGTTGTATCCCAGGATCCATCCATGCCACGGGCCGTTGTCGCCGTGAGAAGCGAATCCGATATAGATGATGCCGTTCAGCAGCAGGAGCCCAGGCCGCTGGTTCTGCCATTCCGGGTCAAACGTGAGCGTTCCGCCTACGCTGCCGTTTCCGGTGCCGGGAACCGTCGCGGTAATCACCACCGGGCCGCCATACTTCTCCGCTCCAGAAGTCACGTCAAGGGCGTGCAGCCGCAGGAAAAAGTTACTGCCTTCCTGGGTAAAGCTCACCACATAGAGCGTTCCGCTCGCCGGATCGATGACCGGGGTTCCTGTAATCCCCAACTCGGGAATGATATCGGTGCCTACGGTATTCGAAGAAACCGTAGTGGCTCCCGCCGCGGCTCCGTGCGCCGCGGTAAGCATCGAGGCAAACCAGAGTGGGTTTGCATTGGCGCCGCCGTTATTGTCGGCATCGAAGGCATACACGCTGTCATGTTCGGTCGCAACGAACACTACATTATGCGACTGTCCGCCTATCGTAACGTTCGGAAGATAGAGCGGCTGCGCGTAGACGTATCCGTCCACGGCCTGCGAAAAGAGCTTGCCAAACTGCGTGGGATTCACATTGGAAGTATTCAGGATAATCTCGTTGAGGTTCTGCCCCGTCCGCCCGATGTCATTGCGCCAAGTAGTGACACCGACCTGCGCATTCATCGGGAGACTGGCAACCGCTAGAAGAATTCCTGCTCCAAACAGAGCCCGTAGGCACCTGCCCCGCCCCGTCACGGTCTGGCGGGATTCATGCAAGCTTGGCATACTGACCTCGTCCTTGCTGGTCTTCTCGATCTTCAGGCGAGAACCAGCATCTCCTGCCCGAGCCCTACATTCCATGGTGCCGGCACGTCGAACTTGCGCTCTCCGATCTTGCTTGCCGACAGACTTGATTTCGCCGATAGCCCCGTGTTTCCATCGCAGGCTGCAACGATCGACGGAAATTAAAGAGAGAGATACTGCACGGCGCACTAAGCTCGTTGGAGTTACGCCTCTTTGAACTCGGCCAAGCCTGTTCTCTTCTCCGAATCGATGCGCAAAAGAACGCTGATCGGAGGCCCCCGAATCGGCTTGGGACGGCTTCTATTGCTGAGTTGTTGACCCTCGTTGCCTGGAAATTGGGGAAGTACTCTTTTGCAATTGGGGAATACTAGTGAAGGCATTGTAGCCCGAGAATGCTAAAGCATCCATAATAATTTGGTAATGCGCAGTGGTAACCAAGGAAGCTATGAGTGAAGATCAATTTATTGTCGTATCCGGATTCATGAAACCCGCATCAACCTTGGAAGGTCAGATAATTCGGCTTCGATCTGCAGTTCCACTCGGCGGACAACCTAAGCCGCAATCGGCCGTGTACACGCAAGAACATTTTGCTTGCCACGACATCCGCAATCATGCAATCTCCCAAAGAGAGGATTGGGATGGGAATCGCGATCTGGAAGTCGTGGCGACAGTTGACTTTCGCATTGGCCTCGCTCGCGCTGGTGGGAGGAGGAGCAAGACTGGCCGCGCAGCGTCTGCCGCAGCCGAAGTCTTTCCCCATCTCTCTCATAGCGGAGGAACGGGAACGGAGCAAGGCTCTGCCTAGAAACCTGGCTTGGAGCCCGGACGGCAAGGTTCTTAGCTTTATTCGAGCGACCCCGAGGCCGGGCAAAGCTGGACATACTTCCCCAAGCACCGCAATCTGGAGCATGGATGGCGCGAGCGGGAAACAAAAGCTTCTTGTATCGGATGCAGAGATAGCCGCCGCCATTGGCGACGACCACTCCAAATCTGTGCCGAGCGGCGAAGAGGACGAAGACGCCAGACGCTGGCAGCTTCAAGATTATGCCTGGGCTCCGGACGGGCATGCTCTGTTGCTTGCGACTGGAGCCTCACTCGCATGGTTTGATCTCGACACTCATTCTTCCCGGCACTTGGTGACCGATCGGGCAGATCTCAGCAATCCTCAGATAAGTCCCGACGGGCGCACCGTCAGTTTTGTGCAGGACCACACGCTGTGGCTGGCAGATATCGCAACGGGAGCTGCTCATGCATTTGCGCCCGGGGGAAACACCGATCTGCGCAAGGGCGAACCGGACTGGGTTTATTCCCATGCATTGGGATTGCATTCGGCATACTGGTGGTCGCCAGACTCGTCCTCCATTGCCTGGCTAGAGACGGATGACCGTGCGGTCGACAAATACCCCCTGCGCAATTCGAATGGCGATGAGCACTCGATCGCCTATCCCAAGCCCGGAGGGGCCATTCCCGCCGTGCGCCTTTTCGTGCAAGCGGTCTCTGGCCGCAAGCCGCTCCAGATTGACATCGGCAGCGTGGCGAATATCTACATTCCCAGGGTGCAGTGGTTGCCTAACGGCAAACATCTTGCCATTGAGCGCCTCAGCCGCGCCCAGAAGACATTCGATCTTCTCCTAGCGGACCCGGCCACAGGAAAGACGCGCCCGATCCTGACCGAAACGAACCCCTACTGGATCAATCTGAGCGGCGATCTGCGATTTCTTAAGGACTCGAACCGTTTTCTCTGGTCCAGCGAACGTTCAGGTTATCGCCATCTTTATCTTTACGACCTTTCTGGGCGCCAACTCGCCCAGCTCACGCAAGGGAACTGGGAAGTCAGTTCACTGGTTGGCGCCAATGAAACTGCGGGCGCTGTCTACTTTACAGCAACCGAGGCGAGCCCTCTGGAGCGCCAACTGTATCGCGTGAATCTGGATGGAACGGATTTTAGGCGCATCACGCAAGAGAGGGGAACTCACGACCTGCTACCCTCGCCCTCTGGCGATTACTTCCTGGATATCTGGTCAAGCCATGCCGCACGACCCCGTCAGGAAGTGCTGCGAGCCGACGGAAGCAAAATCTCGAGCCTGAGCGACGCAGCGCCCGACGACCCGGCAACGATCCAGCTCAAGAATCAGCCCAGCCCTATCGAATTTCTCACGGTGAAGACGCACCTCGGCGTCGATCTGAATGCCTGGATGATCAAACCTCCAGAGTTCGATCCCGCGCGGCAATACCCGGTGATCTTCTATGTCGCCGGCAAGCCTGGAGAGCAGGCTGTGCGGGACGCCTGGGGCGGCGATATTTTTCTGTGGTTCGGGCTGATGGCGCAGAACGGTTATGTCGTCTTCGCGATCGATAACCGTGGGACCGCTGGACGCGGTCATCTCTTTGAGGAGCCGGTGCATTTGCGGTTTTCCGCGGCAGAGATGGCAGACGTGCGGGACGGAGTTCAGTATTTGCGCACTCTAGCCTGGATCGACAAGACGCGTATCGGAATCTGTGGATTCGGGTACGGAGGATTTCTGGCGCTCCACGGCATGCTCGATCGCCCCTTGCTTTTCAAGGCGGGGTTTGCCGGTTCTCCGATTACGGATTGGCATCTGTATGACGCGGTCTTTGCCGAGCGATATCTGGAGGATCCGGTGCGCAACCAAGACGGATGGCTCTCTTCTTCTCCTGTGGAGAATGCCAAAAACCTCAACGCGCCGCTCCTGCTTGCGCAGGCGACGCTGGACGAGACGGTGCACCAAGAAAACTCTCTGATGCTGCTGGATGAGCTTTTGGACAAGGGAAAGTATGCCGACATCTTGTTGTTTCCCGACCGCCGGAGTTTGTTCGAGGATTACGGGGCGCGGCTGGTCCTTTTTCAGCAGCTCACGGACTTCTTCGTCAAGAATCTGTGAGAGAAAACAGCGCTGGCGCTTGGAGCGGAGCGAGTATCCGCCTCATTCCGTCAAAAAAACCGGATAAGAGCGATTCCTGGAGACGATGTCTTTGCTTTGAATCGGGCGCTGCTTTCCTGCCCGGGAGGCGGTGGGGGAACAGTCATTTGACTAATCGCCAAACTCCACCCGAAGCCCGAGGCTGACGAGGCGCGGGGTTCCCAGCGTGAGAAGTGGCGTGCGGCCCACCTGGATGGAGCGGTCGCAGAGATTCTCGCCGGAGGCAAAGAGGTTCAGGTGCTGGCCAATGTGGTGCTCGGCGAAGGCATCAAGGCGGAAATAGCCGCGCAGTAGAAGAGTGTTGAGATCGTCATCGAATTGGTGTCCGCTCAGGCGCCCCTGCACGCTCAGCAGGCCCATGCGGGGCTGACTGAGACGCACTTGCGCGGTGGCCATGTTGTGCGGGACCTCGGGAATCCACTTGCCTACCAGTTGCGGCTCGGGCGCAAATTCGGTAACGGTGGCATCCGCAAACTGCCAGCCACCGATCAAGGAGATCCAGGAGGCGGGCTGGGCGGCGTAATCGAGCGAGATGCCCCGGCTCTCGATCTGTCCAAGGTTCTCGCGTTTCAGAAGGTTGGCGCCGAGTGTGAGCGCGGTGATGGGGCGATTGACCTGGGTCCAGAAATAACTGGCGCGCAGGCTGGAGCCCACGCGGCGGAGGTCGGTCTGGAAGCCGGTCTCCCACCCTGTGGCGCGTTCAGAGCGCAGATCGGGGTTGGGTTGGGTAACCTGCTGGCCAACCTGGCCGGTGCGGTAGAGTTCGTTTTCCGTGGGAGCGCGGTAGGCGCGGAAGGCGGTGGCATTCAAAACCAGCCACGGTGTCACACGGCGCGTCAACCCGAGCCGCGGGTCGAAGACGGTTTCGGACAGAGAAGGAAGCGGCGCGGCCGAGGCAGATGCGCCATATTGGCGGGAATCGAAATTGCTGAAGTGGTCGATGCGGCCACCGGCGCTGACGGTCCAGTTGCGAGGAGTGACGAGTGCCTCGCCATAGACGCCGCTTTGGCGCTGGTGGGCGGAGGTGTCGAGCACGCCGCCCGCTCCAGTAAAGAGGGTCTCAAGGTCTTCGGCGCGGATGTCGCGGGTGTCGGCTCCTGCAATGAGGAGGGCATGGGCGCCAAGAGATTGCCGCCAGCGCGCCTGTGCACCCAGTTCATCCGCGGGGTCCAATCCAAAGCGGGTAAGGGTCTCAGAAGCGCGGTTCGCAGCAATGCTGGAGAAGGTCTGACGGAAGATTTCGTTACCGCCAAAGATGCGGAGCGATAGATGGTTCCAGTCCGCTCCACCCGCGCCCCGCCATAGGCGCGTACCGTTGTATTGCAGAAATGTGCCGTTGTGGCGGATCTCGTCAAGGGCATCGGCCCGGAGGAAGAACCGTTCGCCGCCGCCCAGGTCGCGTTCGGCCTCGATCATGGCATTGTGGGCGTGAACATTCGAAGGTTGATCGATGGGGCCGCGCAAAGCGGGAGCGACAAGCGTATAGCCGTCTGTGGCTGTGACGCCGCCAGCAACGAGGCCGGACCATGCTCCAGCCTTCCCGGTCGCGAGCATGGAATCGTCACTTAGACTCTCGGAGCCGCCGCTGAGGAAAAGCTGGAAACCTGTGCTCTGCGGGCGCACGGGGATGATGCTGATAACGCCGCCGATGGCGCTTGATCCATAAAGATCGGAGGCGCCGCCGCGCACCGCTTCTACCGAGTGGACAGCCAGTTCGGGAAGTTCTTCCCAGTGAATCCAGCCTCCATACGGATCGTTGAGGGGGACATCGTCGAAGACCACGAGGGAGCGGCTGGCTGCTGTCGATCCCAACCCACGCAGCGAGACGCCCTCGGTGGTTGGGTTGGCGACGAGAGAGCTGGAGCGGCGATACAGCTCAAAGCCTGGGATCTGGCGCAGCTTGTCGTCGAGCGCCGGAGAAGACGCTTGCCGGAGTTGGCCGGCGTCGAGCACACGGGTGCTGGCAGGGCTCTCGGAGCTATCAAGAGGCGAACGGTAGGCAGTAACGACAACAGTCTCCAGCGGCCGGTCGAGAACGATCAGGATGGGTGCGGCAGAAGCAACTGCAAGACGCACGGGCGCAAAATGTGCTGCCTCGACTCGGATGCGCCGGATTCCGGCGGGCAGGATGAAACTGCCGTCGGTTCCGGTGGTGGCGAGAAGATGTCCCGCGAGGTCGGCGATTCTGGCTCCGGCCACAGGGCCTCCCAGCCCATCGAGCACCTTGCCGGGCAGGGTTCTGGGAGGCTGCGAATTGGCGATTCCGCTCGCCACACCAAGAAGAAGCAAGAGAATACTCAGGCGGCATCGGCAAATGAGAAAGCTTGTAATGGAGAATCCCGCAGCAAGAGAATGCCCTGCGGCAGGAAGCGCACTCTTCGCCGGAGCGGCCGGCCATGCGATACGGACTCTGAAGTTTATGGCAGGAATCAGGGTCGCTTCTCCAAAGTAAGGTGAGAGGGCAAAAAAGCCTGTGTGGAATAGCGCGGCAAGTTAACTTCAGGGAGGTACGATGATGGTCACAATTCGAGGCGACAGCGCAGATGGTATCTCAACGCATCTCTCATCTGGCGTGAAAATCAACCGAAAATGCGCAGGACTCTGAGCCGTCGTCTTTCCACACCGTCGCATCGGCAAAGTCAATTTCTTGCACAACGACCGTTTCACCCGTGCGATGGATGTCCACAGATTCGGTTGCCAAGTCCCAGGTAAACACTTTCTTCTTCGTGGGCTCCAGACCGGCGGAATACTTGAGATTATCCGGGTAGGGGCGAGGAGAACCGCCGGAATCAAGCAGCGATAAACTGAAGGTGACGGTCGAGATCTGTTTGCCGGCATCGTTGCTAAACCTGACCCGGAGTTGTGGTTTGGACTGTCCGCCCTGATGGTTGTAGCTCAGGTCAACCTGGTCTATGACAAGAGGACATTTTTGCGCATCACTCTGCGCCTCGGCTCGCATCGCACAGCAAGCAAGACAAAGCGCTAAGACCAACGATGTTATATCCGCTCTCATAAGCGACTCGGTCGCCCGGCTTCATCGTCCGAAGAAGGATTATAGTTTGAACGCGTGCAGGTCGATTGTCAATCGCTGAAGAAGTCTCACCAGCCCCTTATTTGCAACCTCACAGGACAGTTGCGCATCACAAAGGCATGGTGGCGGAGATCCCCTTGCGGGCAGCTTACCTCGAGGCAAGCAGAGAGCAGGAAACAGACCTCCTGCTCGATATGGAACCTACCCGGAATTGCTCAAAGCCGTGACGAGGACCTACGTCCATGAAGAATCTCTTTGCCCTTCTCCTGCTCGGAGCAGCACCACTCTTGGGTCAGGTCAACTATGGGGAAGTACGCCTGAAGATCACCGATCCATCGGGTGCGGCGATCGGCGCTGCCGTCGTGTTCACCTGCTCCGGCAATGGTTATGAACAATCATTTAGCACCGGAAGCGGCGGTATTGCATTCATCAAGCAGATTCCATACGGTGTCTATCAGTTGCAGGTGAGACAGCCCGGATTCTCGACTTATACAAAGACAGTCGAAGTCCACTCTGCTCTGCCTCTCGATCTGGCCGTACAACTCCGTCTGGCTACGGAAGTCACTCAAATCAATGTAGCCGCCACCGGCACATCGATCGACCTCTATCGCCCGTCCGCAGCTATGCAGGTCGGCGGCAAAGAAATCCAGCTACGACTTTCTTCTTTGGCCGGACGCTCCGTTCAGGATTTGGTCAACTCTCAACCGGGATGGCTCTATGAAGGCAATGCCGTTCTCCATCCCCGTGGCTCCGAATACCAGACTCAGTTCGTTATCGACGGCATTCCACTTACCGATAACCGCTCTCCGGGTTTCGGTCCCGAGATAGAGGCGGACGACCTGGAGTCGATCAGTATTTACACCGCGGGGTATCCAACAGAGTTCGGCAGAAAGATGGGTGGGGTAGTCGAACTGAACACACGGCGCTTCACCGATCCAGGTTTGCACGGCCAGCTTGTCCTTTCGGGAGGCAGTTATCATACTGCCTCCGCCTATGGTCAGCTCCAGTACGTATGGGGAAGGAATACGCTTGGCGCGAGCGTCTCCGGCGGCATGACCAGCCATTATCTCAACCCTGTTGTGCCGCAAAACTACACCAACACCGGTACGATAGGAGACTTCTCCGCTCGATATGACCGGGACCTTACCGAGAGCGATCGTCTGAGTTTCAGCGTCCGCCACGAGTTATCGCGATTTTTGATACCCGACGAACTCGTACAGGAGCAGGCCGGCCAAATTCAGAATGGGGATAACTTCGAGACGATGGGAACAGTCAATTACCAGCATATCGTCACTCCAAACAGTCTGGTCGAAATCGCAGGGATGGCGCGAGACAATGCCAACGATCTCTATTCCAATCAAAACTCGACGCCGATTATCGCCTTTCAGCATAATGAATTTCATGAAGGCTATTTCAAGGGGACGTTCTCTCTTCATCGGAGCCATCAAGAGTGGAAGGCAGGCGTCGAATCGGACGCGATCTTCTTGCATGAAAACTTTAGCTACATCATCACCGATCCTAGCCAATTCGACGACAATACGCCTCCGAGCCTGACCTTTGTTGCGCAGCGGCCCGACCTGGAACAGGCCGGCTTCGCCGAGGACACAATTCGGCTGAGTAAATGGACCCTTGGAGCCGGTCTGCGCTGGGATCATTACCAGCTCCTTCTCAACCGGAACGCCGTTAGTCCCCGCATTTCGATTGGCCGTTATCTCTCTTCGCTCAATATGGTGGTTCACGCTTCCTATGATCGAGCCTTTCAGACACCATCGTTTGAAAACATTGTTCTCACCAGTTCTCCACAGATCGATGCACTCAGCAGTCAGTTTCTTCGTTTGTCGGTTCAGCCATCCACAGGCAATTACTACGAAGGCGGTTTAACAGAGAGCTTCTTCGACGGGATGCGCCTGAGCATCAACGTCTACCGGCGCGACGTTAAGAACTATGCCGATGACGACCAGCTCCTGAACACCGGCGTCAGCTATCCTATCGCCTTCGACAAGGCTGTCATCTACGGCGCCGAGGGCAAGCTGGAGGTCTTACAACTGAAGAAACTCAGCAACTTTGTCAGCTATTCCTACACGGTGGGCAACGCGTGGTTTCCTGTTACCGGGGGACTTTTTCTTGGCGACGATGTCAGCGGCGCTCTCTCTCAACTTACCGGTCATTTTCCAGACTCGCAGGACCAGCGCAACACACTGAGGACCCGCTTTAGATACCAACTCGCGCCAAGCATCTGGTTCGCTTCGGGCGCGACCTACGGATCGGGACTGCCCTTCGAATACGAAGGAACCGAGGCAGAAGCGCTGGCCGAGTACGGCCCGGAGATGATCGGCCGACTCAACTTCGCCCGCGGACGCGTTCGGCCAATGCTGGCCGTCAACTCCTCTGTTGGAGCCGATCTATACAAACGGGAGAAGATGAACATGCGCTTTCAGATTGATGGCGACAATCTGAATAATCGTCTCAACGTCCTCGATTTTGGCGGTCTATTCTCCGGCAATGCAATCAATCCAGCCCGCAGCTTCATAGCCCGCCTCAATACGAATTTCTAGCGCGGCATCTCACTCAGTTGATTTTTATCGAGCACGGTCTGATTGGTCGTGGCAGGGATAGCTCTCGCGGGCTGTCCTTACCCGGGACCTTAGCTCAATTGTCCGTCCAACGCCATCCATTCTTAAAATGGGTTGGTTTTGGGTTGGCCAAGCACAATGACCTCTATCCGCAATGAGTAGAAGTCCGTCAGCTCCAGTAGCTTAATTTTGGCTGCGAGGCCGGATTTGTGCAGGACCCATTAGAGTTCCAAATGTATGCGGAAAGCGCCTTGTCTTACAGCCGTCGGTGACGCTTGTAACTATTCGAATCAATTGGAAACTGAAGGGACGGCGCGTCATTAATTTTCAGATGCGCCACCCCGCATACACATCCTTTGAATTGAGGCAGAAGAAGAAATGCGACATTCGTTGCCGACTTGATCTGTATGCGGCACGAGAGTAGAAGTTTTGCAGGCCTTTTGTTTGCTTGCATACAGCCGCTGTTTTCAGTATGGGACGAGGGGAATCGGACCTTCTGTCCGCTTTTTGTCCACCTCCTGTTTGCGACGGTTTCTTCAACAGCTCCCAAGTAAACAGGCCATCGTTCACAGCGGGCGGATGCTCCTCCTACGCGAGCAGCCGCGCTGGCCGCCTAGGTGCACCACGCCCTCTCTGCTATCCGCGCCGATGTGCGCCTTCAGGCCGAAATACCACCGGTTTTCCTTCTTCGTCCGATGCTCTCCGGGTCGCGCTCCCCGGTCGGGTTCTTGGTCGAACTCGGCGCGTGGATGATGGTTGCATTCACGATCGCGCCAGTAGTGATGCTGCCGGCTGCTCACGTCTATGGGTGTTTGACTCACACCGAGAAAGGTCAATTTTAGGATTGAAAGGCAGTCGGCCATAGGCCGATTTGTTCTTCCTATAAAACGGTGGGTCGCCCGGACGGCTTACGTTTGAAATACACGACAATGCCATGAAAAGCGGTTCCCAGGTTTGTGAGGGGAGGTGCGCAGCAAAAAAGAGCTGACCGGCTTGCCGGTCAGCTCGAAGGATTGCAAGAGGACTTGAATCTACTGTGGGGGCTCGACGGACTCCTTTGCCGGCTTCGGAGCCTTGTGCTTTATCGGAGCCGCGGCAAGAGGCTTGCGCACCTCAGGCTTCACCACGGTCTCGTCCACCGCGGTGGTTCCCTGCACGTCGGCTGTGAAGGTCGCTCCGGAGGGCACCAGGTAATCTTCCACCGTCTGGCCGTCCG
>Ga0181535_10004626_pt1 | contig 15165 bp, 14 predicted proteins | sample PEATcosm2014_Bin_44_FD_119774 | JGI IMG/M metagenome (GOLD analysis project Ga0181535, IMG submission 119774) | Peatland microbial communities from MTU Mesocosm Facility, Houghton, MI, USA - PEATcosm2014_Bin17_30_metaG | ecosystem: Environmental > Terrestrial > Soil > Wetlands > Peat | place... | reverse complement strand
TCCCACGGCGTGTGCGGCAATCCGCTGGGCCGGACACCGCGCAGCGCAGCGGGCAGACCGGCGACCGCCGCGTCGAAATCCAGGTGCGCGCCGCCGCCGTCCAGCAGGTAGATCAGGTGTTCCCGCAGAGATTGATCTTGGGTCATAACTCTTACTATTCTTGGGCATCGGGGTGCTGGAAAACAAGCGGGGCTCAAGCCCCGCGCGGACTAAAGTCCGCCCTCCTTTCCATTTGGTTTGGCGGGCGAGGGTGAAGCATCGCTGAATTGCTCCACCGACTTGCCGTACTCGGCGCGGTAGATGACGTCGCGCTCGCCGGTCTCGGGATTCACCCAGGCTACCTGGAACCTGGGCGCCAGGTGGTCGGCTTCGTGGTTTGCCTTAGGTTGTTCCGGCTGTCTCTAGCGGGCGGCCTTGATGCGCTCCAACTCCTTGTAAGCCTTGAAGTAGGTACGCTCCAGGCGGCATTGAATTTGGGTCATGCGGCCCAAGATGGCGGCCTGGGCTTGGGCGGACGGTTCATCGGCATAGCACCTGGCTTCGAAAGCTCCGGCGCGCACCAGTTTCCACTGGGCGATGGCGGCCTGGTCGAAACCAGTACTGCTCGGCGGGATTCTCAGGCTGGTAAAGGCCCTGGAGGCCGGCGTGGATCTGGTCAAAGTCTTCCTGATGCTCGCCGGGCACGACCATGGTACGGGCGCGCAGGCCGTGGAGGAGCGCGTTCATGGAGGCGGCCTTTCCCTGGAGAGTTTTCGGACCGGTAGAATGCCGTGCGTTGCGGCGATTTGCCGCGATTTGTCTCTTTGTTGCCATGTAGTTACCTCTTTCTGAACCAACGGAGCCAATAGGGCGAACTGCGCTCGCCGACATCGACAAAAAGCGTCGATGTCAGGAGCGGGCGATGGGGCGATGGGGCGACGCGGCGATCCTTTCAATCCGGGTATTGATGCGCTGGTAGTCGCCTTGCGGGCGTTTAATGTTGGTTCGCGCACCGTATGGGGCCGGTTTATGTTTGCAGGTCTTCGGCCGAGCTACCCCTTCGGCGAGACCCACGTCAGTTACAACGGCGGCGAGATCCTGGGATCCGGCGAACGTCGCGCATCGTGACGGCGATTGCGCGTGCGTCGTCCCCACCGCCGAATGACAACGCACCTCCAGGCCCTGATACGCCCCTGGTGGACCGAACACGTGCAAGCGGCCGGCTTTCAAGTGATCGAGCCTGGCACGCGGCCGCTTACCTTGTATGTTCTGGCGCGCCGATTATGACGTTGCCCAGGCGGGGACGATCGATTATCTCGGAATCTGGAATCCGGGATTGAACGGGATAGGACCGGCCACGTAGTACATAGGGACAAGCCAGTCCGCGGGGCCGTCGATTTGCTGCCAGCCCGGGCAACCGTTGGTGTTGCAGGGCGTTCCGGTATACTGCCAGGCCGTGCCATCTCCGCGATACTGATAGACGGTATTCGATCCGACGACCACAGAAACTGAAAACGGGTTGCTGTCGATCTTTATCCAGCCGCCGCAATTGTTGCCGATGCAGGTAGGTCCGGTGTAATACCATATCGACCTATCGCTGTAGTGCATCTGGTAGAAGCCGGCGTCGCCGGCGAAAATATAGCCCGTGTCCGGGTTGTTGTCGACTTGCAGCCAACCGCTGAAACAATATTTGTGCGGGAGGCACGGCCCCTTGGGTGTTAACTGCCAAAGGGAGTTGCCCGAGCCGATTATGTACAGATAGCTTGGCCCGGCAGCCAGCGTGCCGTCGTAATACGGGTTGTTGGTGCTAGGCCATGCAGGACAAATTCCGCCGCTGCAAGGCGTCCCCGGATACTCATATATATATGCGTTGCCGGTTTCTCCGAAATACAAGCTGGCCCCCGCCGTCAGGACGCCCGGCAACGAGACGTTGAGCAGCGCCCAACCAGGACAATAACCACTAATGCAGATTTGGCCGGTATACTGCCAGATGGACGAATCCCAATGGATTTGATAGAGAGTGCCTCCCGGGCCGGTTCCGATCGCCGCGCCCTGAGGGTTGTCGTCCAGCATCACCCAGCCGGCGCAATCGTTGGCGATACAGGGCGTGCCCGTATATTCCCAGATCGAGCCGTCAGTGTGCATTTGGTAAAGGTTGATTCCACTCGATGCAATCATATACGTACCTGGATTGGAATCGAGTTCCATCCAGCCGCCGCAGCCGTTGGCATTGCAAGGCTGTCCCGTGTATTCCCAGATGCTCCCGTCGGCGTTCATCCTGTAGAGGTCTTGGCCCCAGGCGGACACCCCGCCAGCCATGATGCAGGCTGCCAGGAAGACAATCCTTTTCCCACTCTTCATTCTCATCGTCGTTGGTCCCTTCTAATCGTTCGCGGCGCACGCCGCTACCCGTACAGGCGCGGAAGGGCGTGGAAACGGCTAACTACTTTGGAGATTTATTTTGGAATACATCCGGATTCGGAACGGCTGCGTTCTTCTGCATTCAGGGGCACTGTTTTTCTTGCCGATGTGTGTGACTGAGGGTGGCAGGATCGGGGACGGGCCAGTCAAGATCTATTTATGCCACCCCGACGCGACCGCCTGGCAGATATTCGAGCGGCTATCGGGACAACGATTGCAATCAGCAGCCATGACGCTGGGGCGACCACAACGAACACGAAAGCGGGCTTCGACCTGGGAGGCCCCAAGGCAACATCCGCGTATAGGGCCAAAGAGCCCAGCGTGAGAACCAGCATCACAATATAAAGCGCCGCTCGGGTAGGAAACGACCAGCGCTTGGAAACGACGCTGGCCACCAGCAGGACCATGAATGGGGAGAGCACCCAGAGCGTGAAAAGTGCCGGCAGGATTCGGGAATGATTATGACGGCCTGCGTAGAGCGTCAAACCGGCCGATCCCACGGCCCCAGCCAGCACCGCGATCAGGGCTGTTGCGCGAAGGAGGCTAAGGCGTCCGCTCTCGGGCCAGGCGCCCTTAAGCTGTGAGGGCGTTCCATCGATTGGGGACTCGATCACGAAGGCTCCTTCGCCCTTTGCTCGTAAAAGTACTTTTAAGATTGTACAACGATTTCAAGTCCCCGTTACGGCAACGGGACCGGACTGCCGGAGGAAAAGCATTAGCTGGAGTCGCGTTGGAGCGGGGTAGAGTCGAGGATGGGCGCGGGTACTGACGCAATGGGCCGGCCCCGTTTCCCATCCCCGCTCATCAAACCGGACGTGCCCATTTCGGGCATCCGGCTTTCCGACTGGCTTCATCGTAGACCCACCTACACGCGGCCCGTGGTCCTTGGACTCGAAGTACCCCAAGGTCCCATACACCCGTTCCGCGGGGAACTGGCGAGTGCCTAGCGAGGTCACCTGGTGCCGCCGTCTCAGAAAGTTCCGCACACGACCTTCCCCCACTGGATTCGAGTGGGTCCTTCCCCCACTGGTAATCTGCCCCTTTAGGGCACACGCTGAGAGTCCCGGCCCAGAGGGCACCCCGGCTGAGAGCCTGCCCCACTTAATTGAGCAGGCGGCCCTGGCGCAGATAGGCCGGCGTGTCGAGGTCGTCCGGGTCGAAGGCCGGCTCCGGTTCGCCATTCACCAGCGGCTCCGGCGCAGCTTCGGGTGGGGCGGCCGCAACGGGCTCGGTCCAAAACGGCTGCGCGGCCGTCTCCACCGGAGCCTTGGGCGGCTCTTCCTGGGCGGGCGCGTACTGCGGCTGGAAGCCGGTGGCGATCACGGTGATCTTCACGGCGTCGGCCATGGACTCATTCATAGTCACGCCGAAGTTGATCTGGCCGTCCTCGCAATCGGCGGCTTCGCGAATGATGGAGCAGGCTTCATTGACCTCGTGCAGGCCCAGGCGGCTGGACCCCGTAATATTGATCAGCACACCACGCGCGCCGCTGATGCGCGAGTCTTCGAGCAGCGGCGAATTGATGGCCTGGCGGGCGGCGTCCACGGCGGCATTTTCGCCGCGTCCGACGGCGGTGCCCATCATGGCGTAGCCCATGCCGAGCATGGTGGACTTGACGTCGGCGAAATCGCGATTGATGATGCCGGGCGTATTGATGATGTCGCTGATGCCTTGCACGGCCTGTCGCAGCAGATCGTCGGCCAGTTTGAAGGCTTCGAAGAAGCTGGTACCGCGGGGGACCAGTTTCAGCAGCCGGTCGTTGGGAATAGCGATGACGGTGTCCACCGTGGAGGCGAGCTTCGCCAGGCCATGGTCGGCCAGGCGCATGCGGCGGCCGCCTTCGAAAGAGAACGGCTTGGTGACCACCGCGATGGTGAGCGCCTCCAGTTCCTTGGCCAGCGAGGCGATGACGGGCGCCGCGCCGGTGCCGGTGCCGCCGCCCAGCCCGGCACTGACGAAGACCATGTCGGCACCTTGCAGCAATTCGACGATTTTGTCGGTATTTTCGAGTGCGGCCTGGCGGCCGATCTCCGGGTTGCAGCCCGCGCCGAGCCCGTTGGTGATCTTGGCGCCAAGCTGCAGCTTACTGGGCACCTCGCATGCAGCCAAGGCCTGGGCGTCGGTATTCATGGCGCAGAACTCCACGCCGGGCATGCCTTCGCGATACAGACGCGCCACGGCGTTGCACCCGCCGCCACCCACGCCGATGACCTTAATGCGCGCCCCACCGGCGGCTTCTTCTTGAATCTCGTATTTCAAATCGTTTTCGGAGTCCATCAATGCCATAAAGCCTCCTTCAAAAAGAAGACAGAAGACAGAAGTCAGAAGTCAGAATCTCCACCCTGCGCCTTCTGACTTCTGCCTTCTGACTTCTGACTTCTGACTTCTGTCTTCTGCCTTTTCATTTCAAGATTTTTCCCAGCAGCCCATAGGACTGCCTTTGCAACTCGTGCTGCGATTTCAGTTTGGCCGAGTACATGGCTAGCCCGGCCGCGGTGGTCCAGGCCGGATCCGAGAGTTCGTCCGGCCAATCCCGGATACCTACGGGCAGCGCATTGGAGACCTGGCATTGGAGCACCTCTTCGGCGACTTCGCAGAGGCCTTCCAGGCGGGCGCCGCCGCCGCACAAGAACATGCCGCCCATCAGCGCGCCTTCCATGCTCACGCGGGCCAGTTCCCGCTGCACCATCTGGAACAGATCCAGGGCGCGGGATTCCAGGATACAATTCAACGTGCGCCGCGGCACATCGCGATCCTCGCGGGAGGCCACTTCGACGAAAGTGTTTTCGGCCGTGACATCGGCCCTCGCGCAGCCGAATTCGTGCTTGATGGTTACGGCATCCTCGAAGCCGATGCACACCCCGCGCGCCACATCGCGCGTGAAGTGGTCGCCGGAGATGGGCAGGCTCTCAGCCAATTGAAGGGCATCCCCGCGGTAAACCACCAACTCGCAGGATTGCGCGCCGATGTTGAGCACGGCGGCGCCTTCGCGGCGGTCCTCCGGCAGCACCGCGGCGTAGCAGGCGGCCAGGCCTTCGCAAACGGTGTCCTCCACGGCCAGATGCGCGAGGTTCACCGCGGTGACCAGCGATTCGTGCTCCCTTTGCGTGGTCATCACCAGGTGGACGTTGGCTTCAATCTGGTCGGCGATCATTTTGCGGGGATCGCGGTGGCCGGGATGGCCGTCCACCAGGAAATCCTGCGGGAACATCTGCAGGATCATGGCGCCTTCCGGCAGGCGCACACGCGTGGCGCGTTGGACAGCGCGGTTGACGTCGCGCTGTTCGACGCTACGCGAACGCCCGAGATCGTGCAGGCCGCGGCAATTGGCTCCGCGGACTGTCGCGCCGACTCCCACCACAGCGCTCTCCACGGAGACCTGGGCGTCGGCCTCGGCCTGTTGCAGCGCGGCCAGCATGCATTCCGAGACCGCGGACTGGTCGGCGATCAGTCCCTTCGCCCAGCCCCGGGAGGGGACCGATCCGCACCCCAGGAAGCGCATGCAGTTATCTTCTAGGAGGCAAATGACGCAGCGGGTCCAGGCGCTCCCGGCGTCCAGCCCCACGGCGTTGCATGTTTTGGGCGTGCTCATTATTTGGACTGCTCCTTGGCGGTAATGCGGTCGTCCAGACGCAAATCGAAGGTCGTGACATTGGCCGCGTGCTTGCGGATTTCCGGATAGTGGAGCAGGAAATTCTGCAGACGTTTTGCGTAATTCCCGTCGCCGAGATTGAGTTCGAGCGGGCGGCCCTCCACCTGGGCCACTACCGTGAGGTCGTCGGGAACGGCGGCGTTGACTTCGGAAACGTTTTGTCCGGCAGGGCCGAGGTCGTCCATAAGGGTCTGCATGGCGCGCACGCGGACGCGGCGCTCGGCATCGGTTTGATCGTCGCTCAGGCCGGTCATTACGGGGAAAGCGAACTGTGCGCGCAGGGGCGGATCGAGCAGCACGCCCTGCGCATCCACCAGCAGGAACCGCGCGGCCGAGCCGGAGCTGCGATGCAGCGGCAGGCTGACGAAGGCCACCGGCTGGCGCTCGGTGATGCGCACCAGGAGGCGGTTCGGCCAGACGCGCGAGACGGCGGCGTCTTCCACCCAGTCGACCGCCAGGAGGCGGCGGCGGCGCTCGTCGAGCGGCACGGCGAAGATGCTGCGGCCATAATCGCCGGCGAAGACGCGCAGCAGTTTGGCGCGCGCGGCATAGGTGACGCCCTGGAGGGTCAGCGCGCTGCGATCTTCGCTGGAGAAGATGAATTGCGGATCGCGGAGCACGTAACGATGGGCCTGGCGGGCGGCCAGCGCGCTGGAGACGAAGACGGCGCACCAGGCGCAGGCGGTGAGCCAAAAGCGCCAGCGAAAGGGGGGACGCGCTTTCTCGCGCGGCATCAGTTTGGCCCCCTTACCGCTTCTGCTGTTTCGGCTTGTTTCAAGCGTGCCAGCAACAGATCGCCGGCCTGCCAGACGTTGCCCGCGCCCAGAGTCATTACCAGGTCGCCTTCCTCGGCCACCCGCAGCAGGGCTTCGACGCCGCGTTCGATGGTACCCACGTATTCCACGCCGCGATGTCCAAACTGCCGGATACGCTCCGCCACGGCTTCGGCATTCACTCCTTCGATGGGGCGCTCGGAGGCGGCGTAAATGTCCAGAATCAGCACGGTGTCCGCGTCATGGAACGCGCTGCCAAATTCATCCAGCAGGTGGAAGGTGCGCGTGTAGCGGTGCGGCTGGAACAGGGCGTGGATACGCCGGAAGCCGCACAGGCGTGCCGCGGCGAGGGTGGCGCGGATCTCGGTGGGGTGGTGTCCGTAGTCGTCGATGACGGTGATACCACGCTCCTGGCCGCGCGTCTGAAAACGGCGGTCCACGCCGCTGAAGCTGGCCAGAGCTTCGCGAATCTTATCGGGCGCGACCTCCAGTTCCAGAGCCACGGCCGCCGCGGCGGTGGCATTCAGCACGTTGTGCCGGCCGGGAATGCGCAAATGGAAGCGGCCCAGTTCGGTCTGCCGGTAGCGCAGGCTGAAATCGCTGGCGAACGGGCCGCAGCAGATTTCGCCGGCTTCCAGATCGGCCTGAGTGCTGGCGCCGTAGGTGATGGTGCGGCGGCGGATGGAGGGCAGGATAGTCTTCACGTTATCGTCGTCCACGCAGACGATGGCAGCGCCGTAAAAGGGAACCTTGTTGACGAACTCGATGAACGCGGCGCGGATTTCTTCGAGCGAGGCGTAGTGATCCAGGTGTTCGCGATCGATGTTGGTGACGATGGCGAGGATGGGCGCGAGCTTGAGGAACGAGCCGTCGCTTTCGTCGGATTCGACCACCAGAAAATCGCTGTGGCCGACGCGCGCGTTGGAGCCGCCCATGGTGGCGACGCGGCCGCCCACCATGACGGTGGGGTCCAGGCCGGCATGATTCAGGATGGTGGCGGTGAGGGAGGTGGTGGTGGTTTTGCCGTGGCTGCCGGCGATGGCGATGCCGTACTTGAGGCGCATCAGCTCGGCCAGCAGTTCGCCGCGCGGGATCACCGGGATTTGCAGGCGGCGGGCTTCCTGCACTTCGGGGTTCTGTTCGTCGATCGCGGAACTGACTACCAGGGCACGCGCTCCGGCGACGTTGGCCGCGGCATGGCCTTCGTGGATGGCGGCGCCCATGGCGGACAGACGCTCGGTGATGGGGGTCAGCTTGAGGTCCGATCCGCTGATGGTGTAGCCGAGATTGAGGAGCACCTCGGCGATACCGCTCATGCCGATGCCGCCGATCCCCGTGAAGTGCAGGTGCTGCCGTCTAAAAAACATTATCTCCTCATATTGTTTCGGGTTGTTGGGGCTTGTGTCAATGAAAAAATACAGAAGGCCGATTGACAATCGGCCTGCAGGTTGCCAACCTGCCGCACCCTAGGCACGCGCCACCTCTTCCAGAACGTCGGCGGCGCGGTGCGCGGCTCCGGGATGGGCCAGGACGCGTGCGGCGGCTCCCATGCGGGCCATGCCGTCGGGATCGGCGGCCAGTTCGGCGACCGTTGCAAAGAGTTTTTCGGCGGTCATTTCGCGATCCTCCACCAGGCGCGCCGCGCCCGCGCGGACGAAGGCTTCCGCGTTGCGCAACTGGTGCTGGTCGGCGGCAAACGGGAAGGGCGAAAGAATCGACGGTTTACCCGCGGCCGCCAGTTCGGCGACCGCTCCCGCGCCCGACCGGCACACCACCAGGTCGGCCTGCGCGAAAGCGGCGGGCATGTCCGCGATGAACGGCAGCACTTCGCCCTCGAGGCCGGATTCCGAGAAGGCCGCGCGCAACTCGTCGCAAGCGGCGGGGCCGGTCTGATGGACGATGCGCACCAGCAGCGGCGCCGCACGAAACAGCGGCCAGCTTTGGCGCGCGGCTTGGTTCAGCGTGCGCGATCCCTGGCTGCCGCCGGTGATCAGCACGGTGAAGCGCTCGCCGCGCGGCTTGGGCGGGATGGCAAAGAACTCCTCGCGCACCGGCAGTCCGGTGAGTTCGGTACGGCCGCGCGGGAAGTAGCGGGCCGTCTCGGGGAAGCTGATGAGCGCACGGCGCACATACCTGGCGATACGGCGATTGGTGAACCCGGGCACGGCGTTGGGCTCCATGACGACCACCGGCACCCTGCGGACCAGCGCGGCGAGCACTGGGGGTCCGGCGACGTAGCCGCCCATGCTGAAGACCGCGGCCACGCGCCGGCTTTTCAAGAGCCGCCCGGCGTAAAGGGTGCTGATCGGCAGTTGCATCAGGGTCGCGAGCCGTTGACGAAAACCGACGCGCTTGAGGCCGCCGATCTGGATCAGTTCCAGGGGGAAGCCTGCGCGGGGCACCAGGTGGCTTTCGAGGCCGCGCTCGGTGCCTACGAAGAAGGCGCTGTGTCCGCGGCGGCGGAGTTCGTGCGCTACGGCGAGGGCAGGGATGATGTGGCCGCCGGTACCGCCGCCGGCGAAGAGGAAGGCTCGGGCGCCTTTGGGGGCGTGGCTGGTGGTTGGTGGCTGGTGGCTGGTGTTTAGCTCGCTGCGCTCGGTCATTTTCGCGCCTCCAGGGCGGTGCGCAGTGCATGGAGTTGCTTGCCGAGTTTTTGGATGGCCTGGACCGCGGCGGTCACTTGTTCCACGGAGAGGTACTTCAGCCGCACCGAGATTTCGAGTTGGGTCTCGACCTCGGCCAGGGAAGCCTGTGCGATCGATAGGTGGTTTAGGAATTCTTTCGTGGATGCGCGGGACTGGCCTTCCGCGATGTTTGACGGAATTGAGACGGCAGCCCGTCGTATCTGCGACCTCAACCCATAGTTCTCTTCCGGAGGAAATGACGCAGACAACCCATACAACTTCTCGACCAAATCCATGGCCCCTTGCCAGACGCGAAGCTCTTTATAGTTCCGAACCGTTTCCGTCACAACCACCAGCCACCAGCCACTAACCACGAGCCACGGCGCCGAAGGCGCCTCATCCCGCGTGCTCCGACACGTTCATCAGGATTCCTAGCGAGGCCAGCGTGGACAGCAGCGAGCTGCCTCCCGAGCTGATGAGCGGGAGCGGGATTCCTTTGGTCGGCATCATGCCCAGCACCACGCTGATATTCATCAAGCCCTGGACAACCACGACGGTGGTGATGCCCAGAGCCAGGTAGCGGCCGAAATCGTCGGGCGTGCGCAGGGCGGCGCGCAGGCCGCGCCAGAGAATCACACCGAAAGCAAGCAGCAGGCCCACCGATCCCACCAGACCCAGCTCCTCGCTGACCACCGCATAGATGAAATCGGTATGCGCCTCGGGCAGATAGAGCAGCTTCTGCTTGCCCTGCATGAGCCCCGCGCCTACCACGCCGCCCGTCCCCACCGCGATCTTGGATTGTCCCAATTGATATTTGGTATCGCGCGAGGTGAGCGACTCGTGCATGTATTGCTCGAGGTGACCGCCGGGGTCGATCCGCGAGACGATCTCGGGGTTCAGGTCAAGAAACCCGGCGACGCGCGCGATCCGGTAGGGCTTGAGGGCGGTGAAAACGATCAGGCCTAGCAGCGCGCACCCAGCGGCGATGGCGCAGAAGCGCCAGCGCAAACCAGCCACAAAGAAGACGACGGTGGCCGTGACACCCAGTACCGCCGCGGTGCCGAGGTCCGCCACGACCACCGCGAGAATCACCAGACCGCTGGCCAGCGCGGCCGGGTACAGCGTGTAGCGCGTGTTGATGGCCGGCGCGCGCCAGGCGACGAAGTACGCCAGGAAGATAACCAGCGCAGGCTTGGCCAGTTCCGAGGGCTGCAAACCGAGAGGACCCATGCGCAGCCAGCGATGGTGCGCCGAATCCACGAAAAACACCAGGCCGAGCAGCATCAGGACCAGTCCGATGGGGGCGAACGCCACCATGGGGCTCCGCAGCTTCTGGTAGTGCGTGCGCTTGAGGAACATCATCAGCAGGAGCGAAGGCACCAGCCACATTCCTTGCCGCACGACGAAGTGCCAGGAGGAGCCGAACTTCATTTCGGCGACCACGGAAGACGCGCTATAAAGGATCACCGCGCCAAAGGCCACCATGCCAATGGTGGTTCCAAAGAGGGTCCAATCGGTTTTGAGTCTTTGCGCCATGTTAGTGTGCGGGCTCCAGTTGCTGTACGAGGCTTTTGAAAACCTGGCCGCGGTGCTCGTAGCTGTTGAATTGGTCGAAGCTGGCGCAGGCCGGCGCCAGCAGGACTGTATCGCCGGGCTGGGCGTGCGCATGAGCGAAACGCACGGCGTTCTCCAGCGTTTCGGAACGCTCCAGCGGCGCCGCGCCGCGAAGCTCTGCCGCAATCTTGGGGGCGGCCGAGCCGATCAGCAGGGCGGCGTGCGCTTTGGCGGCGAGCGGCGCGCGTAGGGCGGCGTAGTCCAAGCCTTTGTCCTTGCCGCCCAGGATCACCCAAAGGCCGCCGGAGAAGGCGTCCAGGGCTTTGAGGGTGGCGTCCACACTGGTGGCTTTGGAATCGTTATAGAAGTCGACGCCATCGAGATTGCGCACAAACTCGAGGCGGTGCTCGACCGCTTTGAAGGTGCGTACGGCGGCGGCGATGGATGCGAGCGGCGCGCCGGCCAGACGGGCAGCGGCGGCGGCGGCCATGGTGTCTTCGATATTGTGGCGGCCACGGATGGGGATTTCGCGCGCGTCCATCAGAAGGTCGCCGTCGAACCAGATTTTGCCATCGGCCAGCCAAAGGCCCGGCGTTACCGCGCGCGTGGAACTGAACCAGAGCGGCGATGCGGGGGTAAGCGCAGCATAGCCTACGCAAGTGGGGTCGTCCGCGTTGAGGATGGCGAACGCGCCGGGCCGCTGCGTTTCGAACAGGCGTCCCTTGGCGGCGGCGTAGTTGGCGAAGGTGTGATGACGGTCGAGGTGGTTTTGGGTGACGTTGAGGGCCACCGCGATATCGGCGTGAAACTGGTCGATGGTTTCAAGCTGGAAACTGGACAGTTCCAGCACATTCCACCGGTCCGGCCGGGAGGTTTCGACCATGGCGGCGACCGGCGTGCCGATATTGCCTCCGACCTGTGCGGCGATGCCTGATTCGTGCAGGATGTGTCCGACGAGGGCGGTAGTGGTGGTCTTGCCATTCGAGCCGGTGATGCCGATGGTGCGGCCGAGCAGGGAAGGCGCGGCCAGTTCCACCTCGCCGATGACGCGCACTCCGCGTGCCCGCGCCGCATTCAGGGCAGCCAGATCCGCGGGCACTCCTGGAGAGATGACGATCAGATCGCAGTTCTCGAAGGCGGGGGCTTGGGGCTGGGGGCTAGGGGCTGGGGCGTGGGTCTGTTGGATGAAAGGGACGTCCAACCGATCCAACGTTGCCGCGGCCTCCGGGAGTTCAATCAGGGGCTTCAGATCAGTAGCGCGTACTATGGCACCGTGGCGGAGGAGCAGTTGTATCGAGGCCAGCCCCGACTTCTCTATGCCGACGACAAGGGTACGCACGCCGGAGAGGCTGGGTCTGGGGAGCTTCGTCCGGCTAAATTCCGACATGTCAGTTCCTAACCGTCTTGGCTTGGACGGCGAGCTTCTTGGCCAGAGCTTCGCGTAGCGCGCGGACTTGCTTCGCGAGTCCAGCGATGTGGTCCATGAGCCGCCTGAATTGCTCGGCAGTCAGGTAACCCAGCCGCGTGGCGATCTCAACTTCAGTCTCCAGCTCGGAGATCGACCCCTGCGCCACTGAGAGAAAGTTACGAAACTCCTTGGTGTGTTCGCGGCTGTGGCCTTCCGCAATGTTGGCCGGTATTGACACGGCTGCCCTGCGCATCTGACTTGTCAGTCCGTAGATCTCGTGCTTGGGAAAGGATTGCGTGATGACATAGATCGATTCCACGAGATCCATTCCCCGCTGCCAGACTCGAAGATCCCGATAGCTACGAATTACGTCAGTCGCCATACCCTAGTCCCCAGTCCCTAGCCCCATCACCTTAGTTTCAGCGTCGTCAGCGCAAACAGCGCCAGCACCAGCCCCGCGATCCAGAACCGGGCTATGATCTTCGATTCCGTCCAGCCCAACGCCTCGAAGTGATGATGCAGCGGGGCCATTTTGAAAATTCGCTTGCCACGCAGCTTGAAGCTGCCCACTTGCAGGATCACCGACAGCGTCTCCAGCACGAAAATGCCGCCGATGAACAGCAGCAGGATCTCCTGCTTGATCAGGATGGCCACGATGGCCAGCGCGGCGCCCAGCCCCAGCGAGCCGACATCGCCCATGAAGATTTCCGCCGGGTGGGCGTTGTACCAGAGAAAGCCCAGGCTGGCGCCGGTCATGGAGCCGCAGAAGATGGTCAGCTCCGAGGTACGGGCGTTGCGGGCGATCTGCAGATACTCGGCCAGGGTGGCGTGGCCGCCGGCGTAGGTCAGCACGGTCAGCGCGCCGGAAGCAACCACCATCAGGCCGATCGCCAGGCCATCCAGACCATCGGTGAGGTTCACGCCATTGGACGAGCCCACGATCACTACGGCTACGAAAATGAAGAACGGCAGCACGGCCAGCGCGTAAGTCCAGTCGCTCGCCAGCAGCGAAGAGATCAGCAGCGTAGGTTTGAAGCGCTTCAGGAACGGCACGTTCATCACCGTGGAATAGCCGCCGAAGGTGCGCATGTACATCAGCACCGCCGCCACCCCAAAGGCCAGCCCCACCTGATACAGCATCTTGCGCCGCGCAGTCAGCCCCAGATTGCGGTGCTTGGCGACTTTGGAATAATCGTCCACGAAACCGATGGCGCCGTAGGCCAGCAGCGTGAGGACCGCAATCCATACATAGGAGTTGCGCAGGTCCGCCCAGAGCAGCGTGGGAATCACGATCGAGACAATGATCAGCACGCCGCCCATGGTGGGAGTGCCGGCTTTCTTCTGGTGCGACTGGGGTCCGTCTTCGCGGATGTACTGGCCGATCTGAAACTGGCGCAGCTTGCCGATCAGCCAGGGGCCCAGCGCGATGCAGAGAAACAGCGCGGTCAGGCTGGCGAACGCGGTGCGGGAGGTGACGTAGCGGAAAACGCGGAACCCCGAGACCAGCGGCGACAGCTTTTCGTATAGCAGGAAATACAGCATGGCTAAGCCAGGGCTTTCTCCATCGCCCGTTCGATTTGGACGCCGCGCGAACCCTTGAACAGAATAGCGTCGCCGGGCTGGAGCAGTTGCCGGACGAATTCGCCGGCGGCGCCGTTGGAACGTTCAAAAAAGTGCACGGAGTGTGGCGGCATACCCGCGCGCACCGCTTCCTCGGCCATGAATTGGGCCGCGCCTTGTACGGCGATGAGCGCGTCGAGGCCGCTTTCCGCTGCGCAGCGTCCCGCCTGCCGGTGCAGGAACTCGGCGGCATGTCCCAGTTCGAGCATCTCGCCCAGAACCGCGATATGGCGGCGGGCGGGGGTGGCGCGCAGCACGTCGAGCATGGCGTGCACGGCCTCGGGATTGGAATTGTAGCAATCGTTCCAAATGATGAGGCCGTTATGCTCCAGGCGCTCGCCGCGCATCTTGCCGATGGTGAAGGTGGCGACGGCGTCGCGCAGGCGGTCCAGGGGGATCTCGAAGGCGCGGGCTACGGCCATGCCGGCCAGCAGGTTGAGTACGCCGTGGCGGCCCGCCAGCGTGGTGTGGAAATCGATGCCATCCACTTGGAATTGCGTGCCTTCGGCTGAGGAGGCGACATCTGTTGCACGCATATCCGCTTCTTCGGAAAGGCCGAAGGTGATGGTGCGGCCGGGATGAATTTCACGGAAGCGCAGTACGCGCGGATCGTCGGCATTGAGCACGGCGATGCCCGATTGCGGGTCGAGCGCTTCGATCAGCTCGCGCTTGGCGAGCGCCACACCGTCGATCGAAGCGAAGGCTTCTACGTGCGCGTATCCTACGTTGGTGACTACGCCGATATCCGGTTTGGCTATGGCCGCTAGCGCGCGGATTTCGCCTGCGTGATTCATGCCCATTTCGAGCACTCCTACGCTTGATTCGTCGGGCAGGCGCAGGATGGAGAGCGGTACGCCCACGTGGTTGTTGAGGTTGCCCACGGTCTTACCAACGGGCAATTCGACGGCCAACATGTGGGCTATGGCGTCTTTGGCGGTGGTTTTGCCCGCGCTGCCGGTGATGCCCACGATCCGGCCTCCCCAGCGCTGGCGCGCCCAGGCGGCAAGGTTTTGGAGGGCGACTAGGGAATCGGGGACGACTAGGACATTGGGGCCGGGTGTGGGGTGCTCGACTATTACTGCTGCGGCTCCTTTTTGTTGAGCAAGGGGGACGTAGGCGTGGCCATCGTGATTT
>Ga0181535_10004623_pt1 | contig 15170 bp, 16 predicted proteins | sample PEATcosm2014_Bin_44_FD_119774 | JGI IMG/M metagenome (GOLD analysis project Ga0181535, IMG submission 119774) | Peatland microbial communities from MTU Mesocosm Facility, Houghton, MI, USA - PEATcosm2014_Bin17_30_metaG | ecosystem: Environmental > Terrestrial > Soil > Wetlands > Peat | place... | reverse complement strand
TGATAGACTCCGGGCTGGCGAAGCTCAACTACTACAATCCCAAGACCTTCACCTCGAGCCTCATCGAGACTCCGACGTCCAAGGCCTCGTCCAACCAGCGCAAGGGGAGGGCGGGTCGGACGCGCCCGGGAATCTGCTATCGCCTCTATTCGCGGGCGGACTTCGAGAACAGGTCCCTCTTCACGACCGAGGAGATCTACCGCACCGACCTCACCGAAGTGCTGCTCCGGATGGCGGAGCTCGGGATCGCCGAGTTCGAGCGCTTCGAGTTCATATCGGCGCCCTCGAAGTCGGGCATAGCGGGCGCCATCGACGCCCTCAGCCTCCTGGACGCACTCAACCCGGACCGAAGCCTCACCAACGTAGGCGCGATGATGTGCGCCTTCCCCCTCCTGCCGCGCCACTCGCGCATCATCGTCGAGGCGATCCTCTCCTATCCCGACGTGATCGACGAGGTCCTGATCGCCGCCAGCTTCCTGTCGACCATGAGCCCCTATATCCTGCCGCCCGGCGAGGAGATGGAGGCGAGGCGCGCCCACCACGCGTTCCGCGATCCCGCCGGAGACTTCATCTCCTACCTCAAGATGTTCGCCGCCTTCAAGGCCGCGCGGGACCCGGGACGATGGTGCGAGAGGAACTACCTCGACGAGCGCACCATGCTCGAGATAGTCCGGATCAAGGAGCAGCTCGAGCTGATCGTTTCCGGATTGGGCATGCCCATCTCGGGCGGCGGAAGCGCCGACGACTATCTCTGCTGCGTGGGCAGGGGCCTCATCCAGTTCGTCTGCGTCAGGCAGGACAGAGGGCTCTTCCGCTCCCTCACCGCCGAGAAAGTGCAGATACATCCCGGCTCCGTGATGTACAGGGAGAATCCGCCGTATATCGTGGCCGGCGAGATCGTGCGCACGACGCGCATGTACGCGATGTCCGTATCGCCACTCCGCAGGGACATGCTCGCGCGGATCTCCCCGCGGCTCGAGGGGCTGATCGGCGGAGGAGTCGCGCGCGGCGCGGCGCGGACCGCGGCGCCCGAGCGCGCCTATGGCTCGGACGCCCGCGAGAGGGACCGAGGCGCCCGCAGGGCCGCGCCCGCGCAGGAACAGGCCGCGCCGGGCTCGGATGGCTCCAGGCGCCGGGAGCGCGGCTTCACCGACAAGATCAAGATAGCCTCCGAGGTGTTCGCGCTCGCAGTCGACAAGAAGAAGAAGAAACTCGTCGAATTGGAATGGCCCCGTCTTCGAAAGGTCCGCGAAGAGCTGGATCGCGACTCCCTCGCCCTCTACAAGGGCCTGAAGGGCGTCGTGCTTCTCGGCAGGCAGAGGCTCCTGGACGGCGAGAGGCTCGACCTCATACTGAAAATCGCCCCCTGGCTCGACCTCGAGACCGACTTGGGGCGCGAATGGCCGCGCAAGCGCAACTTTGAGGCGCGAGAGGAGCTCCCCGCCCTCATCGCCGCCCTGGGCCACGTCATGCAGGTCTCTCGCGCGAGGGACAGGACTGGGGAGCTCGGGTTCGTGGCCCTGTTCACCGATTCCGAGGGGATGTACTGGTTCCGCTGCTCGCGGGGCTTCCACACCGCGCTCAACGAGAGCGTCGCGAGCCTCGAGTGCCTGGTCGACGAGCTGGGCGAGGACACCAGCGACAAGGACAGGGAGACGGTGAGCTCCCTCTACCGCAAGCTCTCCTCGTTCTTCGAGTAGGGCTCTTTCTCGAAGACGAGCTCCCAGAGTCCCCTGCCGTCGCGGGATGCGTGGGACTCGAACTTGGTCTGGGGCCTCCATTCTTGGCGGGGCGCGAAGAGCTCGTACCGGTTGCGCAGGCCCTCGGTGCGCGACAGGACGTCGAGGGACCACCGCGCGTACTCCTCGATGTCGGTGACGAAATAGAGATAGCCGCCCGGGGCGATGCGCGACGCCAGGAGCCCGGACAAGCCTTCGCGCACGAGGCGGCGCTTGCGATGCCGCTTCTTCGGCCAAGGGTCGGGATAGAAGATGTGGAGCCCGGCGAAAGAGCCCGGCGCGATCATCCTCTCGAACACCTCCACCGCGTCGTGGCGAAATATCCGCACGTTGCCTATGCCGCGCGATTCCAGGTCGTGGATGAGTCTCCCTACGCCGGGCGCGTGGACCTCAAGGCCGAGGTAGTTGACTTCGGGGTGCTCGGCCGCGATGCGCCAGGTAGCCTGTCCCATGCCGAAGCCTATCTCGGCGACCACGGGATTCGAATTGCCGAAGGCGGCGGGAAGGTCGAGCTTCGCCGCCGGGTCGAATTCCAGGCCGTAGCGGGACCAGAAGGAGTCCAGCGCGCGCCGCTGCGAGTCGGTCATCCTCCCGGCTCTGAGCACGTAGGTCCTGATCCCGCGGTCTACGCCCTCGCTCATCGCGCCTTTATCCTTTCGGAGAAAGCGCCCATCCTGAGCTCGGGATCGTATCCGTATGCCGCGACCTGGGCGGTCCGCGCGGCGACGTCCTTTCCGAAAGCGTCGGCCAAGGAGGATGCCGCGGCGGGAGCGCCGGGAGACGCGAGCAGGGCTCCCGCGCCGTCGAAGGCGAGGGCGAGGGTCTCCGGCCACGAAGTCCCGATGGTCAGCCTGCCGCGGGAGAACGAGACCGAGGGCGCCTTCCTGTCGGGGAAGCTGCCCGACACGCGAAAGGCTTTCTCGGAGCGCTGCCCCGCCGCGTCGATCACGATGAATCTGTAATCGCCGCGGGGCATGGACGCGAGCTCGGGCGTCGCGAGCGCGGAGGCGCCTATCCAGGTGTCACCGCCTTCCGTCGCCTTGACCCAATCGGCATCGGTAAATTCCCATGCGTAAGCCGAATCGTCGTTGAGGACCCATACCTGATCGATATTGTCGATTCCGTCCTCGTCCTTGACGGAGGCGAATGCGGAGAGGCTTTCGTACGCGGGGCCGCCTGGGGCGGGACGGGACTCGAGGCGCCACTCGACGGCCTCGATCTCGGGCAGCTTGTTCCCGCAGGAGGAAGCCGCGAGCGCCGCAGCAGCGAGGCCGGCGAGGCCGGCGACGCGGGCCGACGGCCGAATTCCTCGCGCCGGGCCTCGGGCTTTCTCCTTCATCTAGTCGCGCGCGCCCGGGTCGCCGCCGCCGATCCCGTTCCGCCCGAGCATCCCGACCGCGGCCGCGACCAGGGATGAGGCGTCGCCCTCCACGAAGGGTATCGACCGGCTCTCCCGAGAGCCTAGGTCCCGAACTTGGGCGGTCCCGGCGGACGCCTCCTCGGTCCCGACGAGGACCGCCAGCGGAATGCCTTTCCGCTCGGCGTATGAGAACTGCTGGGCCAGCTTGCGCTTATCGGGATAGACCTCCGCGGCGATGCCCGCCGCCCTGAGCGCCCGCGCGATCCCGTGGTAGGCAGGCGAGAGGGAATCGTCTATCGCGAGCACGAGGACCTGCGTGTAGCCCGAGCGCCGCCGCAGCTTGCCGAGGGCGTCCAGGGCGGCGAGGAGGCGATCGAGGCCTATAGACGAGCCGACACCGGGCAGGCGCTTCGACGTGTAGAGGCTCGCAAGTTCGTCGTATCTCCCGCCCGAGCAGACGGAGCCGATTTCGGGCATCGCGTCGAGATTGGTCTCGAAGACGACGCCCGTGTAGTAGTCGAGGCCGCGGGTGATGGACGGATCAAGCACCAGGCAGCCGGCGAACCCGGCTTCGCCCGCGTTGCGCCAAATGTCGCGGAGCCGCTGCGTATCGGGCGCGGGGCCTCCGGCGAGGCTCTCGATCTTGGCGAGGGTCGACTCGAAGCCCTCCTCCCTCGAGACGAAGCGCAGGATCCTCTCCGCGGCCTCATCGCCTACTTCGGCGGCGAGCAGTCTCTTCGCTTCGTCGCAGCCGATCTTCTCGAGCTTGTCGACGAGGCGGAGCACGGCAAGAGATTTTCCCCCGACGCCGGCCGACGCGAGGAAGCGATTGAATACGCCGCGATGGTTCACCCGGACGGTGAAGGCCCCGGCGTCGAGGGCGGACATCGCGTCCGCGATGAGGAGGATTATGTCGGTGTCGGCCGAGGCCGAATCCGTGCCGACTATGTCGAAATCGCATTGCATGAACTCGCGGTATCGCCCCCGCTGGGTGTTCTCTCCCCGCCAGACCTTGGCCATGTGGTAGCGCCGGAAGGGCAGGTAGAGCTCGTCGAGGTGCTCGGCCATGAAGCGCGCGAAGGGGACGGTAAGATCGAAGCGGAGGGCCACGTCCCTCCCGCCCTTGTCCTGGAAGCGGTAGACTTGCTTGTCAGTCTCGCCGCCCCCCTTCCCGAGGAGGACTTCGGCGTATTCGAGGGCCGGGGTGTCGATGGGCACGAAGCCGAAGGACCGGAACACCTTCTCGAGGACCTCCATCAGCGCGCGCCTGGCGGTCTCGTCCTGCGGCAAATAATCGCGAAAGCCCTTCAATACCCTGGGTTCGATGATCTCGGCCATGATCCCCCCCGCCCCATTATGCCCGGCCCTCCGCCCCCGCTTCAAGCACTGTCGACTTCGGCGAGCTCGAGTCCGCGTCGCTCGCCCGCGCGAGCCGATCCTTGACGCCCAGCCGGCGGCTACTACATTATCTCTTGCATGCTGCTTGTCATCGACGTAGGGAACACGAACATCTGCGGGGGCATCTACGACGACTCGCGCCAAGGCGCGAACGGGCCTTCCCTCGCCCACACCCTTCGCATCCACACGGTGCCCAAGAAGACCGAGGACGAGTATTCGACGATATTCAAGGCCATCCTCCTCGACAGGGGGATAGCCCCTTCCTATATAAGCGAGGTCGTATTGAGCTCGGTCGTGCCGTCGCTCACCGAGGCGATGTGCGTCATGTGCGAGCGCCTTTTCGGCGCCTCGCCCATCATCCTCGGTCCCGGAGTGTACGGCCGACTTCCGCTCTCGGTTCCCAGCCCCCACGAGATAGGCTCCGACCTCGTGGCGGACGCGCTCGCGGCCTGGAGAAAGACGGGCGGAGCCTCTATTGTCGTGGACTTCGGCACCGCGCTCACGTTTACCTGCGTCGGCCACGAGTCCAACATCCTCGGCGTAGCCATAGCGCCCGGCCTCGGCACCGCCGTCAACGCGCTGTCCCGCGACACTGCCCAGCTTCCTTCCGTGCAGCTCGACGCGCCACCTTCGGCCATCGGGACCAATACGATCCTGTCCATCCAGGCGGGAGTCATCCACGGCTATATCGGCCTCGTCGAGCACTTGGTAGGCATGATGAGGGCCGAGGTGGGCGGCGAGCTCCGAGTCCTCGGGACCGGGGGGCTCAGCAAGACCATGGCCGGTCTCACCTCCGTCTTCGACGCGATTGATCCCGACCTGACCCTCGACGGGCTCGCCTATGTCGCGGATTACGTTTCGGCCTAGCAGGGGGAGAGGCGGCCGCAAAGCCGACCGACCCGGCCTCGCTCCCGCTCGCGCTCTTCCTGAGCACGAGCCTATGCCCTCCCTCTCGGACGATCGAAGCTCGGCATGAACCATCTTTGGACATTGTATGAGTCCCTCCTCCGAATCAGCGTGAAAACGATAGTACTTCAGCTTGAATAGATCCATTGAATCGGCTTCTACGCTTTTACCTTCCACTTGCAAAGGCTTTGGAGTTAAGTTATTTTCTTGATGACCAATTCGGTTATTTGGTCATAGAGGGACAATGCCAAAAGCTTTCAGCGAGGCGGAACGGGAAAGGATCAGGGCGAAGCTCATCGCGGCCGGAAAGCGTCTGATCAACCAAGTAGGAGCCCGTTTTCTCGTCGTGGACGAGATAGCGGGAGAGGTGGGCATATCGAAGGGGAGCTTCTATTCGTTCTACCCCTCGCGGGAGGATTTCATCCTTTCGGTCTTCGAGTCATGGGAAACGGAATATCGGGGCGCCCTCATCCGGGAGGTGAGCGAGGGCCAGGGTTCGCCGCGCGAACGGATCGAGCGTTTTTTCCTCGGCGTCTTCGAGATCATCGACAGGGAGCCGGGCCTCGCGCGTCTCGGCGTCAAGGACATTCAGACGATACTCGAGCGGCTGCCGCCCGAAAGGATCGAGTCGCACCAAGCCTCCGACGACCGGATCCTCGAGAAGACCTTCGAGCTTTGGGTCGCGGGGGGACTGCTCGGCCCTGACATCGTCTCCGCCTTCCGGGGACTCATCCCTGCCCTGTTCTCCATAGCCGTGCACAAGGATGATTTCCCGCCGGGAAGCTATCGGCCCGCGGTAAAGCTGATCGCCGAGGCGCTCGGCATGAGAATCGCATCGGGAGAGGGGAAAGGCTGACGGCGCCGCCGCGCAGACACGGTCGGTATTTATTGCTCTGTCGCTCTGGGCATAAGGGCGTCGGACCGCTCGGGAAAGCGGCATGGAACGAGAATGGAGGAACCGATGACGCTTGCATTGCTGGTCTTGTCGGCGCTGGTGTTCGCCGTCGCCGTGCTCATCCTGATCGTCACGCTGCGGGCCAGGCCGGCCCGCTACGATGAGCGCTTCGCGCGGATCGAGAGCGGTCAGGATCGCATAGATCAAAGCGTCCGCGACGAGATATCCCGCAACCGCGATGAGTCCGGAAGGCTCCAGGCCCAGGGCCGCGAAGAATTGAAGGGGACGCTGGAGACCTTCCGCGCCGGCCTTCTCGGGACCATGGGACAGATAGCCGAGATGCAGAAGGCCCAGCTCCAGACCTTCCAGGAGCAGCTCCTCAAGCTGACGAGCGGAAACGAGCAGCGGCTCGACAAGCTCAGGGAGACGGTGGACGAGAAGCTGAGGCTGCTGCAGGCCGACAACGCCGAGAAGCTCGAGAAAATACGCGTCACCGTGGACGAGAAGCTCCACCAGACGCTCGAGACCCGCCTCGGCGAATCGTTCAAGCTGGTAAGCGAGAGGCTGGAGCTGGTGCAGAAGGGCCTCGGCGAGATGCAGGGCCTCGCCACCGGCGTCGGCGACCTAAAGCGGGTCCTCACGAACGTGAAGACTCGCGGGACATGGGGCGAGGTCGCCCTCAAGTCGATCATCGACGACATCCTGACGCCCGCCCAATACGAGGAGAACGCGGTCACCAGGAAAGGCAGCCAGGAACGGGTCGAGATCGCGATCGTGCTTCCGGGGAGAAGCGGCAAGGACGGAGAGAAGGTGCTGCTGCCCGTCGACGCCAAGTTCCCTAAAGAAGACTACGAGCGCCTTCTCGCGGCGCAGGAGGCGGGAGATCCGGTCGCCTGCGACGATGCCTTGAAGGCGCTCGCGAGCACTCTCAAGGCGAGCGCGAAGGAAATCAGGGACAAGTACCTCAATCCTCCGGCGACGACCGATTTCGGCATCATGTTCCTCCCGTCCGAGAGCCTTTACGCCGAGAGCCTGCGAAGGCCCGGGCTGGTGGAATCGCTCCAGAAGGAATACCGCGTCATCGTGACGGGGCCCACGACCCTCGCGGCCATCGTGAACAGCCTCCAGATGGGCTTCCGGACCATCGCCATCGAGAGGCGGTCGAGCGAGGTCTGGCAGATCCTGAGCGCCGTCAAGACCGAGTTCGGGAAATTCGGCGAGATCCTCGAGAAGACCAAGAAGAAGATCCAGGAAGCGGGCGATACCATCGACACTGCCTCCTCCAAGACGAGGACGATTCAGTCGAAGCTGAGGAAGGTGGAAGCCCTGCCGGAAGCGGCCGCCATCGCCCTTTTGCCGGCCGATGCGGGCGAGGGCGACGAGGGCTGATCGGCGGCGGGTCGCCCGCCGGGAATACGGATGCCTTATTCCCTCAGCAGCTGGGACATTTCGTCCTGCGAGACGATATCGGTCTCCGCGTCGCCCGCGAGCGAAGACCGGAGAAGCTCGCCCAGGCGTCCGAGCAGGGCCCGTTGCTCCGCCGCGGCCGAGCCGACGCGCCGGCCGTCCCCGGCGAAAGCCCGGGCCCTCGGATAGCCGGCGCCCGAAAGGCGATCGAGGAGGCCTATGAAGGCCTTGACGGTACGCTCGAGGAGCTTCAGGTACTCGGGCCGCTCCACCAGGAGGGTATTCTGCTCGAGCAGGGAACCGAAGGCCCTGAGGCTCAGGTCCAGGAAGGCGATGTCGCCATCGACGCGCTCGGCGAAATATTCGGGGTCCGTTTCGGTCGCGAGGATCAAGTCGAGGGATTTGACCAGCGCGCTGAGCGAGAAGAGGTCGTCCTGGTAATGGATCATCTGGGGCATGGCTATGCTATAATAATCGATGAAATTCGCCTCCGCGTAAAGCCTTGATGAAGCACATATCTTCATGGTATAAAAGCGAGCCCATCCGCCCCTAGGGCGGACGTAGACCATTGGGAGGAACCATGAGACAGTACGAGCTAGTCGCCGTCTTTCCCCCGGAAGAGGAACTCTTCCGGCAGGGGAAGGAGGCGGTCTCCGCGGAGCTGGCCAAGCAAGGCGCCGCCGACGTAAAGGAAACGGACATGGGCGATCGGCCGCTCGCCTACACCATCAAGAAGAAGGACAGGGGACATTACATCCTCTTCACCATGAACCTCGATCCGCAGGGAGTGACTCCCGCCGAGAAGATGTTCAAGCTCAATCCCCATCTCCTCAAGTACCTATTCGTCAGGGTAGAGGACTGAGGGAGGGAGGGCGACCATGAGCGATCTCGCCGTCGCCGTCATCGTAGGCAGGCTCACGCGCGACGCGGAGCTGAAGTATACGAACTCCGGCCAGGCCGTCTGCCATTTTTCCGTCGCGACGGGATCGCGGCGCAAGAAGGGCGACCAGTGGGTGGAGGAATCCAGTTTCTGGGACGTGGACCTCTGGGGCAAGCCGGGCGAGTCCATCAACCAGTATCTGACGAAGGGCAAGCTCGTCGCGGTAGAGGGCGCCATGCGCCAGGACCGGTGGGAGCAGGACGGCCAGACGAGGTCGAAGACCATTATCTCGGCCAACAGCGTGCAGCTCCTCGGGTCGCCCGGCGGGCAGGGCGGCTCTTCAGGGCAAGGCGCCGCCTCGTACGAGAGACCCCAGGGCGGGCCTGCGAAGGCGATGCCCAAGGGCGAAGCGCAGACGCCGAAATCGGAAAACGGAAACGGCGTCGACGATTTCACCGACGATATCCCTTTCTGATCGGCTGAAACAAGGAGAAGATGACATGTCGGATACACGAGAGCAGATGGATACCAGGCCTTCGCGCCAGGACGGCGACGGGGCGCCCGAGCCCAGGAAAGACGGCGAGGACCGCGGACCGGGCGGCCCCCGCCGCGGAAAGGGCTTCTTCAAGAAGAAAGTCTGCAAATTCTGCACCCAGAAGATCAAGGTCGACTATAAGGACATCGACGTCATGCGGCGCTTCGTCACGGAGCGCGGCAAGATCCTTCCGCGGCGGATCACCGGGACCTGCGCGAAACACCAGCGCGTCCTGGCGATCGGCATCAAGAGGGCGAGGGCGCTGGCCTTCCTTCCTTACGTCGCGAAGTAAAGGACGCTAGCCGAGCAGGGGAGCCATGTCCGATCCCGTTTCGTCTTTCAACCGAAAGCCTTACGTCGCGTCCCTCGCGGCGGGCTTGGCGTCGAGCCTGCTCTTCCTGTCGATATTCCTGGCTTTCGCTTTCCTCGTCCCGGTCCAAATCGTTTTCGGGCGCTACGGCAGGCGCGCCGGAGGGGCGGCGGCAGGGATCTCGGCGCTCGGAATCGCCGTGGTCCAGGGATGGCGGATCGTCGCGTCCGGTTCCTCCGGCGCTCTCTCGATCTCCGCCGGGATAGCGCCCCCGGTCGCGCTGCTCGTCGCGCTCTTCCTGCTGAACGCGCCGATATGGCGCGGCTGGGCGCCGGCGTACAGGGTCCTGTGCGTGACCGCGGCTTGCGCGATATGCGCGCTTCCGCTGTTGATGGTCGCGGAGCGGGACGCTTCCTTCGCCGGCTTCCTGGAGAAGCTCTTCGGCGACTTCCTTGCGCCTCTGCGCTCGGCCATGGGCGACGGCTACGAAGCCTCCGCCCTAGCCGCGTCGCTCGACCCTAAGGAGCTCGTCGTCGCTTTCCTCGCGACGCTGCGCGATTCCTATGCCGCCGTCTTCCTCTGCTATCTGGGCGGCAGCTGGAGGCTCGGGAACCGCCTGGCGGGACCGGGCAGCCGCGGCAGGGAAGAGACGGCCGCGATCGAGGAATTGCGCCTGCCCTATCCCCTGCTCTGGGCCTTCCTGGCCTCATGGGCCCTCGTCCTCGCCGCGGTCTTCCTGCGCGCGTCCGAGGGGCCGACGGCCTTCGCCTGGAATTGCGCCCTCGCGCTCTCGCTGGCCTATGCGGCGCAGGGCTTCGGGATCGTCACTCATCTGTTCAAGCGCTGGAAAATGCCGAGATCGCTGCGCGTGCTGCTCGCCGTGATGGCCGTATTGGCCCTGGCGACGCCGACGGCGGGCATCGCCGTCGCGGTCGCGCTCCCGCTGTTCGGCGTCACCGAAATCTGGATACCCTACAGAAAACCTAAAGGAGTCGGAGCATGAGAGTCATTCTGAACCAGGACGTTCCGAATCTCGGCGAGCTCGGCGACGTCAAGGACGTCGCCCCAGGCTACGCCCGAAACTTCCTATTTCCCCGCAGCCTCGCCTTCGCGAAGAACGCGAAGAGCGTGGCTCTCTTCGAGAAGCGCAAAGCCGAGATCGAAGCCATAAAGAGCTCGAAGCGATCGGCCTCCGCCAACCTCAAGGACAAGATCGAGGCCGAGGAGATCGTCCTCGTCCTGCCCGCCGGCGCCAACGGCAAGCTCTACGGCGCGGTCACCGGGCACAACGTGGCCGACGAGCTTCTCAAGAAGGGAATCGACATCGACCGCAAGCGCATCGAGGTCCCCGGCCGATCCATCAAGAGCGTCGGCAGCTACAAGATCGCCATCCGCCTCTACGAGAAGGACGAGGCGACGCTCCGCATATCCATCCAGGGTCAGGCCGTCAAGGCCGAGTCCAAGGAAGAAGCGCCGAAGCAGCGCAGGCGGCGCTACGAGGAGCGCGCCTCGGAGGCGCACGCCGAGGAAAAGGCCGCGGAAGCGAAAGGCGAAAGCGGACCCGAGGCCTGATCGGGCGCCCGCGGCGAAGCCCCGCAGGCCGGTTATCGGTTTGCCGGAGCTTCGGCGGCGGGCGTCTTCGTTTAACGGCGGGAGGTCGCGTGGTTCCAGAGGAGCTCAAGGACAAAGTACCTCCCCATAACGCCGAAGCCGAGCAGGCGTGCATCGGCGCCCTGCTCATCGACCCGGAATCGGTGGCCAACGTGCTCCGCTTCCTCAGGCCGGACGATTTCTACGTCAACGCCAACCGCGAAGTCTTCGCGGGCGTCATTTCCCTGTACGAAAAGGGCCAGAAGGCCGACCTCATCACCCTTACCGACGAGCTCAGGCTCCTCGGCACCCTGGATCGGGCGGGAGGCCCGGGCTATATCGCGAACCTGACCTCCGTGACGCCCTCTTCGGCGAACGTCGAGTACTACGCGCGCATAGTCCAGGAGGCCTCGGTGAGGCGAAGTCTCCTGCGTCTCTCGGCCGACATCGTAGTGAAGGCGCACGACGACTCCACGGAATCGGCCGTCGTCCTGGACGAGGCCCAGGCGCGCATCTTCGAGATATGCCAGAACAGGCAGGCTGTCTCGTACAAGAGCGTCAAGGAGCTCCTGCCGGAGACCATCAAGACGATCGAAAGGCTCTTCAAGAACAAGAGCGCGTACACGGGAGTTCCCTCGGGCCTTCCCGACCTCGACTCCATGACCTCGGGCTTCCAGGATTCCGAGCTCGTCATCATCGGCGCGCGCCCCTCCGTGGGCAAGACGGCCCTCGCCATGAGCATGGCCTCCCATATCGCCGTCAAGGAACGCATCAGCTGCGCCTTCTTCTCCCTCGAGATGGCCGATATGGCCATAATGCAGCGCCTCATCGCGAGCGAGGCGCGCATAGCCAGCGAGAAGATCCGCTCCGGCCTCATCAAGCCTTCCGATTTCAACGCGCTGATGGAGGCGGCGGGAAGGATCTACGAGGCCCCCCTGTACATCATCGACATGCCCAATATCAAGCTTCTCGACTTGAGGACGATGGCGAGGCGCCTGCAGGCGGAGCGCGGCGTGAAGATCATCTTCGTGGACTATCTCACCCTCATCACTCACGAAAACGCCGATCTGCCCCGTTGGGAACAGATAGCGAGCATCTCGCGCTCTCTCAAATCCCTGGCGCGCGAGCTCCGCATCCCGGTGGTCGCCCTCTCGCAGCTAAAGCGCGAGGCCGAGGGCAAGCAGCCGAACCTGGCGGATCTCCGCGAGTCGGGGTCGATCGAGCAGGACGCCGACCTGATCCTGTTCCTGCATCGCGACCGGGAGTCCAACAAGACCCGCGAAGAGCGCTCGGAGGTGGTGGAGACCGAGCTCATCATCGCCAAGCAGCGCAACGGCCCCATCGGCAAGATCGAGGTCGCGTTCATCCCCAAATACACGCGTTTCGAATCGATTGAAAAGAGGAGGGGATAGGGACTATAGTCGTTCAAGCCACATCATGGAGGCCGACTATGGCAATACGCGACGATTACGATTTCGGCGTCCTCGTGAACGAGGCGGAGCGCATGGTCGCCGACGAGCTCGAGCGCGCCTTCACGGAACTCGCGGACCCGAGCATATGCCTCTGCCAGGACTGCGTGCTCGACATGGCCGCCTTCGCGCTGAACTCCCTAAAGCCCGCCTACCGAGTCTCTCTCCTCGGCACGATGTACGCCCATGCGATGGACGAGAGCGGCTACGCGGCGGACGTCAAGGCGGCCGTCGACGCGGCGATACGCAAGGTCCACGCGAATCCCGCCCACGATTAATCTTCCGCGTCGGCCTCGAGTATCCTGATCGAGCGATAGGGGCCCTTGAAGATCTTGGCGAAGGGAGTCTCTCGCGAGCTGCGCGCCTTCTCGGCGATCGTCTTGGCGTAGGTTCCCTGGTCGACGGGCAGCACCGCGACTTCGCCCTCTCTCAGTCCGGACAGGTGAAAGCTGAGCTTGTCGCCTTTCTTGCCCGCGAAAGCCGCCCGAATGTCGGCGTCGGGGGCCTGTTCCTCGGCCTTTTCCACGAGCCAATACTTGATTATCTCGATCGCGTCGGGATCGAGGCCGTCCTCGAGTATCCTGGCCCGCTCGTAAAGCTCGGGATATCCCACCAAGGCCTCAGCTCCCTTCGGCAAGTCCACCGCGCCCCGATACATGGATATCCTATCTAGCTCGGGCAGGGCGACGAGATCCATCCCGAATTTTCGCGAGAGGAATCTCATCCGCAGCTCCGGCTTGAGGCGAGCGCCGCAATTGGGGCAGGAGACGGCGAGGAAGTCGCCGGCCAGTATCTCGCCGAGGATTCCGGGGTCGGCGTCGACGTCGATTTCCTCGGGTATGTCCGCGTCGAAGGTCGTCTCGCACATGCAGGTCACTTTTCTCACGATTTGCCTCCCTCATTTCGCGGCGAAGAAGAGCAGGTCCCCGACCGTCGCCACCACGAAGATAGCCAGGATGAAGGTCGCGCCGACGAATTGATAGCGATAGATCGTGATCGGCCGGAGCGCCCGCCTGCGGATGCCCTCGACCACGAACATGAGGATCTGGCCCCCGTCGAGGGCGGGGATGGGCAGGAGATTCATTATGAAGAGACCGATGGAGAGAAAGCCGAGGAAATCGAGGGGCAGCGCCAGCCCGCCCGAGGCGGAATGTTGTATGCCTTCCGCCGCCGATTGCCCGACCATATAGGTGATCCTCGCCGGTCCGGAGAGGGCTTTGAGCAGGTTAACTCCCTGGAAGAGGCTTCCAAGCCCCTTCAGAGTCGCCTGGAAGGTCGTCCAGGTCTGGACCGCCCCCGCCGCGATCGCCCCCTCGAAGGTCGAAGCGGCCCGCACGACGTGGGTCTCCGTCTTGAAACTCAGGCCGAGGTTCGAATTGCCTTGGGCCGACCAGTTGAGGACGACGGAGAGCTCGGTCGTCTTCCCGTCCCGCTCGATGCCGATCCTGGTTCGCTCGGGCTTGGAGGAATTGAGGAAGGAAAATGCCTCGACGGCGTGGCGGACTTCCTTGCCGTCGATCGATACTACGCGGTCGCCGGGCGCGATGCCCGCGATTTGAGCCGCGCTTCCCGAGGTCACCTCCCCGACGATCGGCTCGGCCCAGTATGATACGCCGATGAGGCCTCCGCCCGTATTCTTGTCCATCACGGGCGTGACGGTCTTGTCGTAGAGAATGCCGTCCCTCTCGATCTTCAGGGCGATAGGCTTGTTGGCGGACAGAGTTATCTTCTCGAGAAGGTCGCTGAAGTCGCCGATGGGTTGACCGTCGGCGGCGACGATGCGGTCGCCGGACTTCAGGCCGGCCCTATCGGCCGGGTAGCTCGGTAGGCGAGGCCCGCCGAGGTCATATTCGCTGAGGAGCACGATGCGGTTGGGAAAAGTCGGCGCGCTGTAGCCGATGGTCGAAGCGACCACGAAGATGAGCAGGGCGAGGATCACGTTGGCGAGAGGCCCCGCGATGGCGATGACGACTCGCCGCCAGGGCGGAGCGCCATAGTAGGTCCCGCTTTCGCGGGGGAGCTCGGGCGCCTTCTCCTCGAGGGCCCTCCGGAAGGACTCCTCGCCCTTCATCTTGCAATAGCCCCCGATGGGGAAGACGGAGAATCGCCATTCGGTCCCGCCCCGCGTGAATCCGGCCAGGCGCGGCCCCCAACCGACGGAGAAGGCCTCGACCTCCACCCCCATGGCGCGGGCGGCGAAGAAATGCCCCAGCTCGTGGAAGATGATCACTATGCCGAGGCCGATGAGGCCGAGGACTATCGTTACGATCAGCATTCGAACTCCCTGACGACGGCGTCCGCCTTCTCGCGGGCCCTTCCGTCGATCTCGAATATACTCTCGAGATCGAGCGCGCGGGAAGGCCAAGCCTCTTCCAGGGTCGCGGCGACTATGCGCGAGATATCCGTATAGGCGATACGGCCAGCCTCGAAGGCGGCCACCCCGACCTCGTCCGCGGCGTTATAGGCGATAGTCGCTCCATCCCCCTCAGCGAGGGCCTCGTAGGCGAGGCCGAGGATGGGATAGCGCGCCGCGTCGGGCTCGCGGAACTCGAGGCTGCGGCCGGCCAGCTCGAGGCGCCCGAAGGGGCAGGGCAGGCATTCCGGCCAGGTGAGCGCGTTCTGGATGGGCACGCGCATGTCCGGCAGGGAGAGCTGGGCATAGAGGCTGCCGTCCCTCGTCC
>Ga0181535_10004619_pt1 | contig 15173 bp, 13 predicted proteins | sample PEATcosm2014_Bin_44_FD_119774 | JGI IMG/M metagenome (GOLD analysis project Ga0181535, IMG submission 119774) | Peatland microbial communities from MTU Mesocosm Facility, Houghton, MI, USA - PEATcosm2014_Bin17_30_metaG | ecosystem: Environmental > Terrestrial > Soil > Wetlands > Peat | place... | reverse complement strand
CGCGGGGTTCTTGCGCCGCGCCGCGTAGTCGCCCACCAGCTTGTGGAATCCGGGATAGGCCGAGCTCGAGAGAAAATCTGCATCGAGCGAAACAATCACATCGGCCTGGCTCAGGTCGTATTGAACATTGATGCCCTTAGCCAGCCATGTCCCCGCGATTGCCGGGTCATATTGAACCAGCGTTGCCTTGGGATACGCTGCCCGCACTGCCTTCCATTGCCGAGCCAGTGTCGGCGAAGTAATCGTTGCACTCAGGAAGTAAAGACCGGTTCCGTCTTTACTCGCCGCAGCCTTGAGCCGCAGTTCCTGTGCAAACTCCGCCCACTCGCGGGGTTCTCCGCGATAAGTCGCGTGCTTTGACCGGTCGGGATCGTACAAATCCAGCAGCGTTCCTTGCGAAAACACATCGGACGAACCATGGTTATAGGCGTGGTCAGGATTCCCGTCCACCTTAATAGGACGGAACTGATCGCTCTTCACCAGCACCGGCACCGCGCCGGTCACGAAAGGATGTGCGGTCGCAAAATAGTTCGGCTTGCCCAGCACCAGGTCTTCAGGCGCCTTCACATAGGGATAAATCGGCTCATCCGGCTGCTTGGTGCAACCCGCCAGTCCCGCCAGCGCCATCGATGCGCCCATCAGCTTCATGAAGCCGCGCCGCGATACGGGATCGACCCACTCCTGCGCAGCCGAGGGAAACTCGCGCTCCACCGCAGCCTGAAAATCCTCTGTATTGGCGAGCTCGTCGATGGAGCGCCAGTACTTCTTGCCCTTGGTGCCCTTCAATTCTTCGCGGACCTGGGCCAAGGTCATCGGCGTTCCAGTCTCAGCTTGGGCGCCCTTGTGCATTTCGTTATCCAAGGTGTTCCCCGTCGATTTCGTGGTTCTGTCCATCCGCTCCGTGCTCATCGATGACAGACCTCGCAACTGGTCAGCTCGCGTGGCGTGCGGATGTGGTACTGCTTCACAAGAAAATGACCCAGTTCCATCTGGCTGGTGAATTTCTGATAGCTCGCCGGTGCAGGAAGTTGCGCCGCGGCCACGTCGCCCGCCAACCCCCTCAGACCGCTGCCCGGAAGGTTGAGCGAGGCCATTTCCGGTCCCGCTGCGCTTGGATCCTTCGTTACGCAGTTCACACTCTGCGCCGTTGGAGTGCCGGCCTTCTCATCGCCAACCGAGCACCATACCGGACGATCTTCCGCCGGTGCTTCCCACGCCATGTTGTAGATCTCTCCCGTCGGCCGCAGGTTCTTTGCCGGGTTGCGATGGCAGTCCAAACACCATTCCATCTGCAGCGTGTTCTGCGCATACATCAGCGGCATCATATCGACGCGCCCGTGACAGGAAGCGCAACCCAGTCCCTTGTTCACGTGAATTTCGTGGCTGAAGTAGGCAAAATCCGGCAGATCGTGCACCTTGGTCCACACCAGCGATTGCCCCGTCGCCCAGCTATTCCTGACCGGCTCAAGAAGCTGCGCGTTGGTCCAGATCTGTGCATGGCAATTCATGCACGTCTTGGTGGGAGGAATACCCGCGTAGCTCGACTTCTCCACCGTCACGTGGCAGTACTGGCATTGCAGTCCCAAGCCCTGCACATGATGTTTGTGGCTGAAAGGAACCGGCTGCTCCGGCCTCTGCCCCTGCCGTGTGACCCATGGAGAGCGCTGCAACTCGTCCAACGTAACCCCGAGAGCGATCACAATCAGCCCCGTCAAAACCAGGCTCATGCGAGCCAAAGCATTGGAGCTGCGATCGAATATCTGCGCCATGAATGCTTTCCTGCTTTGTTTTTTCTTCGTTTCTATGCCACGCAATGTACGCCGTGCCAGCGGTCACACATGTTGCGGTTAAGTTTGGTTTTGTTGCAAAGGGAAGCTGTGCGTCGGATGACCCCGAAAATTCAATATAGCAGTCAGCACCCGGTCCGCAAGCGTTCGCACGGTTCAAAACCCAAAAATGTTTCGCATGACGAAACATTTGTATGGTGCTGAAAAGACTGCACATTGTGATGAAGCTGGAAGAAGGGAAGAAATCATCGATGCCCTGGTGATCGTCATACCAGAGCTTGGGGTTACAGTGATCAAAATCTTAACGCAAACGACGGGCTTCCTGCATCTGCTGAATCACCGCCGCCAACCCGCTCATCCATCTTTACCAATACGCGTTGCAAAAGCACGGTCAAAGACCCTCTTTCTCTAACGGGGCCGCATAGCTCTCTGCAAAGGCCTCGTCGGGTGATGTGGCCGGCCAGCCCACAATCACCAGAAATACATCGAGAACAAAAAGTGCAATGGCAATGTCGTTGAAAAGTATTGCCTGGCGCAGGTCGGGCCACATCTGATTGGCAGCCCAGAACAGAAAGGCAACTGCCAACAGAATCGCCTTCACAAATTCCATAAGAGCCGGACGATGCGCTGCCTGGTACACGAGGTAGGTAATCGCGATCATGGCCAATGGAAATGCGCCAAGAACGTCGTGGGCCCTTGGCGGAAACATACCCGGAACAGCATCCCAAGCGAGCAATACGCCAACGCTGGCCATCGTGATGACGCCGAGAATCACGGACAGAGCTCGGCGTCGCGGGTGAAGTCTACGATACATAGGTCATTATTGACCGCCCCTCGAAAGGAAACCGTAAGGGCCAGCCCGCTGATCACGGACGTCGCGCTGATTGATCCTGCAGAATGTCTGGATTTGTCCAACTGCACGGATCGATTAATTTAGAATTCATAAAGGCATTCCAACCGGCTGCCGTTCGTCTCATATCGCGATTGTTTTTGCGGACCGCGTGTTCGGAGGACGGTGGACTATCGTACGTCGGCGCAGTCTCACGGGATCTCCTTCACCCGGAATGGCAAAGCGCAAAGGATCTGGTCATGAAATACGCAGGGCTGCTCGTCATGCCGGCCGGTTTCTTTCTCACTCTCGCAGCCATCCTTCTCTTCCCGGCTCCCACTACGCGTGCCGCTTTTGTTGCGTGCGGTATCGCCGTTGAAGGAATGGGACTCGCCGTGGCAATTCGCGGCCATATGGCGCCTAAACGAGGCCGTCACGGACACAGCTTGGGCCGTGAAGTGGAAGGCGGGGAATTCCATTAATGGTCACGTCCTCTACTCCACCCGTCGCCGATCTGTCGTTTGCCATCGCGCTGCCGCTCCTGCTGCTCGCCCCGCTTGCCATTGCAGGACTCGCGCTCATCAATGCCGGCCTCGGCCGTTCGCGTTCTGCGGCGCAATCCGTACTCGGAAGCCTGGTCCTGGTTTCTGTCGCCGTTCTCGTATTCGCTTTGGTCGGCGCCACCTTCGCCGATGGCGCTTCCGGGTCGGGCCACGTATTCCATCTATCCGGCATACCGTGGAACTGGGCTGGAACGGGTCCGATCGCGCTCAGCGGCCTCTCGTCTTCACCCATGCGCGCCCAGCTTACGCTGCTCTTTGAATTTCTTGCCTTATCTCTCGCCGTTCTCATTCCCTGGGGATCCGGCGCCGATCGTTGGCGTTTGACCGCCGGTGCTGCCTCGGCTGCAGTCCTTGCCGCCCTCTTTTTTCCTCTCGTCTCGCATTGGACCTGGGGCGGTGGCTGGCTCGCACAGCTCGGTCTCAACTTTTCGCTCGGTTCCGGATTTCTCGACGTTGGCGGCGCGGCAACAATTCACCTTCTCGGCGGATTCAGCGCACTCGTGGTCGTCTGGATCGCCGGTCCCCGCCGCGGCAAATTTCCCAAGGAAGGGCTCTCCACAGCCATGCCCGGCCACAACGCCATTTACATTCTCTTTGGCTGCCTCATCGCGCTTGTGGGATGGATGCCGCTCAACATGGCGGGAGCACTGCTTTGGCTGGGTGCTTCCCCTTCCGCGCTTCCAGGCACCGCAATCAACACATTGCTCTCCGCCGCCGCGGCCCTGGCCGCCACTTTCACGGTGACGCGCATTCGCTTCGGCAAACCAGACGCAAGCCTCTGCGCCAACGGCTGGCTCGCGGGACTCGTCACTTCAAGCGCATGCGCCAGCCTCGTCACGCCACTGGAAGCGATCTTCACAGGCCTCGTGGCCGGCGTCGCGATGCCCCTCCTTGTCGAGTTCCTTGAGCTCGCGGTTTCCATTGACGACCCATCCGGCGCAGTTTCCGTTCATGCTGCCGGCGGCCTCTGGGGTTTGCTCGCCGCAGGCATCTTTGCGCCCCAACAGGGACAGTTCGTGGCCCAGCTCATCGGCGTTTCGGCGTTACTTGGATTTTTCCTGCCGCTGATTTACCTGCTCTTCGCGCTGCTGAACCGGGTGATCCCGTTCCGCGTCGAACCCGACGGCGAGCGCATCGGCATGGACCTCCACGAACTGGGCGGAGGCGCCTATCCGGAATTTGTCGTCCATCGCGATGACTCCTATCGCTGAACTCACAGCGACCCCCGCAAGACCCTGAAACAGCTTCCGGCTTGAAGTTCTGCTCGCGATAAACAAGCTGCTGAACGCGGCCGAATGCAGCGGTTCCACGATTGCTATACCCCGAGGCCGCTCTAGCGCTTCGCCAGCAGCAGCATCAGCGCAAATAGCATCACAGGCACCAATGCCATCCCCGCGTAGAGCAGCATCTGTTTGTTCAACCTGCGCCGTCCGTGCCCGATTGTGCGATTCCCTCGATCTTCCACGCCCACCTGCTCCTGGTGCTCCAGATCCCACATCATCTCGTGTGCGGTCGCATAGCGGTGGCGCGGGTCACGCTCCAGGGCGCGATACAAGATCTCTACGAGCTCCGGTGAAATCTCACCGTTCAGTTCGCGTGGCGGCGGGGGGTCAATCAGCAATCGCTCGTTCATTGCGGCCAGCGGATTCGACCCAACAAACGGTACGCGGCCAGTGAGCATCTCATAGAGCAGGATGCCCAGCGCATAGATGTCGCTGCGCTGGTCCCCGCGCTGGCCCTTCACCTGCTCTGGAGAAATGTAGTCAGGGGTACCCAGCGCAGCCGAGAGGTTCACGAATGTCAGGCGTCGCGCGTCTTCCTTCATGGCGATACCAAAATCGATCAGTTTGATATCGTCATTCTCGTTTACCATGACGTTTTCAGGCTTCAGGTCGCGATGCACAATTCCATGTTTGTGCATGTAATCGAGCGCATCGCAGATGCTGATGGCAATCTTTACCGCACGCTCAATCGGCAATGCCTTTTCTTCATTCAGAATCGTGCGCAGCAATTTCCCATTGACCCATTCGATAACCATGTACACGCGGCTGCGTGCTTCGCCGTCGAAGGTCTTCACCACGCCGGGGTGGTCCAGCAATTGACCAATCTCTTCCTCTCGCTTGAAGCGCTCCAGCAGAATCGGGTCGGCCTCCATCTCCGGATGGGGAACTTTGAGAGCGACTTGCCGGCCGTTCTGCTGGTCCGTGGCTCGGTACAGCGTCGCCATGCCACTGCGGGCAACTACCGCATCAATGCGGTAGTGGTCGAGCGCGTCTCCGGGTTCAAGTTGACTCATGTGTCCTTCGAGCGGGTTCGGCTCATTCTTTCATGCCCCTTCGTAAGAAATTTGTCAGGAATATCGAAAGAGTTCCAATGGTCATTTGGTGCGCACAGGCCACACAAGGGCCATTTCGACGGATTCCGGGCCGTATGATGGGAAAACGTATGCACGGCTTCGCGAGAGCTCTGGCGGTTGGCCTTCTGATTGCATCGCCGCTGGCGCCCGTCCGGTCGGGCGCGCTCGCGGGACCATCTATCTCCCCTCCCAAAAACTTCCAGGAGACCGGCTTCCTCAACCGCACCCTCGATCTCCATGGCGTCACGTATCGCTTTCAGGTCTATCTCCCCGAAGACTTCCGGCGAGACGACCACAGGCAATGGCCCATCATCCTCTTTCTCCATGGACGAGGCGAACGCGGCGCCGAAGGCATGTGGCAGACGCAGATTGGCCTGCCCGAAGCGGTGCGCGATCACCCGGAACGCTGGCCCTTCATCATCGTGATGCCGCAATGTCCGCAGGTTCACTACTGGACCGACCCCGACATGATGAACATGGCCATGGAAGCCCTGGATCAGGAAACCATCGAATTCCACGCCGATACGGCGCGCACCTACCTCACCGGTCTTTCGCTGGGCGGCTATGGCGCGTGGGAGATCGCACGCACCTACCCCAAGCGGTGGGCGGCTATCGCCATCGCCGCCGGCGGAATTTTCTGGAGCTATGCGCCGGAACGCTGGCATGAGGCCGCGACGCTTCCCGCCGAATATGCGCACGCCGTGGGCCGCACGCCCATTTGGGCCTTTCATGGCAGCGACGATCCGATCGTACCTGTGCGCGAAGATGAGTTGATGTACGCGGCCCTGAAGTCCTCCGGCGGCCACATCCGTTACTGGGTCTACCAGGGCCTCAGGCACGACTGCTGGTTCCGCGCCTTCAACGAGCCAGACCTGCCGCGATGGCTCCTCACGCACCGTCTCGATCCAAAGCAGGAACTACTGCCATTCGCCGAACGTCTCGTCATTCCCTTGCATCCCCCCGAGCTGCGGCTGACCCCGGCGCAGCTCGACAGCTTCGCGGGCGATTACCTCGACGAACACGGCGCTCTCGCCGTTACCCTCTTCCGTCAGGGCGACCAGCTCTATCAAAAAAACATCCACGGCGAAATCAACGAATTGGCGGCCGAGTCGCTTTCCACCCTGTTCTATCCCAATGGCATCAGCCTCACGCGCATCACCGTTGAACGGGACCCCCTGGGCCACATCACTGCCCTCACTCTGCGCGATGACCGCCACGAGGAACATTGGGAGAAGCAACGACAGGCTCCCTCCACCCGCTGATCGGGCCTCCCCACAATCCCAATCTTTACTGGAACGCAAGTTGCACCCCTTTCGTATTAAGCTCAGTACGGAATTCGGAGGAGGCAACCATGTTTTGCAGTGGATGTGGTCAGGCTCTGGCGCAGGGGCAACCGGTATGCGCTCATTGTGGCCGCCCGGTCGCGGCGCCGATTCCCTTCGTGCCCAATCTCGATTTCCAGCTCCAGAACTACGCAAGCCGCGTGAAAGCTCTCAGCATCGTCTGGTTTGTCTATGGCGGGCTTTCGCTCGCGCTGGGCTTCGTCGGGATGGCCTTCGCCAACTCATTTCTTAATCACGGCTTCGGCCCATGGGGTCATGGGCCCTTCGGTCCGGGATGGGGCTTCGGTCCAGCGCTGATCCGGTTCGCATGGTCCATCATGGTGGTTCGCGCAGCCCTCGCATTGATCGCCGGCTGGGGTCTCATGGAGCGCACCCAATGGGGCCGCGTCGTTGCGATCGTAGCGGCGTTCATCTCCCTGATCCGGATTCCCATTGGCACCGCACTCGGCATTTGGACCCTTGTCACGCTGCTCGGCTATCGCAACACCACACTCTACGATCAGCTTTGAGCGGGGTTCGGTGTTGGCGGAGTTACGGGTGTTGGGCCTGACTCCTCTAACACGCGCGACGCGTGCGGCAAACCCCAGCTCACTCCGCTCGTCCTCTGTTCCCTGTTCCCTTAGAATGAATCCATGAGCTTCCCGCAGAATCGCATGCGCCGCTTGCGCCGCACCGAGTCGCTTCGCGCACTGGTCCGCGAAACTGCGCTTGACCCGGGTGACCTGATCTATCCGTTGTTTCTTTGCCCCGGCAAAGGTGTTCGCAACGCCGTCAGTTCCATGCCGGGAGTCTTCAATCTCTCGGTCGACGAGGCGGTGCGCGAAGCCGAAGAGGCGGCTCAGCTCGGCATTGGCGGCCTCCTGTTGTTTGGCTTGCCCGACAAGAAAGACGAACAGGCAACGGGAGCCTGGCATGAGAACGGCATTGTGCAGCAAGGCCTTCGCGCCTTCAAACAAACTGCCGCTGCCAAGAAGCTCGTCCTCATCGCTGACGTTTGCCTCTGCGAGTACACCAGCCACGGCCACTGCGGCGTCGTGATCAAGACTGCGGACAGCTTCGCGGTCGACAACGATCCATCCCTCGAACTTCTGGCCCGCACCGCAACCAGTCTTGCCCGAGCCGGAGCGGACATCGTTGCTCCCAGCGACATGATGGACGGCCGCGTCGCCGCCATCCGGGAAGATCTCGACAAGAACGGCCTCGCCGAGACACCGATCCTCAGCTACGCCTCCAAATTTGCTTCGGCGTTCTACGGACCCTTCCGCGAAGCAGCCGACTCGGCTCCCCAGTTCGGCGATCGCCGCACCTATCAGATGGATGGCGCCAATCTCCGCGAAGCGCTGCGCGAAATCGATCTTGATCTCGAAGAAGGCGCGGACATGATCCTGATGAAGCCGGCCATGCCTTACCTCGACGTAATTCTTGCCGCCCGCGAACGTGTCGACGTACCCATCGGCGCCTACCAGGTCTCTGGCGAATACTCCATGCTCCACGCTGCCTTTGAAAAAGGTTGGCTTGAGCGCGATCGCTCCATTCTCGAGTCGCTCCTCGGCATTCGCCGCGCCGGCGCGGACTTTATCGTCACCTACTTCGCAAAAGACGCCGCAAAACTTCTGTAGCGGCCCTCGGTCCCAGGGCCTCGCCATTTGTCGGGAAGTTGGTCATTCTCCCTTTCGCTAATATGGGTGCATTCACTTTTCAGGCCACCTATGACGATCCTGCAGATTCTGAGCCTTCTGTTCGCCACCGCAGCCGTCTTCGGTCTGATCACCTGCCGCTGGCTCAAATTGCCCATCACCATCGGCACGATGTTGCTGACGGTGCTTGCCTCGGTCGCGCTCATACTCACATCGAAAAAAGTACCTGGCATTCACCTCTGGGTGACTGCGTTTCTCAACCAAATTGATTTTGGAACACTGATCCTCCGCGGCATGCTGCCCCTTCTGTTGTTTGCGGGCGCCTTTCTGCTCGATCTCGATGAACTCGTCCGGGAAAAGCTCGCAATCACGCTGCTGTCCACGGTGGGCACGGGCATTATGTTTTTCCTCGTCGCCCTTTTGATGGAGCTCATGAGTGGCGGCCGCATCCCGTGGATCGAGTGCCTGATCTTCGGCGCACTCATCTCCCCCACCGATCCCATTGCAGTGTTGGAGATGCTGCGCCGCGTCGGCATTCCGAAGCACATTGAAGCCCAGCTTGCCGGCGAATCTCTCTTCAATGACGGCATCGGCGCCGTGCTCTTCATCACCATGCTTGAGGTCGCTGCCGGTGACGCGCCCACACCTTGGCACGTTGCTGGAATTCTGCTGGCCAAAGCCGGCGGCGGAATTCTTGTCGGCCTGGTGGCCGCGTGGATTGCTTCCCAGCTCATGCGCCGCATCAATGCGTATCAGGTGGACATTCTGCTCACCATCGCACTGGCGTTTGGCGGATATTCCCTCTCCGACACACTGAACGTGTCGCCGCCGCTCGAAGCAGTGGTGGCCGGAATTGCTCTGCGTCACTTCAATCGCATGCTGCCGAAAGGAAATATCGCGGATAACAGCGTCGATGGCTTCTGGAAGGTGATTGACGAGGTGCAGAACTCGATTCTCTTTGTTCTGCTCGGCCTCGAGGCCATGGCCATTGCGCTCGATCGGACGACGATCGTTACTGGATTCGCCGCAATTCTTTCCGTCAATGCCGTGCGATTGGTCACCGTCGCCGGACTGCTCCTGCTCGTGCGCCTGATCCGGCCTGCTCATCGAAGTTCCACGTTCGTCCTTACATGGGGCGGGCTGCGCGGAGGTTTATCGATCGCACTGGCTCTTTCTGTTCCGGAAGCCCTTGGGCGTTCGTGGATGCTGGGCGCTACGTATATGGTGGTCGTCTTTTCGATTGTTACGCAAGGGACATCGATGAATTGGATCCTGCACCGGCGCTCGCTGAAACGCCTCGCCGCATAGACGGCATCCGCAGCGACCGCACAAATTGCTTTGCGCCGCGCTCCATCTATGTTCTTCTAAAAGCGCCTACCCATGCTCAAGTTCCTTGAACGCTATTTTGAGTTCACTCATCTGGGGACCAACTGGCGGACGGAGATTCTGGCCGGAGTTACGACCTTTCTCACGATGGCTTACATCGTGCTGGTCAACCCCGCAATCCTCGCTGCAGCTGGCGTGCCGTTGCCCGCGGTCACTGCGGCCACGTGCCTCTCGGCGGCGTTCGGCTCCATTCTCATGGGCATCATCGCGCGCTATCCCATCGCCCTTGCGCCGGGCATGGGCCTCAACGCGTACTTCACTTACACCGTCTGCCTAAAGATGCACATCCCCTGGCAGACCGCTCTTGGAGCCGTCTTTCTCTCCGGGGTTATCTTTCTCGCCCTCACTGCGGCCGGCATTCGCCAGATGATTCTGCGCTCCATTCCGCATGAGCTTTACGCCGCCGTTGCGAGCGGCATCGGCCTCTTCATCGCCTTCATCGGCTTTCGCAATGCGGGCCTCGTCGTCAGCGATCCCGCGACGCTTGTCGGACTCGGCAACATTCGCAACCCCACCGCGGCACTTGCGCTGCTGGGCCTCATTCTCATGGTGGCGCTTGAGATCAAAAAAGTCCGCGGTTCCATTCTCATCGGCGTTCTTGTGATCACGGGAATCGCCTGGGCCATGGGCATTGTTCATTGGACGCCCGCCAGTGGCGGTTTCCGAAGCCTGGCCGGCACATTCCTCAAACTCGACATTCGCGGCGCCCTCAACAAGGGGCTTCTCGAAATCATCTTCGTCTTCTTCTTCGTTGATCTCTTCGACAACCTGGGAACGCTGGTGGCCGTCACCAAACGCGCCGGCCTTATTGCAGCCGATCACTCCATCCCGCGGCTCAACCGGATCCTGCTCGCCGATGCGACGGCTACTGTCTTCGGCTCCATGACCGGCACATCCACGGTGACCAGTTATGTCGAATCCACGGCGGGCGTCGCTGCCGGCGGCCGCACCGGCGTTACCGCCATCGTCACTGGCCTTCTTTTTCTGGCTGCTGTCGGTGCCGCGCCTTTTGTCGGAGTCGTTCCGTCGGCGGCGACTGCGCCGGCACTCATTCTTGTTGGCTCGCTCATGTTGGCCACGATTACGGAGATTCGCTGGCACGAACCCCTCGTCGCCGTTCCAGCTTTCCTCACGTTGATCCTGATTCCGCTGACGTATTCCATTGCCAACGGTCTTGGCTTCGGGATCATCGCCTGGGCGGTGCTGCATCTCGCCACCGGTAACTACCGTAAACAGGACTGGCTCCTTTACATCCTGGCCGTGCTGTTCCTTCTCCGTTTCGTCTACCTCGGGGCAAGCTAATCGACCCAGGGCGACGATCCCCATAGAATCCCAATAGATGTTTTTCCCAAGAGCAATTCGGATCTTGTTCGTTGTCTTCTTCGGCGCTTCCGCAGCGAGCCAAGCGCACGCGGCAGATACCTATCGCATCGTCCACGCCTACCCGCATGATCAGCAGGCCTTCACGCAGGGGCTTATTTACGTTGATGGTCACCTGTATGAAAGCACTGGGATCCAAGGCAAATCCTCTCTGCGCATGGAAGACCTCGAGACCGGGCGCATCCTGCGCTATCAAGACGTGCCGAGCCAGTATTTTGCTGAAGGTCTGACCGATTGGGGCAACACGCTCATCCAGCTCACCTGGCAATCGCATGTGGCGCTGGTGTACGATCGCGCGACATTTCGTTTTCTGCGTTCGTTCCATTTCGAAGGCGAAGGCTGGGGCCTCACGCACGACGCGAAGAACCTGGTTCTCAGTGACGGAACGGCCGTCCTTCGCTTCTACGATCCGTCAACCTTCCGTGAAACGAAAAGCATCACGGTGAAAGATCGCGGCGCTCCGGTCAACGAACTCAATGAGCTTGAGTTCATCCACGGCCAGATCTATGCCAACATCTGGCACTCCGATCGAATCGCCCGCATTTCACCCGCAACCGGGAAGGTGCTCGGCTGGATCGACCTCGACGGCCTGTTGCCGGAGAGTGCACGGTCTAACCCCGAATCTGTACTCAACGGCATCGCCTACGACACAGTACACGATCGCCTCTTCGTCACGGGCAAACTTTGGCCCAGGCTCTTCGAGATCAAAGTTATTCCCAAACAAAGAAAGTGACTACGAAAGAAGGGCCATCAAGCACGCAAAATTTGTAATGCGTGCTCCAATGGCCCTTCCTTCTTTGGGAGAAACTTTTCTCCAGGTAAAATTGACCGGCTTACTGCCAAACGTGAACGTAGTCGTACGTGGCAGGCCAGTTTTTGCCCGTCCCCAGCACGAGGAACATGTGATCCTGCTCCAACGCTGTGAACTTCGTCCCCGGACCCGTCGCTACCGTCATCACCGGCTGATTGTCGATGTACCAGGTGACGCTATCCTTGGTCCACAAGCAGCCGTAGATATGAAACGCATCGTAATTGAAGTTCTCCGGCAACGTTGGAACATCGTTCGGCTGCTGCACGCTGCTGCTGGAACCATTGCTTGACGTCCACTGATGGACAGTGGTCAGCAGCGTTACGCCATTGTTTCCACTCGTCGCACCGCCCTTGCCGCCGGGATAGGCTTCGAGAAAGTCCAGTTCAGCAAAAGGACTGGCTCCTTGAACGGCCTCGAGCGCGTAGGACCAGAATGCAGGCCATGCTCCGCCTTCGCTCCCCGCCGGATAGAACTGCATCCGCGCCTCGAAGTACCCATGCTGAAATATTCCGGAAGTTGGGCTGGTTGAATGAATCGTTGTTAATCCATCGCTGTACCCGCTCAGATCGGTCAGGATGGTCAGGCAGCCGTTATTGACCTCCATGTCGTTCTTGTTCAGCTCGGCGGAAGCGGTATACGGGTTGTAGGTATACCAGTTGAAGGTCCCCGAGTTATTCGGCGAGATGGTGCTCGTCGAATTAAACTCGTCGACGAACACAAGGTTTTTGAACCCGGCCGCTGCCGCCTGTGCCGGCGGCGCAGTCGGTGCTGCTTGACTGCCTGAACAGGCCGGCGGCGGTGGTGCCGAAATCACGACATTCTGACTGGCGGCGTTGTAAGCCGGCGCTTTGATCGAAAGCACATACGAACCTTCTTTGGATCCCGAGACGAAGAGATTTCCAGAGTTCTGGCTCGCCGGGATAACGACCTCGGCATTGCGCACGGTACAAGCCGCGTTACTGAAGAACTCAAGATTGCCATTGCCCCCGCTCACCGTCACAGTGGTTGGCGACGCAACCGCCGCCAGTTGCATTGCACCGGAGGCGGTAGAGATTTTTACAAGGCCACAGGCGCCGAGCGGAATGGTTTGGACTGTTGAGGCAAACTCGAGCCGGGTTGCGACACTGGTGGCGGCCTGGGCCGGAACTGCGTTGTGACTAACGTAAATGCCGAAAAGGGTAGCGATTGCGAGATGATTCTTGAGATTTTGAAAGAATAAGTGCTTCATTATCTTCACCTTATAAAAAGAAATAGAAATGGTAACTATCGTTATATGTTACTTACGTTGTAGAATATAGATTACTAAAGTCGTAGAAACTACCGTGTGCCCGCCGGCGATGTGATACTGCGCACAAATAGGCCCGAAGCCGGGTACTCCAGCCCATATTCTGGGCGCGTCTCCCCATAGCCAATCTGTAGTCTCGATCACACTGAACCCGATTCGCCTTCCCGTATACTCTCCGCCGAGGCGACCGCGTAATGGACCTGCTGTCCTACTCCGTTCCCACGGTGCTGCAGAACGCAGCGATCCTCACCATCCTCCTCGCCTTTGCCGGCTACCTGATGACCTTTCTCAGCGCCCGCATGCTCGCCCGGCGTCGCGACAAGCTGAAGCTCGTCAACAAGCGCCTCAATGAGTTTTACGGTCCTTTGTATGTCGCATCCGAGGCAGGCAACATAGCCTACCGTGCCTTGCTGAATCGCCAGGGAAAAGAAAAAAGCGACCCCATTCTCGATTCGGAAATGAAGGACTGGATGCTTTGGATGACCACGATCTTCATGCCGCTGAATGATATTCGCGAGAAGATCATTATCGAGAAGGCCTATCTCGTTGTGGAAGAGCGGATGCCGCAGTGCCTGCTCGATTTCGTTACTCACGTTGTGGGTTACAAAGCAGTATTAGCTAAGTGGGCCGAGGGCAATTACGTGGAACGCCGCTCCTCGATCGGCTGGCCGCCGCAGTTCGATGTCTACGTCAGACACTCTTACGCCGCGCTCAAAGCCGAACAAACCCACCTGATGCACAGCGCTGTCTGGCGCCTCTACCAACGTCTCTTCCGCCGGAGACGGCGTTGAACGCCAATATCCCGACTGCAACCTTCGACCGAGTCTTGACCCGATCAACCTAATGCGGGAAGAACTCTGCCTTCGACAAGGCGTCCAGCTGAACGCCGTTCCACTTGGCCCCGATTCGCCAACACTGAAGCAAGTTCCGCCTCGATCTTGTCGGGATGCAGTGCGGCAATCTCGTCTTCCAGCCGCTTCGCATCCAGCGGAGATGGTAGTGCGAGGCTCTTCCACAAGCGCAGCGTTGGTTCGGCCCGGTTGATGGTGTAAAAATGCAGACCCGGCGCTCCATTCCGCAGCAGAGTTTCGCAGAGCCGGGTCACCACTTCCAGACCAAAATCGAGAAGGGCAGCCTTGTCGTCCCGAAGCTGTTCGAGGCGCAGGCGCACCCATCGCGGCAGATCGGCGCCACAGCCGTTGCAGAAACGTTGCGTATTGGCAAAACCGGTGATGGGCATGATGCCCGGCACCACCGGGATCGCAATGCCGGCCTTGCCGCAGCGTTCCATAAAGTCGAAATACGCATCGGCGTTGTAGAAGAGCTGCGTCAGCGCGCCGTCCGCACCCGCCTCTACTTTGCGGCGAAAATGATCGAAGTCCGCGCCGGGGCTGCATGCTTGCGGATGCATCTCAGGATAAGCAGCCACTTCGATTTTGAAAGCGTCGCGGTGGGTTTCGCGAATAAAGCTGACGAGTTGACTCGCATAATGAAACTCTCCAGGCGCGGCGGGACTTGGCGCGGTCGAAGGAAGATCGCCGCGAAGGGCAACAATGCGCTTAACGCCTGCGTTGCGATAACGCTGCAGGAGAGCCGCGATGTGAGCGCGGGTCGAACCGACACAGGTAAGGTGCGGCGCGACCTCAACGCCTGCGTGCTCGACGACCGTCAAGAGAGTTTCGTAAGTGCCATCCTGATCCGAGCCGCCGGCCCCGTGAGTAATCGAGAAGAAGTCCGGCCTCACCGAAGCCAGGTCGCCGATCACCCGCGGCAACTTCGCCGCAGCCTCCGGCGTG
>Ga0181535_10004617_pt1 | contig 15176 bp, 11 predicted proteins | sample PEATcosm2014_Bin_44_FD_119774 | JGI IMG/M metagenome (GOLD analysis project Ga0181535, IMG submission 119774) | Peatland microbial communities from MTU Mesocosm Facility, Houghton, MI, USA - PEATcosm2014_Bin17_30_metaG | ecosystem: Environmental > Terrestrial > Soil > Wetlands > Peat | place... | reverse complement strand
ATTTCCTGGGTGCGAAGAGCGGGCAGACCCGCGATCGCCTCAGGGTTGAAGACTCCCACCTGCCGCTGGGGATCGACAGGGGACGGCCCCATTTTCATAATTCCCTTCGAAAACAGTTCCTGAATCAACATTTGCTTTACCCCCTTCTGAAGTCCGCCGAAGGCCATGAATACATCGCCTCTCGATTCAGGTAGAATACACAACCGTGGTTGTGAAATCCAGAATTCTTACTCCGGCGCAATTGGATTTGGCTTACCTGGCCCTCTTTTTCGGCCAAAGGGTCAATGAGCTTGTGCTGGAACATCTCCTCCGAAGCGGCTTCGATCGGGCTCGTGAAAGCCACGGCTACCTCATCCAGCATTTGATTGACGCGGAGCGCACCATCACTGAACTAGCGAAGCGGATGGAGGTTTCGCAGCAGGCCGCGTCGAAGTCGGTGGCGGAATTGGTTCGGCTCGGGACTCTTGAAATCGTGCCGATGAAGGATCGCCGCGCCAAACGCATCCGCCTTTCAAAACGGGGGTGGGAAGCCGTCCAATCAGCGCGGCAGGAACGAACCAGGCTTGATCGGCGTCTGATGGAAGCGATAGGAGAGAAGGCTCATAAGAAGGCGAGAGCCAGTTTGCTGTCATGTCTGGAGGAACTAGGTGGCTTGGAGCGGATATTGGATAGGCGGGTTCAGGATGCGAACGGCGCCATACCGGACGGCGGCCGGAAGCCGCGATCACGCAGAAAAGAGCACGCAGGGTGCTGAACTGGACGGGCTCGACTGGACAACCACCTTTACTTTTAACTCCTGGGGGAGTTACCACTCAGTAAACCCCGGCGGCGCAGGAATGTGATGCAGTCATTCGGGTTCGACGGGAATAGTCTTTTCTTCGAAGGATCGAAGGTAACCAGCGGCCCAGCGTAAATGTCGATTTGCCGCAACAAAATCGCCGAAATATGAGCCTCAAGGATCCAGTCTTGCCCCGAAAGTGACTTGATTTAACCCGTTTGTGTAATGCCCTTTGAACATTACTCGACCTACACTTTGCATGTGGAGGATTCGATGAACGACAAGCAACATGAACCTGTATATCGTGCCGCAGCCGACACGGCCCACGCGGAACTCCGTGAGATTTCTGAAACGATCGACCAACTGCGCGCGCGTCAAGGACAGATTTTTGCCGCGGTTGAAGCACTGGAACAGGTCGTCAACTCCGCAACCTCGAAGCCGGTTTACGAGATGACTCCGAGAAACTCGCAATCGACGCAGAACTCTCAACGGGTCGTCGATGCCAAGGTACTCAACCCACTCGAGGCACACATTCAGGACGCCCTGCGGGTCGCAACGGCGTAAGGATCAACTTCCCCCGGCTCAAAGGGCGCGGACACAGTCCGCGCCTGTTCCATCCCTGCACATCTCCTCCAGACCGTCGTCCGATTCCTGAAGAATCGCGCTCGGCGCAGACGCGGGTTCCCCGCGTCCTATATCCTTTCTGAAATCTCAGATCGCTGACGAAGCCCCTCGCAGCAGCAGGTATGTGAATGACCATCGTTGCGCCTTCCGCGCCCGATTCCAAATCGCAGTTGCGCAAAACGATGGGCTTCTGGGATGTGCTGCTGTTCAACATCGCCACGGTTCTCGGGCCCCGATGGATCGCCGCCGCCGGTCACAACGGCACCTCCTCGATCAGCCTCTGGGTCCTCGCGGCCGTCTTCTTCTTCCTGCCCGGCGCGCTGGTCATTAATGAGCTTTCTTCGCGCTTTCCTGAGGAAGGCGGCCTCTACGTCTGGTCGCGCGAGGCATTCGGCGATTTTCATGGTTTCATTGCAGGCTGGACTTACTGGATCTACACGGTCTTCTATTTCCCCGGCCTGCTTCTTGCCAGCGCTTCGATGAGCGCGTACATCATTGGCGGCCGCGGCGCAGAGCTTGCGCAGAATCGGACATTTCTGCTCACGGTTTCGCTGGCCATGCTGCTGGTCGCTGTGCTGCTCAACATCATCGGGCTCAATGTGGGCAAATGGCTCCAAAACGCCGGCGGCGTGGGGACCTACGTGCCGCTGCTGATGCTCGGCGGTGTCGCTGCACTGGTCGTCTTGCGTCACGGTTCAGCCACACACTTCACCCTCGCGAACATGATGCCTGCGTGGAACTGGGACACGGTCAATTTCTGGTCGCAAATTGCCTTCGCGTTTACGGGCCTCGAACTCGTCTCCGCCATGAGCGAAGAAATTCGCGATCCGCGGCGAACGCTACCGCGCGCTGCGTTCGGAGCCAGCGCGCTCATTTCCCTGATGTACATCGCCGGCACCTTTGCCATTCTTGCGCTGGTGCCCGCCGCCGATCTTGACCCGCAAAGCGGCGTCTTCCACGCGATCACGCTTGGCTCCATCGCGCTTAAGATCGGCCTTCTGGGAGTGGTCGCGGCGATTCTCGTGACGGTTGGCAATGCAGGTGGCGTTGGTAGCACAGTCGCCGGCATCGCGCGCGTTCCCTTTGTCGTAGGCATCGATCGCTACCTGCCCGCAGCCTTCGGCAAGATTCATCCGCGCTGGAAGACGCCTTACATCTCGATTCTTGTGCAGGCGATTGCGTCTGGCATCATCCTGCTCGTCAGCCAGATCAACGACTCGACGCGTGGCGCTTATCAATTCCTCATTGACGCCGCCATCATCCTTTACTTCATTCCATTTCTCTACATGTTCGCGGCCGTCATCAAGCTGGCGCGCCGCAAAGACCGCAAAGGCAATCCGCATGCTGTACTGGTTCCCGGAGGACTCGCCGGTGTCTGGATTTCGGGAGGCCTCGGATTCATCGTTGTCCTCATCGGCATCTTTGTTTCGCTCGTGCCGCCTGGGGATTCGACGAACAAGTTGGGCTTTGAGCTGAAGCTGGTCGGCGGAACAATCGCTTCGATTCTGCTCGGGCTCGTCCTCTATTGGCGCGGCGCACGCGCCAAGCAGAACGAGTTGTAATACGTAGCCGATCCTCCTCCGTCGACTGGGTTTAGCGCTGCAGCACGTCGTTGTAGGAGTGGCGCGCCCAGCCGAGATAATGAGGATTCGCGCGATTCGCTTCATCCAGCTTCTCGAGCATCTGGGGAAGCAACTCGCCATAGTCCGGTGTGCGCAGGGCTATCGCCATCTTTGCCAGACCAGAACCAGTGAGTCCGTCGTAGGCCAGGTCGAGGAATTTCCTGCTGGCCTCCGTCGCTTTATCGGCCTTTTGCTCGGCAGTTTGCCCGTCGTCGGGGCTGCTCAGCTCATACATCATCAGAGTGACTCGCGGTACAGAGGACAAAAGCATCCGACGCTGTGCGACGTCACCCTTGAGCAGCTTGTTCTGAATATCTGCATTTACCGTCATACCGGCGGATTCGGCCAAGACGCGCACGGCGATAAACGCATCGGCGAGGCCAGGGAGGAACCTCAGATTTCCCGGGCCTTTGTTCTCTGGTCGTTGCTGCGGCTCTATGTCGAGGTGAATTCCGTCGAAACGGTTTGCCGGATGACCGCGATTGAACTCGATGACCTGGCGCACTCGATCAAGCAGCTTGTCTCTATGTTTTCCAGGCTCGTCGGCGTCGGTGCTAGAGAGCAGCGCTTTACGCGGATGCTGGCGCGATGCATCATTTCAATCAGGTGTATGAAATCGTTCTCCTCAGACGGTGCACTTGCTGCGGAGAACGAAACATAGACTTCGTTGATGCCCTGCATCATGCAGAAGTCCTTAAGCCGCTTCGTACCTTGTGGGACACCAAGAACATCCGGACTCTTCCAAATCCAAAGTCCATGTCCCGACGGTTGCGGCGGTTCGCAGGAAACGCGTCTCGCGCCAATCAAGGGCGCTACGCAGAGAACGAGCGAGAGTGACCACTGCGCCGCTGTGCGGACGCGGGATGCTTTCATTGCCGCCTCCCTCGCATGCCTTTGTTCCTGCCTAAATGCGAAACCGAACCCATCGTACAACGAATCGGGTGCGCGGTACCCGATTGTGGCGCATCGATGGAGGATCAGCGCAGTTGGCGAGGCCCTTGCTCTTGGACCCCACCGAGCTTTACCATAAGGCTCCCCATTCGAATGCCAAGACTTTGGGCCCGTCGATTCGACGAGAGTCAGCAGAGCAGCGTGCCTGCGCATATTCGGGAGATATCGATGCAATCAATCTTGCCGCCCCCCACCGCGTGCGCATCGTGCGTTTTCGCCTGCCTGCTTCTCACAGGCGTTCTCGCGCCAAGCCGCATGGTCCAGGCGCAGGCCGCCACACAAGACATTCCCATCGGCGTGACCTACATTTGCAGCGGCGAGCGCATCTACGTTGAGAACTGCAATATCCGGGACCCCTCGGACAATGCCAATTGTATGGTCGCGCATCCAGACCACCTGACGCCGACGGGGATGAATTCCTATACGTACGTCTCGCGCGGAGCCCTCAAGAAGCTTCTGCCGACCTGCCAGCAGCCCAGCGCGCAACAGCTTGCAGCGGCCAAGGGTTTCCAGAAGCGGCAGCAGGATCTCTACAACGCGAACGTGCAAAAATCAGTGGAACAGATGAAGGCCGCCACGCAGCCCGCGACGATGGGCCAACCGCAAAAGCCGAAGACGCCGGAGGAGCGGCAGATGGCGCGCTGCGTTAGCTCCGGACGCTTGCCCGCGAGCTGCACCGGCAATTCACTGCTCGGTGCTTTCAGCCAAATGGTCTCTTCGGTGCTTCCCTCAGCGGCCAAGGATCCGGAGCCGGGACCGAATATGGCCGGCGTGTTTCAGGGTGCGGGCAATTGGCGCCTCGATTTCATCGACGGGGGTGTCCTGGTGAATTGCGCGTTCCTCTCGCCCAACCAGGAAAACTACTCTCTCAAATTCGAGAGCAATCGCACCCTGCTGATCATCGATACGAGGCCGAAGCCGCTGGAACTCACGTTTCGTGCCGATGGGACCATCACCGGTCCGGGTCCTGTGACGATCAATGGCGTGGTCGCCAGCGGCTATGTGCCAGGCAAAACGGCGGAGCAAAAGGGAACGCAGACGGACCGTCTAGGGAATTACTACGACTCAGTAGGCAATAAAGTGCACGACGATCCGGGCTATACATCATTTGCGCCGCGTGCGGCTACGTGTCCTGCTCTCAACCTCACTTCGAAAGGCGCGAGCGTCGGCGCGCAGACGATGCAGACGGATTTGTTGAAGACGATGTTTGGCGGCGATAAAGGACCGCCGACACCGCCGGGCATTCGCATGCACGGGATCTATGCTGCTTCGACGGGATTCAGCGTTCAGTTCTTTCCGGAGTCTGTGATCCTTGGTTGTGGCCCCGATGCGGCGCGCGCTTATCCGTACACCGTCGTGGCCGATGGCGCCAGGGCCGTGGTCCATATTGACGCGCCGGATCATCCACTCACGCTGGCCTTCCGGCCCGATGGATCGCTCGATCCCGGTGGCTCCGGACCCTACCAGGTTCATGGGCGCATGGTCACTGGCCAAAACGACAATGACGATTTCACCTTTGCTCCATTGGAACAGACCTGCAACCTTGCCGTACTGGCGCCTAGCAAGACGATTCCTGCCAGTGGCGGCTCGGGAGCGATAACGACGGCGTCCTCGCCGAATGGGGGCGGAGGCCTTTCCACTCCGGCGGCGCCGCTGGGCAACGCAACGTTGACCATCGTCTCCGGATTCCTCGCGCAGTCTGGCCAGGCGAATCCCCTTGCCGGCCGGGCCTATGTGATTCTGCGCGACGCTTACGGCGATGCTCTCGCAAAGAGTGGCGTCGCGGTTCCAACGGGCACGTCACCGTACAAATACGTGGGCAGCGTTTGCGGCTCGAGGACGCCCGAGTGCCAGCAGGCGCTCGATGCCATAAAGGTCAGCGCTGCCTCCGCTGTCCGCGCCGATGCCAGCGGGGTGGGAACGCTTCCCGGAGTTCCGCCGGGAACTTACTACCTGATGGTTTCCGCGATCTATAACAAGCAGTCGCTGGTCTGGGGACAGGCGGTCCACGTCAACGCCGGACAGAATTCAGTCACACTTGACTTACGCAATGCCACGCCGCTGAATTAGGCTTTTTGCGTTACAGGCAGTTCGATTCCGCTGACGCTTGAACGAATGTGGATTCTGCACGGCGCATGCATTCCCGGTTGCAGTCCGAGGATTGGAGGACCTGATGAAGGCGCATTTCACTTTATTGTTGATAGCCATTTCCGCTGGGTATGCGATGTCCCAGACAGCAAAGCAACCTATTGAACTGCAGCATATGGATGTAACGCGTGTCGATTCCGCAGTCAATCCTTGCGAGAATTTCTATCAATACGCGTGCTCCAAGCTCAACGCCGCAAATCCGATCCCCCCCCGACCAGATGATGTGGGGCGTTGCGGGAATACTGTCGGAGTGGAATCGCGAGATTCTGCGCGCGATTCTGGAGAAGAACGAGGTCCCCAACCCGCAGCGCACAGCGAACGAGCAGAAGATTGGCGACTTTTATGCAAGCTGCATGAAACAGGCAAGCGCAAAAGCCAGCGATCTGTCGGCCATCAAGCCGCTTTTGGGTCGTATCGATTCGCTTCACGATAAGAGCGAAATCGCCGGCGTTCTGGCGATGATTCACAGCTCTTTCGGCGCGGCGTGGCAGGGAGATGAGAATCAGACCGCCGTGGCATTGCTGGGGTTTGGGCCGCAGGCGGATTACAACGATGTGAGCCAGGTTGTTGCCAGTGTCGACCAGGGCGGACTGGGTATGCCCAACAGGGATTTTTACCTCGGCGACGATGCCAAGACAAAGGCCATTCGCGAAAAGTACAAAGAGTTTTTGACCACCCTGCTCAAGCTGGACGGGACTGGCCCTGCGGAGGCCGCACTCGATGCAGACACGACTTTGCGTGTCGAAACTGCAATGGCGCAGGCGCAGATGGACAACGTGACGCGCCGCGATCCGAACAAGATAAACAATCGCTTTACACTTGCCCAACTCAAAGCTCTGACACCGGCATTTGACTGGGATAGCTACTTGAGTGCCATCGGCGCGCCCGCGGTGCCGCTTTACGAAGTGTCCGCGCCCGAATTCTTTCGCGCGGTAAACAAGTTGCTTGTCGACGAGGATCTTGCGACTTGGAGGATTTATCTGCGTGCCCATCTCTTGATGTCTGCCACACCCTACCTCGGCAGCGAATGGCGCGATGCTGAATTCGCGCTCGAACGCGTATTCACAGGCCAAGCGCAGCAGCGGCCGGATTGGCGGCGGTGCACGGGCGCAGTCGACGGCGGCGTGGGCCAGGCGCTTGGGCAGGTCTATGTCGCACAGGTCTTTCCTCCAGAGAGCAAGGCCCGCGCGCTGAAGATGGTGCACGACATCGAAGACGCGATGGGTCGCGACATAAACTCCGTAACCTGGATGCAGCCGGCGACTAAGAAAGAAGCCGAACTTAAACTTGCCGCAGTGATCAACAAGATCGGGTATCCAGATAAGTGGATCGACTACAGCACGCTCACGATCACGCGCGATAGTTTTCCGGTCAATGTTGAAAGGACGACTCAGTTCGAACTCAGTCGCCAGCTCTCGTTCATTGGCAAGCCTCTGGATCGTACGCAGTGGTTCATGACGCCGCCGACCGTCAACGCGTATGAAGATCCGCAAACCAACACCATCAATTTTCCGGCAGGTATTCTGCAACCCGTTTACTTCGACGCGAACCAGGATGATGTCATGAATTACGGCGCGGAAGGTGCGGTTGTGGGACACGAATTGACGCATGCTTTCGACGACCAGGGCCGCAAGTTCGACCTGAAGGGAAATCTGCGCGACTGGTGGACTCCCGAGGACGCGAAAGCGTATGACGAGCGCGGCGCCTGCGTTGCCAACGAATATACCGTAGACGTGCCCGGTGTTCCGGGTGCGAAGCAGAACGGAAAACTCACGCAAGGCGAAGACACCGCGGACAACGGCGGCATCTACCTCGCGCTGTCTGCCCTGACTGCGGATTTGAAGGCGCAAGGCAAGACGCTAGAAGACAAAGACGAGCATGGTCTCACCAATCTGCAGCGGTTCTTCATCGCCTATGGAACTTCATGGTGCGACACATTCCGTCCGGAACTGATGCAGACCCTTGTGAAGATCGATCCACACTCCATGCCAGTGCTCCGAGTCGACAATGTTCTGGCGAACATGCCAGAGTTCCAGCAGGCCTTCAATTGCAAAGCCGGCCAGCCGATGGTGCATGAGACGCGCTGCCGGGTCTGGTGAAGCGTGAGTTGCGCCGGCGGAGTGGCTTCGAATTTGGCGCTCGTGCAAAAAAGGAGCCCCCATCCTTGGGAGGATGGGGGTGAAAAGGAAGGACTACACTCACGGGAATTGGATACGGTATTGGACGGCCACGGGTTCCCAGCCGCCTGCGCTCAATTCAAAATGAACTGTTGCCCGTGCAGTCAAGGCGTACTTACTCGCCGGCAGCGGCCGTGCCCCCAATCACAAGGCTCAGGTTGTCGAGTTGGATTGTTTCCAGAACCTCAACACCGCCCACCGTGTTTGTGAGCACGGCAATATGGCCGTTCTTTGCATCAACGAGCTTTGCGGGAACTGTAACGGAAGCCCCGCCTTTTTCGGCGATGGTGACCTGTGCGCTCGAACCATTGTTGGTCCAGCTCACTTTGTAGTCGCCGGCAGGCAATTGTGTCGATCCAACCTTTACTGCATCTGTAAAGGTCACGGTCTTTGAATTCTTGGCGGCGAAAGCTGGAACTGCTAGCGATGCAATCAGGATGGCGAAACCCAAAAAGCGCTTCATCTATGTCTCCTCGAATGCCTCAATAATCAACATTGGCTGCTTGAGGCATTAGGGACATTACACACGGTTGTCCAGTATTTGAAGCTTAAGAAATCTTAAGGCCCTTTGAGCGCGACCACAGCAGTTCGATAATTGCTGTATTCCGAAGCCACACGAAAAAGGGCACATGAATTGTGGAACTGCTCTAGCTCGGTGCAGTAACTTGTGCAAATGCAGTACCTGGCTGCAGCGCGAGCGGAATGCAAATTCGCACGCGCAGACCTGGGAACGCGTTCTCCGCAACGATTGTGCCGTTATGCAGTTGCACTGCGCGCTTCGCGATTGACAAGCCCATTCCAGATCCGCCGCCGTTTGTATCGCGCGCATCTTCAACGCGAAAAAAAGGATCGAAGAGGCGCGTAACTGCATCGTCGGGAACACCAGGCCCGAAATCGCGCACGGAGATTGTGGCTTCCCGTTCGTTTTCTTCCACGGACAATTGAATTGCAGATCGCTTTGGTGAGTAGCGGATGCCATTGCGCACGACGTTTTCAATCGCTCTGCGCAGCAACTCGCGGCTGCCCAACACTTCGCCCGTCAACCTTCCGTTCACCTCAATGCTGCAATCGCGAAACTGCGCTTCCAGCGCGCAATCGCGCACCACTTCATCGATGATTTCTCCAGCACGCACGATCCCGGTGTCCTGTACGGCGGGATCGCCTTCAATAAAGGTGATCTCCACGATGTCTGCAACGAGAGATGTGATGCGGTCCACGTCGCGCTCAATTCGATCAAGTGCTGCCTGGTTGTCGTGGGAGGTGCGTGCAAGCTTTACTGCGAACTTCAATCGCGCCAGCGGGGATCGCAACTCGTGCGATATGTCGCCCAACAGCCTTCGCTCGCTCACGATCAGCCGCTCCAGTCGTTCCGCCATCTGATTGAAGGATCGTCCCAACTGGCCGATTTCGTCGGAGCGCTCTGTGCGGACACGTGCGGTCAAATCACCTTGCCCGAATTGTCCGATGGTCGCAGCGATACGGCGAATCGGAGAGACTACACCGACGGACGCGAGCCAACACAGAACGCCCGCGACGCCGATGACAAGGAAGTAATAGGGAAGAAACGTCCAAATATGAGGAGGGCCCAGTTGACCTTCGGCAGTGAACCAGTACTGTGCGTCCTGCGACCTATGCGCAAGGGTCCAACGTCCATGGGCACGCACGCGCAACTTGTCCGCCGGAGGTGCGGGAAGCATCCACGCGCGGCTCGCACCTGTAACAAGATCGATCCCATTCGCATCAAGTAAATAATGCGATCCACCGAAGATGCGGTCAAGGCTGGCCAGATCGTCTTTCAGGCCCGGTTGTCCACGATGCTCTAGTGCGGCGCGTGCGCTCTCCAGTTGCAGTTCGTCGAACTTGATGAAGGTTGGATCGATCTCGATCTTCTGCACGTGATCGGCAATTAGATGAAACGCGAGGAACGACAGCGAAAGGATGCTCACCATCGCCAGCATGACCCCGACGTAGAGGGAAATCGCGGGGAGCGCCTTAAACCGTTCCTGTAAAGACATATCCAACTCCCCGAATTGTGCGGATCAGGTGGCGTCCGCCTTCAAGTTTCTTACGCAGATGGCTAATGTGTACATCGAGAAAACGGTCGTAGGGCGTCGCCTCGCGTTCAAACAGCACAGCCGTAATCTGCTCGCGCGAGACCACCTCGCCCGCCGATCGCATGAGCAATTCCAGCAGATCAAACTCCATCGCGGTCAATTCGACGGCCTCACCCGCGCTCGATACCTCTCGTGTGGATGGGTTCACAGAGATATTGCCGATGGTGATAGTTGCCTCACTCTGCAGGCTCACGCCCTGGGTGCGTCGTAAAACCGCTCGAATACGCGCCAGCAGTTCATCGGGGTCAAATGGCTTGGGCAGATAATCATCCGCTCCGCTGTCCAGGCCGAGAATTCGATCCTGCTGCTGGACACGCGCGGTCAACATAATGACCGGCAGATTCTTCTTTCGCCGGAGCTGCTGCAGAACTGCAAATCCATCCAGACCCGGCAGCATCACGTCCAGGATCATCAGGTCGTATCCACCACGCAGCGCATTCGCCAGTCCTTCGCGCCCGTTGTATACGGTGTCAAGCTTGTGGCCGGACTCCGCAAAGAACTCCCGCATCATCCCGCACAACTCGGCATCGTCGTCCACGAGCAAAAGCGACAGCTGCTTTTGCAGTTCGCCGGTCTCGATCTCGATTGCCGCCACATCTGCTCCCACGGCATTTTAGTCTCGCACAAATCGATGGTTTCGCGCGCTCCTTAACAATTCTTAAGGCACGGCGGGCACGCTCAAAGAGACTGCGAAGTCCCTGCGCGCAAAGGGATTGCGGTTTCCGCGCGTTTCATATGTCCACTTGGAATGCATCAAAACGCGGCCTCTGCGCATCAGGCATCTGAAGGAGGGTGCGATGAACCGCGTGAATCGCCGCCAGTTTACTGCGATGCTTACGGCCCTGGGAATTCACTCCGATCGTCCCGTGTTCGCGAGCGCAAGGTCTTCGGCGCCCGAAGTTCTTCAACTCTCCCAGAATGGGTGGATGCCCAACAACGAGCGGCTTCCTGTGCTTCTTTATCGCGCGGCGTTCGATATTGGTGAGTCAGAGTCCGATCCTGCCTCGATGTTCGAGCAAGCTTTTGAGCGCAATGGCTGGCCGCCGCAGTGGCGAAACGGCGTCTATGACTTTCACCACTACCACTCCACGGCGCACGAGGTTCTCGGATTTGTGCAAGGCCATGCGCGTCTGATGCTGGGCGGAGACGGCGGCCACGAAGTTACGGTCCAGGCCGGTGACGTTGCCGTGTTGCCAACCGGGACAGGGCATTGCAACCTGGAGAGCAGCGAGGACTTTCTCGTGGTTGGCGCCTATCCGCCTGATCAGCATTGGGACATTTGCCGGAATGCGCCGACGCTTGCCGATCAGAAACGCATGCGGGGATTGGCCTTTCCGGGCTCTGACCCCGTAAGCGGTATATCCGGGGCACTCGTGAGATTGTGGCGCGCGAACGGATAAACCCGCCGCAATCGAGAGCCGCCTTTCGGGCTGCTTCGTTGATCTTCCTTCTAGTTCGTCCGCAAACTCAGCCGCACGTTGGAGAAGCTCTTTCAGCAAGTTCGGGACCGGCGAAGGGACCCTTCCTTGCCCCCGGGGCGTGGTACTCAGCCGGGTACAACTGAAGAATGAGTGCCAGCTCAATCAAATAGGTGTGGACAGTCGACCACCCATCCTTCGAGAATGCTCCAACAAGGGAATCCCGGCCCACGAGGTCTCATTTTGAATTGTTTTTTGCGGAATTGCTTGCGGCAGGCCTCATTCGCCGGCGTTCTTGCTGGTTTGATCGCGGCTAGCGCGGGGCCGGTGTGCGCGCAAGAGCCGCAGCCGGCCCAGCCGCCTCTTTACGGCGGAAATGCCGCTGCACAGCCTGCCGATCAACAAAGCGGGTCCGCCACGGCCGGCGTCTTTGCACCTGTTCTCGATTCTGAAAAGCGACCCATTACCGCGGGTGGATTCGTCAAGACGGGCCCGGTCGTTTTTCAAGACATATCGGAGAGAGCCGGACTGACTGTTTGGACCCACAAGATGGGCACGCCAGAGAAAGCTTACATTCTGGAGACAATTGGCTCAGGCGTCGCCTTGCTCGATTACGATCACGACGGCTGGCTCGACATTTACATCGTCAATGGATCGACAAAGGACGCACTCGATGGCAAGATCGAACCGCCTCATGCCGCGCTCTTCCATAACAACCACGACGGAACATTTACCGAAGTGGCCGCGAAGGCCGGTGTCACCAATGACCGCTGGGGTTTTGGCGTGGCTGTCGGCGACTACGACAACGACGGATGGCCCGACCTCTACGTGGCTAATTATGGGAAGAACCGGCTCTATCACAATAATCACGACGGCACATTTACCGACGTGGCTGAAAAAGCCGGCGTAACGCTCGGTAACTGGTCCACCGGGCCAAGTTTTGGCGACTACGATGGCGATGGCCGTCTCGATCTATTCGTTCCGGGTTATGTTCATTGGGATATGAATAACCTGCCGGTCTCCGGGTCGAAGGCTGTCGGCTATGCCAACTGCTCATTTCGCGGAGCGCAAACACTCTGCGGGCCGCGTGGCCTGCAAGGCGAACCCGATCATCTATTCCATAACAACGGCGACGGCACATTTACCGATGTGAGCGAAAAGGCGGGAGTCAGCGACAAGCGGCGCTACTACGGATTCTCATCGACATTTGTCGACATTGATAATGACGGAAAGGTTGACTTACTAGTTGCCGATGACTCATCCCCGAATTATCTCTATTTGAACAAAGGCGACGGTACGTTTCAGGACGCCAGCTTTTATTCAGGGTTTGCCCTCAATCAGGATGCGCGCGAGACAGCATCCATGGGGCTCGCCGTGGGCGACTACGCCAACAATGGGCGCCTTGATCTTTACACCACGACTTTTTCGGATGACTACAAGACGCTCTATCGAAATGACGGCGATGGCAACTTTGTCGATATCACGCCGCAGATGGGCATCGCCGAAGCCACCTATCCCTTCTTGAGCTGGGGGACCGAATTCTTCGATTACGACAACGATGGTTGGAAAGACCTGATGTTTGTCGCTGGGCACGTTTATCCGCAAGTCGACAAACACAACTGGGGAACCTCTTTTGCGGAGCGTCCGCTGCTCTTCCATAACCTGGATCACGGCAAAAAGTTCGAGGTCATTCCGCCGGTCGAAGGCACAGGTTTGGCCGACGTGATTCCTGCGCGCGGCGCGGCTTTTGGCGACCTGTTCAATGACGGCAAAATCGATGTGGTGATCAACTGCCTGGACCACACGCCCGTTCTGCTGCGCAATGTGAATGACGATCACAATCATTGGGTGGGACTGATGCTGATCGGCGGCGCGAAAAGTCCTCGGGATGCAATCGGGTCCACGGTGTATTTGACGGCTGGAGGAGTGCAGCAGCGCGGTGATGTGATGAGCGGTGGAAGCTTTGAATCGTCGAACGATTTTCGAGTGCACTTCGGCTTAGGCCAGGCAGCAAAGGTGGATAAAGTCGAGATTCGCTGGCCCGATGGTGCAAAGGAAACATATATGTTGCCGGGAGTGGATCGTTACTACGCAATTGAAGAAGGCAAGGGACTGGTACCTAGCGTCTATGACGCGATTGCCGCGGAACGGGCCAAGGATAAGACGCCTGTCCGAGCGAGCAAGTAAAGGGATTGCCGGCCGCGAAATGAAACCGTGTGCGCCGGAGAGTTGATATGAGAAAGACCCTAATCCAGGTGTGTACCGTCCTCGCATGGGCCGGCTGCTTGATTGTGTCTGCACCGGGGCAGCAGCAACAGGGCGGCGCTGAACTCACACCTCCGCCTGCCTACACGCCTCCACCGAAAGGAACTGCGCCCGCGGAAGATACTCCCGCGCAACGCGAGACCTTGGCTAGGCTAAAGGCCCGCGCCGAGGAACGTACAGGAGCGGATCGCAAAGCGTTTAACTCTGCTGTTACTCCGACTTATAACTTCCACTATGGCCCGAAGAATCCGTTCACCCCGGGCAATATAACCGTACAAGGTGAAGGGTTTCTCCAGCCAGGTGCGTATCCCACAGCCGAGTACTGCGGCACATGCCACCAGGAAGCCTATAGCCAGTGGCGGGAGGCATTGCACTCCAATGCATTTCGCACTCCCTTCTATCGCACCAGCGTCAATATTTTGATCCGCGACAAGACACGAGGCATTGCTTTCGCGCGGCACTGCGACAGTTGTCATAATCCGATTGGTGTGCTGGGCGCCGCGCTCACTGAAGACTCGAAGGTGGATCGAGCCAAATTCGATTCAGACGGGCTGACCTGCATGACCTGCCACTCCGTCGTCAGTCTCGACTCAACCAATGGCAATGGCAGCGTTCAAATGGGTATTCCGTCTGTCATCGTGGATGAAAACGGGAACCGCATACCCGGGCAGGTCTCGTTTGCCGAGATTCTTCGACATCCTGAGCGGCACTCCAAGGCCGTTATGCATGATTTCCTGCACACGCCGGAATTCTGCGCGGCTTGTCATAAGGCCAACTTGCCGTCTCCGCTCAACGACTATAAGTTCATTCGTGCCTTCACGGCTTACGACGAGTGGCAGCAGTCAAAGTTTTCGCAGCGCAATCCGCTTACGTTCTATACGGCTGACTTTAAGCCCTGCCAGGGTTGCCACATGCAGCGAAATCCCATTACGCTCCCCGAATACGGCGCAAAGAATGGGACCTTCGCCTCGCATCGCTGGCTGGCCGGGAACACCGCGGTGCCGTTTTACTATGGCTTCGACGAGCAGCTAAAGAAGACCATCGAGTTTCTACGGGCCGGGGACTATCTCAACGTCGAT
>Ga0181535_10004613_pt1 | contig 15183 bp, 11 predicted proteins | sample PEATcosm2014_Bin_44_FD_119774 | JGI IMG/M metagenome (GOLD analysis project Ga0181535, IMG submission 119774) | Peatland microbial communities from MTU Mesocosm Facility, Houghton, MI, USA - PEATcosm2014_Bin17_30_metaG | ecosystem: Environmental > Terrestrial > Soil > Wetlands > Peat | place... | reverse complement strand
GCCTGACCGTTGCCGGCACTTTTGGCAACCGGTTAGTGCTGGACGTGACCGGCCCGGCCTCCGCCGTGGAAAAAGCCTGGCGCGTCACCTTCCACATCTACCAGCACCCCACCGAGGCGCGCAGGTTTTTTGCGCCCGATAGCGAACCGACCGTGGCGGCGGGCCTGCCGGTGGTGGATATCCAAGGGTTGACGGATTATTCGCGTCCGCATGCGAAGTTGCACCAGAACGATCTGGCCCAGGCAGCCATCGGCAAGGGCGGCTCCGCTCCGGATGGCTCCGGCGGCTTTTTTGGCAATGATTTCCGGAACGCTTATGTTCCCGGCATCACCCTTACCGGCGCCGGGCAGATCGTCGGCTTGTTGCAATTCGATGGCTTTTATTCCAACGACATCGCGGCCTACGCGGAGGCCGCCGGCAATGGCCGCGCCAGTATTCCCATCGAGACCGTGTTGCTGGACGGTTACGACGGCACCCCCACCATGGACGGCGGTAATTCGGAGGTGTCGCTGGACATCGAAATGTCCATGTCCATGGCGCCCGGTCTGGACAAGATCGTGGTTTTTGAGGCCGGACCCTACGGCGAGCCCAACGACTTGTTGAATGCCATGCTGAGCTACACCAACACCATCCGGCAATTAAGCTGTTCGTGGGGTTGGTCCGGCGGTCCCAGCACGACCACGGAGGCCATCTTTCAATCCATGGATGCCATGGGACAATCCTTCTTTGACGCCTCGGGTGACAGCGACGCCTTCACCGTGGGTGCGGATTCGGTCAATGGAGTGGATAATCCATCGCTGGACAACGTGCCGTCCAGTTCTCCCTATATCACACAGGTGGGAGCGACCACTTTGACCATGAACGGCACTGGCAGCGCCTATGCGTCGGAAACGGTTTGGAATTGGGGGATTGAAATTGGGGCATCGGAAGATGGCGTGGGCAGCAGCGGCGGCGTGAGCAGTTATTATGCGATGCCTTGGTGGCAGACCAACGTCAGCAACATGGCCGCTCGTGGCGGCTCCGCCACCAGCCGTAATATTCCCGATGTGGCCCTGACGGGTGACAACGTGTATGTGGTTTCCGGCGGCGACCAGTCGGTGGGGAACTTTGGCGGCACCAGTTGCGCCGCCCCGCTCTGGGCCGGCTTTATGGCCTTGGTCAACCAGCAGACCACGGAGAGTGGCGGGCCCAGCGCGGGCTTTATCAATCCGGCGATCTATACCCTGGCGGCCAGCGACGATTACGCGTCCTGCTTCCACGATGTCACCACGGGCAACAACACCTGGTCGGAAAGCCCGGATTTGTTTTATGCCACCAATGGATATGATTTGTGCACGGGCCTGGGCACCCCCAACGGCGCGGGTTTGATCGCGGCGCTGGGAGCGGACACGCTGGCGTTTTCAGCCGGCGGGGGCGGCTACGATTTCAAGGGGCCGTTTGGCGGCCCGTTCACTCCCGGCGCGGCCACATTCACGCTCACCAACACCTCCTCGGCCACGTTGCGGTGGACGCTGGCGAACAGCGCAAATTGGCTCGTGGCGGACTCCGTCGGCGGCGCCTTGCCAGCCCATACCACGGCCAATGTCGATATCAGCCTCGTCGGCCTAGCCACCAACCTGCCCACCGGCGGCTACGTGACGAGCCTGGCGTTTTCCAACTGCACGACCCATGTGCTGCACCGGGTTTCGGCGGCCTTGGATGTTGAGGAAGCTTTGGCGGTGTCGCCGGCCAGGGGATTTAGCGCCAGCGGCCCGCTGGGCGGTCCGTTTATTTCGTCGGCCCAGACCTTCATCCTCACTAATCTGGGTGGCGGCACGTTGAACTGGAGCATCGTTAACACGTCCGCGTGGTTGAGCGCTTCGGCCCTGGTCGGTTCGTTGGCCGCCCACGGCCAGGCCAGCGTGTTGGTGACCACTTCGACCGCGGCGAGCACGATTGTCTCCGGGGATTACGAGTCGTCCCTCGTATTCGGCGATCAGGGCAACACCGTCGCCACGGTTCCGTTTGGCTTGTCCGTGGGCCAACTGGTTTTAAACGGCGGCTTTGAGACCGGAGATTTCTCGGGGTGGGCCTTGTCTGGAATCACCAATTACACGTTTGTGACGAATGTCCCGGGCGCTTTTGTCCAATTTGGTTCGTGTGGGGCTGTACTCGGCACCACGCCGTCGCCGGGCTACCTTGCGCAGAATGTAGTCACCACCCCCGGCCAGGGCTATGTGTTGTCATTCTGGCTGTGCAATCCAACCGGCGGATCGCTCAACCGGGCCACGCCGAATCGATTTCAAGCGCTCTGGAACGGTGCGGTCATCTTTGCAGAGACCAACGTTATCGCCACGACTTGGACCCGACACCAGTTCAACGTCACCGCCACCGGCCCGGCCACGCCGATCGAGTTTTGTTTTCAGGATGTGCCCGCCTACCTGGCGCTCGATGGCGTCAGTGTCATTGAGTCCACGAACGCCGCCACCGCCGCCACCGCCATCACCGGTTTGACCGCCACCGTGGGCACCGGCGTCCAATTGAACTGGAACGCTGTCTCCGGCGACCTCTATCAGGTCCAGTACAAGACCAACCTGAGCCAGCCGGATTGGATCGATTTGGGCAATCCGGTCACCGCGAGTGGCGCCGCCTGCAGCCTCACGGACTCGACCGGTCTGCAAGCCGCGCCCCAGCGCTTCTATCGCATTTCGCGGGTGCCATAAGCAATCTTCAGTTGCACACCGGCGGTGGGTTGTTCTAAAATAGCTAGTAACTGGTTATTTTAAAGAAAGCTAAATCCATGGAAAGTGTCACTGCATTGGAAGCCAAGACCCGTTTTGGTCAACTCCTCGAACGGGTTGCCCAGGGAGAGGAGGTCATCATCACTCGTCATGAAAAGCCAGTGGCGCGACTCGTGCCGGAAGGCCGTCGTAACTTGGTATCCGTCCGGGCGGCGGTGGCGGGACTGTTTGAATTGCGCGGTAAAATCTCTGATTGCAAGCCAGGGAAATCCAAGCTCACCGCTGCGGAAGTCAAGTCGTGGATTGGGGAGGGACGGCGTTGAGAGCGAGTTTCGTCGTGGATGCGTCCGTGGGTTTCGCCTGGGTTTATCAGGGGCAGGCCACCCTGGAAACGGATCGATTGCTGAATGACGTTGCCGCTGGTGCCAGGGTGGTTGTTCCCGCCTTGTGGTATCTGGAAATGTCGAACGTCCTTTTAATCGCGCAACGCCGCCACCGACTGACAGCGATTCAGCGCAAGGCTGCCTTGGAACGATTAACCGCCCTGCAATTTACGGTGGACGAGGATGGCACGCGTCACGCCTTTGGTAAAACCAGCGAGCTGGCCGAAAAATACGGCCTCACCATTTACGATGCCATTTACCTTGAACTGGCCTGGCGCCGATCTTTGCCGCTGGCGACGCGGGATGAAGCTTTAAAAACTGCCGCCAAGCAATGCGGAGTAAAAGCACTGTAAATACCACCGACCGTTTAACATGACCTGGTGAGCGAACTCCTCCAACGCGTTGGTGCGGCCGTGGCCGGGCGGCATTTGTTTGCCCGCGGCCAAAATATCCTCGCCGCGGTTTCCGGGGGTGTGGACTCCATGGTCCTGCTGCAGCTCTTGCACGCGCTGGCGCCCGAACACGGTTGGCAAATCGTGGTGGCCCACTTCAACCATCGGCTCCGCGGCCGGGCGAGCGACGCGGATGAGCGGTTGGTGCGCCGGACGGCTGAGCGCCTGGGTTGTCCTTGTGTGGTGGGCGGCGCCGAGGTGCGGGAGGCCGCGGCGCGCACCGGGCTTTCCCTCGAGATGGCCGCGCGCAAATTGCGCCACGAGTTCCTGGCGCAGGCGGCGCGACGCCACCAGGAGGCCACCATTGCGCTGGCGCACCATGCCGACGACCAGGTGGAGTTGTTTTTTCTGCGGCTGTTGCGGGGGACGGGTGGCGAAGGCCTCGCCGGCATGAAATGGCGCGGACCCTCGCCGGCCGACCCGGCCCTTTTCCTCGCCCGGCCGTTGCTGGACGTGACCAAGCAGGAATTGCTCGCTTTCGCGGGCGCACACCACATCGAGTTCCGGGAAGACGCCACGAATGCCGCCACCGACATTTTGCGCAACCGGGTTCGTCACGAGCTGTTGCCGTTGTTGCGCACGAAGTATCAGCCGGGCATCGATGCCCTGGTTCTGCGGTTGATGGATATTGTCGGTGCGGAGGGCGAGTTTGCGGGCGAAATGGCCCGGCAGTTTCGCCCAGAGCACGCCCGGAAAACGCAGCGACCTTTCGTCGGCGGAGATTTTAATGATTTGCCGGTGGCCGTGCAGCGCAAGTTTTTGCAGCAGCAACTGGCCGGGTTCGGCCTGCTGCCCGATTTTGAATTGATCGAACAACTCCGCCGCGAGCCGGAAAAACGGATTAGCGTCTGCGCCGGTTTGGGGGTGGTGCGCGATAACGCGGGCAAGCTGCATTGCCGGGAAGAGGGCGAGCGCGAATTCGATCCCGCCCAAATCACGGTGAAATTATCGTCCCGGCCCGGCGCGGTGTCCTTTGGTCTGAATTCGTTTCAATGGCGGGTGGAACTGATGCGGCGGTTCCAGTTGCCGGTGAAGCGGCCGGTCGGGCGGGCCGCGGTGGTGCGCGAATTCTTCGATGCGGACCGGGTGGGCGGGGAGATCATCTTGCGCCATTGGCGGCCGGGCGACCGGTTTCAACCGATCGGATTGCCATCGGCGGTGAAGCTTCAGGATCTGTTCGTGAATGCGCGGATCGCGGCGGCGCGCCGGCGTGAACTGGTGCTGGCGACGACCCGGGAGGGAAATATCTTCTGGGTGGATGGCTTGCGCATTGGCGAGGGCTTCAAGCTGACGCCGCAAACGCGCCGGAAACTGGTCTGGCAATGCCGGGCGAACTGAACCGGTCCGCCTCCGGATCAAAGCCGGCGAGCCTGTACGTTCCGGTACCGGATGACTGTGGAATTGGAATCGTTAAAGGCCCCTAGCCCCAGCATGAATTCATTGGTGCCCACGAAACTGCCCCGGGGCGGTCGGGCCTGTTTAAAAACTTCCTGGCCATTGACTGCGGCGGAAAATCGTCCGTGTTGGAAGCGCACGTCGAAAGAATTGGTGGCACTGTCGAGTTTGAGGGGAGCGGTGATCTGGCGTTCCGTCCAATGCTGGGAAAAGGAGGCCAAGTCACCCTCGTCGGAATTGCGTTTCATCCGGAAAGCGTACCAGTCGTCGTTCTGCCATTGGGGAATGCCCATGACCAATCCCCCTTGGAAGGCGGCGGTAGTGCTGCGCACCACCTCAAATTGACCACGGACCTCAAATTCCGTGCCGATCTGGGCGCGTGAGTAAATCAAGTGGCCAGCCTGATCTGCGTGTACTTCAAGCGCGCCATCCGGCAGACGCTGGAAGTGGCCGCGGTCCACGTGCCAGCCGGTGAACTGGTCGTCCGCGGGCAGGAAGTCGATCCAGCCGCCGGCATCCAGTCGTTGTTCCTGTTCCAAGGCGGCCGCCCGGTTCCGCACGAAGCTTTCCGTGAGCGCGTCCAAATTGGTCGCCCCCAGCAGCCCGTGATATACTTGCCATGCCGCCGCCAAATTGCCCGCCTCGTAACTGGCTTCCGCCGCGTTGACCTGGGCCGACTGGGAACGGGTGCGCGCGGCGATTTCCTGGGGCAGCAGCGTCAGGTCATGATACCAACCGGTCAGGTTTTCGGGGTGCGGTTCCCAGTGGAGTGCCTGCAATTGTTCGGCGGCCACGTCGTACTTGCCGGCCAGACTCGCCACCACCGCGTAGCTGCTGCGCCAGCCGTCGCGGTCATAGGGAGGCAACGACGGCTGGGCCACGTAACCTTGATAGAGTTCCTGCAAGTGGGGCCAGATATTATCCTCCGCAAACAGAAATTCTCCCTTGGGCAATCCCTGGTCGGCCCCCAGATCGTTCACCACGTCAAAAAACTTCCGCGGAACGTCGGTGTCGAAGCGGCGGGTGTGCAAGGCGGTGACGCCGAAGGCGAGCATGGCGTCGTAATTGCCAAACCAGCGGGGCCGCAGGCCCCACCGCATTTCGTCCCACGCATCGGGATAGTCCAATTGCGCGGTCGTGGTGCGATCAAACCACTCACGCATCTCACTGATGTCGGCATCGCCCAGGGAAACACGGATCATGAGGTCGGGGGCCAGCGCCCGTTCCGGATGCAGTTGCCATGCGCGGGTCAGGTCCTTGCGGGCGGCTTTCAGATGGTTGCTGAAGCCACGCCAGGCCTCGGCCGAGACGGTGTTCGCATACCCATTGCCACGTGCCTGCCAGGCTTGCGTGATTTCGTCCTGCCCGGCCAGCACCAGGGCCAGCCATTGGTAGGCGGCACCCTGTTGGTGCATCAGCTCGATCACGGGCTTGGTTTGGCGCTGAAAGAAGGTCTTGGCCCAGCCACTGACCAAAATGTCGCACAGTTGCTCCTCGTCCTCGGGCTGGAGGCTGCCATCGGTCAGCGCGGCGGCCAGTTGTTGCAGTGCCTGGTGGTCCAGCGCCGGCAGCCGGTCGTTTTGCGCGCCCTCCCATTTGTTGGCCAGGGTGGCCGCCGCATAGAATTTCGGGTAGCCCAGGTGCTTCGAGTTTTCAAAGGCCTTGAGGGCGCGCTCCAGCCGATGACGGCACTCGTGGAGTTCGTCCGTGGTGACGGCCACCACGGTGAGCACCACCGGGTCCTGGCAGGCGGGATCCTTCGCCAGCCGGTCCCTGAGGTCCCCGAGCGGAGGCAAATTGGTGTCCGCCGGTCCACCGAAATTAAGGGCGATCCAATTGGTCATGAATTGTTGGGCGAGCAGATCGCATTCGGGGTTGCGCTGGCCGCGCAGTTGGTATCCCTCAATGTATTGTCTGACCCGAAACAGCCGTTGCTTTTTTTGAACCTCCGCCACCGTCAACGTATTGGAGGTCCAGGTCACCGGGTTGGTGGCGGCCTGCATGGCTGAAACCTGGCGCTCTCCGGGGAGGTTGGCGGTGGCTTCTCTGCCCATGCGAATGCCCCGGTAGACGAGGGTGCCCATACCGATCATGGTGGCGAGGACCAGGAGCACCGCGAAAACCAGGATGGCGTTGACGACCGGGCTGCGGCCCGGGCGGCTGGCGGGTGCCGTTCCCGCCGCGCGGTTGAGTGGGGCGTAGCCTCCTTGCAAGACGACCCGCAAGGGCTGCCACTGGCCCATCCCTTCGGTCCACACCGGCTCGTTGCCTGTCAGTTCGCCGGCTTCGTGCCGGCGACGGAGTTCTTCCAAGGAAAAGATCCCTTGGTCCTTGCCGCGCTGATATAAGTGGTAATTCATAACCCGCTACTCAATGCCAGCCGCCGAAAGATTATAGAACAGTTGTGCCCAGTGCCAGTCTCGTTTGGACGAGCCATTTCACCGTTTCGTAATTCCGGCGGTTTGAGTATTGTCAGGTCGTGAGCACACGAGGCAACACCGGAGCGTCCGAGATCACGCCGATGGCATCGGCGCCTCAGGCCGGTTCCGGCGCGTTTGTGACCACGCACTGGTCGGTGGTGCAGGCCGCCAGCCAGGCGGATACCACCCGGGCGCGCGATGCGCTGGCCCGGCTGTGCCAGGGCTATTGGCATCCGCTCTACGCCTATGTGCGCCGGCTGGGTTATGCGCCGCCGGATGCGCAGGACCTCACCCAGGAATTCTTCGCCCGTCTGCTCGCCAAGAACGTGCTGGCCGGCGCCACCGAATCGCGCGGCCGGTTCCGCTCGTTTCTCCTGACTTCGCTGAAGAATTTCCTGGCCAACGAATGGGACAAGGCGCGCGCGCAAAAGCGGGGCGGGGGCGTGGTGCCCATTCCGATTGATCCCTCGGCGGCGGAGACGGGCTGCTGTTTTGAACCGGCCGATCCCATCACGGCCGAAAAGATTTTCGAGCGCCGCTGGGCCTTGACGCTGTTGGATTGCGTGGTCCGGCGCCTGCGCCAGGAATACGTCGCGGGCGGCCGGGAGAGTTTATTCGAGCAATTGAAACCCACGCTGACGGAGGCCAGCCGCACGGTGCGCTATGCCGAGATCGCGGTGCGCCTGGGCACAAGCGAGGGGGCCGTCAAGGTGGCGGTGCACCGGCTGCGCCAGCGGTACCGCGAATTGCTCCGCGCCGAAATCGCCCAGACCGTGTCCACCCCGGCGGAAGTGGACGACGAATTGCGGAGCTTGTTCGCAGCCCTGTCCACTTGAGCGCGGCGGCGGGGAAGCCCCGGGGAAAAGCGGGCTTGGCCCTGTCCCGATGAGATTTCGCCCGGACCCTGTAACCTTTGGCGGAATTTGCTTTAGCAATCAGTAGGAAGACTATGAACTTTTTACCCATGCAGGCTGAGGCCACCTTAATCGGCGGGTGGGAGGTGGTTGCGATCCTCGTTTCCCTGGGCTCGCTGGCGATTCTGGTCGGCGGTATCGTGGCGATTGTTTATTTAGTTTCCCGGTCACGACGGCCGGAACCCAAACCAGTGGCGCCGGCACCCACGCCAAAGTCGCCGGCACCCATTCCGGCGGTGCCCAAGGCCGCGCCGGTGCCCGCCAAGACCGTGGTGATGTCCCGCCAATGTCCGCAGTGCGGCAAGGCCCTGCCGGCGGATGCGCCGGAGGGACTTTGCCCCGCCTGCCTGTTGCAGCGCGGTTTCGCCACCGAAAGCGGTTCGCCCGCCGGTACGACTCCGTTTGTGCCCCCGCCGCTGGAGGAATTGGCCAAGCTGTTTCCCCAGTTGGAAATCCAGGAATGCCTCGGCCGGGGCGGCATGGGGGCCGTCTACAAGGCGCGCCAGCCGCGGCTGGACCGGTTCGTGGCGCTAAAAATTCTCGCACCGGAAAAGCAGAGTGATCCGCAGTTCGCCGAGCGGTTCGAGCGCGAAGCCCGCGTGCTGGCCCGGCTGTGCCATCCCAACATTGTCTCCATCTACGATTTTGGCGAAGTGCAGGGACGATTCTATCTGTTGATGGAGTATGTGGACGGCCTCACGTTGCGGCAGGTGATGCAAGCCGGGCGAATGGCTCCCGCCGAGGCGCTGGAGTTGGTGCCCAAGATCTGCGACGCGCTCCAATATGCCCACAGCCAGGGCATTGTGCATCGCGACATCAAGCCGGAAAACATTCTGCTGGATAAGCACGGACACCTTAAGATCGCCGACTTTGGCATTGCCAAGATTGCCGGCGTGGAGTCCAAGGGGCTGTCGCTCACCGGCGCGCGCGACGTGATGGGTACGCCGGTCTATATGGCGCCCGAACAAGTGGAAAAACCGCAGACGGTGGACCATCGAGCGGATATTTATTCGCTGGGCGTGGTTTTTTACGAGTTGCTCACGGGCGAGTTGCCGCTGGGCAAGTTTGCCCCGCCCTCGAAAAAGGTGCAGGTGGACGTGCGCCTCGACGAAGTGGTGCTGCACGCCTTGGAGAAGGAACCGGCTCGCCGTTACCAGGAGGCCAGCCAGGTGAAAACGGCCGTGGAGACCATTGCCGGCACACCGGCGCCCATCGCCCCGGTGGCTGGGATTGTGCCCGGGCAGGTGGCGGCCAATCCCGGCATCGTCACCCCGCCGGCAGTGGCGTTGATGGTGGCCGGGCTGTGGATGATTATGAAAGGTGGCCTCGGGTTGCTGGCTCTCTTGGGCTTGGCCGGCGGACTGGGATCCATGCTCGGGCTGGGACATCTTTTTGGCGCCATCAGTTCGCTGGCGATCTTCAGCGTCATATTATTCAAGCTCTTTCCCGGTGGCCTGATTCTGTTTGGCGGTTATCAGATGCTTCAGCGGCGGAGCTATGCGTGGGGCATTGCCGCCGGCATTTTTGCCATCCTGGCGTGCAGTCTCGTTGGCTTCCCGATTGGCATCTGGGCGCTGGTGGTATTGTCGCGTCAGGATGCCCGGGCCGCCTTTGGCATCTCTCCTTCGGCAGGCAATCCGGTGGCGGTGCCGGCTGACCATTTCTGGCGGCGTTTCGCTATGGTGGCTGGATGTGTGGTGTTGGCCTTTATCGGTGTCGTGGTGCTGGGTCTGGTGGCGGCGGTCATTGCCGTTCCCCATTTTGCCAAGGCGTCGGCAGCCACCTTGACGCCGCTGACCGCCGGCGACATGGCCAAGGCCGGCATCAGTCAGTCAGCGGGTGAATTCCGCAAGGATTTCAGCCAGTCCTTTCCACTGGACCCCACTGGTGAGTTCAGCATTGATAACGTCAATGGCCGCACTGACATCCAGGGGTGGAGCAGCAACGCTGTGGCCATCACGGCGGTCATTCATGGCAAAACTGCTGAAAGTGTGAACGCGGTCAAAATCACCGTCGATCCGGACTCGGGGCATGCCAAGGTGCACACGGATACGCCGAATCCCTGGCGGGATTTTCATTGGAGTTGGACTTGGTTCTGGGAGGCCACGCACGACCAAGCGACGGTGGATTACACCGTGCGGGTGCCGTCCGGCGCGCAGTTGCCGGATATCAGCAGCGTCAATGGTGAAATCAAGATCGCGGGCGTGGCCGGGGATATTGCGGCCTCCACCGTCAACGGCGAAACGGAAATCAAGAATGCCCGCCGCAACCTGAAACTGGAGACGGTGAACGGCAGCATCAAGGCGGAACTGGAGTCGCTGGGCGCGGGACAATCAATTTCGCTGGATGCGGTAAATGGCGAAATGACACTGGCCTTGCCCGCCGACGCTGACGCCAAGTTCGAGGTGAGTACCGTTAACGGGGACATTTCGAGCGAGTTTCCCAACTTGCAGCCGGCCAAGGAATTCCCGGTGGGCAACAAGCTGAATGGCTCCCTGGGCCGCGGCGAGGCTCAAGTGAAGGCCGACGCGGTGAACGGCACGGTCAAGTTCCTCAAGCGGCCTGTCCCAGTGTCCGCGGCCTCAGCCAATAATCATTGAATATGCATACTCATCTGCTGGCCGGCCTGTTGACCGCCCTTTCCGCACCTTTCATCGCGCTCATCGTGGTCTTGTTGGTGATGGTGACCCTCTGGGACGCGGTGTGGAAATTGATTGCACTGTGGAAGAGCGCCCGCCACGACCAACTGGGGTGGTTTATCTGCCTGGCCATCTTCAACACCGCGGGCATCCTGCCGATCCTTTACATCCTGTGCTTCCAGAAGAAGACGGCAACGGTGTAGCGGCTGGAACGCGCCCACGCCACGGGGATCGCCGTCACGCATGCGCCCGCAGCAGGTACGCCTTGAAATGCTCGTAATCAGCATCCAGATGGTCAAAATCTTCCGGCAGTTTCAGGGCGGCCAGCATGTTCTCGGGCACGTCCGGGGGCCAGCCGACCACCTTTTCCACCTCCACCGGAAACTTGGCGGGGTTGGCCGTCTCCACGATGACCGCGGGCGAGTCGCCAAGCGGTTCCACGGCGGTCCAATCCAAGAACCCCTGCCAAGCCACGGCGCCGTGCGGTTCGAGCAACAACTGGAATTTATTCCAGAAATCCCGCACGCCCGCCACGGTACGCGCGTCGGAAACCGAAGTCGAAAACAGATCGCGCCGCATGGCGGCCAGGTCCGGTTGCTGGTGAATCCTGCCGGTTTCGTCCATCTGCCCGCCATAGACGGCCACCAGCCGGGCCAGATTGCTGGGATGCCCCACATTCATCGCGTTGGAGACGGAATTGCGCGACGGTGAAATCTTCTCATACACGCCCGTCTGCAGAAATTTGGGAAAGGCGTCGTTGTCGTTGACCGAAGCGATGAGCTTGCGCACGGGCAGCCCCATCGAGCGCGCGACCACGGCGCCCATCATGTCGCCGAAGTTGCCGCTGGGCACGGAAAAAACCATGGGTTCGCCCGGCCGGGCCAGCCGCGCGGCGGCGTAGAAATAGTACACGCTCTGGGGCAGGAGCCGGCCGATGTTGATCGAGTTGGCCGACGAGAGCGGAATGTGTCCGAGGTCGGGGTCCGCAAATGCCTGCTTCACCATGGCCTGACAATCATCGAACTTGCCGTCGATGGCCACGGTTCGGATGTTGTCGCGCAGCGTGGTCATGAGCTTGCGCTGGCTTTCGCTCACCTCGGTGGCCGGGAACAGCACAATCACGCGCACCCCGGGAATCTTATGAAAGGCGTGCGCCACGGCCGAACCGGTATCGCCGCTGGTGGCGGTGAGAATGGTGACGTGCCGGCCGTCTTCCTGCAGGAACCGACCGAACAGCCGCGCCATCATCTGGGCCGCAAAATCCTTGAACGAAGCCGTCGGTCCCTGGTCCAGCCGCATCAAAAAGACGCGGCCCTGGATTTTTTCGAGCGGGATGTTGAAGTGGTATGCGCTGCGGCACATGGCCGCCAGTTCGGCTTCCGGGACAATGCCGGCCGTGAAGCGGGACAGCACCCGGAAGGCGACTTCGTGGTAGGGCAGCCCGACGAGCGCGGCAATGTCGGCGGGCGAAAGCTGGGGAAATTCGCGCGGGAAGTACAGGCCCCGGTCCGGAGCCAGTCCTTGCAGTAAGGCCTCCCGCAAACTCACGGGCGGTGATTGACGATTGGTGCTGTAGAAGGGAAGGGTGGGCATGAAATTTAGAGTTGGAGCCAGCGCCGAAGTGAATCTTCGAGTTGGCCGATCTGAGTGGCGGTCAAGGTGCCAAGGTGACGGACGAGCCAGGCGCGCGGAACAGACTGGGAGCCTTGGATATTGAAAACCCCGGGCTTCAAGAATGGCGTTGCGATGGCCGCCTCAAATTGGGAATGCCGAACCGTCGTGGTGTGCGGAACGGCGTGAAAAAGGGCGTAATCCTGGTCCCCAAAAGGCACGCTTACGATTACCACGGGACGGACTTTGGCGGCCAATCCCAGGTCGCAGAGCCAGACTTCCCCGCGCAAGGGCAGCTTCATTGCTTGGGCGGGTTTGGTTTGCGCTCGTCCGCATCCATCAGGGCGAACACCTGGGCCGCCGCCGAGATCTGGTCTTCTTCGGTCCACACGCCGTAAGCATCGTCGTAAACGATCCCGGTGTGCCGCTGGCGATAAATGCTGATCAGGGCACGCTCGATCTCCTTCAGTTCCGGCGTACTCAAATTCGTCAGGGCGTTGGTGATGTCGGCCACGGTGCTCATGCCACGGAAAAATACGACTCTTACTTGAGATTTTCCACCCGAAACATGACCGGCGCGGTCTGGAGGGCCGGCAGTTTCGAGATCCGGGCCAACGCCTTGCGCATGGCGGCGTTGGGGGCTTCGTGCAACATGAGAATCAGCGGCACGCTTTGGCCGGCGTCGCCCTCTGGCTGGATGACCGACGCGATGCTGATCTTGGAGGAGCCGAGGATGGCGGCGATCTTGCCGAGCACGCCCGGCTTGTCCACGATGGTCAGCCGCACGTAATACTGCGAGCGCACTTCATCCAGCGGCGCCACGCGGCCCTTGCGGGCGTACGCCACAAAGGGCGGCACGCGCACCGGGGTGCCGTTCTTCAAATCCAGCGCGGCGTCTGCCACGTCGCTCCACACGGCGCTGGCGGTGGCATCCTTGCCCGCGCCCCGCCCGTAAAACAGCGTGTCGCCCACGATATCGCCCCGCACAAACACGGCGTTGAACACCTGGTTGACACTCGCCAGCACATGCGTGCTGGGAATCAAGGCCGGGTACACCGACACCTGGATGGCCGCGGGCCGTTTGCCGGCCGCCGCCGGCGTCACTTGCTTGACGATGCCCAGAAGCTTGATCGTGTAGCCCAGTTGCGCCGCAAATTCCATGTCGATCTTGGCCACCGTGCGGATGCCTTCGGTGTAAATCTGATGGTGATCCACCCAGAAGCCGTGGGCGAGCGAGGCCAGGATGCCGGTCTTGTGCTGCGCATCGAGACCGTCGATATCCAGGTCGGGTGGGGTTTCCGCGTAGCCCTGCTGCTGGGCGTCGGCCAGCACGGCCGCGAAATCGGCCCCCTCGGCCTTCATGCGCGAGAGAATGTAATTGCAGGTGCCGTTGACGATGCCGTAGATCGCGGGAAACTGGTTGATAACGAAGCCTTCGCGCAGCGACTTGATGATGGGGATGCCGCCGGCGACGCTGGCTTCGTAATACAAATTGGCACCGCTCTTGGCGGCCGCCGCAAACAGCTCCGGTCCGTGGGCGGAGAGCAGGGCCTTGTTGGCCGTGACCACGGTTTTGCCCTGCGCCAGGGCGGCCAGGATCATGGTTTTGGCGATGCCGCAGCCGCCCACCAACTCGATCACCACCTGCACCTCGGGATCATTGACCACGTCCTGCCAGTCGGTGGTGAGCAGGTCCCGGGGGATGGGATAGGCGCGCGGCTCATCGAGTTGCTTCACGGCGATTTTGCGGAAGGCGATCTTGATGCCCAGCCGCGCGGCGAGGAGCGCGCCGTTTTTCTGCCAGGCGTGGAAGACCCCGCTGCCCACGGTGCCGCCGCCAATCATGCCGAGATTTATTTGCTGCATAGGAACAGACAGGGTGCCGGGAATTGCAGGGGTGGACAATCCAATTTTCGTTGAATAAGCGGCGGGGCGGGGGCGTATCGGGACTTTACCGTGGCGGGCGAGACGGCATAAGCTCGGGAACATGAAGAACGAGATCAACTGAGTGCGGAATGCGGAGTCCGGAAGGTGGCATGCGAGGTCCCACGAATCAACCAGATGCAAATAGCAGAATGTCAGCAACAAAAGCAATTACGTGAAGAAGCTCATCTTTTTTTTGTCGATCTTGACCAGCCTTCATTGCCTGAGTGTATCCGCCCAAACCCTCTCGCTGGCAGGCGAGTGGCGGTTTGGCATCGCCGGGGCGAGTTCGGAAAAGTGTCTGCCGGAATTGCACCAGAAGATTCATCTGCCGGGCACCATGGATGACGCCGGCCTCGGCCCCAAGAATCCCAAACCGCCTGAACTGGCCAACCACAACGGCGTGCTGGCCGGGCCTTACCGGCTTTACGACTACGCCGGGCCGGCATGGTATCAGCGCGACCTCGAGATTCCGCAGGGGTGGCGGGGCAAGCGGGTCACGCTCTTCCTGGAGCGCTGCCGCTGGGTCACGACGGTCTGGCTGGACGGCAAATGCATCGGCTCGCAGGACAGCCTGATTGCACCGCATGTTTATGATTTTGGCACGGGTATCGCGCCGGGCAAACACCGGCTGACGATCTGTGTGGACAACACCGTCAAGCTCAACCTCGGCGAATTCGTGTCAGCCTTGTTCGGCGGCACCTGGGGCAACCTGAATGGCATCGT
>Ga0181535_10004610_pt1 | contig 15193 bp, 9 predicted proteins | sample PEATcosm2014_Bin_44_FD_119774 | JGI IMG/M metagenome (GOLD analysis project Ga0181535, IMG submission 119774) | Peatland microbial communities from MTU Mesocosm Facility, Houghton, MI, USA - PEATcosm2014_Bin17_30_metaG | ecosystem: Environmental > Terrestrial > Soil > Wetlands > Peat | place... | reverse complement strand
CGGGTGAGTCCGTATCGCCGGTACTGGGCCAACCCACACTATCCAGCGGCAACTTGATCCTTACCGGCACGGGCGGTACGCCCGGCGCCGGATATACCTGGTTGAGCACGACCAACCTGTCGGCTCCGATCATTTGGACGACGAACAGCACCGGCACGCTGGATGGCACGGGTGCCTGCTCAAACGCCATTCCGATTGACGCCTCGGAAAACGCGAGTTTCTTTTGGCTGCGGCTGCCATAAGTTTGCGTTGGGTGAGTAAAGTCAACCGCCCGGGGATGCGGATCCCCGGGCGGTTGGCTGGCATCCAGCAACCGACTTCAAAAAAAGAGAAGCTGCCCCATGACAGCCCATGACAATATACGAAGGAAACTCCCACTCGTTGTGCTGGCAGCAATCCTGACTGGCTCGCTGCCGGCAGCCGGCGGGGCGGTCGTCAGCACAAACTTATTCGTTCAAAAGTACACTGGGCAAAGGAATGATTTCTCCGGTCAGGTGGGTTTTGTGTTTGTTCCAGCAACCCGGCTTTCGGTGACCGCCTTGGGCCGCTCGGTCAGTGGTGGCCTCCTGCAGAACTCGCATCGGGTGACGCTCTGGGACGCCACGACCAAAGAGGCACTGGCGCAGGTGAGTATTTCGCCCGCTTCAACGGTGGATGGGTTTGATTACGCGTTTGCGCCGCTCGCCAATCCGGCGACGTTACAGCAAGGCCGGAGCTATTGCCTCACGTCCAGTGAGGTGGCGGGAGGCGATTCATGGATGGACATCAACAATATTCGCGCTCATCTGGCTGTGGCTGACGTGGGGCCGGGGGTTTACACGACCAGCAGCTTCTATCCCGCATCGACCTACGGCACCGCCGATCAAGGCTACGGCGTGCCCACCCTTTATTTCAATACGAACGAGATTGCACCGGCTTTGCTCCAGGCGGGCAGGCGGCCGCCGCCGTTGCGGCGCGACGTTCCGACCGGCTACCTGCTCAATTGCACTTTTCGGGCGATAACACCTTATAGCTGGACGCGGACTCCGCTTCTGTCCGGATGGGAAACCGACGGGGGCGGTGGCGGCTGGCAGGAGGTCCCCTCCGGTTTCTTTCCGACCAACTTCGCCTTCAACGTCGTCTCGTTCTGGTTGCACGATACCAACAAGCAAAGCGCCGTCACGATCAAGCATCAGATTGCCGAGCAAACCGCCGGCAAGGTCACTTGGGAATTTCGTTTCATGCTGCCGGCGGCGATGGACGGCGCGGCCTGGCAGCTTTGCGATCTCAGCCATCCAGCCGTCAGCCTCATCACGCAAAACGGTCAACTTTGCTACGAAACGCGGGGCCAGCCGGCAGCACTGGTGCCGCTGACGTACGGCCACGAGTACGGCATCAAGGTCATTGCTGATGTGGCGGCCCGGCTGGCTGACGTCTATGTGGATGGCCAACTGATGGCGCAGGCGACCCCCTTCGTCAATCCGGTGGCGAGTCTCGACTATGTGCTGATCACGACCGGTGAGGCGGCGACCGGCGACATGTATCTGCCGCTGGTGCGCGTTTATCGGGGCTATTCGGTTTGCGAAACGTTCGCGACCTGTGCCACCAACCGTGCGCCGGACGACTGGCAGCCAGCTCCCCGGAGCGGGGCCGCCCTGGTGGAGTCATTTCCCTGTGCCGCCAAGCCGGACGCTTTCAGCTTGAAGCTGACCAACGGCACCAGCGTGACCAAGGGCTTCGAAGCGGACGCAGGCACCAACGTGGTTTGGGAATTCAAGTTCCTCCTACCGCAGAAGACCGACGGTGCGGCGGCGGAACTGCGGGTGGGCAACCGCCCGGTTTTCAGCCTCGTCACGGCGGGAGGAAATCTCGCCTGTACAAACGCCAACGGCCAACTGGTGCCGCTGGTGACCAACTATCTTTCCAACCTGTGGTATGCCATCAAGGCGGTGGCCAATTCCCCGGCCGGCACCGCGCAGATTTTCGTGAATGGCAAACTCGCGCTGGCCGCCAGCTTCACCCCGCCAGGAACGGATTTCAATGGCGTCGGCTTTCGCGCCGGTCCGGGAACGATGTGGGTGGATGACGTGCGCGTGTATTCCTGGCAGGACTATCCGACCAACTACGTCCCCCAACCCGTCCCGGTCCAAGGCAATTATCTTTTGGGGGTGCAAAGTTGCTCCCTCTGGGAGGAAGGGGACGGTTACGCCGGTTGGGGCTATATCGAACCGCAGGCCCAGCGGCGGACGCCGTGCCTTGGCTGGTATGATGACGGCAATCCTGAAGCCGCGGACTGGGAGATCAAATGGCAGGTCGAGCACGGCATCGGCTTTGAGCTTTATTGCTGGTACCGGCCCAACGATGCCGTCAATTATCCCATCAAGGATGGCGTTCTGGAGCAGGGAATGCGGGATGGATTCTTCAATGCCCGCTACAGCCAGCTCAAGAAATTCGCCATCATGTACACCGATAATGGGGCTGGCCAGACCAACCCAAACGACTGGACCAACAACATCATCCCGTATTGGATTGAATACTTTTTCAAAGACCCACGCTATCTAAAGCTCAACGGCAAGCCGGTCATTTCGATTTATTCCTATGCCGACTTCGAGAATGACTTCGGCGGCGTGGCCGGCGGCAAGCAGGCCACGGATGCCTTGCGTGCCGCCTGTGCCCAGGCGGGTTTTCCCGGAGTGATCATACTGATGGAAGAACGCAACGGCAGTGTCAGCGTCATGCAACAAATGCAAGCGATGGGCGTTGATTACTGTTACGCCTACACGTGGGGCACCGGCGACGTGCCCACCCAGGAGCAGGACAATGTGAACCAGCGCAACGCCGCCGCGTCAATCGGCTTCCAGAATATCCCGAGCCTCTCCGTCGGCTGGGAGAACGCGCCCTGGACCGGCAGCGTGGAAACCTACGGCTGGGCGACGGTGCCCGCCTATCTGAACCTCGTTCAATGGGCGAAAAACTCCTTCATGCCCACGCTGCCGAGGAATTCATTGGGCAACCGCATGGTCCTGTTGCCCAACTGGAACGAGTTTGGCGAAGGCGCCTTCATCATGCCATCGACCCTGGCAGGTTTCGGTTATCTGGATGCCCTGCGCGAGGTCTTCACCGGCGGCGGTCCCGGTCCAAGCCTGGTTCCCAGCGACGCACAAAAACGCCGTTTCACGGTGCTCTATCCGAACAATGCGATTGCTCTGGGAAGAACGAACGTTGCATGCTACTTCCGTCTCCGGTCACCATAGCCATGGCATGATCACGACCACGGCCCGTTGCCCGAAGATGCACAGGAATCATCATGATGAACAGTAAACCTGCCCCCTGGGCGGCTTTGATAGCCGCGGTCAGTTTGACCGGCCTGTCCGGCGGCGCGTTGGCGGCCGATGCGTTGGCCAATGGGTTTGGGCATCCGCCGGACTCGGCCAAGCCGTGGGTTTATTGGTATTTCATGGATGGCAACCTCACGCGCGAGGGCATGACGGGGGATCTGGAGGCGATGAAAAAGGCCGGCATTGGCGGCGGGATTTTTCTGGAGGTGAACCTCGATCTTCCGCGCGGGCCGGTGGATTTCATGAGCCCGGAATGGCAGGGCCTGATGACCCAGGCGCTCCACGAGGCGGACCGGCTGGGCATCCAGATCGCGCTGGGATCCGGCCCCGGCTGGTGCGGCACGGGGGGGCCGTGGATCACACCGGAACTGGCGATGCAACATCTCGTCGCCAGCGAAACCAATGTGACCGGGCCGATGCCGTTCTCGGCGCCATTGGCGCAACCCCGGCCACGAACACCGTATTTCGGCGAATCGACGTTAACGCCGGAACTCAAAAAGGAGTGGCAGGATTTTTATCGGGACGTGGCGGTAATCGCCTTTCCGACTCCGGACGGCACGAACCGGATTGCCGAGGTGGAGGAGAAAGCGCTTTACCATCGCGACCCCTATTCCTCGATGGCGGGAGTGAAGCCGTTCCTGCCCGCGCCCGCGGAGTTTCCCGTGCTGCCGACCAATGACTGCATCAATCCCGGGAACATGGTTGAATTGACGTCCCAGATGGCGGCCGACGGGCGGCTCGTCTGGGATGTGCCAGCGGGGCGTTGGACGATCATGCGCCTGGGGCGCACGCTAACCGGCCAGACGACCCGGCCGGCGCCGCAGCCGGGGCTCGGCTTTGAAAGCGACAAGTTCGATCGGGCGGCGCTCGACGCCCATTTTGCGGCGTTCATCAAAAAGGTTTTGGTGCAGGCCGGTCCCCACACAAACGCCACCGGCGGTTTGACGATGCTGCATTTTGACAGTTGGGAAATGGGGTCGCAAAACTGGTCGCCGAAGTTTCGCGAGGAATTCCAGAAGCGGCGCGGCTATGATCCTTTGAAGTTCCTGCCCGCGTTCACGGGCCGCATTGTGACCAGCCCGGAAATCTCCGAGCGTTTCCTATGGGACGTGCGGCGCACGGCGCAGGAGCTGCTGGTCGAAAATCACGTCGGCCATCTGGCGGAATTGGCGCACCAGAATAATCTCACGTTATCCATCGAGCCCTACGATTTGAATCCCGCCGGCGACCTCACGATGGGCCGCGTCGCCGATGTGCCGCAGTGCGAGTTTTGGCATCTTGGCTTCGATACGCTTTTCAGCGTGGTGGAAGCGGCATCCATCGGCCACACGTGCGGGCGGCCGGTGGTCGCGGCGGAAGCGTTCACCTCGCTTTGGGGCGAAGATTGGAAGGCGGATCCGGCGGCTTTGAAGCCGCTGGGCGACTGGGCGTTCTGCTCGGGCGTGAACCGTTTTGATTTCCACCGATTCCAGGCCCAGCCGTGGAATGACCGCTGGCCGGGGATGACGATGGGGCCTTTCGGCGTCCACTGGGATCGCACGCAGACTTGGTGGGACATGGTGCCGGCCTATCACGAATATCTTGCGCGCTGCCAGTTCCTGCTGCAACGCGGCGTGACGGTGGCCGACATCTGTTTTCTCGCGGCGGAAGGCGCACCCGAGGTATTTCGTCCGCCCAGCTCGGCCGTGACCGGCTCGCCGCCGGATCATTCCGGTTACAACTTTGACGGTTGCGCCCCGGAGACGCTGGTTGAACGCGCCGGGGTGCGGCATGGCAACCTGGTGTTCCCGGGCGGCACGACGTACCGGATGCTGGTATTACCCGAGCAATCAACGATGACGCCCAAGCTGCTGCACAAAATCGAATCGCTGGTGCGCGCCGGGGCCACGGTGTTTGGACCACCGCCGGTCCAATCGCCGAGCCTGGAGGATTACCCCCAGTGTGATGCCAAAGTGAAAAGACTGGCGCAACAGATCTGGGGGGACTGCGATGGGCAAAATGTTTTCGCCCGCGCCTACGGCAAGGGTCGCGTTTTATGGCGCCGGACGGAAGTGAAAGCGGGCGAGCAATACGGCGATTTCGCCGCCGTGACGAACGTGCTGGCCGCCATGAATCTGCCGCCGGACTTCGTGGCGGACGGGCCGGTTCGCTTCACGCACCGGCGTGATGGCGATGCGGAAATTTATTTCGTCGCGAACGCATCTCAAAAGCCCGTGGTTGCCAACGGACAGTTCCGGGTGCAGGGACTGGTGCCCCAAGTCTGGAATCCGTTGACTGGCGAAATGGTGAAACCGGCGCAGTTTACAACCTCGATGGCAGGCGTGACGGTGCCACTGGCTCTCGGCCCGGACGAGTCGGCTTTTGTAATTTTCCGACGGTCGGTCGGCCAGGTGGACCCGGTGGTGAATTTGACCCGCAATGGCAAGCCGCTGGCGATCATTCAGCATTCGCCGGCCGTCATCATACAGAAGGCAACTTATGGTGTGCCCGGCGACGCAATCCGAACCCGCGATGTGAAAGAAAAAATACAGACCCAGGTCGGACAGGGAAAACTCGATATTCAAGTCAGTGATTTGGCAATGGGCGACGATCCGGCGTCTGGCGTCGTGAAGACGCTGCGGATTGAATACACCGTTGACGGCCAGCCGGCGGTTGCGATGGGTCTCGACACGGAAACAGTCACGCTGGCAACCGCTTCGGCCAGTTGCGGGCCGGAGGCAAAACTTGAGTGTGACGCTGGCGGTCAATTCCTCCTCACGGCCAAAACCTCAGGCCGGTATGAAATCCAAACCACCCACGGTAAAAACTTGGCTGCCGATATCCCCGCCATTCCTTCAGCGGTTGAAATCCGCGGCCCATGGGAAGTACGTTTCGATCCCAAATGGGAGGGTCCGGAAAGAATCATTTTCGAGTCGCTGGACGACTGGAGCCAGCGGCCGGAAAAAGGCATCAAATATTATTCCGGCACGGCGGTTTATCGGAAGTCCTTCGCCCCGCCCGAGCTGGCGCCCAATCAAAAATGGTTTCTGGATCTCGGCATGGTAAAAAATCTGGCACGTGTCCGGTTGAACGGGCACGATTGTGGCGTGGCTTGGTGCCCGCCTTGGCGCGTGGAAATTACCACGGCTATTGCGAACGGAACGAATGAGCTGGAAATCGAAGTGGCCAATCTTTGGCCGAACCGGCTGATCGGCGACCAGTCGTCGCCAGCGTCAGAACGCCTGGCCTGGACCACCCATAATCCGTATACAAAGGATTCGCCCCTGTTGCCTTCCGGCTTGCTCGGCCCGGTCGCCCTCCACGCGGAAGTGCAATCGAGGTTTGAAATAAAATGACAAAAAACTTATTAAACCATTATTTGCCGTGCCAGCAGCCCCAAGCAAATCCCTCTAAATGAACCAGCCGATGAACCAACCTCTGGTTGAATTCCGATCATTTCGGCCTTCATTGGCACATATGAATTTTTTCGCCCGATTGGGTCCGTCTCTATTCGCCATCCTGTTGATGGCCGTTCCCTTAAGTCCAGCGGCAACCAACCCCCCCCTGAATACCGGGTCTGCCTTGCCGGGGCCGGCAGCGGCCATGCAGAGCCGTTTGGAGGTTGTCAACGGCGACTTTAGCGACCTCACCGGATTGACACCGGGCAGCGATGGCTGGTATTCCGGAATACCGAAGGGCTGGACTGGTTCGCCGGGCACCTATGCCGTCAACGGCAAGTATGGCGCAACGCCGCCGATCTGCAATCCATCCCAGTTGGGGCGCCTGCGCCAACAGGTCGGCACCTTGGAAAAAATGGCCGACGTCGTGCTGACGTTTGACGTTTCTGACGTCTTCAATGGCGAGACCGTCTTAAAGGCGTCCATTCTGGATGGCGAGGAGCATGAGCTCGCAAGCGGCGAATTCCACGAAGGCGACAGACAAACGCTCGTGGCGAAGGGAGTGCCCGCCGGCACAGCGCTCATCATTCTTTTTCAGGCCACCCAATCCACCCCCGGACTCGACAATGTTTCCGTGGCGGTCCGAGAACCGGGTTTCACCGCGCCCAACGCAGACAAACCGCCGGCCCTGACCAACGCGCCCATCACCATTGCCGCCTACTACTATCCGGGCACGCATCCGGATCCGCGCTGGGACAAGAACAAGTATCCCGGCTTCACAGAATGGGATGAGATCAAAGCCGCCAAGCCGCGCTTTCCCGGACATCGCCAACCAAAACCACCCGTCTGGGGCTATCAAAATGAAGCGAAGCCCGAGGTCATGGCCCAGAAAATTGCCGCCGCGGCCGACTACGGCGTGAATGCCTTTATTTTCGACTGGTATTACTACAACGACGGGCCGTACCTCGACGATGCGCTGGATGAGGGTTTTCTCCACGCGACCAACAGCGCCCGGGTGAAGTTCGCGCTCATGTGGGCGAACCATGATTGGTATGATATCCAGGGCTACAATCCCGCCGACAACAATCTCCGGCTGCTGTATCCGGGCAAGGTCACGCCCGAGACCTGGGACAAAATCTGCGACCTGGTCATCGCCCGATACTTCAGGCACCCAAGCTACTGGCTGGTGGACGGCAAACCTTATTTTTCCGTCTACGAAATGAGCCAGTTTCTGGACAGCTTTGGCTCGATTGAAAAGGCCCGCGCCGCGCTCGATAAATTCCGGGCCAAGGTGCGCGCCGCCGGCTTCCCGGGGCTGCATGTCAATGCGATCGTCTGGGGCGAGCCGAATCTGCCCGGCGGCAAAACGCCGCCCGGCTGGCCCAAACTCTGCCGCGACCTTGCGCTCGACAGCCTGACCAGCTACACGTGGGTGCATCACGGTGCCCTGAATAACGACACTTTTCCGACCTCCGATTATGTCTGGGGCCGCAAGAAATATCTGTCGTTCTGGGCGCGCGCACAAACGGATTATCCAATTCCCTATTTCCCGAACGCGATGGTCAACTGGGACAACAGTCCGCGCGCGGCGGCTGGCGCCGATTGGAGCCAGCCCGCCGCGCCGGTCGTGAACCCAGTGGTCACGGGCAACACGCCGGCCGCGTTCAAGCGATCCCTGGAGCTCATCAAGAAGCGGCTGCTGGCCGCGCCAACCCAGCCGAAGATCATCACGATTAATGCTTGGAACGAATGGCCCGAGGGCAGTTGCCTCGAACCCATGCAACAATACGGCTACGGCTATCTCGAAGCCATCAAGGCCGTCCTTGTAGATGCCAGCGGAGACAATCAGGCGGACAACCCGGAAATCCACCCAGAAATGGAAGATACCTACGTCAGCTTGACCGACCAGCTCGGTCCCTGGATCTGGGCGGCCAAAACCCTGGATAACCAGACTTGCCAACTTTGGAATACATTTGAAATTCCAAAGGCGGGCACGGTCACCAAGGCGCGACTCGTGATGACGGTGGACAACGAGTTTACGCTTTATCTTGATGGTCGCGAATTGGGTCGGGGAAACGAGTGGCGCGAGTTGTATAACTTCGATTTGGCACGATTGTTGACGCCGGGCCGGCATGTTCTGGCCGTCAAGTGTTACAACAGCGCTGACGATGCGGGAATGCTCTTCGGCCTGCGGATTGACCTGGCCGATGGACGAGTCATTGAAGTCAAATCGGACCCGAGCTGGAGGATTGTTCCCGAGGGAGTGCGCGGGTGGGAAAAACGGACGGAAGCCAAACCTGGCTGGCCCGCCGCGACCATTGTAGCTCCGTTTGGTGGTGCCGCTCCGTTGAGCGGCACTTCCTGGATGCAAGCCTCCGGGAAGGTGGTCGCGATGCCGTTATTAGAACCAATCAGGGTCTTCTTTTGGCAAACCGGCTGGTTTCAGATCACGTTGCTTTCAGTGTGTGGACTGGTCATTCTGATCAGCCTTCGCCTGGTGGCCCAACTGGCACTCCATCATAAGGAACGACGCCTGTTGCAACAGGAACGCGGGCGGATTGCCCGGGAAATTCATGACGACATTGGCGCCAGAATGACCCAGCTGGTGCTCGAGGGGGAAGAGGCGCAAAGGCAGTTGTCTGATGGTCCGGGCATGCAACAGCGGCTCATTCATATTTGTGAGGAAGCCCGCGGGTTATTGTCCACCATGGACGAAATCCTCTGGGCCGTGAACCCCAGGAAAGACACGTTGCGTGACTTTGCAGCCTACGTTTGCATCTATGCCCAGAAATTCCTGAATTCGACTCCAATTCAATGCCGGCTTGAGGTGGACCCGGATATATCCTCGGCGGCCTTTGACCTGCCGCTCCGGCGCAGTCTGTTCATGGCCATCAAGGAATCGCTTAATAACGCGGTCAAATACTCTCAGGCCACGGAACTGCTTCTGAAAATCCAGTGTCAGAACCAGCAGTTGGCCGTGCTGGTACAGGACAACGGCAGAGGTTTTGACCCGGCACGCGTGAATCCAGACCGTCATGGCCTTACCAACATGGCCCACCGAATGGCCGAAGTCGGCGGCCATTGCCTCGTCACCAGCCAGCCCGGCAAGGGCTGCCAGATCGAATTCGGTATCCCATTGAAGGCACGCCGTCCGTGGCCCTGGATTTGGAATTCCACCCGGCTCTCGGAGCAAATGACTGATCCGAGAAACGGCCGGGCAATTGAAACCGCACAGAATCATGATCCCACCAAGTTCTAAGATAACGAAGTCCGCGAACGAGGGGCGTCCGGCCGAACCGCCGCGCAGGCTGCCCATCAAGATAGCTTTGGTGGAAGACCAGCCGAAGGCTCGCGCGAGCTGGACCAATCTCATCAACTCCTTTTCGGATTTCACCTGCGTGTGTGCTTGCGCCAGCGGCGAAGAGGCCGTGCGCATCCTTCCGCCGGTCCGGCCGGACGTGGTGCTGATGGACCTCTTTCTGCCGCGCATGTCCGGCATCGAATGCACCGTGCGACTCAAAGCGGTGCTGCCTCAAACCCAGATCGTCATTCTCACGGCGATGAACGATGAAGAGTTGGTTTTCCTGGCGCTGGAAGCGGGCGCCGACGGTTATTTGCTGAAGCGGATGAAGCCGGCGGAATTACGAACCGCCTTGCTGGAGGTGCTGGGCGGTGGCGCGCCCATGACCAGCGAGATTGCCCGCCGCGTAATCGAGTCATTCCGGAAGAAAACTCAAGACCGGGATGAATCTGCGCGTCTTTCGCTGCGGGAAGAGCAAATTCTGGTGCTGCTTTCGCAAGGTTATTCCAACAAAACGATTGCGGACAAGCTGGGCTTGAGTGTTGACACGGTATGCGGTCATTTGAAACTGATTTTCAAAAAGTTACACGTCAGTTCACGCACCGAGGCAGCCATTCGTTACCTGGCCTCCAAAACGCCCCCGCAGCCACCCCCGGTGTAAAGCAGCGCCACTGCCGACCATTGTCCTTTCTCGACGCCTATGGTTTACCACCCACTGGTTTCTTCTGAAGATCGTTATACTTGGCCACGATATCGTTCCGGTCTTTCACTTCCTGGTTGTACTTCACCACCAACTCATTCCGCTGCGCGACGAGGTTGGTAATGGTGTCATTTTGCTTTTGCAGGTCGGCATAGGCTTCCTTCAGCTTTGATTCCAAAGTGTCCACGGCGGCCTTATATTGCGCGAGCTCGTTCGTCAGGTTGAGGTTGGCAAATTGCAACCGGGCAAGGCCGGCCTTTTGGGAAGCCACCAATTGTTCATTCGTGGCCGTGGCCGCCTTGATTTCCGTAAGACTCGCGTCCATTTGTGTAATCTGGTGGTTGAGCTCCCCCACGGAATTGGTCGCATCCCGAATGGCAATATTCTTTGCGTAGACGAGGCCATTCAGGGTGGTGATTTCATTGCGCTGCACCGTCTGTTCCTGCCACTGAAAGGCGCACAGGCCACAGAGCGCCAAGGCCAGAACGATGAGCAGGTTTTGTTGGAAATTCTTCATATCAGGGTTGATCGGGGGCGGCTTTGACCGCGATGGCCACGTGCTGGACGCCGGCGCGTTTCACCAAATCCAAAACAAAAATCACCGAGCCGTGCGTGGCATTCTTGGCGCCGGTGATGAACACCGGAAGATTGGAGTTCAGGCTGAAACGGTTGGTGAGCAGAGTGTTCAATTCGTCAAACGAGACCGGCTTCTTGTCCACCGAAACCTGACCGTCGCGGTTCACCATTACGTTCACCAAGTCCGGCTTGGCGTTGGGGTTGGCCAACGTGGCGGTGGGCAGGTTGGCCTTCACCGTGCGCACAATTTGCATCTGCAAGCTCACCATCATGAACGACGCCAGCAGGAAAAACATGATGTCGATCAACGGAATGATCTCCAGCCGGGACTTTTTTTCGGAAATCGGGGTGCGGATTTTCATGGCGGTGAATGCTGGCCTTCAGCCATGAAGGAAATTTTCTGGATGCCCGCGCCGCGCACGGCCTGATAGACGTTTACCATGTCGCCGTGCAACGCCTCGCGATCACCGCTGATGTAAACCGGCAGGTTGGTGTCGGCCCGAAAGCGGTTGCTCAAAACCAGGCTCAATTCGGGCAGCGCAATCTGTTTCTTTTCCAGCCACACGGCGCCAGACTTGTCCACGGCGATATTCACCAGGTCCGGCTTGAAATCCTGCCGCGCCTGTGAAGCCGCGGGCAACTGGACCTTGATATTTTCCGTGCGGCTCATTTGCAGGCTCACCATCATGAACGACGCCAGCAGAAAGAACATGATGTCAATTAGCGGAATAATGACGATCCGTGAACGGCGTTTGGGAATGGGTGAAGGGAGCTTCATTCGGTTTAATGGCTCGTGGTCTGGCCCGGTGCCGCCGTTGCTTGCAGGCGGATGGCCTCCCCGGCCTTCCCGCCGCCGACCATCACTTCAACATTCGTCGCCGCCGTTTCCAAGTCGAACTGCAATTGCGTGACCCGGGCGGAAAAGTAGTTGAACGGAATCAGGGAGAAGATGGCGATACCCAGGCCGCAAGCCGTGGCGATCAATGCCTCGCCAATGCCGCCCGTAACTCCGGACACCGACAATTCGGCGCTGCCGATGTTGAGGAACGCCCGCATCAGGCCGGTGACCGTGCCGAGCAGACCGAGCAGCGGCGCCAGCGTGACCAGGGTGTCCATCACCGTGAGAAACCGTCCGGCCCGCTTGAGTTCCACGCCGGCCGCCAGTTGCAATGCGCCCAGCAGCGAGCCGTGCGCATGGCCAATATGGTTCAGCCCGTGGCGGATCACCCGGATGACCGGATCGTCCGAATTCCCGGCCAGGCTTTGCGCGGCGGCGACATCGGAATTCTCCAGCGCGGCCAGGATTTGCTCCAGCTTTTGCACGTCGCGCTTCCGGCTCTCGCGCCACCACCAAAAGGCCCGCTCACCAACGACCGCCACGGCCACGACGGCGCTGGCCAGAATTGGCCACATGACCGGGCCGCCCTTGATGAAAAACTGAAAGACAATGTTTGCGAGCATGATTTTGGATTTGGTTGGGAGTTACAATTGAAGTTTATAGGTGATGCTGGTTTGAAACCGCCGCGTGTCCGCCCCTGCCGGCAGCCGCCAGTGGCGTTTGATGAAATCCACCGTGGCACGGTCCAGCAGCGGAAAGCCGGACGATTCCTTTACGTCAATCGACAGGATGTTGCCGGCCTCGTCGCTGTTCAGCAGCAGGACCACCGTGCCTTGTTCGCCTTCCTGCTGCGCGAGTTTGGGATAAGGCGGCTCCGGCCGGTCGCCGCCGCCGCCTGTGCTGGCCACGGAGCCGACCTCAGTCTTGGTGTGCAGCGGCTCCAGCGGCGGAGCAACCGCCAGGTTGGCCGGCACCACCAGCGAGCCGATCGTCGGCACGCTGAAACTGAGATTGGGCGTTTCGGGAATGACCACGGCCACCGGCGCCGCCTGGCTGTCATCCGTCTCCCGCGGTTCGCTTTTCTCGGCTGTCGGCTGCGGCGGCAAAGTCACCGGCTCCAGCACCACCGGCACCGCTTCCGCCAACGGCGGCGCGGGCCGGATGGCTATGATTCCACGCCGCGCCCCAACGATGCCAATCAGGAGAAACACGAGGCAAACCGAATTGGTCCACGCGAGCTTTCGATTCGGATCGCGGCCGGCGGCGGGCAGGCAGAGGCGCGCGAGTTCATCCTTCAACTCGTAGGGCGGTCCGATTCGGTTGGGTTCCATGGCGGGCGAATTAAAAACGGGCGGTGAGACCGACGCGCACCTGGATGGGCTCGACGGGATGATACACCTCTTGGAACACCGCCGCGGAGGTCGCCGTGGCGCGCGATTCGTAGGCGTAGTCGATATCGTGATCGTGCCGGTCGAGCAGGTTCAGAACCTCGACGGAAACGCGCCAGGTTCTGTTGATTTGATAGCCGGTTTCCGCGTTCAACAGAAGCGTCTGGCTGGATTGGTACTCGCCATCCGACGTCAAATCGCGCGGGCCGAAGTAGCGCAGCCGCAGGCTGGCCGAAAAGCCGTGCCAGTCGTGCAACGTGACCCCCGCGGAAACCACCGTTCCGACCGCCTCGGGCACGTGCGTGCCGCCGGGACTGTTCGGCGCGGCGTCCGCCGCATCCACCGAGGTAAACCGGGCGATGGAATCCGCCGCATCCAGATCCAACGAGAGATGTTTGGTCAGCTTAAAGTAGTTTGCCCACTCGAGGCCATAGCGGTTGCTTGGCTGTTGGGAAGCGACCGTACCGCCGGTATCGCCGTCCTGCTCCAGTTCGGAATCGCTGTGCAGGTACCAGAGGGAAACGGTGCTTTGGAGTCTGGGGAGGAGCAGTGTGCGCACCCCCACTTCGCCGCCTTTGGTCTGGACCAGCAGTGGAATCTTGGACGTGGCCCCGCCATAGGGATAATCCGCCGAAAGGGGCTCTTGCGTTTGCGTGGCGCCGCGTCCGTCATTGCTGTGGAAACTAAAGCCGCCTTGCACATAAAACTCCGTCTTTGCCCACGGACCAAAGATCAAACTCAACTTGGGACTCGGCAGAAAGGCGGCAGCGGAGGCGGAATTGGTCGGGTTGGTGAGACTCGTGACGGAAACCGCATCGAGGTCGCCCCGCAAAGCGGCGACGGAGCGGAATTTATCCGCCCACTGGATCTTGTTTTCCACGTAAACGCCCGCCAGGGTGTCGGTAAGATGGTTTACGTCCGTATCGGCCGGCAGAATGGTGCCGGTGGCCTCGTCCACCTTGTCCACCCGCACGCGGTCCTCGGTTTGATACAAACCGTTGTCGATCCAATCGTTCCGGACCTGCGTGCCGAACGTATTCTCCACCTCACTGCCAAACCATTGGCTGAACAAGGTATGATGGGCATCCACACCCGCCACCACGCGCCGATCCTGCTGCTCAAACTGGTCGCCGCGCGCGGGGTCAGTGAGGTAATAGGTGAAATCGGAAAACAGATCGAGGTCGTAATAGAAGGCGTAGGCCGAGATTTTCGTCTCGGAGTCCGCGCTTTGGCGATGCCATTCCGCCTGCAGGCTGTAACGCTGCGAATTGCCACCATCGGTCGGATTGATGGCGCCGAAAAAGTTGGTGTGTCCAAAACTGCCGGGAATCTGGTCGCTGGAATTCCATTCGCCGTGGTAGGCCCGGGCGGTGATGCTGAAGCCGGTGGCGTTGGTGCCCTGGCTGTAGGTCACGAGGCCGTTGAATTTCCAGTAATCGTCTGGATTTACCCACGGTCCGTCGTCATGCGTGGCTTCGCCGCCATACAGGATGGTGCCGGGACCGGCTGCTTGCGAGACGCCAAACACGCCGCGCTCGTAGCCGTACATGCCGCCTTCCAGCGTGACAAAGTCCTGCGGCAACGTCCGGTAAAAGTCCAGGTGGGCGGAGCCGGCCGAGCCGAAATCCCCCACCGCCGCGTCATAGGGCCCCTTCTCATAATCCACGCGTTCCACAAATTCGGGAATGACGGTGTT
>Ga0181535_10004609_pt1 | contig 15193 bp, 13 predicted proteins | sample PEATcosm2014_Bin_44_FD_119774 | JGI IMG/M metagenome (GOLD analysis project Ga0181535, IMG submission 119774) | Peatland microbial communities from MTU Mesocosm Facility, Houghton, MI, USA - PEATcosm2014_Bin17_30_metaG | ecosystem: Environmental > Terrestrial > Soil > Wetlands > Peat | place... | reverse complement strand
CGGCCGAGTTGGCGTTTGCGGCGGCAGGCGACTCGATAGTGACGGACTATGGCCTGGACACGGGACAATTCGGTTATACCGGCGGGCAAACCGTCACCTTCTCGACTTGGCTAAGCGCGGCTTTCTAATTCTGACCTGCTCGTCTACGACAAGCACAATGTCATCTATGCGTATGGGCAACTCCCACTTTTTGAGGCCGCTCTACCAGGTCGTGGACTCAAGCGTACGGACACGCTCCGGATTCCAGACCCCCCTCCGTGCCAATATAGATGAGACATTTTCATAGCTGTTAATTACTGAGTAGGGCGAGAAAAGAATAATCCCCTTGAAGAGGAAAGACAGCAGTTTGCCTGGATTGCCGGTTGTACCTGCCACGGAGCGGAGGGAGGCCGAGCGTAGCGAGGCCGACCGGCGTGGAGTGGCAGGTACAACCGGTGGCGCGGAATCGGTCCCATCCGCTCGACCCGATCCTGAGGTTTCGGCGGAGCCCAAACGGCGCATCTTCACCGCCGAGTATAAACAGCGCATTTTGACGGAGGCCGATGCGTCCGCTGGAACCCCCGGCGCCGTCGGAGCCTTGTTGCGACGCGAAGGATTGTATTCCTCCCATCTGACTGCCTGGCGGCGCGAGCGGGCCACCGGCATTAAGCAGGGCTTGACCCCGAAGCGGCGCGGTCCGCGTTCGCGGCGCAGTCCCGAGCAAGACGAGATTAAGCGGCTTCAGCGCGAGAATCAGCGCCTGACGGAACAACTCCGCAAGGCGGAAATCATCATCGACGTTCAAAAAAAAGTGGCGGCGCTGTTGGGGCGGGCACTTCCGGAGATCGATCCGGAAAAGGAGTCCTGATGCAAACCGTCACCGAGTTGGCGGAAGTCGTCGGGGTCAAAGCGGCGTGTGAGTCTCTGGGGATGCCGCGGGCGTCGTTTTATCGACGGCGCTCGCCCGCCGATCCGCCCGAGCCTTCGCGCCGCCCCAGTCCACCGCGCACACTCGCCGCCGCCGAACGCGCGGCGGTCTTGGAGGTATTGCACCAAGAGCGCTTCCAGGACCGCTCGCCGGCGGCCGTGCAAGCCACCTTGCTGGATGAGGGGCGCTACTTGTGCTCTGCCCGCACCATGTACCGCTTGCTGGAACAACAGGGGGAATCGCGCGAACGCCGCGACCAACTGGTGCATCCGCCCTATGCGAAACCGGAGCTGTTGGCCACGGCGCCCAATCAGTTGTGGAGTTGGGACATCACGAAACTGCTGGGTCCGGCCAAGTGGACCTACTACTACCTGTACGTGATCTTGGACGTGTTCAGCCGCTACGTTACGGGCTGGATGGTGGCCTATCGGGAGAGCGCCGAGCTGGCCAAGCAGTTAATCCAGCAGACGGTGCAGAAGTACTCGATTCCACAGGGCCAGCTCACTTTACATGCGGATCGCGGCACCAGCATGCGTTCCAAGCCGGTGGCCTTCTTGCTGGCCGACTTGGGAGTGACCAAAACCCACAGTCGGCCCTACACCTCCGACGACAATCCGTATTCGGAAAGTCAGTTCCGCACGCTGAAGTACCGGCCCGACTTTCCCGATTATTTCGGCTGCATCCAGGATTCGCGCGCTTTTTGCCAAGCGTTCTTCCCTTGGTACAACGGGGAGCATCGCCACTCCGGTCTGGGGTTGCTGACTCCGGCGATGGTTCACTTCGGAGAATCTCCGGCGGTGCTGGCGCACCGGCAGGCCGTTCTAAATACGGCGTATCAGGCGCATCCCGAGCGCTTCGTGCGCCGGCCACCGCGACCGCTGGCCTTGCCAGCCGAGGTCTGGATCAACAAACCCAAGCCCAAGGAAGGTGATTCACTGAATAAAAGTCAGTAAACTCGAGTGTCCCGTGTCTCAAAATCATTGACGCGCGCCGCCCGCACATTCACAAATACAGCCCGGAATACGACAAGGAAGAAGCCGAACTCCTGCGATATTGGGATTGGAAGCACTCCCCGCTTCAGGAGAGCGACGACTGAAGACTCCAGGTTGATGCTGGTGAGCGAAAATCCCTCGACCGGCGACCCAGAATAGCCGCTGATTTAGCGGCATTTGCGAGGTGAAATCTGGTGGGCGGATAACAGATGTTATTCGCTCAGGAATTGCCATGGGGGATAGGAGGTCATCAAGGCAATCAGTGCTCAGTTCGAGCTACGAGACTGTTTTCGAGGAAGGCAAGTAAAAGCCGTTCTTCGCCACGCCCGAGGAGCCGCCCGAATTTCGGCAGCAAAAATCCGAATGCCACCATTGCGGGAGGCACTATGACACCGACCCAGGCATCGCCAATTACGTTGCGGCTCACCGTCGTGACATCGAGGAGCGACCGGATGAAGATTGGCGAACCGAACAGCACGACGGCACCTATCCAGAATCGCATAAAGAGCTTCACCCATCGAGCAGAATCAAAGTAGCCTTCGATTCTTGTACCGCCGGTTTCCTGATAAAGCCGACCGTAGAAGTGGGGCGCGAAGTCGTTCCGCCAATATCTCCGTTTCTGTACTCGAAAATTGTCTACACCGATTTCTCCGAGAACGGGGCGACTGCCCTTGTATCCAGAAAAGGAGAACAGTGTCCTGTGTTCTTCATCGACCGACAGATGCAGCGCAGCGATGACTGCTTCTGGAACAAGTGCGGAATGCAAAATGACCATGGACTTGTTTGACATTCTTTGCATTCACCGCAAACCCCCACCAGTGTCCACAGTTTTTAAATGTGGTGTGCTTACGGCTGCAACCGCTTCGCACGTTCGAGCAGTTGCTCCGGAAGACAATCGAAGTTTCTCGCGATCTCGGGACTGGTGACCGTGTCGTGCAACGCCTCGCCCATGATCGCCAGAAGGTCGTGGAAGTCATCTGGAAGGTTCTGTTCAGACCAGTCGCGCTCCCACAGGTCTTCGGGTGAACCGAAAAACAGGTCGGTCGCCCAGCAGTTTGCGTTCGTTCGACCTGCTTCGCCGAGGTATCGAAGCAGTTCCATGAGGCTCCGCCTTAGGTCTGGGAGGTTCACAGGAGCGGTCAACACGTCCTCGTAGACCTGGCGCAATAGCGGTTTCAACTCTGGGGACGCTGCCTCCCCATCACGCGCTGTTGCGACGGATGCCCACAGTTGTTCGAAGCCCTTCATGTCACTTACTTGTCATCCCGCTCCTGTTTACAGGTTTGGCTTTCTGCATCGCCGATATCAGCAAGTCTCTCGTAGCCTGAAAGTGCTTCCGAACTTCGGAGTCAGGATTCGTAGTTTGTGCCACATCCAAAGGCGTCATACCAGCGGAGTTGCGAATGCCGGGGTCGGCTCCGTGGTCGAGAAGTATCTTCACCCTATCCGCCATCGCGTTCATAGCGGCGTAATGGAGGGCAGTACCACCGCTCCTCTGTTGGGCGTTGGGGTTGGCTCCCTTCCGTAACATCGCCTCCATCACTTCGTTGGAGCTTTCGGTGGTGGCGATAAGTAGCGCCGAGTCGCCCCCTGTGTCCTGAATCGTGACATCAGCTCCCGCCTTCAGCAGCTCCAGGGCAATTTCCGGGTCGCCAAACGCCATGTCCACCGATAACATCAGCGGCGTTACGTTCCCGCTCACTTTCGCGTTTACGTCCGCACCGCGTTCAATGAGTAAGCGCACCAGCTTGACGTTCTTGGATTGAACCGCGTAGTGCAGTGGGGTCTTACCTCCATTGTCGCGTTCATCGACCTTAATGCCTTGCTGAAGCAATCGTTCGACTTGCGGCAAATCACCCACACTCGCGGCAGACCAAATTGTCCCATCCGTGGCTGGCTTGGGATGGGGCTGTCCTTGGCACGACACGAACATCAGCACAAAGCTTGCGAGACATAAAACCGCTGACCGGATTGAAGGTCGAGTGGACAAGTTCCAAGTCCTCGCTTTGCATTTCATCGCAAACCGCCGCCCGTGTCCACAACTTCTTGGCTTGGAAAGGTGTACCGGCATCACGCATAATGCAAGCGTATGACGAACGACACCGAACAGAAGCAGCCAGATTGGACGAACCTCCCCGAGGGCATGGCCACAGAGAGCCTCTGGAATTGTCTGCATGACGGCTCTCTCCTGGACGTTAATTCCGACGCATTAGAACGCACCTTGAAGCTGACGTTCGATGTGGATTACGTCCGCGACTTTAACAAGCTTCCGGATGCCGTTACGTTCGACCTCTTCTTTTCGGGCGTTCAGTCCGTCCGTTCCTTGCAATATCGGGTGTGGCCCGGAGCCGCTCCCGACATTCAAGTGGGAACGCCTCCTGAGGAACAGTCACGGCTCGTTGCTCAGTATCAGTCGAAGTGGCGCGAGGAGTCTGAAGACTGGCAAACGTTCGAGAACATCGTAAAACTGAACACAAACGACAGTCCCGAGGTAGCGGACGCCAATCTAGCGATGGGAACCTCGGGTATTGCCCTGCGATTGGGGCTGCTGATGCCAGACGAGAGCTACCGTGATGTGTTTGTACGCGCAGAATCGCTCGAAATCTCGCTCAGTAATGGACAACACCTTACGCTGCAAGCTTTTCTTGCCCTCGGCGAAGGGTACTGGAAGGCGTTCGCGGCCCGGCGTCCGGAGAACGAGAGCGATTGATATGCTGAGTGATAGCTGAGCTCGAAAACGGCCTCCTGCGGTGCCGATGCCCCCGCCAATATGCAGTGGCAGACCACGGCTGACGCGAAGGCGAAGGACAAGTGGGAGCGAAAGCAGTAGGCATGCGACTTAGAATAAAAAGAACGGCAATATCGATAGCGGCTCTGGTCTTAGTGGTAACGGGGACATTAGCCTACGCTCTCGACCCACCCTCCGACTCCTGCTCCCAACCAGATGTTGTCAGGGCGGCGGCAAAGGTCGATGCGGCCCGTGCGAACCTACTGCGCTTATCCGAACAGTAACAGCGCGGTTCTGTTCTCGGCAACTTTCAACGCCAATACATACTGCGACCGGGCGCGGTTCGTCGCCTTCCTCACCTGCGGAAATATACTGGCTTCACCAGACGAGAACTCTACCCACCCGGTGTCGTTCCTCAATACGAACTCCTTCTGCCCCGGCACTCGGATGCGGATGCGGCGAAAGTCGCCAGGATCGCCGACCTGCGATGGGTTGTCGAGGGCGACCTGCACGCCCTTATGCCCGTCCCAGTCAAACGTGAAGGAAGACACTCGCATCCATGATGCCTGGCCGAACGCCGACCCGGCCATCATGAACAGCAACGCGAGGATGAGTGCGACCCGATATCTGGCCATGTGATTGGAATTATGCGCCTCTGAGGGCAGAGTTGAAAGGTAATTGGGGACAGCCTGAACTGCGCGATTTTATCTGTGGGGCGGAGTAGAATGCTTCCGATATGCCGAGACGAAGCCGATGCGTACTGCCGTGTATATTCGGGGACGGTCCGCTCAATCTCTAATATTTTGGTAAGCCGTGGCACGTAATCGCACTCAGTGAAGAGTTAAAGGACAGGGATATTTCCGTCCGTCCCCGATTTTCTTGGACCTGAGCCCGCTCTCGAAGGCTCTGCGGCGGTTGACGGAGGGGCTGGCTCGCTATCAGGGCGATACCGCCGACACACAGATTCGAGATGGTCTGGTGCAGCGCTTCGAGTTTACCTACGAGATCAGCCACAAGATGCTCAAGCGCTATCTTGAGGCGGCATCCGCTACCCCGGCCTCCTTCGATGCCATGCCCTTTGCCGACCTCATTCGGACCGCCAATGAGCAGAGCTTGCTGCTGGGAAACTGGACCGATTGGAAGCGCTATCGCGAGATGCGCAGCCTCACCAGCCATACCTGCGATGAAGCCGTGGCCGTAGAAGTGGTCGCGGGTATTCCCGCGTTCCTGGCCGAGGTTCAATATCTGCTGGCTCAACTGGAACGGCGTACGGCTCTATGAACCCACCCGGCATTGCACTCAGCCCCGGCGAGTGGGAAATCGTGCGCGGCATTCTTCAGCGTCAGGTGCCCGAGCGCGAGGTCTGGGCCTTCGGTTCTCGTGCCAAGGGAACCGCCAAACCGTTCTCCGATCTCGATTTGGCTATTCTAGGCAGCCAACCACTATCGCTCTCCACTTCGGCCGATTTGGCCGACGATTTCTCGGAATCCGACCTGCCCTTCAAGGTGGATGTGGTGGACTGGGCGACCACCGCCGAGAGATTCCGCAAGGTGATCGAGGCTGAGCGCGTCGTCCTTCAGCGGCCTTAAGCCGATTAGGCAGCGGAAAGATATCTCTCAACGGCCTGTTTTGGCAACCCAAGGTCCGGATTGTGCCTGTTCTGATCAGCGTTTTTCTGCGTTAATCTGCGGCTACGGGTTTCGTTCTCCCCGCCTTGTTGGCGAAAGGGATGTGTGTGCTGAAACGTGAAACGGAAAACGTGAAACGCCCTGAAACGGTCTCCTATTTCTTCCGCCGGTCCAGTTCTTCCAGTGTGTGCTTGAGCTGTTCCAATTTCTGTCCAGCCTCGCCGAGTTTGCCTTCGGCGGTCAGGCGTTGATAGTCGCCCAGATCTCGGGCAGCCTCCCCGATCAGTCCGTTAAGATCCGCCGCGGGCGCGGGTGTGGCGCCCGGCGCCGGGGCGGCATGTGCCGGCTCCGCCGGAGCGATGGCCGCGGGACTCAACGACGAGGTGGCGCCGCCAAACAACGCCGCCATCGCCGACTCGAAGGTTGGTCCATAGGCCAGCCGATCCTGCAACGCCAGCACCACCAGACGCAATTCCGGCATCGGACTGCGCTCGGCTTGCAGATAGATGGGCTCGGCATACAACAGCGCGCGTCCCGTCGGGATCACCAGCAGCGTCCCGCGCCGCACATGGGAGCCTTGCTGGTTCCATAACGTCAATTGTCCCGAAAGCTGCGCATTCTGATCGATGCGCGCTTCAATTTGCAGCGGTCCATCCACCAGCTTGGTCTTGGGGAAGTCATAGACCACCGACTTGCCATAGTTCGCGCCGTCGCTGCGTCCCGCAACCCAGCCAATCAAATTGTTCCGGTTAGCCGGCGTGAACGGCAGGATCTCGGCGAACTCCGTCCCGTTCTCGCCCGGCAGTTTCATCAGTACAAAATTCGGCTGCATCATCTGGGTGGTTTGTTCCCCACCCTCACTCAGACCGACTTCGGTAGCCACCGTCCATAGATCCTCACGGTTATAGAACACTTCTGGATTGGTCATGTGGTATAGGCCGTAGACTTCCGCCTGGAGTTTGAGCAACTGCTCGGGATAACGTACGTGCTTGCGCAGGTCGGGCGGCATGGCCGACGCATCTTTGAAGAGACTCGGGAAAATTCCGCGATAGGCCGCAATGATCGGATCGTCGTTATCGAATACGTAGAACGTCGTGGTTCCGTCGTAGGCGTCGATGACTACCTTGACGCTATTCCGCATGTAGTTAATAAGATCGTTGCCCAGATGGTAGTGGGTCGAGTAAGGATAGGTGTCGGATACCGTGAACGCATCCATCATCCACGAGAGCCGGCCATCGTCGCCCAGCACGATATAGGGATCGGAATCGTAGGTGAGGAAGGGCGCCAAGGTCGCGACCCGCTCGCGCACATTGCGCCGCATCAGCAGTCGGCTCTGCGGAGTCACATCGTCGCTGAACGGTAGTTTGCCCAGATCGCCGCGGTCGGTCGCCAGAATAATGCGGCGCAGGAATCCGCCCAGCACGATGCCGCCATTCCCCTCGTACGAGGTGAGGTTATTGCTCTGGCCTTGCGGATAGTTGAATTCCTGCTGCCGGGTCTTTACGTATACGTCGGAGTTGGTTAACTCGCCAAAATAGATTTCCGGACGGGTTACATTGAGACCGGGCACCGTGCTTTGCACGGGCATATTGCTCAGCATCAGCGTGGGCAGTCCTTCGCTGGTGAACCCATTCACCGGATTCATGGTGATGCCATAGCCGTGGGTGTAGACCAGTTTTTCGTTGATCCAATTCCGGCTGCTCTCCGGCAGCTTCTCGATGTTTAATTCGCGGGGAGCCAGCATCACCTGGCGCATGGTACCGCCGATTTCATAGCGATCGATATCGATGTCGGGAAAATCGTAATAGGTCCGGATTTCCTGGATCTGCCGCAACGTGTCCTGGAGCGCCCGCCAATCCCACAACCGTATGTTTTGCAACGTCGCCTGATTGTTGGCCGGGTCGGCCGCCTCGATGGTGGTCTCGGCGGGGAACTCGCGTTGGGCAAAGCGGTCCAATCCGTAGGCTTGCCGCGTCAGTTCGATGTTGTGAGTGATAAAAGGCTGTTCGCGAACCAGTTCATTCGGCTTCACGATGAAGCTGCCAACATACCAACCCACAATTTGCAAGACCAGATAACAGGCCACGGCGGGAAGCACCGCGGCGCCCAATCGCCAGCCGCGCGGCTTGGCTACGGCATTGACGGCCGCAATCCCCGCGCCCAGCAACAGCGCCACGCAGACCACCAGCAAGCCAGCCATGTTGATGTGCGCGTCTACATAGGTGACGCCCCCGAAAATCGTATGGTCCTCGAACAATTGCTCGAAACGTCCGATATAGACGCGCAACGCCAGCATCACCAAAAAGAAGGCGAATGTGATCGATAATCCGCGCCAGGGCAATGCCACCTTACCGCCCTTGCCGCCAGCCAGCGCGCGGGCGCTGCCCGTAATCAGTATGAAGATAATGGCCAGCACACAGGTAATTACCGCCAGCGTCAGCAGCCAGCCGGTGATAAATTGCCAGGCGGGCAGTGTGAATAAATAAAAGTTCAACGATTTTCCGAGAATGGGATCGACTATGCCTCCCGTAACGCGCGGGGCATACCAATAGAGCGCCAGCGTCGGCCACTCCACCATCATGGCGGCGCCGGTGATGGCGGCAATCGCCAACGAAGCTCCGATCCCAATGAAACGTAGGACTGTCTCGACCGGCAGATTCACCGGCTGTCCCCCGATCAGAATCGTGTGACTGCTAGGCAGATCGGCGAGGCTGGCCCGTTTGAGCGCCAAAAACGATCCATACAAGATCACGAACGTGGCCGCGGCAAAGGCCGCAAAGGCCGCCCACTGCAAGCCCAGAGTCTTACGAAACACCTCGCCATAGCCGAGCGAGCCGAACCAGAGCGCGTCGACGTAATACGACAACGCCGTCCGGCCACCAAAAACGATGACCGCCAAAATGGCGAAAAGAAAGATCAAGCGGCGACGGCCGCGTGGCCGCCGCGGCGGACGGGCTTGCGGAAAGTCCAGAGTCATGGGCATGGTGTTACCCCGCGTTCACTAACGTTATAGGTCCCCACAGACCGTATCATAACGCGGCCTGTGGTGCAGGAGAGGGTAGTCCCGCTAAGCGGGACTATTCGCGAAACCTGAGAGCTTCGGTTGCCTTTAGGGTGGAAGCACCGGGCTTTAGCCCGGTGAATTCAGGCGCACACGCTATGGGCTTTAGCCCCGGCAAGGACGAGCCCGGGGCTAAAGCCCGCAAAACCTTGTAGCTCGTTTCGCTGGGCTAAAGCCCAGCGCTTCCACCTTGACATCGCTTTGCAGTCCACCACGAAAATCTTCATGAATAATCCAGGCTAAGCGGCGCCGGCGCTACCACGGGAAGCTGATAACCTGTATGCATGACCCAAAAGAACGAAGACGACGAATATCGCAGCGGTCTTGCCATTCGCAATGGCTGGCGATGCCGGTTTTGCGGCCGTGCTCCCGCGCCGGGCCAATCCTTCGGCCAAGACGCGGTCTGCCCGGCGTGTCGTGAGCGCGTGCCCGGCTCAAGCTCCTGAACGAATAACCACGAAACACACAAAAAGCACGAAAACAGAAGAAGCCCTGGGCTGACGAGCAGATAAATCTCGCAGGTGGTTTTCCGTGTCTTCTGTGATTTCCGTGGTTATACTCACCGCATGGACCGCCGAAATTTCATGAAACTCAGCGCCGTAGGCGCCGGTGCGGCGTTGACCGGCGTGCAATCCCTGTGGAGCGAAAACACAGCGAAACCGCCGAAATCCTCCGCCACCTTGGTGGCCATGCCCATCAGCATAGCGCCCCTGGCGCAGCGCGATCTGGACGTGATGTTTGAAGACATGCGGCAGCGCGCCGGGGTGAACGCTTTGTTCCCCTTCATTTACAACCACGAGCCGCATCGCGCCGGCCTGCCCAAGGAAGGATTCCACGGGGGTAATTACGGCACGCCGCACATGCAGTATTACAAGGACACGCCGCTCACCTACGAGGACATGCACGCGCCTGAGTTTGGCGGAGCCGACATACTGGCCCGCGTGATTCCGGCCGCGCACCGGCACGGCATCCGGACTTTCTGCTTCTTGCTGGAGGACAATGCGCTTCCCGCCGGGGCGCCTCACTGGGAGGCGATGTACGAGGTTGACCACCATGGCCGGCGCGCCGATCACCACCCGGGCGGACGCTGCTATAACAACCCCTTCTATCAGAATTTCATGCGGGGACTGGTCGAGGACTATGCCCGTTCCTACGACATTGGCGGGATCATGTGGGGCTCGGAGCGGCAGAGCGGGCTGCTCAATGCGCTCAGCCTTTGCCAGAGTCCGGAATTGGATCCCGGCCGCGTCACCTGTTTTTGCGAGTTCTGTCTGAAAAAGGCCCATGGGCAGGGAATCGATGCGGAACGCGCGCGTCGTGGCTTCGGCGAGGTGGAAATATTTGTGCGTAACGGCCGCGCCGGCCAGCGTCCACGGGATGGTTATTTCACCGCCTTCTGGCGCTTGCTGCTGAATTATCCCGAGTTGCTGGCCTGGGAAAATCTATGGGTCACCAGCCGTCACGAGTTCCAGGCCTCGCTTTACCACAAAGTTAAGTCCATCAATCCCGAACTGCAGGTGGGGTGGCATGTCTGGCACAACATGTCGTTCAGTCCCTTCCAGCGGGCCGAAGAAGACTTTGCTCCCATGGCGGCGTATTCCGACTTCATCCGCCCGGCGCTCTATAACAATGCCGCCGGCCAGCGCTTTGTGAACTTCATCGAAGGCGCGAATACCTCCGTGTTCGGCGATGTTCCTCCCGGGGAAACGCTGGAGTCTTTTTACCGGATGCTGAACTATCAGGAAGCCCCTTACGATCAACTCGCCGCCACGGGACTCTCCGCGCAATATGTCGAGCGCGAAACGCGCCGTGCCGTGGAAGGCGTTGCCGGACATCCCACCCAAATTTGGCCGGGAGTCGATATCGATGTGCCCGTCGATGCGGGGGCCGGCCATTGCACGCCGGACAGCGTCGGGCAGGCGGTGACGGCGGCCTTCAAAGGCGGCGCAAAGGGCATTATTCTTTCTCGCAATTACATCGAGATGAAGCCGGAAAATCTGTCGGGCGCCGGGGCCGCACTGCGGCAACTCGGCGTGATTTAATGTAGTGCGCGATACAGATGGGCATTTATGAACATGCAATCTTTGAAAGGGTGCGGCTTCAGCCGCGCCGCGAAGTTTCTGCATTTTGAATTCAGGGTTCGGGTGTACACACAGGTGGAAGCACCGGGCTTTAGCCCGGTGGCCGATGTTCGTTGGCAGAGGGGCCTTTAGAGCGTGCGTGAGAACTGCCTTTCCGCCCCCTTCACGGGTGTCATCCTGAGCGAGGCCCGCAGGGCCGAGTCGAAGGACCTCTGCACCTTTCGTGCGCCCTCGACACTATGTGGGTGCACAAGAGTGCAGAGGTGCTTCGACTCCGCGCCTCCGGCGCTCCGCTCAGCATGACACCCCTCGTGGGGTTGAAGGATGAGTTCTCACGCACGCTCTTTAGCCCTGGGCCCCCGCGGCTAAAGCCGCCTATTCTTTTCGTCCTACATTCAACCGGCCTAAAGGCCTGTGCTTACACCCGTCTTCAGTCGCATTGAAGTGCTTGCGCCGGAAACTTGGATTATCATCTTTGTCTCATAATCATTCGCCGGTCAAGACATTTCACTTCCGGGTAGGCCGCGCAAAAGGGTACATCCGCGTTCCTGCCTTGATCCGCAGCCGCCAGGTTTGCCTCCTCTGTGCCCCTCTGTGTCCTCTGTGGTTAAAAATAGGGGATAAAAGGGATCGCTAAATTTTGCGTAACCGGGCGGGAATGTGCCAAAATGACACGGAAGCCCCATGTCCAACCCAAATATTCCAGACGCCCCCTCCACCACCGAATCCAACGAGTCGTTTCATGACCTGCTTTCCGAGTTTGAGAGCAGCCATAAGCGCAAAGCCGACGAAAGCGCCGCTAAAGGACTTCAGGGTACGGTCGTTGCCGTCACCGCCGATTCCGTGCTTCTCGATATCGGCTATAAGACCGAAGGCATTCTGCCGTTAGCTGAATTCCAGGCCGCCGGCGAAACCGTAAAGCCCGGCGACAAACTGATGGTTTCCATTAAAGGTCGCGATCCGGAGGGCTATTACGAATTGGCCCGCGGCAAAGTCGCACGTCCGGTTGACTGGCCGGCGCTGGAAAGAGCCTTTACCGAAAAGTCGACGCTGGTCGGCATGGTGACCGGAGCGGTGAAAGGCGGCCTTAGTATCGACGTGGGCGTGCGGGCGTTTATGCCGGCCTCGCGCACCGGAACCCGCGACGCCGTCGAGATGGAAAAACTGGTGGGTCAGGAGATCCGCTGCCGCATTACCAAGATCGACGTCACCGAGGAAGACCTGGTGGTCGACCACCGCGTGATTGCCGAAGAAGAAGATCGCGTCACCAAGGAGCGCCGTTACTCCGAGATCAAGGAAGGCGAGACGGTGACCGGCGAGGTTCGCAGCCTTACCGATTACGGAGCGTTTATCGATCTTGGCGGGGTGGATGGCTTACTGCACGTCAGCGACATTTCCTGGAGCCGTATCAGCAAACCGGAAGACGTGCTCACGCTAGGGCAGAAGGTCGAAGCCCGGGTTCTCAAGGTCGATCTCGACAAGCGCCGTATTTCTCTGGGCTTGAAGCAACTTCTCCCCCATCCCTGGGACGCCGTGCCGGAAAAGTACAAGGCCGGTGAACGCGTGCGCGGTACCGTCACTCGTACCGCCGAATTTGGTGCTTTTGTCGAACTCGAGGCGGGTATCGAAGGATTGATTCACATTTCCGAATTGTCCTGGGGCCGCAAGGTGAAGCGAACCGAGGACGTGGTCAAACCGGGCGATACCGTGGAAGCGGTGATTCTAGGCGTCACTCCGGAAACCCGCCGCATCTCCCTCGGCCTGAAGCAGGCGCTGGGCGATCCTTGGGCCGACGTGGCCCAGAAGTTCCCCGTGCACTCGGTGATCGAAGGACCCATCGTGAGCTTGCAGAAGTTTGGCGCTTTTGTGCAGTTGGTCGAAGGCGTCGAGGGCATGGTTCATATCGGCGATATCACTGCGGAAAAACGCATTAACCATCCGCAAGACCTGCTGCGCGTCGGGCAGGTGGTAAAAGCCCTGGTGCTCGAGGTCGATCTGGAGAAGCGGCGCGTCCGCTTGGGCATGAAGCAATTATTGCCCACCAGCCTGGAGGAATATATCGGCGAACACAAGGAAGGCGATTCGGTCACGGGCCGCATTCTGGAGGTTTCCGACGGACGGGCGCGAGTCGAGTTGGGCGAGGGCATCTATGGCTCTTGCGCCATGGCCGCCGACGGACCGATCGAGGAAGAAAAGCCCGCCGAAAGCAAAGCGGATCTCTCGTCGCTGACTTCCATGTTGCAGGCGCGTTGGAAGGGCGGCGCTGAAGGTGGTCCGGCTAAGAAAGAAGCCGCTCACGCCGGACAGATTCGCAGCTTCCGGCTGGCCAAACTGGATCTGGCAGCCAAGAAAATTGAGTTGGAACTAGCGTAGAGGCAGTTGCGAGTGGCGAGTTGTGAGTTGCGAGTTCGGACCCGTGCACTCACAACTCGCAACTAGTGTAGTGCGTTAGGCAGATGAGCATTTATGTTCAAACTAACGTTGTCAGATTTGAAAGGGCGCGGCTTCAGCCGTGCCGCGAGACACGGCCATACAGGCGGCTTTATCCGCTGAGGCAGATCGACCCTCAGCCGCTAAAGCGGCTTGCCGAACAATCGGTTCGGCGCGGCTGAAGCCGCGCCCTTTCAAACCCGCCAGCCTTAATGGCTTTGATTTTCGGCCTCGCAACTCGCAACTAACAACTCGCAACTCTATTCACAACTCGCGACTCGCAACTTTTTCGATATGCGTATCGGGTACGGCACGGCTGCGGGCTACGGCAAAATCCTCGACCTGCTGGAGCGAAAACGTCGGCACCCCCGCGGTTCGAGGCGTCTGCACGTGAAAAAAATCGGCCCCCCGCACATCGTTGAGCACAAATGCGGGACGAAGGTCTTCCTGCTGCGGCACTATCTCGATATTCCGCATTTCTAACCCATCCACGTGCCGAATAAAGAACCCATGGGCCGGCATAGAGCCGAACATCTCCGGATCGGGATACATGGCCGGGTTCTCGGGCGGCTGTAGTGCCGCCATTTCCCGGGTTCCGCCTCCCTGGTGCTGGATGGTTACGTCGTAGATCTTGATATCTTCGACCGCATGGCCGGGAACGCCACTGATAATACTGCTGACGGCCGAGGTGGCATCCGAACAAACAATATTGCTGATCCGCACCCGGCGAATCACTCCCACCGGCACGCCCGCCGGGCCGCGCATGCGAGCGCCCAAGCGGACAAAGATAGGTGCCCCAAAGATATGCCGCATCGTGATGTTGCTGATCGTTACGTCCTCGAGGATGGCGCCATCCTCCGACTCCAGCGCTAAGCCGTGACAACCCTCGAAGACACAGTTGGTAATCGTAATGTTCTTGAAGCCGCCATTCGATTCCGTTCCCAACTTGATTCGTCCCGTCCGGTAGCGCTTGGTGGTAGGCGGAATCGGCCTGCATGTGCCATCCAGGAACGTGCCTTCCTCGAAATTTCCCGTCACCAGGCAATCGCTGATGGTGAGCATCTCGGTAGGACGAATATAGCCCAGGGCATAAGAACTTTTGGGAACAATGGCATCGTCCCAGGGGGAATTTACGCTGCATTTTGTGACGTGAACGTTGCGGCAACAATCGATGTCGATGCCGTCGCGATTCGTGTCGATGGTGAGATTGTCGATGGTGAAGTTATCGACCCCGGTCGCCAGAATGCCGAAGTGACCGCCATGCAGAACCGCGAAATCGCGTAATAGCACGTTGCGGCAATTCTTCAGACTGATGGCCTTATTGCCCACGCCCGGCAATTCCGCCTTAGGCAGTTCTCCCTTCCTG
>Ga0181535_10004608_pt1 | contig 15193 bp, 9 predicted proteins | sample PEATcosm2014_Bin_44_FD_119774 | JGI IMG/M metagenome (GOLD analysis project Ga0181535, IMG submission 119774) | Peatland microbial communities from MTU Mesocosm Facility, Houghton, MI, USA - PEATcosm2014_Bin17_30_metaG | ecosystem: Environmental > Terrestrial > Soil > Wetlands > Peat | place... | reverse complement strand
CGCTGCCGATCGCGTGTTGTCCGATAGCTTCAGCGAAGATCGTCCAGCCATGCAGATCCACGATCTGGCCGATGCCGAACATCAGATGCATCGGGCCGTGGGCAGCCAGTTGATCTACAACCGCGAGTCTCACGAGAGCCTTTTCGTCGGCACACTTACATCGGAAAGGTTCCTCACAATTCTTCGTCTCTACGTCGGTGGCACTGGCGACGCAATTCATATCGCGCGGTACGAGGTCGACTCACCGGCACAACCGAGATGGAAAAGGAGAATTCTCTCGAGAAATCTGCACCTGTTGACCGGGTGGAACTCAGCCTTCCCGTTGCGCCTGGCAGCGAGTTGTCGTCCGAGACTGTCGCCATCAGTGCGGGAAAAGATTATCACCGTCAGTTGGAAACCTATGGCTCACTTATCCGAAAGATTCACCACGCCAGAGTGTCTGCTCCACCGTTAATGGGTTGGTGGAGCTGGACTGCCTATTACTTCGGACTAAACGAGGGCGCCGCACTTACGAATGCCGCCTGGGAAGCAGAAAACCTAAAATCCTTCGGGTATGACATGTTTCACATCGACGAAGGCTACCAGTTTGCGCGCGGAGACTATGGGACAGCGGACGCAGTTCTCTTCCCCCACGGGCTCGCGCCACTGGAGGACAAAGTACGGGGCCTGGGTCTGACGCCGGGCATTTGGACAGCGCCCTTCGAAGTCTCCGAGCGATCTTCTGTCTACGTGCATCATCCGGACTGGCTAGTGAAAAACGCGCAGGGACAGCCGATTCATACCGGCTTCCTCGTGCGGCAAAAGGATCCGCTCTATGTCCTCGATACAACGAATCCGTCGGCGCAAGAGTATCTGCATTCTACTTACTGGAAGCTAGCCCGAGAATGGGGAATTCGTTACATCAAGATGGATTTCATGGACGACAGCGCGATCGAAGGCTATTACTTCAAGCCGCACACGACGGCGATGGAGGCGCAAAGAATCGGGCTGCAGATCATTCGCGACACGGTGGGAGACGGCGTGTACCTGGATAAGGATGGGAGCGCGATGTTGAATCCCGTGGGCTATGTCGATTACGGACGCATCTCTCAGGATACGGGGCACAATTTTGTCGAGAGTCGCGATGCGGCCACAGGCATTGCCGCGCGCTACTTTATGAATCGCAATTTCTATGTAACCGATCCCGATGCGTTCACGGTTTCCACGCAGCAAATACGCGATCAGCCATGGCCTGACGGCAAAGGACACCTCACGTTGAATGAAGCACAGGTCTCCATCGCACTGTCGGCTGTCTCCGGCGGCACGTTGGAGATCGGAGACAATCTTCCCTCTCTCGAAGGCTCGCCGGATCGGCTGGCGTTAATCGAGAATCGCGACCTGATCGCCATGGTGCGGCTCGGCAAAGCTTCTGTCCCGGTTGATTTGGTGAGTTACGAATCGTCCGATCGGCAGCCGAGCGTCTTCTATCTCAAGGAGTCTGATCGCCAGAGCATTCTCACTGTCTTCAACTGGACGGAAAAGCCCCTCTCTAAATCGATACGTCTGTCCGATCTTGGGCTGAAGGCAACAGGCCGCTACACGATCGCGGATGTATTGGGCCAGAAGGAACTGGATTCTTCTTCGGGCTCGCTCTCTCTGGATCGGCCTGCGCACTCTGTGCAAGTGCTTAAAATCATCGACCTCGATGTGCCCGCTGCGGCGCCGGAGATCAGTGCGAGTTGCCGGGAGTCCGCAGCGGCAGGAGAAAGCGTCGATTCTTCAGCACAGGCCAACGATGCGAACCCGGCACTTGCTTTCCACTGGAATTTTGGAGATGGCGTGCAGGCCGACGGATCGCGTGTAACTCACGCGTGGACCGAATCGGGCGATTACGAAGTTCGTGTGACTGCGGTTGGATTGGACAATATGCCCAACGAGAAGACCTGCAAGGTTCACGTGACCGGCCATCTGCCTACGGTCTTCACTCCGTCGGCAAAGAAGCGATTCGAGTCAAATTAGGGCCTGTACCGCGGAGATCCTCAAGTAAAGCGCAGCACTCTAGACGAGTATGACTTCGATATTCTGCGCGCGTAGAGCCTCGGCAGTCTCATTGGGGAGATTGCGGTCGGTGATGACGCTGTGGACTGCCGAAGGCGGCACGATGCGTGACAGGCTGCGGCGATTGAATTTTGTCGAATCACAAACCGCAACAACGCGGCGCGCGGCCTTGACCATGGCTCGATTCACGCGCGACTCAAGAAAATTCGGCGTTGTAAGTCCCACTTCTGTATCGAATCCGTCGACCCCAAGAAAGAGGATATCGGCGTGCATCTCCTGAAGCACATCTTCGGCGAGCGGCCCAACCAGCGAGAACGAATTCTTGCGGAGGCTTCCACCGATCAGGATGACCTCCAGATTAGTGCTGGCTAACTCGGCGGCAATGTTCACGGCGTTGGTGATGACCGTGAGTTGAGAAAATCTCCGCAGTTCATGGGCAATCGCCGCCGTGGTTGTGCCGGAGTCGAGCATCACGCACTGGCTTTCCTCCACCATCTTTGCGGCTGCTTCGGCGATTCTCTGCTTTTCCTGCGAGTGCTGCCTCTGCTTCTCCTGGAGGGATGGATCGAACAAGGCGCTGGATTGAATCCGAAGAGCCCCGCCATGTGTGCGCTGGACCAATCCTTTGGACTGCAAATACTCAAGATCCTTTCGGATCGTGATCTGGGAGATGCCGAGATTTCTCGAAAGGTCTCCGACGAGGACACGTCCTTCTTTCTGGATCAGAGCGAGAATGTGCTGTCGCCGCTCCTCAATCAGGAGCTGACCGGGCTCCGCGGGGGCTACATCTTGCGTACGCGCCATCAAGTTTCGCCTGCTTTCCGCTCGAAGGTTACAACAATCTCCAGAACAAGTCACGCGCCTTGCGTCCCCCGGATGCAATTCAAAGATTTACCTGGATTTACGGGGGACTGCGGTGCTTGCTCAAGTATGAGCATCGAGGATATTGCCGATTCTTTAGAAATGAATAGTAATCATACGGAAGTGCTAAGCGATGCTCGGACTAGAGACCGGCCGACAACCTTATGGCTCACACCCAACGATGTGCTTTCACCACCGCGTGCGTGTTCGAGGGCGAGAACCGAGACGAAGCGGCCCCGTGAACTCTCCGCACTCTTTCGCAAAGACAATCCTTCCTTTCATTTCGTATAGACTGGACACGAAGCAATACGAAGGTCTCGATCCCGCCTGGGCACTTTGGCTAATTTGGCCTGCTCCCGGCACCGTGATTGAAGCCGAGCAAAAGGGAGATTGATGAAGAAACGCTTCGATGTCACAATCGCGGGCGAAACCAATCTGGACCTGATCCTTTACGGTCTTCCGGAAGAGATGCCGGTCGAACGGGAGCTGCTCGCCAATGATTTCCGCATGACACTCGGCAGTTCGTCGGCGATTCTGGCCCACAATCTGGCGGCTCTTGGCGTTTCCGTTGGATTCATCACGCGTCTCGGCGACGACACATTGGGCAAGCTTGCTTTGGAGCGGCTCACGGAAAAGGGAGTGGACCTCAGCCGCGTGAAAACGGTGACACGAGGAACGGCGACTGGGGTAACAATCCTTCTGCATCATGGCGCGACCCGGCACATTCTCACTTATCCCGGGACGATGTTCGAGATGAGTGCTTCCGATCTCGACATGGATTATCTGGCATCCGGCCGTCATTTTCATCTCTCCTCGCTTTTTCTCCACAAGGCATTGCAACCGGATCTGCCGAGGATTTTTCGAGAGTTGAAGGCTGCCGGATTAACTCTGTCTCTCGACACGAACGATGACCCAGAGGATCGCTGGGAGGGTGGCCTGGATGAATTGCTTGGACTCGTCGACATCTTCTTGCCCAATGAAGATGAGGCCCGTCGAATCACTGGCGCATCGGACGCGGAAGGCGCCGCTGCTGCTTTGGCGAAACGCATACCGGTGGTTGTGGTGAAGTGCGGAAGACGCGGAGCGTTTGTTCAAGCGGGAGGTCGGCATAGGTTAGTGCCGACGGAGCCTGTCATCGCGGTGGATACGATTGGCGCCGGCGACAGTTTCAATGCTGGATTTCTATCTGCCTACCTGCGTAGCGAACCCCCTGAGGTGTGCGCCGCGTTCGGCAATAGGACCGCGGCTCTCTCGACACTGCGCTCCGGTGGCACAGGGTCTTTTCGAGATCCTGCTCTGGTGGAGAGCCTTTTCGTGGGAAAGCGCTAAAAACGAGCGGCACCTGTGGCCCTTGTACGAAATGGTCAGAGGGCTTGCGGCTTGCAGGCTTCCGCATAGACGTGCAACACCTGCCGGATTCGATGTTTTACCAGCGACTCCGCATCGGGCTGCAATGTACCCGCACGGACGGCGCGATATTCGTCGGGAAGGAACGTGCTCAGCATGGTCTCGGGAATCCTGGTCTGATGCAAATTCAGAATGAGAGTCTCCACGGCCTTTTTTGCTTGAGGGTCGTTCCAGTAGTAGCGTATGCGATCGCTATAGCTGTACCGGCGCAGCAGGCTTTGCGCGTGTTGGTCCCCCACATAGTGACGTTCCCAGTTGTGCGGGTCCTTCAGCATCACCTGCTCCATTACGTTCATCAAGCCCGAGCGCTTCTCGGGCGAAACCAATTCGACCTCGATCATCGAGAGTGCTTCGAGAGCTTCGCGCATCGCAAACGTAAGGGCCGGGCCGACCTTGAGAATTGCGAATCCGTCGTGGACAAGCGCTCGATAAGCCTCGGGCCTCTGGTAGTCGGTGGAGTGCGCTTCGAACACCAGGCCCTTTGTCTCGTCGAGCAACGCGGCTAGTTGCGCTGCGCGTTCGGGTTCGTAATCGACAACGCTGTCGTGGTTGAACTCGACTCCCGGCTGCACAACCAAAGCGATGACTCTCGGCCACGCGCCGGCGAGTCCTGACTCTTCGAAGAGGCGGCGATGCACGGCCAGCGTTTCGGCAGCGACTTCGCGCGTTGTTGGCGTCAACCCCGTCAGGCTTTCCGTTGCTCCGCCAGGAACGGGGACTTCGGTGCCGATAACATAGACGGGCTTCCGCTCGCCAGCCACCTTTTCCGCGGCTGCGCAGAGAATCGCCGCCCGTTTGGCCACAGTTTCTCCCGGCAACGGGTGCGGGTCGTCTGCACAAGCCATACTGGCGTCGAGATGGATCTTCTCGAATCCCGCTCGCACGTAAGCCTGGACCATTCGTTCGGCTTCAGCCATCGCCTCCGCAGCCGGCCGCTTTTGCCAGGGATTGGGTCCCAGGTGATCTCCTCCAAGAATGATCCGGGATTCGTCGAGCCCCGTGCGTTTTGCGATATCGAGGACAAGCTTGCGAAAATCCTGCGGCTGCATGCCTGTATAGCCGCCATGATGATTGACCTGATTCGACGTGGCTTCAATCAGGATCTGCGAACCATCCTCGAGTGCCTGTTCGATGGCTGCTTCGAGAACCCAAGGGTGAGCCGAGCACACCGAGTAGATTCCTTCGGGGTTCTTCCGTTGACGGGCCACCGCGAGTTGTTCAAGGGCATTCGGCACTGAAACTTGCTCCTCTGAATCGTCATTTCCGGGCGCGCACTGAACGTGCGGCCGGGGGCAATCTTGCAGCTACTCAACGAAATCAAGTGTATATCATAGGAAATCAAACGAAATACACTTATGACCGTGTAGAGAGCGTGGCTTGCGGGATTGGGCAGTAATCCAGCCAGGTCTTGTTTCACCTTGTCCCGCGGAAGACCGGGGCTTTGAGCAGCTTAAAGCACTGAATCAGATGTCTACTCGCACAGCAATCGCGCCTCCGGGCTGCGCATGCCACTTTCGGTTGGCTTCATTTCTTGCTTGACAAGCGCAACCAGAATACGGAGAAATAGGAAAGCATTCGTTAGCGATAGAAAGATGTCCGACGCGCCAAGAGTGCTTCGCAAGCAGTCCTTCACTCCGGAAATACCGACCTGAGTGATTCGGTCGGAATTTCCGCTGGACGTTTTCAGAGTCAACGGTCCATGAGTTCCGCATGCACGAGGTAGGCATGAGCGCCACAACTGTCGTCGCAGGAAATAGGCAGAAGTCGAGTCTCGACATTCCGTCGACCGCGATTCCGGATAAGACCGCGGAAAAGCCGATTCAGAGAAATGTTGCTGTCGACGCGTACCGCGGGCTGGTGATGCTGCTGATGATGGGCGAGGTGATGCGTTTCGCCGCGGTCTACCGCGCATTTCCAACCAGCCTTTTCTGGCGCGTCCTTGCTTTCAATCAGACCCACGTTGAATGGGCGGGTATGGGGCTGCACGACATGATTCAGCCCTCCTTCACCTTTCTGGTCGGCGTCGCTCTGCCTTACTCGATCGCGTCACGCATTCGCAAAGGTGAGACATTCGCCCATCAGCTCGGGCATGCTTTGTGGCGCTCCCTGTTGCTGATCGCATTGGGAATCTTCCTCCGCTCCATCGGCAAACCGATCACCTATTTCACTTTTGAAGACACACTCACGCAGATTGGTTTGGGTTACACCTTTGCCTTTCTTCTTTACTTTTGCCGTCCCCGCTGGCAGTGGATCGCCTTCGCTTCGATCCTCGTCGGATATTGGGCGGCGTGGGCGCTCTATCCGGCGCCGGGACCGGCATTTGATTACTCCGCGGTCGGCGTTCCTCCGGACTGGCATCATAACTTCACGGGATTCGCCTCGCATTGGAATAAGAACAGCAATCTCGGCCAGGCTGTCGACGTGTGGTTTCTGAATCTGTTCCCGCGCGAATCGCGATTTGCTTTCAATGAGGGTGGATATCTCACGTTGAGCTTTATTCCAACGCTCGGGACCATGCTTCTCGGGCTCTTCGCCGGCCGCTGGTATCGCGAATCGCCCGAGCACACCCCTCTCAAGAAATTCATGCTCACCGGCGTCTGTCTCGCCGCGCTCGCGCTGCTGCTGCATGTCACTGGCATCTGCCCCATTGTCAAGCGCATCTGGACCCCGGGCTGGACGCTCTTCAGCGGCGGAATGTGCTTCTTCTTTCTTTCCGCTTTCGCCTGGATCATCGATGTGAAAGGCTATCGCCGCTGGGCGTTTCCGCTGGTTGTCGTGGGGCTCAATTCCATGGCCGCTTATCTCATCGCGCATCTTTGCGAGGATTTCATCATCAGTTCTTTGCACACGAATCTCGGCTATCGCCCGTTCCAGGTTCTTGGGCCTGGCCTGGAACCGCTGCTGCTTGGAATAACCGTCATGCTGGTGTACTGGCTGATGCTGTTCTGGATGTATCGGAAGAAGATCTTTATCAAGATCTGATCGTCGATCTCCGGATGCAAAAAGAGCGTGCAATGGATCGCAGGATTCATTGCACGCTCTTTTTCTTCCAAGGCTTGAAGTGAAGAGCGGCATGCGGGGGCCGCTCGATCATTGCTTACGCTACACAAGTGTCGCGATCGCCGAATTACTCCGTTTGTTCCACGTTCCACGCGTAAAGTCGGGAAACTCGATCGGCGCGCTTCCTCCCTTTACTGACTGCTCGCTCAGTGGCGCAATCGAAGACCAGGCAGCCGCGTCATACACATCCATATCGGGTGGCAGGCCCTCGCGGACACACTGCAATAGCCGGTAGATCATGATGTAATCCATTCCGCCGTGACCGCCGTTCTTTCTGGCAGCGTCACCTTCCCGCGTCCACAACGGATACTCATACTGCTTCCATTTACTCTCCGGGCTGTTGTCAACCGGCTCCCATGATTCATCCGCATTCTGTCCATCGATGTAGATGCGCGCCGGGTAATCCTGAAAGATTCCCTTGGTGCCTGCTATCTGATTGATGCGATCGTAGGGGTGGGGCGTAGAAACGGTGTGTTTCACTGTAATCGTGAGCCCATTGGCGGTCTTGATAAGAGACGTATTCATGTCGCCGGTCAAATAGCGCTCACGCATCCGGGGATCGTCAGCCTTGAGATGTGCCTTGCGATATGCGTCAAGACCGCGCTCCGGGCTGCTCATCGAAACAATGCAGCCGAAACGATCTCCGCGCTGGATGCCCATGTAGTTCGCCACCGGCCCCAGTCCGTGCGAGGGATAGAGATTGCCGGTATGCAAAGTGTGCTCCGTTCTGCGCCAAAGGCCCTCTCCAGCGTTCGAGAAGAGCTCTTGCCGCAGGTCGTGCAGGTAAGCTCCCTCGCCGTATAGAAGATCTCCAAGAACTCCTGCATGTACCATTCGCAGGAGCAGCGTTTCATTATAGCCGTAACAGCAGTTCTCCAGCATCATGCAATGCTTGCCGGTCTGCTCCGACGTCTTGACGATGTTCCAGCAATCTTCGATCGTGGTCACGCCGGGGACTTCGATGGCGACATCCTTGCCGTGTTGCATGGCGCAGAGCGCCATGGGCGCATGCCACTTCCATGGCGTGGCAACAATCACCAGGTCAAGGTCGTTGCCAGCGAGCATCTTTTCGTAAGCATGGTCGCCGTCTGTAAAGAGAGTCGGCCGCATCTGCCTCTTCTCGACCACCAGTGCCCCGGCCGCTTCGGCTTTGGAGCGGACGATGTCGCACAGCGCGACCACTTGCCCGTCTGCCGCGAGAATGTTGTGTAGAAGAGACGTTCCGCGGCCACCGGTGCCGATGATCCCGATGCGCGACTCGCGCTTTTCGAAGGCAACATCCATCATGGAGCGATGCGGTTTGCTGCTCTGTTCTTCCGCGTGAACAACGGCGCTTGCCGCAATTGCCGCTCCGGCACTTACCTGCATGAACCTGCGCCTGCTCCACAGCTCTGTTTCAGTCTCTTTCATTGCCCCTCCAGTTCATCTGGTACGTTTCATGCCTGGAAATGCGAAAGCCTACTTTCCAAGCGCTGCCGATCAATGAATGCCCGGCAGGAGCTTTAGTGCGTTCTCGCGGTACACCTTGCGGAGAACACCGTCAGGAAGAAAGATACCGTAGATATTCCAACGACCTTGCCGCGAGGCGTGGGAAGGATATTCGAAGTACTCGTCGGCGGTTTCGAGAAAACGGTAATAGAGGCGGTACATCTCGAGATCAGGCAGCAGGTCGGCACCGAAAAGAATCCGGTCTGCATATTTCAAAAAGAAAGAGCGCGCCGTGTAAGGCTGGCGCCCCAGTTCAGACGCGCGCGCACTGATATCGACCAGTAAATTCGGCAAAGCATCGAGTTGTTCACCGAGATATCCGAGGTCCTCGCTGCTCTCGGCACAATGAGCGCCGATGAAAGTTGTTGAAGGATGGCGTGCGATCACGCGGTTGCGCTGCTCGAGGAGCGTTCGTTTGGGAACTGGCGACGCGGAAAAGCCCCAATCAGGATGCGCAGCCAATTCCTCGAACCGCTCATTTGAAGGATCAATGGGATCGAAAAATGCGCTTGGATCGGCGGTGTGAAACATCACCGGCAACCCGAGTTTGCCGCACTCGTCGAAGATCGGCGCAAAGCGTTCATCGTCGATGCGCAGGAGTTCGCCGTTGGCGTCACGCACGGTCAAGCCGAAATCCTTCCAGAATTTCATGCCACATACGCCATGCTCGGCCAGTCGATGCACCCGGTCAAGAGTGACCTGGACAAAGTCGCTTCGCTCGACGCCGCTCCAATCCATCCACCCGATAGAGGAAAAGCGGGTGTACGCAACGGCGTGGTAGCGATCGATGATATCGAGCGCCTTCTGGCCGACCTGCATCGTGATGTTCACCACGCGCTCGACGCCGCACTGGTCCATGATGGCGAGCACGTCTTCCGGACGCATCGAGTCCAGGTGATTGTGATAGTCGATGACCGGGAAGCGAGGTTGCTCGATCCGAACGACCGGAGTCTTCAACGCGGAGCGAGGATGGAAATCACTAAGGCGGAGATCCACCTCGGCCGTTGCGCTCACCAAATCGACAAATTTGTCAGTGACGATTGTGTCGCCAGCTTCGCTCATCAGCTCATCCGCCCTAGTTTCGGTTGAGGCTTTCTACGAATGGATTTTGACGCCGCGGACCACGCGATGAATGATGCCGTCCGGGCTCGGATTGTCCGGATTCAAACCGATCCTCAGACTCAGGTGATATCCCAGCAATTGCGGAGCAACGATCTCATAGGGAGTGCGCAAGGAGTCGTCCTCCTCGGGCGCGATGGCAGGGATCTTCTCATCGAACAGCTGATCCGTACCATCCGCATCCGCGATTCCTACCAGATACCCGATCTTCTTGGAGCGCAGCTCATCGATGAGATCGATTTCATAGGAGCGGCGCAGCGGGTCGCTCGAGAGCAGGCATAGAACCAGCGTGTCGGGCTTCACGAATGACATGGGCCCATGCCGCAGGCCAAGGAAGGTTTCCGTCACCACCGTGAAATGTCCTGACGTCATCTCCAGCGTCTTGAGGCCCGCTTCACGCCCCCAACCTATGAGGGGCGAGGACGACAAAACGACGATTCGATCGCTCACTCGGTCGGACGCGCGCCGGCAAGCTGCCTCGATTTCAGTGAACAGTGCAGCCGCACGCGCGCTGTGAGCGTCCACCCCGGCAGAGACCGCATCAGGTTGAGCCAGCGCCAGGCCAGCAAGCACGAGGCTAGAGAATGAACTCGTCATGACCAGGCTGCGATCATTCGTTCGCGGATCCAGAGTAATCAGGTCATCGACGCCTGCCCGAGCCAAGGAACTGTCTGCGTTGCACACGATGGCAAGTTGAAAAATCTCCGCGTGGAGGCTCCGTATTCGCTCGACCACAGCCGCGCTCTCAGGACTCTCGCCTGAACGCGCCAACGAAATGATGGCGTCTACTCCTGTGAGGTAGCGCTCGGTATCCAGAAGCAGGTCGGTGGTGGGAACCGCGACAGCTCCGGGCCACGCTGCCGCGACGGCGCTGGCTGCATAGGCCGAACTTCCAGCGCCGGTCACCAGGACTCTCTTCTTCCGCAGTTTCTGATCAATGCGCAGCTGCTCTGCAGCGGAACGGACCTGTCGGCAAACCACGGACCAAAGTTCAGGCTGGCGAGCGATCTCCTGCGATGTCAAATGGCCCGCTGTTTGGACATCCGTCTGTGCAGAGCCACCCAGATTCTTTCGCATGCAAACCCCATTACAATTTTGCTCCCGCAAAAAGACAACCCAGCTGCAGAAGGCTAGAAATATACATCAAATTAGAAACTATTCGTAAGTATACATAGGCATAACGTAACCGTCAATTTCGCAAATCGGCAGGTCAACGAAGGGATTTTCGCCCCTTGCCTGTGGAAAACACTCGCCATTTTTCAATCTCGATCGGCCGTTTGCGCGATTTTGAGCCATTTTCCCTTACACGAGGGACAAAAATATAAATTGACAAATCTGTTAATGGTCGTAATAATCCGAAGACAAACGACGGTTTCTTTTCCTTTCCTTAGGGTTGTTTCAGTTTTCGCTCTCTAGCGTGGTCTCAAATGCTACCGTTCCCGCGCGAGAGGGCGTTATCGACTTTTTGGGGGCATCAGGTAACCACGGATCGTCTTTCAGCGGCCGACGGAACTGCATTTCAGGAGGCTTTCTCAGATGTTGATTCTTCTTGGTAAGCGGCACTTCGCATGTCTGGCGCTGCTCGCGGCGTCGATCTCTCCCCTCTCTGCACAACGCGATGCGGCCTCTCTGGAAGGACGAGTCGTCGATTCATCCGGAGCTGTGATCGCGAATGCCTCGGTTGTAGCCATGGATACAGCCACCAATTTTGCCTACCGTGTGCAAAGCGACGCAACGGGCGCCTGGACTATCAGTCCGGTGCGCATCGGAACGTACACGCTCACGATCTCCGCCCCGGGTTTCAAGCAGGCGATTGTCGGCCCCATCACACTCGACGTGCAGCAACGCCAGCGCGCGGACGTGACACTCCAATTGGGAGACGTCAGCGAGCGGATTGAAGTACAGGGATCCTCGCCCCTTATCCAAACCGACTCCTCTGAGACCGGGCAGGTAATCGACAGCGTCTCAATGGTCGGCTTTCCGCTGAATGGCCGCAATCCTGTCCAACTCGCTCAGCTCAGCGTCGGTGTGACGACGAGCGAGCCCGGAGCTCGCGACTCGGGCGGATTCGGCTTCAGCGCCAGCGGATCCCGTTCGCTTGATAACAACTTTCTCCTCGATGGCGTCGACAACAATTCCAATCTGCCGGATCTGCTGAACGAAGCGAACTATGTCGTCATGCCGCCTCCGGATGCCCTGCAGGAGTTCAAGGTTGAAACTGGCAACTACGATGCCGAGTTCGGCAGGTCGACCGGCGCCATTGTCAACGCCACAACCAAGGGCGGGACAAACGAGTTCCACGGCTCCGTCTATGAGTTCCTGCGCAACCAGGCCTTCGATGCGATGAACTACTTCGACACCACCCGGCAGCCATATCACCAGAACCAGTTCGGCGCGACATTCGGTGGCAGAATTATTCGAGACAAACTGCTGTTCTTTGTCGACTATCAAGGTTTGCGCCTGAGCCAGGCACAAACCACCACCTCGGTGGTTCCTACGGCAGCACAGAGGGCGGGAGATTTCTCCGACTTACTCGACCTTACTTCTCCCACGGGTGTGTTGGACTGCAACGGTGTACCTACTTACCAGGGTGAGCTATTCGATACTCGCAAGACGCAGGCTACTGCCGGCGGATTCTGCGGCGTTCCCTTTGGCTACACAAATGGCGCGCCGACGAACATAATTCCAGCCGCGAAGATCGATCCCCTCGGAAGCACGCTCATCAACCTCTATCCCATTCCTAATGCATCGGGAGTCGGATATAACTACCTATCCGATCCGGTGACCACCGAGACGTCCAACCAGGGCGACGTTAGGGTCGATCAGGTGTGGTCGCAGCACGACACGGCCTTCTACCGCTTCAGCACCAGCAATACACCCGAAGTCATCGGTTCACCTTTTCCAGGATATGCGGATGGAGGAGGATTCTTCGATGGCGATCAGCAGATCACTGCCTACAGCGGCGCTGCCAATGAGGTGCATGTGTTTTCCACGCACAAAGTGAACGAATTCCGCGTCGGCTTCAACCGGATCAAAACGAGCCGGTACCAAGCCAACTCTAACCAGAACGTCTCGGCCCTCATCGGATTCCCGGGCGTTCCCTATGCACCTGGCACGAATAACGGCGGCTTGCCGCAACTGGTGTTCAGCGACGCCTCGACTCTCGGAAGCCCGACCTTTCTTCCGGCGATCGAGAGACAAACCACCTTTCAGATATCCGATACTTTCACTTTGAATGTAGGTCATCACACGGTGAAACTCGGCGGAGAGATTCGGCCGGAACGATTCTCGATCTACGAGCCCGCAGATCCTCGCGGCACCATGAGCTTTACCCACGTTTATACAGACAATGCCGGTGACCCAGGAACAGGCGGAGACAGCCTCGCCACTCTACTGACAGGGCAGCCTGCTGGCGGCAATATTAATAACCTGAATAACATTGACTATTACCGCCATACTTATGCGTTATTCTCTCAAGACGACTGGCGCATGCTGCCGCAGCTCACCCTGAATCTCGGTTTCCGCTATGAATTCTTCTCGCCTGTCTATTCCAAAGACAACGCGCAGGCAAACTTCAATCCGGTCACGGGCAATCTCGATATTCCGCGCGATAGCAATGTGAGCCTCACGCCCACCCTGGCTGCGACGCTGCCGGTGAATCACAACGCTTCGAATGCGCTGATCTCGACCGACTACAAGGACTTTGGCCCGCGCGTAGGCCTGGCCTATAACGCCACCAAGCATTTAGCTGTGCAGAGCGCGTTTGGCGTGTTCTTCAATGGCGATGAGGCGGGTCCGTATAGCAATCCGAGCCCCGGCTTCAATCCACCGTATTTTATTAGCCAGACCTTTGCTGCTCCTTGCGGCCTGCCTTCGTATTCAGTCGCAGAAGATTGTTCGGTGCCGGGTATCGCCACTCTCTCGCAGGGATTTCCTACGAACTCACTTACCGATCCCAACACGCCTACGCTCTTCTCTCTCGATCCCAACCTTCGTATGCCTTATGTGCTGCAATGGCATTTAAGCACCCAGTACCAGGTGAGCGAAAAGTCGGCGGTCGAAGTAGCGTATGTAGGCTCGAAAGGCGACCGTTCTTATATCTACTTGAATGGTAACCAGGCCCAGCCTACAGCAGATCCTTCGGCTCCCACCGCTCCGCGGCGTCCATTCCCGTATGTGGATGCTTCGATCGGCTACCTGAAATCTTCGGGCTCATCGAACTACAACGGTCTGCAGACCTCGTTTCAGCAACGGCTCAACCGCGGCCTCGAGTTTATCGTGAACTACACCTACAGCAAGGCTCTGGGGAACGCCAGTAGCGCCGATCTCGGGTCGCAGAACAACGATGGCTTCCGCAACAGCCGCTATCCTAATCAGGAATACGGACCACTCGATTTCGATGTGCGCAACCGCTTTGTGGCCAGCTATCTCTATGACCTCCCGTTCGGAACCGGCCGCCGCATGGCAACCCACAACGCGATCGTCGACCATATCATCGGAGACTGGAACTGGTCCGGCATTGTTACTCTCTCCTCGGGAACATGGTTCACAGTTACTGATGGAAACGCAGACTTTGCTAACTCAGATGGTCAGCAACGCCCTGACTTTGTCCCCGGCGTAAAAGCTAACTCGAAACCATGCGTTCCGGGCACGTTCTTCAATACCTGTGCCTTTGCGAACCCTGCCCTTGGATCCTTTGGCAACGTCAGCATGAACAGCCTCGAAGGTCCCAATGAGAAGAACGTAGACTTCGCCTTGGAGAAGAAGATCCCTCTCGGTGAGAGCCGGCACATCGAATTCCGTGCAGAAACTTTCAATGCGTTCAACCACCCGAACTTCCAATTCGCCGCACCGGGCCCGCAAAACTCGATTAACTCCACAATTATGGGTACCCCGAGTTTCGGGTATCTCACCGGCGCCCTTGCTCCAAGGCTGCTGCAGTTAGCCTTGAAGATTTACTACTGACACACTCCGCACTTAAGGGGACTTAGGCAGAGTGATCGCCGCTGGAAGAAAGCCAGCGGCGGTCTCTTTTTGGGGGCCATAGTCATTCTCAGGCGCACGGCATGAGTCGCCGGCGCGGAACCCAAACTGCAATCTCAACTCGCTTTGCGCCAGGCGGTCTCGTTGGTGTCGCCGTCTACAACAAGCGTGTGATGGGTGGTGCCCGCGCAGGAGAAATTGAGTGAGGGGTCTTGGAGGTTCAGAACTTCGGTTCAGG